>Ga0208243_1000014_pt1 | contig 338524 bp, 267 predicted proteins | sample Subbio2Aug_QV12A_FD_184826 | JGI IMG/M metagenome (GOLD analysis project Ga0208243, IMG submission 184826) | Serpentinite rock and fluid subsurface biosphere microbial communities from McLaughlin Reserve, California, USA - CR12Aug_QV12A (SPAdes) | ecosystem: Environmental > Terrestrial > Deep... | reverse complement strand
ATAAACAAACTGAAAACATGTCAGAAGCTTCTTTTTGAACTGCGTTCAGCAAAAAGCCTTGCTAACCCTTAAAATTACCAAATTGAAGGGGTTTTAAAGAAAAACTTCGGTTTTTAACACAGCCTCTAAAATCGGGGGAGTGCAATTTGGGTTATCAAGCTACTTTTAACTGCATTGTATTCCAAAGGGGTAATTTCAGTATTTAAGGCTTTGCTTAAATAAGTTCCACTCCATACCTTTGTTAAGCAAATGCTTAAATACAAAGTTATGAATACATGCATCCGTGTCTTTGCCGATAGCGACCAGATCAATAGGTGCAGGGAAGACTTGAAAAGCAAGGGGGAAGGTTTTTTAGAACTGGCAGATGTACTGAATCTTGCCGGTAATGCGGTTCGCCTCAAAATCCTGTACCTCCTGAATCAGGAAAATGAACTTTGTCCGTGCGACTTATCAGACATTTTGGGTATGACAGTTCCGGCCGTCTCCCAACATTTGAAAAAGCTGAAGGATGCAGGAGTCGTGACTACTAAAAAATCGGGGCAAACCATTTTTTATTCAGTAGAAGCGCAAAGTCAGCGAATCATTTCGTCAGTGCTCGATTTGTTTAACCTCCCAAATTCAATTGCTACGTTATGAAAAAATCCCTTTTAACCAGCGGCCTTATAGCCGCTTTAGTGAGTTCCCTTTGCTGTATCACCCCGGTGCTTGCTCTAGTGGCCGGTGCGAGCGGGATCGCGTCCACTTTCTCCTGGCTGGATCCAGCACGGCCTTTTTTTGTAAGTATCACCGTGATTGTGTTGGGATTTGCCTGGTACCAGAAGCTTAAAGCCAGGAAAGCAGAAGACATCGAATGTGCATGTGAAGAAGATGAGAAACCAAGCTTTTGGCAGACAAAAAAGTTCTTATCAATAATCACGGTTTTTGCAGCCCTGATGTTAACATTTCCGCTCTATGCTCACATTTTCTACCCCAAAGCCGACAAGCAACTGGTCATCGTAGAGAAGTCCGATATACAGACCGTAAATTTTGAAATCAAAGGAATGACATGTCAGGGCTGTGCAACTCATGTCGAGCACGAAGTAAATAAGCTCGATGGTATACTAAGAGTAGCTGCTTCTTATGAATTGGGCAATGCCGTTGTAGAATTTGACAATACAAAAACAGGTATTCAGGAAATACAACAAGCCATCAACTCAACGGGATATTCCGTGACCAATAAAACAGAGAAATAAATGGAAATCATATTAGAATCAACCATCACCTGCCCTAATTGTGGCCATCAGAAGGAAGAAACCATGCCCACTGACGCCTGTCAGTATTTCTATGAATGTGAAAACTGCCACAAGGTGCTAAAACCAAAAGAAGGAGATTGTTGCGTGTATTGCAGTTATGGAACGGTCAAATGTCCGCCAATACAGGAAAATGGCGGTAGCTGTTGCTAAAATCTTGTTCGATTTGCAATACCCTTGCGTCCTATTATTGTGTTCCTTTGCAGGCAAATGAAATTCATTCTTTCCATATCGTTAGGTTTTCTGTTCCTGATCCAGGCATTGGGGCCTACTATGGATTTATGTTGTGAATTGCCAAAGCTTCCAGTACTTTTTGAACACTACGAGGAGCAGTCTGAACACGACGGAACTTCATTTCTGGAATTTCTTGATTTCCATTATGGAGACGGTCAAAATGAAGAAGACCACCACCATGATGACGAGCATGACAAGAACTTACCCTTCCATGACCAGCATCAGTGTTCCCATGGCTCCATTTTTATTACCCCTTTAATGGAAAAAGTGGAAATACCCACCCAATCCTTTTTCACACTTACTCAGACAGGTTTTTACAGCTTCTCACTCTGCTCTGAACACCCCGAATCCCCATTCCAGCCGCCCAAGGCCTGATTTTCCGGACATTTAAATTGAAGTAGTTATTACTTCCAAGCTGTTGCATGGAGGTGATCCTGCATTTTCAATTTACTCCCCCAGCTCAAAATTCAAGGGCTTTTTCTGCCCTGTCTATCCAAAAAATCAGATTCATAAATGCTAAAAAATGCTGGATAAAATCATTCAATTTTCAGTCAAAAACAAACTGATCATAGGCCTGCTCACGCTTGGTTTGATCATTTGGGGAGGCTACTCCCTTTCGAGACTTCCCATTGATGCCGTACCGGATATTACTAACAATCAGGTTCAGGTCATCACCTCCTCCCCATCTCTGGCAGCTGAGGAGGTAGAACGTTTAATTACATTCCCCATCGAAATTACCATGGCAACCATCCCGGAGTTGGAGGAGATTCGTTCCTTTTCCCGCTTTGGTTTGTCTGTGGTGACCATCGTGTTTAAAGAAGATGTGGATGTGTATTGGGCTCGTCAGCAGGTAAGTGAAAGGCTGACCGATGTACAAGCACAAATCCCTCCGGGTGTAGGTCAGCCGGGCATGGCTCCCATCACTACCGGACTCGGAGAAATCTATCAATATGTGGTGGGAACCGAGAAGGGTTATGAAGATCAATACGATGCCCGTGAACTTCGTACGATTCAGGACTGGATTGTCCGAAGGCAATTACTCGGTACTCCAGGGGTTGCGGATGTGAGCAGCTTTGGCGGTTACCTTAAACAATATGAAATCGCCATAGACCCGGATAGACTAAAGGCCATGAACGTTTCCATTGCCGATATTTTCCAGGCACTGGAAGAAAACAACGAGAATACCGGAGGGGCTTACATTGAAAAAAACCTCAGCGCCTATTTTATCCGAAGTGAAGGCCTGGTGAGCGACATGGACGACATCCGAAACATGCTCATCAAAAATAATCCGGATGGAATTCCGGTTCTCATAAAGGATGTGGCTGAGGTAAAGCTTGGTAATTCAGTGCGGTATGGAGCCACTACCCGAGACGGTGAGGGTGAGGTGGTGAGTGCCATTGTGATGATGCTAAAGGGAGAAAACTCCGCGGAAGTAATTGAGAATGTAAAGAGTCGAATTGCTGAGATACAAAAAACATTGCCGGAGGGAGTAACCATCGAGCCCTTCCTGGACCGAACAAAATTGGTAAACACTGCCATTGGTACGGTGAGCAAAAACCTGGCTGAAGGTGCCTTGATCGTGATCTTTGTTTTGTTGTTGCTCTTGGGAAATCTCCGTGCAGGTTTGATTGTAGCCTCGGTCATTCCCCTTGCGCTCCTTTTTGCTTTTGGAATGATGAACTTCTTTGGCGTGTCGGGTAACCTGATGAGCTTGGGCGCTATTGATTTTGGGTTGATCGTGGATGGGGCGGTCATCATTGTAGAGGCCACGTTGCATCATTTGGGCTTGTTGAAACTGGGAAGAAAGCTGACCCAGAATGAAATGGACGAGGAAGTGTACCAGTCGGCCAGCAAAATCCGGAATTCCGCCGCATTCGGAGAAATCATCATTTTAATCGTGTACCTCCCCATTCTTGCTTTAGTGGGGATTGAGGGAAAAATGTTTGGCCCTATGGCACAGACGGTGAGTTTTGCCATTCTGGGAGCATTTATCCTTTCGCTAACCTATGTGCCGATGATGTCAGCACTGGTTCTGAGCAAGAACACTGATTACAAGCCCAATATTTCGGACAAGCTCATGGCTTTTTTCCACAGATTGTACGATCCGGCTATCCGTTGGTCAATGCACAAAAGGCCGCTGATCTTAATCCTGACTGCGGGCTTGTTTCTGGCTTCCTTTTGGGTCTTTTCCAATATGGGTGGGGAATTTATTCCAACCCTAGAGGAAGGAGACTTTGCTGTAGAAACGAGGGTGATGACTGGCAGCTCGCTTGAAAACACCATCCAGGCAACGACTCAGGCAGAAAAAATTCTACTAGAACAGTTCCCGGAAGTAAAGCAGGTAGTATCTAAAATTGGTGCAGGAGAAATCCCAACTGATCCCATGCCGGTAGAAGCTGCTGACATGATGGTGATTCTGGAAAACAAAGATGAATGGGTCTCTGCCTCTAACAGGGAAGAATTAGCCAACAAAATGGCCGAAGCTCTGGAGGTCATTCCGGGAGTTACTTTCGGATTTCAGCAACCCATCCAGATGCGCTTTAACGAACTCATGACTGGGGTTCGGCAGGATGTAGCGGTTAAGATATACGGAGAGGATCTCAATGAGCTTTCGGAATATGCCGAACAGATAGGACGGCTGGCTTCCGGTGTGGAAGGTGCTCAAGATTTGTATATAGAAGAGGTAACCGGTGTTCCGCAGATTGTCATTAATTACAAACGGGATCAATTGGCCAAATACGGCCTGACCATCCGGGATGTAAACCGCTCGGTCCAGGCTGCCTTTGCCGGAGCGTCTGCAGGGCTGGTTTACGAAAACGAAAGACGCTTTGACCTGGTGGTCCGATTGGATAAGACCAATCGGGAGGATGTAGAGTCCGTTCAGAACCTTTACATCGCTAGGAAGGATGGACACCAAATACCGCTCTATCAGGTGGCCGAATTGGAAATCCAGGAAGGTCCTTACCAAATCCAACGAGACGACACCCGCAGACGGATCATTGTAGCATTCAATGTACGTAACCGGGATGTGGAAAGCATAGTAACAGAGCTTCAGCAGAAAATTGAAGAGACGGTCGTATTTGCACCCGGCTACACCGTGTCTTACGGTGGGCAGTTTGAAAACCTGGTTGAAGCCCGTGAACGACTCTCCTTAGCTGTGCCTCTAGCCCTGCTATTGATATTTGTGTTACTCTATTTCACTTTCGGTTCCATTAAGCAGGGCATCCTCATTTTCACAGCCATCCCACTTTCTGCCATTGGGGGAATCTTCGCTTTATGGCTCAGGGATATGCCATTCAGTATTTCTGCAGGCGTTGGTTTCATTGCTTTATTTGGGGTAGCAGTGCTGAATGGCATTGTCCTCATTGGTGAATTCAATCACCTGAAAAAAGAAGGTGTATCTGATATTTTCGAACGGATTTACAAAGGCACGAGTGTACGTCTGCGACCGGTAATCATGACGGCTGCCGTGGCTTCCATGGGCTTTCTGCCGATGGCTCTGTCCCAGTCCGGTGGTGCAGAAGTCCAGCGTCCACTGGCCACTGTAGTGATTGGCGGTTTGATCACGGCTACCTTTCTGACATTGGTTGTGCTGCCTATCCTGTACTATTATTTTGAAAGAGGGATAAAGATGAAACCAGGGGCAATTGTTCCACTTTTGGCTATCGGCTTGCTTTGTGTTCAGATGCCTAAAGCCAAGGCGCAGGATTCTCTGGTCAGCTATCAGTCATTGGATGAAGCCATTCAAGTTGCGATCCAAAACAATCCAACCCTGAAAGCAGCAGACTTGCAAACCCAGCAGGAAAGGGAGCTGAAAGGGACCAGCTGGAATATGGCTAAAACCAATTTTAGCCTCACTCACGGACAGTACAACAGCATTTACAACAATGACAATCAGTTCAACATCTCCCAATCCATGGAATTTCCCACGGTTTATGCCAATCAAAAGAAATTGGCCAAAGCACGGATTGAAGCGAGTGAATGGATGCATTCGGCTACCCAAAACGAACTGGTTCAGCAAGTAAAGGTTTCCTGGTATTTGTTGTGGCTGGAAAAAAGCAAACAACAATTACTGCAGGAGCAAGATGAAATTTACGAGAGATTTGTCCAAGTGGCCAGTCTCCGCTATCAAACCGGGGAAACCAATTTGCTTGAAAAAGCAACTGCGGAGTCCCAAGTAGCAGAACTCAAGGCCATGCTTCAGCAAAACCAGTCGGATATCGAAATCCACAGGACACAGCTGCAAACCTTGCTTAATCTGGATAGTATTGGGGATATCGCCATGGGCTATCTGGAAGCAAGGGAGAGCAATGTACTTCTCGATACGCAAGGAATTGCCAACAATCCTACACTTGCCTGGTTTCGCCAACAAATGGAAGTAGCCGAAAAAGAGAAATCGGTGGAGAAGGCAAAGTTCTTACCCGACCTTTCGGCAGGGTATTTCAACCAGTCCCTCAATGGACCTAATCAGGATTTGGATGGTAACCCCGTCACTTTTACCTCCAGCGACCGGTTCACCGGATTTCAAGTGGGAATGGCCATCCCCATTTTTGGGGCGAAGTCCCAAGCATCGGCCATCAAAGCGGCCGAATTGAAAAAGCAGGAAAGCGAAGCACGGCTGCAAGCGGTGACAAACCAACTGCAAGGCAGGCTAAACTCACTCATTCAGCAGTACCAAAAATTTCAGACCAGCCTTGAGTATTATGAGCAAAACGCACTGCCTCAGGCAGAGCTAATTCTTAAACAGGCTCAAAAAGGATTTGAAAGCGGGGAAATCGGCTACGTGGAATACATTCAGGGACTTAACCGGGCATTGGCTGTCCGGTTTAATTACCTGGACATTCTCAACCAGTACAATCAGACTGTTATCCAGATCGAGTTCATTTCAGGCGTTCAATAAAAAGACATTCAACAATGAAAAATATATTCAAATACATCAGCAAAACTTCAATGGCTCTTCTCCTGGGGTTGACCATTTCCTCCTGCGGACCACAAGATGAGGAAGTCATTGAGGTGAATCATACAGAAAGTGAGAATACAGTGGAACTTACCAAAGCGCAGTTTGAGCAGGCAGGCATCAAATTCGGAAGCCTTGAGAAGCGGGTTATTGGTTCGGAACTCCGGGTCAACGGGGTGATTGACGTGCCCCCGCAAAGCAATATTTCCATCCATATGCCCTATGGAGGCTTTGTGAAATACACTGAAATGCTGCCTGGCACAAAGGTTAAAAAAGGTCAGTTATTGGTGGTAATTGAAAATCCGGAGTTCATCCAGTTTCAACAAGAATACCTGGAGAGTCTGGCCAAACAGGAATTTCTGAAAGCCGAATTTGACCGTCAGAAGGAGCTGTTTGATGAAAAAGTAGCTTCTGGTAAAACATTTCAGCAAGCCAAAAGTGACTTTCTGGCTAATGAAGCCCGGATTAAAACTATGGAAGAACGATTGAAGCTCATTGGCTTCAATCCGGCAAAAATCCGCGAAGGAAATATCTCGGCTTCTGTAAATATTTTCGCTCCGGTTAACGGTGCCGTTCGGGAGATTTATACCAATGTGGGCAAATACATCAACCCGCAAGATGTGATCATGGACATTACCAATGCCGAAGACCTGCATGTGGAACTTACCGTGTATGAAAACGACATCCCCAGAGTGCAGGAAGGACAACGGATCCGCTTTGCATTGGCGAATTCTCCTGAAGAATGGCGGGAAGCAGAAGTATTTCTGATAGGTAGCGGAGTGCGGGAAGACCGGTCGGTGACTGTACATGGCCACTTAGAAAAGATGCACGAAGATTTGAAGCCGGGAATGTATATAGCTGCAAGGATCGAAACCGACAGCAACGAAGTGTTGGCTATCCAAGAGGAAGGAATCGTTCGGTTTGGTGGAAAACAATATGTCTTTGCCTATACAGGAGAAAAAACAGAAAACGGTGCAACCGTTCATGATTTTGAAATGATGGAAGTCATCAAAGGATATACCGAAGATGGCTATACCCAGATTTCTTTGGCCGATTCAGAAAAGGACCTAAGTGCCCTTCAAGTGGTCACCAAAGGTGCTTTCACCTTGTTGGCTAAAGCCAAAAATACCGAAGAAGAAGGAGAAGGACACGCACATTAAAATGAATCATCCTTATGATCAAAGAACTCGAAGATAAACTCAAGCAGAAAGACATCCGACCAACAGCCATGAGGCTGTTGGTGTTGGAAGCACTGGCAGGTCAAGAGACGGCCATCAGCCTTTCCGACTTGGAAAAGGCCTTTGAAAAGTCAGACCGGGTGACACTATTCCGCACCCTGAAAACCTTTCAGGAAAATGGACTGGTGCACAGTATCGATGACGGTACCGGAGCGCCTAAATACGCCCTATGCGAAGAGGGATGCGAGTGTAATATCGAAAGGGACCTGCATGTGCATTTTCATTGTCGGGTGTGTAGCGAAACCTTCTGTTTGCCCAAGTATAAAATCCCGGAAATTGAACTGCCAAGCATGTTCAAAGGGGAAGAAGCCAACTTGGTAGTAAAGGGGATTTGCGGGAAATGTGCAGGATGAATATTGCAAGTACTATGCATTGGGTTTACTAGTAATTTTAAGTCAAACATCCAATGAAATGAAACCATGCATCATGGAAAACCTCACAACTTAGGATGATTAGGAGCATATGAAATTTAATACCACCATGCCGAAAGGCTTAAAGCCACATTATCAAAAAGAACTGGATGCATATCGGGATAAACTGGGGAAGTGGTTTTTACGGGAAGCTTGGCAGCATCTGGAAAGGGCCCACATCCTTGGTCAGCCCTATCCTTACCAGCACTCTGAAGTGCATTGGCTCATGCTTCGGTTTGGTTTTAAAATCAAAGACTGGAAGGAAATACGGGGTCAGATTCTCAGGCTCTTTGTAGGTGGAGTAAAATCCTTTGTAGGGAAAATACCTGTAGGTAATACTGGAGGCGCCAATGTTCCGCCTCTCTTGCCTATGGAAATACCAGCAGATCTGAAGGCAATAATAAATCAGTTCAAAAAATAAAATAGTCCTAAAGAATGACCGCTCTACTCACCGGTACCATTATGCTCAGTCTCCTTCATGGACTGATTCCCAGCCATTGGCTGCCGGTGCTGGCCCTGAAAGAAAAGTTTGGATGGGAGGGAATCAAGACGGTTCGCATTGCAGCGATGGCAGCTTTGGCTCACTCGCTGAGCACCTTTTTGTTAGGAGTGTTTTTGGGTTTGTTCAGCTTGTCACTTTCTGAAAACCTACACACTTACACCCGTTGGGTCATTCCTGGATTGCTTATAGCCATCGGCTTTTATTTTGTCATTCAACACCACCGTCACCACCACTTTCACATTGCTGAAAAACAAAAGCTGGAAAAAGCAGGAGCAGCGCAGGTTGTGACTTTGCTGGTATTTACCATGTTTCTTTCGCCCTGCCTGGAAATTGAAGCCTACTTCCTTATGGCAGGAACTCATGGCTTTCCAATGATCCTAGCTGTGGGACTACTCTACACCATTGTTTCTGTGTTCGGGATTACTTTTTGGGTTTACCTGGCCCAAAAAGGGCTGCACCGATTCAACTGGCACAAATTGGAACATAATGCAGGACTGATTTCCGGTGGCATACTTATTCTCACTGGCATCATTTCCTTTTTCACAGATTAAAACAGATTAGACGATGACAAATACAAATCACTTAGACGATAAAGCCTGCTGCAGCACTGACCAGCATCCAGGCAAACCAAAAAAGGAAGAGGAAAAAACCTCTCCAACTTTTCTGCAAACTTGGGGAAGTGGTATGGTGAGCTTTGTCATGCTACTTGCTGGAATTGCCGCTGACCAGTTGGGACAGCCTGCAATTTTCCAGGGATGGATTCGCATTGGCTGGTATGTGCTGGCCTATTTGCCCGTGGGATGGCCGGTGTTGGTCAAAGGCTGGAAGTCCATCTTAAAAGGTGATGTGTTCACTGAATTTTTCCTCATGGGCTTAGCCACATTGGGGGCTTTTGCCATAGGGGAATATCCAGAGGCGGTTGCGGTGATGCTTTTCTATGCCATCGGTGAGTTGTTTCAGGATGCGGCCGTGAACCGGGCCAAGCGAAACATCAAAGCCCTGTTGGACATCCGCCCCGATTCGGCTTCGGTTTATAGAGGTGGGCAAACGGTGTCCGTACACCCCGAGGAAGTACAAATTGGGGAAACCATCCAGGTTAAACCCGGAGAAAAAGTACCCCTCGATGGGGAAATGATCAGTGAAAAAGGCAGCTTTAATACCTCGGCCCTAACTGGCGAAAGCAAACCTGCGACCTACAACAAAGGAGAAAATGTGCTTGCTGGGATGGTGAACCTCGATAGGCTGATTGAATTGAAAGTTATCAGACGGTTCAATGAAAGTTCAATTGCCCGCATCCTTGAGCTAGTCCAGAATGCCACCTCACGCAAGGCAAAAACTGAACAGTTCATCCGTAAGTTTGCACGGGTCTATACACCCATTGTCACCTTTCTGGCCATCGGCCTGGCCTTCTTGCCTTATTTCTTTTTGGAAGACTATATGTTTGAAGCATGGCTTTATCGGGCCTTGATCTTTTTGGTGATCTCATGCCCCTGTGCGTTGGTTGTTTCTATCCCACTTGGTTATTTCGGAGGGATTGGTGCAGCCTCCCGAAAAGGCATACTGTTTAAAGGTTCCAACTTTCTTGACCTCATGACCAGCGTTACTACCGTGGTGATGGACAAAACAGGCACACTTACAAAGGGAGTGTTTGAAGTTCAGAAAGCCGTGACCATGGAGGGAATTACACTTGATTGGCTTAGTCTGACAGCAGCAATGGAAAGCAAATCCACCCATCCCATCGCAAAAGCCATTACAGAGTATGCTAAAAAGCAAGGAAGAGAAATTTCAGAACCCGAACAACAGGAGGAAATTGCCGGGCACGGACTGAAAGGAATTGTAAATGGCAAGCATGTGCTGGTAGGCAATCAAAAACTGCTGGATAAGGAAGGGATTGTTACCCATACTGATGCAGCCAGGGAGGTCAATACCGTTATCCATGTAGCAGTAGACCAAAAATATGCGGGATATCTAGTGATCGCGGATGAACTGAAAGAAGATGCTGTTCAGTCCATCAATGAACTACACAAATTAGGAGTTCGGGAACTGATCATGCTGTCAGGAGATAAGAATGCAGTGACCCAACAGGTGGCAAAATCACTCGGAATAGATAAAGCCTTTGGTGATCTGCTGCCTGAGCAAAAGGTGGAAAAGGTAGAAGAACTGAAAAAAGATGCCAGCCGGGTCATTGCTTTTGTGGGGGACGGTATCAATGATGCTCCTGTCCTTGCTCTGGCCGATGTGGGAATTGCAATGGGTGGTTTGGGTAGTGATGCAGCCATTGAGACAGCTGATGTTGTGATTCAGACTGACCAGCCCTCAAAAATTGCTACTGCTATTCAGTTAGGCAAGCAGACAAAACGGATCGTATGGCAAAATATCAGCTTGGCTTTTGGAGTGAAGGTTATTGTACTGGCACTTGGAGCCGGAGGTATAGCCACCATGTGGGAAGCAGTCTTTGCCGACGTTGGAGTGGCATTGCTGGCAATTTTGAACGCTGTAAGAATACAGCGCTCTTAACCCAAAGTTCAATCAGGTGTACTTGCAATCCTCTTTTTCTTTAGCTGAAGGTTGGCATTCCTAAGGTTGGGTTACTTTTTCAACCGGTTGAAGTTAAAGACTCGTTTTCAAATGGATTTTCAATTCCATCCCTAAGTCATTTCCCCCGTTTCGCCCACTCCTTTCGTTTCGATTCATTCGCGCCATTTTCAAATGACAGCTCCTTGCTCTTCACTCAAGGAAAGGGCTTTCACTCCTCACGGCTACCGCTTCATTACACTTACCCTTCTTCTAAGTCCCGGCAAGCCTGGGACTTGGGAAGGCCGTTTCGTGAAGCCGTAGCCCGAGCCTTCTTTGGGGGGCAAGCCTTTTTCCGATTTTTCTTCCAAGTACATCGAGATTTTTATCCGTTTCGGTCGGTCAGCGCTCCGTTCCATTTTTTTCTTCTCAATCCCCCGGTCTTCGGTGAATGACACGACGATGCAAAGGTTGAGTGCGAACCTGCAACAGTCAAAAGTGCGCTCCGCCCTGATCTAAAAAAACAGGGTCTCCTACGGACTGCCTCCCAGTTTTTTATCCCAGGCTTTTGCCTTATGCAGAACCACACTCTATGGGTTGCATGTCGGTCAGAACCTCAATACCAGTGGATAAAAAAATGTCACTTCACGCCCACATATCGCCCTTCACTTCCAAAAATTTACCCCTTGTACTCGGGAAAAATCTTGGATTAAGTGTCGGGTCGATCTTCCTAATATCCTTGGATATAACTGGGCTTTATGTGGCTGATAAACAAATCAATAATCGCTTTATCGATCCTTTTTTGTCACACTTTAAAACTCTACAACCATGAATGCTTGGGAAAATTTTAACCAATTAGCGGAAACCGTCACCAACGAAATCATCAAAGGTATCCAAAATGAAAACCTTACTTGGGAACAAGTTTGGAGTCCTAAAAACTCTCCGAAGAATTATGCTTCCAACCGTCCTTATTTGGGATTCAATGCACTTTGGCTAGCCTGGGTGACCATATCCAAGAAATTCAAAAGTCCCTATTTCCTTACTTATAATCAGGCAAAGCACCTTGGTGGAAATGTCAAGAAGGATGAAAAAGGTTCTAAAGTCGTATTCTGGAAGATTTCCAAGTTTGTAAAAGGAAAGGCTACCAATGAAGAAGGGGAAAGCGAGGATCTTTTTGGGAGGAAGTTTACTCCTTTTATCTGGACGGTTTTCAATATCGATCAAATAGAAGGTATCAATTTTCCCATTGAAGGTGCCGAGGAAAGGGTTTTTTCCCCAATCGAAACTTGTGAATCCATCATTGCAGGCTACACCACTTGTCCGAATATTATTCATGAAGGAGACGAGGCATTTTACAGCCCTTCCAGAGATTTTATCAATATGCCGGAAAAGGAATCCTTCAATGGAGACGAGCAATATTATTCTGTTCTTTTTCATGAAATGATCCATAGCACAGGCCATTACAGCAGACTAGGAAGATTTGCAGAAAGACCGGCTTTGGTTGGCTTTGGTTCTGTGGAATATTCAAAAGAGGAATTGATTGCCGAAATGGGAGCCAGTTTTCTGAATGCCCTTGCCGGAATAAAGGATGCCAATTTCAAAAACTCCTTAGCTTATCTGAAAGGCTGGTTTAAGCCACTAAAGGAAGATCCAAAAATGCTGATCTATGCCGCTCAAAAGGCACATCAAGCAGCCAATTATATCCTTGGAATTGACCAGAAGGGGGAGGAGTAATCCCCTTTTTTTTGGGATTGTTGTACTTTTTTTCTTAACTAATATTTAGTTCGAACCGTTTGAGTCAATATGTTGAATTCCCTTCTGATCGTTGCCCTATTTCTTGGAATGGGATTTTTACTTTCTCTGGTCCAAGACGCACACATGAAAAAGCCCTTTCTTTCGAGAATGGGCTTTACGCTTGTTAGCTTCGGTTCGTTTTGCTTCTTCCTGTTGGGAACCTTTGCGTCTTTGAAGTTTCTATTTGAATTCTAAAGCTTATCCAAAATTTCCCGGATTAGCCGCTCTTTGTCTAATTCCTTTTTTCTTTTTGATCGTAAGCTAACGATATAAATTATCCAAATCCCCCAAGCAACAGCAAAAAGAGGAAATGGATTTTCTGCTCCTAATGCTCCAATCATTGCGATGAAGCTGATGAAAAGGGTTCCTAAAAATTTTATTGTCGGCCACATAATCAGATGCTTTGATACTCAACTTTTTACTTTACGTTTTTGAATCAAAGTGGTTTGGGTTTGTGGTGTAAATGAGTAAATATGTTTTTATATAAAATATGACCAAGATCAGATTTTGGATCTGATAATTATAAGGGACTTTTTGCGGATTCTATCCTTCGGCCCCTCGAATCCAATTCCGAGCATCCTCTGACTGAGGCGGTGACGACTTTTCTGAAAAGAAGAAAGTTGTAAAGTGAGAAGGTTTCAAAGGGAATTGAGAATTTGAATTATTTAAAAAATTGAAAAATTATTCCAATCGAAAACATGGGACACCAGACATTGGTCGCCAAAACAGATAAACTATGAAAACGCTAAAGTTCAAAACCAACATCAAATGCGGTGGCTGTATTGCTGCTGTGACTTCACACTTGAACGCTGCCGAAACAGTCTCCACCAGGCCGGTGGACACAGCCAATCCAAACAAGATCTTAACTTTAGAAGGCGAGAACCTATCCGAAGCTGTGGTCATTGAAAAAGTAAAAACTGCCGGATATACCATCGAGATGGTTGAAGGATGATCTTTTGACTTTCAATAGAATCCTCTAATCATTAACCCTTTTATCTCAAAAACTACGAAGCGATTCCTCCTTTTTATTGCATGAAGATCGGGGATGGATATCCTAGGTCAGGAGCTGAGGCTTACAGTTGAAACAGAGACTCTTGAACCCTAAGCATCAATAAAGCAGTGTTGATAGCAGGGCTTATTGCGAATGTGCAATTGCAAGACCTAAGACGCAAGATGATGGAAATCAAATCTTTTGTCTTGATTCCAAATTTGAACTTATCAAACAAAATTCCGTACTTTGACCCAGTGAAAACTTTCGTTTCCATATCGCTTGCCTTCTTCGTACTCTTCTCCACCGTCGGGATGGCGAAGACTACGCATTTTTGCATGGGGCATGCGATGAAGTCTGAGCTTGGATTCGGTGAAAAACACCTTGACTGTGGAATGGCCATGCCTATGGGCCACAGCGAAAATGAGCCGGACAATCAAAAAGATCCCAATTCCTGCTGCGAAAACATCACCGAGCACCTCCAAGTCGATGAAGATTTTCAGCAGAAGAAGTTTGAAATCAAGCTTGATCTCAACTTTGCTTTAGCACTGGCTCAGGTTTTCATTTTTGGTGTGGATGCTTCCCCTAAGGAAAATCCAAAACTACCGCATTACCTTTCTCCCCCACCTGTTGAGGATCTTCACATTCTCTACGAGACCTACCTGATCTAAATCCAAGGTCTGGGCAAAATCTTTTTTGCCTGCAGTAAATCCTAAGCCAAAAGGCTCTTGGATCAATTTTCTGTTTAAAACCTTGGAATCATGATTAACCGAATCCTCAAGTATTTTCTTGAAAACAAATTGGTTACGGTGCTTTTCCTCCTGCTGATTATCGGTTGGGGAATTGTTACCGCGCCCTTCAACTGGAACGTGGGTTTTCTCCCGCGTGATCCCGTGCCTGTTGACGCCATTCCCGACATAGGGGAAAATCAACAAATCGTCTTTACCGAATGGATGGGTAGATCTCCTCAGGATGTCGAGGACCAAATCACCTATCCGCTTACTACTTCCTTGCTTGGACTTCCTGGAGTAAAAAGCGTTCGTTCAAGTTCTGCTTTCGGCTTTTCCAGTATCTACATCATTTTCGAAGAGGACATCGAGTTTTACTGGAGCAGATCCCGAGTTTTGGAAAAACTCAATTCCCTTCCTTCTGGACTTTTGCCTGAAGGCGTCCAACCCAAACTGGGACCGGATGCCACAGCTTTGGGACAAGTCTATTGGTACACCCTAGAAGGTCGGGATGAAAACGGCAATCCTACCGGTGGCTGGGATCTACACGAACTCCGAACGATACAGGATTACTATGTGCGCTACGCCCTGACAGCAGTGGAAGGCGTTGCCGAAGTAGCTTCTGTAGGTGGCTATGTAAAAGAATACCAAGTGGATGTGGATCCTGCAGCCCTCAAAGCGCATGGAGTCTCTCTCATGGATGTGATGGAAGCCGTCCGAAAATCCAATCTGGATGTGTCGGCAAATACCATCGAAGTCAACCGCGTGGATTACTTTATCCGAGGCTTGGGTTATGTGGAAGAGCTTTCCGACTTGGACAAAGCCGTAGTCAAAGTCACCAATAATGTTCCCATCCGCATTCAGGATGTGGCCAAGGTCAATATAGGTCCTCAGCCACGAAACATGTCCGGGATTTTGGATAAAAGCGGTGCCGAAGCGGTTGGCGGAGTGGTCATCGCCCGATATGGAGACAATCCCTTGAAAGTGATCGAGGGAGTCAAAGCCGAAATCGAAAAACTTTCTCAGGGACTTCCCACCAAAACATTGGCCGATGGCACGGTTTCCAAAGTTACCTTGGTTCCTTTCTATGACCGTACAGGACTGATTTACGAGACACTTGGCACGCTGTACGAAGCGATCAACCAGCAGATTTTAATTACCATCCTAGTAATCATTGTGATGGTGTACAATCTCCGCGCTTCCTTGTTGATCTCTGCTTTGCTTCCGATGGCGGTACTGATGTGCTTCATCTTTATGAAGCAGTTTGGCGTGGATGCGAATATTGTAGCCCTTTCCGGGATTGCGATTGCGATCGGAACGATGGTGGATTTGGGAATTATTTTGAACGAAAACGTCCTTCGCCACCTGGAAATTGCTCCAAAGGGTCAAACCAAACTCAAGACCGTTTATTTGGCCTCAGCCGAAGTTTCCGGAGCCATCTTGACTGCAGTTAGCACCACGATTATCAGCTTTTTACCCGTGTTTACCCTGCAGGCTGCAGAAGGAAAGCTCTTTGGGCCCCTGGCCTACACCAAGACTTTCGCACTGATTTCTGCGGTGATTTTCACCTTGCTGATAATGCCGGCATTTTCACATTGGGTGTTCAGCATTAAGGAAGCTAAAGGGAAAATTGGCCGCTTTTTGAATTATGGACTGGTGGTTTTGGGTCCGATCGTGTCCTTTACCCTTTGGGGTTGGGCGGGTTGGTTGCTGTTTAGCTATGGGCTTGTGCATACACTGGCCTACCATTTCCCAGATCAAGTTGAAAAGCGTAAAAGCTTACTCATTATTGCCGTTACCTTGGTTTTTGTGGCCTGGCTGCTCACCGAACAATGGATGCCATTGGGCGTATCGGTAAGCACATTGACCAACTTTGTTTTTATCGCTTTCCTTCTTGCCTTAGTCCTGGGAGGATTTTCAGGATTTGTCAAAATCTATCCTCGAATACTCAACTGGTGTTTGGCCCATAAAGGCACTTTTCTCCTTTTTCCTTTATTCATCATTCTATTGGGAATCAGCGTTTGGCTGGGCTTTGGCCGGGTATTTGGCGTAGTCCCCAAAGCATTGGACGTGGTCGGTGTAAATATCCGAAGCACCGGATTCTGGTCTGGGCTGACGCATACATTTCCGGGTTTGGGCAAGGAATTCATGCCTTCACTAAACGAGGGGTCTTTTCTCTTGATGCCTACGACCATGCCGCATTCGGGAATTCAGGAAAACAAGGAGATTTTGCAGAAGCTGGACATGCTCGTAACCGCGATTCCTGAAGTGGACATGATCGTGGGAAAAGCCGGTCGAGCTGAAACCGCCATCGATCCCGCACCGATCTCCATGTTTGAAAACACGATCAATTACAAGTCGGAATACGCCACGGATATCAACGGAAATCGGCTTCGCTTTAAGGTCTCAGAAGGAAAGTATGAGTTGAAAGACAGTACTTTTTATGACCCTTCGACAATGACTCCAAATCAGATCAAGGTTTCCGACCTGATCGAAGATGAGGATGGGGAGTATTTCCGACAGTGGAGAGATCATATCCGGACTCCCGATGATATCTGGAATGAGATTGTCAGCGTAATCAATCTGCCTGGAGTCACCTCCTCTCCCAAACTTCAACCCATCGAAACCCGGCTCGTGATGCTTCAAACCGGCATGCGCGCGCCAATGGGAATAAAAGTATATGGTCCTGATCTACAAACTATTGAAAGCTTTGGATTACAGCTGGAAAAATACCTGAAGGAAGTTCCTTCGGTTAAAAAAGAAGCTGTTTTTGCCGACCGAATTGTGGGAAAACCTTACCTCGAACTCGACATTGACCGGGATCAAATCTCCCGCTATGGTATGAATGTGGTCGATGTCCAGGACTTTATCGAAACAGCCATAGGAGGGATGAAACTCAGCACCACAGTTGAAGGACGGGAGCGTTTTCCGATCCGGGTGCGCTATGCAAGGGAGTATCGAGACGACCCTGAGGCCATCCAAAATCTCCAGATCCCCACCCCGATGGGCAATTACATTCCCTTGGGTCAATTGGCCAACATCACCTATCGACCCGGACCGGATATGATTCGGGGCGAAAACACTTTCTTAGTTGGGTATGTGCTGTTGGATAAAATGCCGGGTTTTGCGGAAGTGACGGTAGTAGAGGATGCCAAGCGCTACATCCAGGAAAAGATCGATTCCGGTGAATTGACAGTTCCAAACGGCGTGCGATTTGAGTTTTCAGGTTCTTACGAAAACCAAGTCCGGGCAGAACAACGCCTGGCTATCGTAGTTCCGCTTTGTTTGATCCTGATTTTCCTGATTCTGTATTTTCAGTTTAAAGCGGTTTCAACTACCCTCTTTGTCTTTACAGGAATCGCCATGGCATTTTCCGGTGGATTCCTGATGATTTGGTTTTACGGGCAGGACTGGTTTATGGACTTCAGTCTCTTTGGGACCAATATTCGTGATCTTTTCCAAATGAAGGTGTACAATCTCAGCGTGGCGGTCTGGGTGGGCTTTATTGCCTTGTTTGGACTCGCTACAGATGACGGTGTGGTGGTCGCCTCATATTTGGATCAAAGTTTCCAGGAAAATAAACCTTCAACCGTACAGGAGATTAGGACTGCAGTACTGGAAGCAGGAAAAAGACGGGTACTGCCCTGTATGATGACCACAGCCACCACCTTATTGGCTTTGGTTCCGGTATTTACTTCGACAGGACGGGGTTCAGATATCATGGTTCCCATGGCGATACCATCATTGGGTGGGATGATCCTGGAAGTTACAGCGGTATTTATTGTGCCTACCCTATACTGCTGGTGGGCAGAGCGCAAATTGAAAAACAATTCTCAGGTTTTCTCCGGGGAATCAAACTCATCCAACTATGGAAACTAAAGATTCAAAGGTCCTAGGAACCAATTCCCCCTTCTTAAGGGGGCTAGGGGGATTTCTATTTTTTCTGCTTAGCATTTCCCTTGAGGCTCAAACCCTGGATGACTACCTCATCCAAGCTGCTGAAAACAATCCAGGTCTGAAAGCGTCCTATGCCCGCTATCAGGCAACAGCAGAGCGGGTGAATCAGCCTGGTTTGCCGGATCCTGAGCTTCAGGTTGGGTTTTTCTTCGAGCCTATGGAGCGTTTTATGGGAAATCAGACAACTGATTTTCGCCTGATGCAGATGTTCCCATGGTTTGGGATGATTGGGACCCAAAAGGAGGAAGCCAATCAAATGTCCAAGGCCCAGTACCAGCTTTTCCTGGAGGAAAAAAATCAGCTTTTCTTCCAAGTCAAATCCACTTGGTATGACTTGATAAGCTTGAAAGAAGAAATCAAAATCTCTCAGGAAAATCTCGAATACCTCAAAAAATACGAGGAATTGGCCTTGATCCGGTTTCAGGCCGGTACGTCCTCTCCTGCATCGGCTCCTGCGCCACCCATGCCACCTCCTGGTATTTCCTCGACTACTGCAGGAAGTACTGGCGGGATGGGCGGAATGAGTGGAAATGAATCAAGTTCCAAGACCAATACCAGTACGATGAATCCGGCCATGAGCTCGGCTCCGATGGGAAGTTCAGCTTCAGGGATGAATGCGGTACTGCAAATCCGACTTCAAATCCGGGAGTTGGAAAACACCATTGAGCAACTTCAGGCCAATTTGGAACCCCTGCATATCAAATTTAACCAGCTGCTCAATCGGGAAATTCGGGCAGAAATCAATCTTCCGGTTCATTTGGAAAAAGCAGTGTTAAGCTTGGAAAAACAGGAGATTTTGGACAGCATCCGCCAAAATAACCCGATGCTCGCCATGTATCAAGCCGAAATCGGTGCCTACGATCAGCAGGCCAAAATGGCAAAACTAGAGGGCCGGCCCATGCTGGGTGCAGGAGTCAATTACATGACTTTTGATCCCAGACTAGAAAATGACATGCCGATGGGCGGTGAAAATATGGTCATGCCTATGGTCACTATGACACTTCCGATTTACCGCAAGAAGATCAACTCCAAAATCAAGGAGACTGAATTCTTGAAAGAATCCGCCCAACTGGATCGCCAAAAAACCGAGAATTTGCTTGCCATGGAATGGGCCAATGCTTTTAGAAGCTGGGAAGAAAGCGAGCGAAATCTTCGGCTTTATGAGGATCAAATCCTATTGGTCAACCAGCAAATTCAGCTTTTGGTAACTTCTTTTACCAGCAATGCGACCGGTCTTGAAGAAGTTCTTCGGGCAAATCAGCAGCTTTTGGAATACCACCAAAAGCGAATCAATGCACTCAATCAACAGCAGCAAAGCTTAGCGCAATTGGAAGCTCTGGCTGCTACTTCACTCACCTTTCAACAGTGATTTACTATGAAACATCTACTTGAAAATAAACTTACCCTGATCCTGGTCACCTTGGTGATCGGAGGATTGATAGGCTGGATTCTCAAACCATCCGCCTCTGAATCACATGAAGGCCATGAGCATGAAACTGAATCCGGGGCAGCTTCTCTTTGGACCTGTTCCATGCACCCGCAGATCAAGCTGGGTGAACCCGGTGACTGTCCGATTTGTGGGATGGATCTGATTCCTGTTGCACAGTCAAGTTCTGGAAGTGATAATCCCATGGTATTCGAAATGACTCCCGAGGCGGTAGCCTTAGCACAAATCCACACCACCAAAATCAGTGGAACCAATGCGTCTGGAGAACTTTACCTCACCGGAAAAATCCAGGCCGATGAACGAGAAAATGCCGCCATTACAGCCAAATTCCCCGGAAGGATAGAAAAACTGTACGTAACCTTCACCGGTGAACAAGTCAAAGCGGGTCAGAGACTTGCTACGATCTATTCCCCGGAATTGCTCACGGCACAGCGCGAATTGCTGGAAGCGGCAAAAAGCAAAGGCAATTTCCCTCAACTCTACAGCGCAGCCAAGGAAAAACTTAAACTCTGGAAACTGACCGAAACTCAAATTGCGGAAATTGAGCAAAGCGGTTCTGTTCGGGAACAGTTTGACATTCTTTCCGATCAATCCGGAGTGGTGACCCAGCGAAATATCGCCGTGGGAGATTATGTAAACACTGGTTCGGTCTTGTTCAATGTCGTTAACCTGAACAAGCTTTGGGTGCTGTTGGATGCCTATGAGTCTGACTTACCCTTGCTTTCCACCGGAAATGAATTCAGCTTTACAGTTGCCGGAATGCCGGAGGAAGGCTTTAAAGCCCGAATTTCTTTTATCGATCCGCTCCTGAATGCCAATACCCGGGCAGCCTCCATCCGTGCAGAGATCACCAATGCGGGAGGAAAACTCAAACCGGAAATGTTTGTGAAGGCCAAGATCCAAACTGCCAAAAAGCCAAGTTCTGCAGGAGTTACTATACCGCGGACAGCCCTCTTGTGGTCTGGAAAGCGGTCTGTAGTTTATGTCAAAGTTCCAAATTCTGAAACCCCTGGATTTGAAATGCGAGAGGTGACTTTGGGCAACCGGATGGGTGAAAATTACCTGATAGAGTCAGGTCTTCAGGCAGGTGAAGAGATCGTGACCAACGGAGTTTTTGCCATCGATGCTGCTTCACAGCTTTCTGGGCAATTCAGTATGATGAAGCGGCCGGAAACTAAGTCGATTGAGGTTTCGGAGGAATTCAGAAATCAGATTACAGCCGTGGCTGATGCGTACTTTCAGGTGAAAAATGGACTTGTAAAGGATAATTTTCCTGATGCTCAGAAGTCACTTGCTTTGATAGATCAAAGCCTTTCTAAAGTAAATATGAGTTTGGTGAAAGACCAGGCACATGACAAATGGATGGAAATTCTGAAAGGGATCAAAGATACACGGTCCAAAATGGGCTCAGCAAAAGAAATCGAAGAAGCTCGGAAACACTTCTCCATGCTTTCCTTTCATATTCTTGAAATGACCGAGACCTTTGGAATCAACAAAGAGGTGGTGTACAAAGATTATTGCCCAATGGCATTCGGAGATCAGGGTGCGTATTGGCTGAGTGAACAAAAAGATATCACCAATCCCTATTTCGGAGCCGCCATGCTCAACTGCGGGGAAGTCAAGCAAACCTATCTAAAAGGCCAGCCGGTGATGAACCTTTCCGAAACTCCTTCAGCTCCTGTGGGCCATAAGCATTGATTTTGACCCTTATCAAACTAATTAAAAACAATTAATAACCGATTTATAAAAATGAAAAAGGCACTTTTATTCGCTTCCCTGATCTCTCTCTTACTCTTCTCCTGCGGTGAAAAACCAAGCACTTCAGAATCTCAGGAAGTAACCCATGCCTCAGGCGATGCAACGTCAGCAAATTCGGTTGCAGTAATAAGCACCAAAACAACTACATCCATCATCGATGCTTACTTGGCTGTGAAAGATGCTTTGGTAGCAGATGATGCTGCCACCGCTTCTTTAAAAAGTGCAGATTTGGTTTCAGCTTTGAAAAACTATGAAATAGCAGGTTCTCAAGCTAATGACCCCGAAGAATTGGAAAGACTTCAAGTCGAGGCAACAGGTATTTCAGAGAAACTGGGCAAAGCCGATATCGCTGCTCAACGCGAAAGCTTCCAGGCACTGAGCGTGGTAATGAAAGACATGCTGAAAATCGCCGGAACTGACCGAACCCTTTACCATCAATATTGCCCGATGTACAAAGGAAATACCAGAGGCATGTGGCTCAGCACCAATGAGGAAATCAAAAATCCGCTGTTTGGAAGTTCTATGCTGACCTGCGGTCGAGTCCAGGAAACTTTGGCTGTGAACTAATAAACGAGCCACTGGTTTGGCAAAAAACCGAGTTCGATCAAAATTCTTCCTCTGCCAATTCTTCGGCAATGAATTGAGCATCAAGGATTATATGGCTTTCAAGAATACCTGCCAGTATTGTAAAACTGGTTTTAACCTCGGTTAAAGCAAGCACTATCATTTGTATTATGAAACCGAGATACCCCTTCAATTGAAATTTCACCAAATCCAAAAACATCATTTAATCATGAAAAATTTAATTTATCCAGTTCTAATTCTGCTGTTTACTGCTGCATGTGCGGGAAAAACCGAAAATCAAGCTTCCGCTCCAGAGGACCACAGCCAGCACCAAGCTGCAGAAGCTCCAACCACACCATCCAAAAGCCCTCGAACTTCGGCCATGGCCATGGTGGGTGGGAACCACATTCATATCGATTATTCTTCGCCCAGTGTGAGAGGAAGACAGATTTTCGGAGGCCTTGTAGCTTTTGGGGAAGTTTGGGTGACCGGTGCTCATAAGGCTACATCGATCCAATTTGACAAGGCTGTGAAAATCGGAGAGAAGGAAATTCCAGCCGGAAAGTATGGTCTCTTTACCATTCCAGGAGAAAATGAATGGACAGTGATTCTTAATCAGGTTTGGGACATGCACTTGGCTGACGATTATGATGCCGGCAAAGATTTGGTGCGCATCTCAGTTGCCCCTGAGAAGTTGCTGGACACAGTGGAGTCCCTTACCTACACGGTGAATGAAACTTCAAAAGGAACCGCTGAAATCTCAGTGGCCTGGGATAAAACAAAAATCACATTTGAAATAAAAAACCTCTAAGTTACCCCGACCCACCCAGCCTTATGAGAAAAAACAACCAATATTACATCCGGAGAATCCACCGGTTTCTGGGAGTATTTATCGGTATCCAATTCCTTTTTTGGACGATTTCAGGCCTCTATTTCTCCTGGACGGATATTGATGAGATTCACGGGGATCATTTTCATCAGGAGCACACGATGCATATGACTGCCAAAAACCTGATTGATCCGTTTAGCCTGGATTCAACGTTGGAAGTAGCCAGTTTGGAACTTCGATTCGTCAATCATCAGCCCTATTATTGGGTAAATAGAGAAAAGCTGTTTAACGCCCAAACCGGTGCGGAGAAAGGAGAAATCACAGAGGAAGAAGCCAGGAAAATCGCCAAAACCTACATCAAAGGGGATTATGAAATCGAATCAACCGAATACTTGACTGAGACAGGTTCTCACCACGAGTATCGAGGTCGCCCACTTCCCGCCTGGGCTATTCACTTCAATCATCCCGAAAAACTGACTGCCTACATCGATGTAAAGAGCGGCAATTTTGAACGGGTTCGCCACCGGAGTTGGAGATGGTTTGACACTCTTTGGATGTTTCACACCATGGATTATGCCGGACGGGACAATTTCAACAATTGGTTGCTTCGAGCATTTTCGGTGTTTGGCATGTGCACGGTTCTTTCTGGTTTTTTGCTTTATGCAGTATCCTCTAAAACTTTCGTAAAAACTACTTTAAAACGTAAAAACGAAAAATGATAAACAACCTGATTTACATCCTTATGCTCTGAATGTTAATTGTTTCTTGCAAAGACTAGCTCTCATGAGGGGTACGAACACCATAAACCTGAAAAGGCACCTACAGAGCAATCGGACAACTCGAAAAAGAGTATCCCACAGGAGGCGCATGGAAATGTATGGAATGTTCGTGTTTCGATCAACTACCATTCACCAGCCGTTCGGGGCAGGGTTTTATGAGGAAGCTTTGTGCCTTTTGGTGAGGTTTGGGTAACTGGGGCACACAGCGCCACCAGCATAGAATTTTCCAAAGCAATCCAGATCGAAGAAACCACGATTCCAAAAGGGAAATATGCATTCTTTACCATTCCCCGACAGGAGGAATGGACATTGATCCTAAATAAGAACTGGGAACAGCACCTGGCCGATGATTACTATCAGGCAGATGATGTCATCAGGATTGAGGTAACAGCAGAAAAGGAAATGCCGCTGACTGAACGGCTAACTTATACCATTGAAGATAAAGGAGAAGGCTCAGGTGCTATTCGCATGTCTTGGGAAAAGCTCAGTATTTCCCTTCCCTTTAAAACAGATTAACCACTAAAATTCTTACACATGGAAAGGCATAACCACGATCATCAAAAGCATCACCATCATGAGCATGGTAGCGAGAATAGAAAGTCCCAATCATCAGAGCATCAAACCAACAACAAATCAGACCATCAGAATGGACACCATGACCACCATGCCATGATGATCGAAGATTTCAAAAAGCGTTTTTGGGTTTCATTGGTGCTCACAGTTCCAATCCTTGCATTATCTCACATGATCCAGCAATTACTGGGGTTTGAGCTTACCTTTTTCGGTGATCAGTACGTTCTTTTTGGGCTTTCCACCATAGTCTTCTTTTATGGGGGCTGGCCTTTTCTCAAAGGACTTTGGGACGAGCTGAAAGACAAAAACCCCGGCATGATGACCCTGATTGCAGTGGCCATTACCGTGGCTTACGTGTACAGCTCGGCCGTGGTGTTTGGTTTGGAAGGGATGGACTTTTTCTGGGAGTTGGTCACACTGATTGTCATCATGTTGCTGGGGCATTGGATCGAAATGAAATCTGTAATGGGAGCATCAAGGGCACTTGAATTGCTGGTGCAAATGATGCCTTCCGAGGCGCATCTGGTACAGGGAGACCAAATCAAGGACATCAAAGTGGATGAACTGAAAAAAGAAGACATCATCCTGATAAAAGCCAATGAGAAAATACCTGCGGACGGCACAGTGGTGGATGGAGAAAGCCACCTGGACGAAAGCATGCTCACCGGTGAGAGCAAGCCGGTGAAAAAATCCAAAGGCGACCAGGTCATTGGCGGATCGGTTAATGGCAGCCAGTCCATCAAAGTAAAAGTATCTAAAACCGGGAAAGAAAGCTACCTCAACAAAGTGATCACGCTGGTTGAAGAAGCTCAGAAAGCTAAATCGAAAACTCAAAACCTGGCCAATGTTGCCGCCAGATGGCTCACTTTCATCGCCATTGGTGCGGGTACTATTACGTTGTTTACCTGGATCAGCTTGGGTAAGCCTTTAGATTTTGCATTGGAACGAATGGTGACCGTCATGGTTATATCCTGTCCACATGCGTTGGGTTTGGCCATACCGCTGGTTGTAGCCATTTCCACTGCTGTTTCAGCAGGAAAAGGCTTGCTGATCCGTAACCGTACTGCTTTTGAAAATGCCCGGAAGATTACCGCAATGGTGTTTGACAAAACAGGTACGTTGACCGAAGGCAAATTTGGTGTTTCACGATATGGGAGCCTTTCGGATGACATGGAGAAAAAAGAGCTATTGTCCTTTGCCGCTTCACTGGAGCAGCAATCGGAGCACCCAATTGCACAAGGCATTGTGAAAGCAGCGAAAGAGGCAGGCCTGGCATTGAAAAAGGTAGAAAATTTTGAATCACTTACGGCCAAGGGCATTCAAGGCAAGATCGAAGGAAAAAATTTGAAAGTAGTCAGCCCTGGCTACCTGAAAGAAAACGACATAAATATCCCCGATCAGGCAGGATCTGATGAGGCAGAAACCATCGTGTATGTGCTGCAAGAGAATCTATTGATAGGCTTCATAGCCTTGTCCGACCAAATCAGGGAGGAAAGCCCTAAAGCAATCGAAACGCTTCGGGAAAAAGGCATGAAGCTCTATATGGCTACCGGGGACAATGAGAAAACCGCCAAGGCAGTCAGTGAAAAACTCGGGCTAGATGGCTACTACAGTGAGGTACTGCCCCATCAAAAAGTGGAAATTATCAAGAAACTCCAAAAAGAAGGCCACTTTGTAGCCATGACGGGTGATGGTGTGAATGACGCCCCTGCACTGGCACAGGCTAATGTGGGTATTGCAGTAGGTTCCGGTACTGATGTGGCTGCCGAGACAGCCGACATCATATTGGTCAACAGCAACCCAAAGGACATTGCCAATCTGGTACTATTTGGCAGAGCCACCTACAACAAGATGATCCAGAACCTCGCTTGGGCGACAGGCTATAACGCCATCGCATTGCCACTGGCCACAGGCTTCATTTCAGGCCTGGTGATCAGTCCTGCTATAGGCGCAGTATTCATGAGCCTGAGTACGGTCATAGTGGCCATTAATGCGCAATTGCTGAAAAGGAAGATGAAAAGCTGAGAGCATATCCCCTTCTGCTGTGGAAGGGGATTTTACTGAAATACTATGCGAAATAAGAAACTTTCTATCATTCAAATTTGGAAGAGTGATTATTAGAATATGGAAAATTATTAGATAAGCTGGTAAATGAATATGTAGAGAAGTGGCTAAAAATCATTTTGCTAGGCAATTTTTGATTTGCTAAAAGCAAAAGACTCGATAAAAAATGGCTTTTCTCGTACACCACGTACGCCTCGCACACTTCGTACCGTACGAATTGTTCGAGGATCGGAATTTGAAAAGATTAAATCGAATTTCCGATTTGACCTATCCCAGGATTTGATCAGTTGTAGGTGGGGTGTTTTTAATTCCTTGAAGACTTTTCAAAAAAATAGCTGGTCAATTCTTTGGAAGATACATCGGAACGGTACTTAGAAGTATCAATTCAAAAATCAGATAGATTCGCTACTAAATTCGCTACTAAATTCAAAAAATAAACCCTAACTCTCAATATTTCAGATAGTTAGGGTTTTGTCTTGCAGAGGAGGAGGGATTCGAACCCCCGGTACCTCTCGGTACAACGGTTTTCAAGACCGCCGCGATCGACCACTCTGCCACTCCTCTGTGCGTGTGATTTTTTCGATCAGGTGTGCAAAAGTATATGCTTTCCCCTTTTTTGACAAGAGCCACGTGATTTTTTCTTCTAAGTGCCTGATTTTTCTGGTATTAATTTACATCGGATTCCATAGTCAGTACTTTTCTACGCCTTTCCCGCTCCTTTTGCTTTTCCTCCGCAAGATCAAAACTCACATTGACTTCAAAGCAGACCAATACTATGATCGAGGTCAGGTAAAGCCATAGCATCAGCGCGATCACTGTCCCGATGGAGCCATAAAGCTTGTTGTAACTGGCGAAGTTTTCGAGGTAAAAAATAAATCCATAAAACGCCAAGGTGATCAGCAGTCCTGCCAATTGGGCACCAGTGGAGAAAAAATGCCACTTGTCGTGAATCGCGGGTGCAAATCGAAAGATAAAGGCTGAGGTGATATAAAAGACCGTGAGCAGGATGAGGAACTTCAGCGTATTGAACAAAAAGATCATAAAGCTGCTGTTGAACAGATGCAGCTCGTCCAGTCTGCCGATAAATAGGCTGCCAAAAATCATTACCGTGCTTGCTGCAATGATCGTCAATACCAAGGCCACTACAATGGAAATGGCAATTAATCGAGTGACAAAAAATCCACGGTTTTCCTTCGTCTTGTAGACAGAATTAAACGATGCCATCATGGAAACTACCCCCTGTGTCGAGGCAAATAGTGCAAAGAAAAATCCAAACGAAAGCAAACTTTGTCTCGGCTTGGATACAATGTCCATGAGTGTGGTTTCGATATTTTGGTAAATGTCCTCGGGCATGATGCTTTGGACAAAAGACAGGATGTTTTCGGTGGTAACTACCGGAAATAGGTCCTGCATGTAAGGCACTAGGTTGAGCAAAAAGAGCAAAAGCGGAAAAAGAGCGATGGTGTAGCTGAAAGCCATGGATCCCGCCCGCTCGTTGATGTCATCTTTTTTGAGCTGCTGGATAAAAATCCGACTTACATCATACAGGTTTTTTTCAGGGCTCCCAAAATGGATTCTTTTCAGATGCCTGGCTTTTAGCTGTATCCTGATTCTCCATTTGAAGATTTTCTCCTTGACCACGTCAGATTGGTGTTTAGTTAAAAAATGGTTTTAATAAAGCTAGCAAATTTCCCGGTGGTCGGGTGGGGGTGTGGGAGTCTTTTTTCAAAAATGCCAAGGTGGTCCAACCTTCCGTAATTACTTCCCCTGATTCATTCATGACTTGATATTCAAAAAGTATTCTGACTCCCGGGAGTTCAGGGATGAGGGTTTTGATGGTAAGCAGTTCATCGTATTTTCCCGGCTTTAGGTAGCGAAAGTGGCTTTCCAAAACAGGCATCATTACGCCATTTTCCTCCATTTCCCGATAAGAAAATCCCGCCGAACGCATCGCTTCCACCCGTGCTACCTCAAAATACATGGCATAGTTGCCATAATAGACGTAGCCCATTTGGTCTGTTTCAGCATAGCGAACTCGAATTTGGGTTTCGGCTTGAAACATATCAGAAAATTTTGGCAGCATTGAGTGCGCGTTGGTACCTGCGCGCGTTGTTGATGTGCTCGTTGTAGGTGACAGCAAAGGTATGGTAACCCGAGAAATCCTCCTTAGCACAGAAATACATGTACTTGTGCTGCTCGGCATTCAGTACGGCATCGAGGGAGTTGATGTCAGGCAAGTTGATCGGACCTGGAGGAAGTCCGGCGTATTTGTAGGTATTGTAAGGGCTGTCTATGGCCATATGAACTCCCGTAAGTCGCTTGATGGTAAAATCTCCTGCTGCAAATACCAACGTAGGGTCAGCTTGGAGAGGCATGCCAATGCGAAGTCTGTTAAGGTAAACACCGGCGATTTTTGGTCTTTCATCAGCTTTTTGGCTTTCTGCCTGTACGATGGAAGCCAGTGTGCTGACTTCTTTTTGGCTTAGACCCATAGCCTGTGCTTTCTTCTTTCGCTCCTCTGTCCAAAAGGTTACATATTCCTTGTGCATCCGGTCAAAGAGCTCCTCCGCACTGGTGTTCCACCAGAATTCGTAAGTGTTTGGGATGAACATGCTCATGACCGTCTCTTCTTCAAAATCAAACTTGCGGATATACACAGAATCCTGAATCAACTCCAAAAATTGTTCTTTGGTCACCTCTAGGTTGGTAGTGATTTTTTCGGCTAAATCTGTTTTGGTCCGAACGTTATTGAAAGTCACTCTTACGGGCGTCTGTCTCCCTGATCGCAGCATGCGTACCAGCTGCAGGTTGTTCATTTTGGGATCAATCTTGTACAATCCTGGCTTTACGGCTTCTTGATAGCCCAATATTTTGGAAACGAAGCCAAAACTCAAGGCATCATTTATGACTTTTTCATTGTAGAGCTGGTCCACCACATTTTTATAGACCGAGTTGGTGGGGATTTTCAATGTATATGGCTGGTCAGATTCCACCAGGGTGTTGGGACTGAAAAAGACCTGATAGAAGTAAAAGGTCATTGAAATGGCCAGAACAGAGATCGCGATCAGCAGAACCAGCGTGAATTTTTTGCGCTTTTCGAGTTGCATAGAGGGCAAAAATAGGAAATTAATGGAGATCGGAGATAAAGGGGGATGGGAGATAAATGGAGTTAGGAGATAAATGGAAATAGGAAATAAATAGAAATAAGTCTCTTACTTTCCGGGACCTGCCCATCCACTTTCATCGAGCGAGAGCGTCTTCTGTTTCCTTATTTCAATGAGCGAAGCGAGTTATATTTCCACCGTTTTTCCGCCGCATTTCTATTTTTGCGGGTAAGTTTTATTCCAGCTGTCAAGTTTATGAAAATCATCCCCGTCACCTGTGCCATTATCCTTCAGGACGGAAAAGTCCTTTTGGCACAGCGGTCTGAATCTATGGATTTGCCAGGTAAATGGGAGTTTCCGGGGGGCAAGTTGGAGGAAGGTGAAGACCCCGAAAGCTGTTTGATCAGGGAAATCAAGGAGGAGTTGGCGATTGACATTCGAGTGACAGCCACCTTGACTCCTATTGAATTTGACTACCCGACCAAAACCATTCGTTTACTCCCATTTGTTGCGCAGTGGATCGGGGGAAAGATCGACTTGGCTGAGCATGCTCAATACGGCTGGTATGACCAAAATCAGCTTTTTTCTTTGGATTTAGCCCCTGCAGATCTTCCGATTTTGCATGAATTGACAGAAAAATGGGTTAACCTTGTATGACCAAATGAAAGGGAAGCCATGGCTGAATTTATCAGATTGTACGAGGAAAATCCCGATCCGCGAAGAGTGCGGCAGATCGTGGAAGTGCTCAGAAATGGGGGAGTAATTATCTATCCCACGGATACGGTTTATGGGATGGGCTGCGACATTACCAACCAAAAAGCCGTGGAGAAAATCTGCCGAATCAAAGGCATCAATCCCAAAAAGCACAATTTTTCGTTTGTGTGCGCAGACCTGAGTAATATCTCTCAATATACTCGAATCATCTCCAAGCCGGTTTTCAAAATGATGAAAAAAGGTCTGCCAGGTCCGTTCACTTTTATTTTAGAGGCTAGTTCGCAGGTCCCTAAGATTCTTCATAGCAATAAAAAAACGGTCGGCATCCGGGTGCCTAATCATGGCATTCCGAGGGCGATTGTGGAAGAGCTAGGTCAACCCATTCTATCCACTTCCATCCGGGATGAGGATGAAATCATCGAATACAGCACCGATCCGGAATTGATTTTCGACAAATACCAAAACCTGGTCGATGTCGTGATCGATGGAGGCTACGGATCCAATATGCCTTCTACTATTTTGGATTGCACGGGAGATGAAGTAGTAGTAGTCCGTGAAGGATTGGGGCAGTTGGAGGAGATTCTTTGAATGATGCTAGAAGCTAGATTTAACTTCGATATTCTTCATTCGGTGTTCAATATTCGAAATTTTTGAATTTCGAACATTGAATAAAGAACATTGACCATTGACCGAAAAACCCTGAACCCCACTTTCCCTTGACTCGCGTAGCCATCGACCTACATTACCTTCCTAGCTTGGAATTTTTCACTGCCATTGATGGTGCAGAGGAGCTTTTGCTTTTCCCCCAAGATCTCTATCAGCGACAGTCATTCCTCAATCGTACCCGCATTCTTTTGGCAAACAAGGTAGAGACATTAAGTATTCCAATTCAGGGAAGGCGGCCTAGAATCCCAATGCGTGAGGTTAAAATCGATTATGGGCAAAAGTGGCAGGCTATTCACCTACGTGGGATTCAAAGCGCCTATGGAAAAGCACCCTTTTTCGAATACTTTTTTCCCTATTTCCAACCAATATTGGAGCGGCAGCATTCAATTCTGTGGGACCTGAATCTTCAACTTCTGACAATCTGTCTCAAATTGCTCCGCCGACCTGTCAAGATCACTGTCTTGGAAAATAAAGAAACCATCGGTGAAATAGTTGATTTAAGAGGCCAAATAGTGCCCAAAGGCGCTTTTTACAATAGAAGTTACTATCAGGCCACCCCATATCCTCAGCTTTTTGGCTTAGACTTTGAACCGAACCTCAGCATATTGGATTTGTTGTTTTGTGTAGGCCCTGAGGCAGAAAAGGTTCTGAAACAATCCCTAAAAAAACCATGAACAATCGTTAAAAGGATTGTGTTTTTAAAACAAATTCGGTAACATACGTACAGATTTATTAGATAATCAGAAAGGAATTAAATGGAAGCAAAATTTTCGAACAGAGTCAAAGAGGTGATCTCTCTCAGCCGCGAAGAAGCCCTTCGTCTGGGACATGATTACATAGGCACAGAGCACCTCTTGCTTGGTATGATCCGAGAGGGAGAAGGTGTAGCTGTTTCCATTCTTAAGAAGCTTGGTATTCCGCTGGATGAACTCCGCAATGCCATTGAAAGAGCGGTAAAAGGTACGGCCAACCACAACGTGAAAAACATGGCCAATATTCCATTGACCAGACAGTCTGAAAAAGTACTGAAGATAACCTATCTCGAGGCCAAAATATTTAAAAGTCAACTGATCGGTACCGAGCATTTGCTTCTATCTATCCTGCGTGATGAGGACAATATCGCAACTCAGATTTTAAATAAGTTTGAAGTAAGCTACGACACCATCAAGGATATGCTTGAAATGCAGTCCGATGCCGGTTCTATGCCAAAAGCGAGGGCTGAAGCAGAAGACGGTGATGACGATGGATCCAAGCTTTTTGGTTCTTCTAATCCTGGCGGCGGTGGTGCTGCTTCCAAGCCGGGCGCAGAAAAATCCAGAACCCCTGTTTTGGATAACTTCGGTCGCGATCTCACCAAAATGGCAGAAGATGACAAGCTTGATCCCATTATTGGACGTGAGAAAGAAATCGAACGCGTCGCTCAGATTTTATCCAGAAGAAAGAAAAACAACCCGATCCTGATCGGTGAACCCGGTGTAGGAAAGACAGCGATTGCTGAAGGTCTTGCACTGAGAATAGTTCAGAAAAAAGTGTCCCGCGTTTTGTTTAACAAGCGTGTGGTGACACTGGATCTAGCTTCTTTGGTCGCAGGTACCAAATACCGAGGTCAGTTTGAAGAGCGAATGAAAGCCGTGATGAACGAGCTTGAGAAATCTCCAAATGTGATCCTTTTCATCGATGAATTGCATACCATCGTCGGTGCCGGCGGAGCTTCAGGTTCCTTGGATGCTTCCAATATGTTTAAACCGGCCCTTGCACGTGGAGAAATCCAATGCATCGGAGCCACCACACTCGATGAATACCGTCAATACATTGAAAAAGACGGTGCGCTAGCCCGCCGTTTCCAAATGGTGATGGTAGATGCTACTTCTCCGGAAGAGACGATTCAGATTTTGAATAACATCAAAGACAAGTACGAGGATCACCACAATGTGGTCTACACTCCTGCAGCCATTGAGGCTTGTGTGAAATTGTCTGACCGATATATTTCTGACCGATTCCTTCCGGATAAAGCTATTGATATCTTGGATGAAGCGGGCGCAAGAGTGCATATCAACAATATACATGTACCTGAGGAAATCCTGAAGCTGGAATCTGAAGTGGAAAATATCAAAGCGGAGAAAAACCGTGTGGTAAAATCCCAGAAATACGAAGAAGCAGCACAGCTAAGAGATAAAGAAAAGAAACTTCTCGAGCAGTTGGAAACTGCCAAAACCAGATGGGAGGATGAAAGTAAATCCAAACGATTTACAGTAGATGAAGATCATGTGGCTGAGGTAATCGCCATGATGACCGGAATCCCTGCCAAGCGAATCGCTCAAAATGAAGGCAACAAGTTGCTCAATATGGGTGAAGAGCTGAAAGGAAAGGTTATCGGTCAGGAAGAAGCGATCAAAAAACTGACTAAAGCCATCCAGCGTACTCGAGTAGGTCTGAAAGATCCTAAAAAGCCAATCGGTTCATTTATATTCTTAGGACCAACAGGCGTAGGTAAGACAGAGCTAGCCAAGACTCTTGCCACATACTTGTTTGACAAAGAAGATTCCTTAATCCGAATCGATATGTCTGAATACATGGAGAAATTCTCTGTATCCAGGTTGGTGGGAGCGCCTCCAGGCTATGTGGGCTATGAAGAAGGCGGTCAGCTGACGGAAAAAGTAAGAAGAAAGCCCTACTCCGTTGTATTGCTTGATGAAATCGAAAAAGCTCACCCGGATGTATTTAACATTCTTCTTCAGGTGCTCGATGATGGAATCCTGACAGACGGATTGGGAAGAAGGGTGGATTTCAGAAATACCATCATCATCATGACGTCCAATATCGGGGTGCGTGACCTCAAAGACTTTGGTGCGGGTATTGGTTTTGCCAATCGTGCCAAGCAGGAAGGAATGGACGACATCATGAAGTCTACCATTCAGTCTGCTTTGAAAAAGGCTTTCAGTCCAGAATTTCTGAATCGTTTGGACGATGTGGTCGTGTTCAACTCACTCACCAAAGAGCATATCTTTAAGATCATCGACATCAGTTTGGGCAAGTTGTTCAGAAGAATCACAGAGCTTGGGTACAAAATTGAATTGACTGAAAAAGCGAAAGACTTCTTGGCAGAAAAGGGTTACGATCAGCAGTACGGAGCACGTCCTCTGAATCGAGCCATCCAGAAATACTTGGAGGATGCCATCGCTGAGGAAATTCTGAAAGGAGACCTGTCTGAAGGTGATGTAATTACAGCGGATTACTCTGGTGAGGGAACTGAGCTTAGCATCACGGTTCAAAAGAAAGAAAAAGCAGATTAAGCTTTAATATTTAAGCCTAGCAAAAGCCTTGGAGCGTAAAACTTCCGAGGCTTTTTCATTTTGAGAAAGTTCTGGGTATTTACTTGCTGAAAAACAATCGGGTGATGAAAATGCCCTTACCATCCTCCGTTCCTGCGTTACTTTCTACTCCGGAAGTCACAAATGTCAATTTCCAACCTTGCATCAACATACTGTTGATTTTGGAGGCAATAACGGCATCATTGGAGGCAATATTTTGAAAATTGATCCCCGCAGCGCTGAAGAAGTTCAGCAATTTGGTTTCTTCCAATTCATTGACTTTGATGTCTTCCCGGTCTATTTCTTTTTGGCTGCTTGTTTTCCCGTCCGTACGTTGAGTCGTAAATAGGCTGGCATCGACTTGGGTCTGACTATCGATGATTCGGCTTCGACCTAGCCCCATGGGTACGATGGATTCCACGATGGTCACCACTTTAAATTCTCCCGGAAAGGAAGCCTGTGAAGTTTCTTGGGCTTGGGCGACAGATGCCACTAAAGCCGCCCAAAAGATCAGTGCAAGTATTTTTTTCATAGCGATGAGATAGATAGAGGTTTTGTTTTATCCAGCTGATACGATCAAGGTTTTATTCATGTTGGGTTTTAAATTCCCTCGAAAAGAACAAATGACTCCAGGTATTGAGGGATTACCGTATTCCAACCCAATTCATTTTTAAGCTTGGATGCCAATGTCTCTGCGCTTTCCTTTTCGCCATGCACTACAAAGGTTAACTTGGGCTTTTCGCAAAATCCTTCTGCCCAATCTATTAATTCCTCTTGGTCTGCATGAGCGGAAAGACCTTCAATAGAATAGATTTTGGCTTTTACAGGGATGTCATGTCCATAGATTTTTAAGGTAGGTTCGCCTTCAAGGAGTCTTCTTCCCCTTGTGCCTTCTGCTTGGTAACCCACCACGATAACTCCATTTTTTTCATGAGGTAAATGGTGAAAGAAGTGATGCAGCACTCGCCCTCCAGTGGCCATGCCACTGGCAGACACGATGATGGCATTTCCCTTATAGTCATTGAGTGACATGGATTGTTCTTGCTTTTGAAAATACCTCAACTGAGGATGCTTGAATGGATGATGCTCTTCTTCGAGCATGGCACTTAATCGGTGGTCTGCATGATAGTCCAGGTATAGTCTAGTGGCGTCAATGGCCATCGGGCTGTCCACAAAAATCGGGACTTTGGGGATCTTTCCTTTTTCCATCAACTGATAGAGATGATACATGAGCAATTGCGTCCTACCAACCGCAAAAGCAGGGATAATGACCATTCCTCCTCGGTCAAAAGTGTCCCGAATAGCTCTGGCGAGGTCTTCTTCAGGTTTTTGAACCGGTGATATTCTGTCGCCATAAGTGGACTCAATCCATAGAATATCTGCTTTTGGAATTCGGGTAGGTGGGTACAAAATAGGGTCTTTGTATCTCCCCAAATCGCCTGAAAACACCAGTCTTTTGGTTTGATGTTCTCCTTTGATGACAAATTTGACAATGGAAGCACCCAAGATATGCCCTGCATGAAAGAAGGTCACGGTGACAGCAGGATGGATGGAAAAGGGAGTTTCAAATGGCTGTGGGACGAGTAGAGGAAAGACAGATTCAGCATCTTCCATGGTGTAAAGAGGCTGAGGATCTTCGTGTCGAGAGTATCCTTTTTTGCGAGCAAATTCCGCTTCTTCTTCTTGGAGTTTTCCTGAGTCGAGCAGAAGAATTTTGGCAAGATCGGCAGTGGCTTTTGTACAATAGATCGGTCCATTGAAGCCTTGCTTGACCAGTTTGGGAAGGTATCCGATGTGGTCCAGGTGTGCATGAGTCAGTACAATAGCTTCCAGATCCGCCACCGGCATGGGGAATTTATCCCAGTTGAGTTCTCTTAAGGCTTTTGGACCTTGGAAGAGGCCGCAGTCCACCAGAAATTCGAAATCTCCAAGGTCAATCAGGTATTTGGAACCGGTCACTACGCCGGATCCTCCTAAAAATTTGGCTGTAATATTCATGAGGTTTGGGTTTAGAATAGAAGGTACAAAAAAAGAGGCACCGCTAGGCGCCTCTTTTGGAATTTTAGGTGGTGATATTGCTTAATTTTTCATGAAAGGGGCATTCGTGAATTTGGATCGAGTTAGGCTATCTGCTTTGGCTTTGGTGGCCGAATCCAGCTCGGTCTTTTTTTCCTCATAGTCTTCCCAAGATTTTCTGTCGCCTTTTTCCCCTGGACAGGTAAGACAAATCAATCCGGCTTGGTTAAATACCCATACCGCCTCAGGTCGAACATCAGAAGAACGATAGCCATTATCGTAGATGGTGTTTCTCAGGATTTCGAGTAAGGACCTTTCCATGATGAAAGGTCTATCGTAAGGTATTTCCAAGGTGAGATCGATTCGCTGATCACGGAAGCTGTCCAGCGATCTGAGATCGTATCCCTCATCAAAGGTTACGACTGAATCCATTACTGAGTAGTTGTAAGTAAGTTTTTTGGCATTTTCCAAGGCCTCTTGCTTGGATCTCCCTCTAGCAAAGAATTCCTGTTTCAAGGAAATTACCGAGTCTTGTACTCCGATTATTCGAAGGTTGGCTTTATTGAAAAGCTCTTCATCTTCTATATCATTGGCTTTCAAGATCAAGACACCTGAACTCACGGGAAGTGCAGCATTGGTCTCCAGGGTGTTTTCTTCTTTGAACTGGGCGACGATTTTTGGAATCTGGAAACCGGCAATCCCGATACACAGTAACCAAAGTGCCAATGCGACTAATCCAAATCTACCACCCACGAGGTTCTTCTGGGCTAATACACTCAAGCCTAAAAGCAGGATCACAATTCCCGGGATGAAAACCAATCCCAAGGAAGCTACCACTAGCCATACAGGTACTAAGTCAGTGAAAAGCTCAATTGGGAAATTGTCCAAAAATGCTCTGTAATCAGCATCAGTCACACCAAAGTATACTGCCAAGGCAAGTAATGGAGCGATGGTCAAGCATAATCCAAGGAAGAAAATGATCAGGCCAAACACTACCCTGATTACGTGGGCAATAAATCTGCCCAAAGGTCCCAAGGCCGAACCCACGGCATCAATCACTTTGCCCAATATCCGAAAAGGTGCCATTAGGATTTTCTTGGTAGATGACTCTGGTTGGGGAGGGATGGGATTGATGGTTTCTTTAATGGTCGAATCAATGCTATCCAGAGTGATTTCCCCGCCTTTCATCTTGATTCGCTCCGTGATCGAGCTAGCTACAGGAGTGATGATCCAGAGGATCAGGTAGATCAATAAGCCTGAGCCTCCGGCGAAGGTCAAAATCACAAAAGCCAAACGAACATAAAGTGCCTCTACTCCGAAGTAGGCAGACAAGCCGCTCGATACCCCACCGATTACTTTGTCGTCCGGATTTCTGAAGAGCTTTTTGATGTTTTTGTCCTCGACAACTTCGTAGGATACCGGAAGGATAACCCAAAGTACGATGTAGGCGATCAGGGTGAAAAAGCCAAAGCTCAGGCTGAATCTGAAATTGTCAAAGGGGGTGATGTCCAGAAAATCGGGCCTGAAATTGATGTTGCCACTGAATAAAAGCAGAATGGCAATCAATCGTGTCCATAGCGGGTCAATGGAAAAGTAGTGGGCGATTCCTGCGCAGACGCCACCAAGGATTTTCTTAGTCTCCATCCGCATGAGTTTTTTGTAACCGCCTCCATCTTGACTAGGTGGGGTGACATACTTGTAGAAATCATCCTTTTCAGATTCTGCTGTCGGCTCTTCCACTTCTTCATCTACAGCATTGAAATCGGCGATGGTCCCCATTTTCTCAATGAGCTTATCCACGTTTTCTGCGGTGATGACTTGTTTGTTGTTTTTGAGATTGGATAGGAAAATTTCAGCGATCCGGTTTTCGATATCTGAAATGATTTCTTTGCTGTCCTTGTACCCTGAAAAGTGCTTGTTGATGGCATCTAGGTATTTTCTAAGGGTGTCATATCCATCTTCCTCGATGTGGAATAGGATACCGCTGATGTTGATACTTATAGTCTTTTTCATGATGCGTGTGTTGTCTTAGCCGATCAATTCTTGGAAGTGATTTGAAGTGTGGAATTGACGAGGGCATTCCATGTTTCTGAGAGCGTGGCGAGGAATTTTTTACCTTCTTCTGTAATGGAGTAGTATTTTCTGGGAGGACCGGCTTCCGATTCTACCCATCGATAGGCGACCAGTTCGGCAGATTTGAGTCGGTTCAGCAAGGGATACAAGGTGCCTTCGACCACGATCATTTGGGCTTGGGTGAGTTCATCGATCAGGTCTGAGGTGTACACCTCGCCGCGTGAGATGATGTGCAGAATGCAAAACTCCAAGAGTCCTTTTCGCATCTGTATCTGTGTGTTGGCGACATTCATGTGGCTTGTTTTTTAGGTGTTGGAAAAGGGCATGGTGCTTTTCCCTCGTGACCTTAAATGAAAAAGTAATACCAATCTTTACCAAGCTACCTTGTATTGCCTGATTCCTTGCCAAAAAGAGTGTGTATTTTTCTTTTCGAAGTTTGAAATGTGGCTCTATTGAAAATTGAGATACTTTTTGCTTTTGCCAGGCATGAAAAAAAAATCAAACTGCCTAGTTGATGATTCTATTTAACCTGCTTGTTCATGTTCAACTACAGGACACTAAAGTGTCCGATCATGTACAATTTGGAGCAGGTAAATGCATTAAAAAGAGATAATACTGAGGGTATTTTTGAAATTAAATTAATTTGTGGTTGTGAATTCAACGAGCGTGAGATTTTTAGGTGTCCTTCTCCTATTTCTAAGTGGAATTTCGGGTCAGCTGGTCTACTCCCAAAGCCTGACTCCGAAGTACTCCAATGAGTTTTTGAATATTGGAGTAGGCGCAAGGTCTTTGGCCATGGGGGGTGCGCAGGTTTCTTCTGTCAGAGATGTCACGGCAGCCTATTGGAACCCCGCCGCACTCACCTCCATCAGGCATCAGTATGAGTTTTCGTTGATGCATGCCGAGTACTTTGCCGGCATCGCTCAATACGACTATCTTGGATTTACCACACCTTTTGGCAATCAAAATCAAGTGGCTGTATCACTGATCCGATTTGGAGTAGATGATATCCCAGATACCAGATTTCTATACGATGCTAATGGGGCTTTGAATTATGACAATATCCAATTTTTCAATGCAGCGGATTATGCCCTTTTACTCAGTTTTGGGAGAGACATTTCCGACCGCCTCAAATTGGGGGCAAATGCCAAAGTCATTCATCGCAATGTGGGCAAATTTGCCCAGGCCTGGGGATTTGGGTTGGATATCGGAGGAATTTACAGATCCAAGCAACTGACTTTTGGCTTGATGCTGAAAGATATCACCACTACTTACAATGCATGGGCCCATGATGCAGACCAAGTCAGAGCCGTCTATGCGCAAACCAATAACGAAATCCCTATCAACACCGTGGAATTGACTCTCCCAAGAGCGATTGGGAGTATTTCCTATGACAGAAAACTGGGCTCTACCTTTTCTATGGTGGCTGCTTTGGATTTGGAGGCCACTTTTGACGGACCAAGAAATACCCTCATTTCTTCAGAGATGGTCAGCATCGACCCACGAATCGGATTGGAACTGGGATTTAAGAATTTGGCCTACTTACGGGCAGGGGTTCGCAATTTTCAGCAAATCAAGGATTTTCAAGGCAATACCTCGATGGATTTTTTACCAAGTGCAGGGTTGGGGGTGAGCATAACTGAACAAGTTCAGATTGATTACGCCTTATCTGATTTGGGTGACGTTTCCGAGAGTCCTTATTCACATGTTTTCAGTGTAAAGGTGCGATTAGAAAAGTTGGGAGAAGATGTTAGAAAATTTAAAGGATGGCAAGAATGACTAGATTGATTCGGGTGGTTTGCCTGCTTTTGTTTTTTGGAGTAGGGACTCAGGTTCAGGCTCAAGACCCCATTTGGTATGACTATTCGCTGACTTATTATAAAATTCCTACCGCCAAAGACGGTATCTATCGAATTACACCTGCTGTTCTTGCTTCCTCAGGTCTTAATCTGCAAAATCTAGATCCCAGGAATATTCGGGTTTTTCACCGGGGAAAGGAAGTGGCTATCCATATCGAAGGAGAGTCGGATGGAAAAGTGGATGCATCTGATTTCATCGATTTTTATGGAAGACGCAATGATGCGGAATTGGACAAAAAGCTCTATCGAAATTTCGATAAAATCCCGAATCCTTATTTCAATACCTACACAGATACCACTGCCTTTTTTCTGACAGTCACTCCTGGTGTACCCGGTAAGCGGATGTTGGTACGAGGTCCTGCTGCTGTTACTAATCCTTTGGCAACGTCCTTTGAGACAGAGCAGCTTCAAGTCTTGGCTGACCAATATTCCTTAGGCATTGCATACACGTTGGGTTTTCGCAAGTCGGAATATGACCAAGGTCAGGGATGGATGGGAACCGTCATCACCAAAGGTGCACCTCGTGACCTTACTTTTTCAAACTTGGGTGCTTTGCTTTCTTCCGGATCGGCAACTCTGGAAATCGGTTTGGTTGGGAGATCCGAAAACCCTCATGCTGCAGTCATCAGTGCAGGGCCGCTTGCTACCAATCAAAGAGTATTGACGACTTCTTCTTTTCTCAATTTTGATTATCCTCAACTGACACTTCCCCTTCAGATGACCGACTTTAATCCTAACGGGACCTTGGTCGTCCGGGTCAATCCACAAGGAGCTCAGTCAACTGACAATATTTCGATCGCCTATGCCAAGATAAAGTTCAGAAAACCGGTTTCTAATGGCGATTTTGTTTCTCAAGTGATGATTTTTCCGGCGGGAAACCAGCGAGTAGTTATCAATCAGGCTCAGGAGAATTATGTTGCCTATGATGTCAGCGATCTTTTTTCAGCGCAAAAAGTACAAGTCGTCAAATCAGGTACCACGGTGACTTTTCAAGGGGCAGTAACAGGAAAAGAAAGTTCCATTTGGGTTCAGCAGGAAAAAGCAGTCACTTCGGTCCAAAAGCTTACTCCTGTTCGATTCCGAAATTACCTTGCTCAAAAAGCAGATTTCCTGTTGGTGGGAGCCCGTGCTTTGGAAAAACCCACCTCCAAATTTCAAAATCCCCTGAAAAGCTATGCGGAGCATCGAGCATCACCATTGGGCGGGGGGTATGATACGCTTACCGTGAGGATGGAGGAGATTTATGATCAGTATGCCTATGGAGAAAAATCTCCGGTCGCACTTTATGAGTTTTTGAAAGCCTATTGGCCTGTACATAAACCCACCCATTTGCTTTTGGCTGCGAGGTCTTTAGCTGTTTTTTCACAAGGTAGATTGGGCAACGCGACAGTTTATTACCGTAATGCACCCCAGGCATTTGATTTTCAGGATTTGGTGCCCGTGGGAGGCTATCCTTTTTCTGACAACGTCTATGTCTTGGAAATCAACCCTGCCAAGCCAACCATACCGGCCATGGCAGTAGGTCGTATTCCTGCCAAATCTGCACAGCAGTTGGCTGATTACCTTGAAAAGGCCATAGAGAAAGACCAGGTGGGTGTATCTGAACCATGGCAAAAGGAATTGGTGCACCTCAGTGGTGGAGTTTCCGAATTTGAACTGGAGCGCTATTTTAATTTTCTAAATGGATTCAAGACAATTGCAGAAGGTCCGTTTTTAGGTGGAAATGTGAGCACCTATCGTAAGAGGTCCAATTCGGTGATTGAAGCCATAGACATTACGGGTGATTTGAATGAGGGAAGGTCTATGCTGACTTTCTTTGGTCACGGTTCGCCCACCGTAATTGATATCGAAATAGGATTTGCGTCTGATCCTACTTTAGGCTATGCCAATCGGGGAAAATATCCCGTCATGTTATTCAATGGCTGTGACTATGGAAGTGCTTATGGCACTACTTATACTCAGGGCGAAGATTGGGTGATAACTCCTCAAAAAGGAGCATCAAATATCATGGCGAATACCTCTATCGGTGTGGACGTGATCCTTAGACGTTATTCAGAGGCCTTTTACAAATACGCATTTTCTGATAGTACTACTATTCACCAGACTGTTGGGGAGATCAAGAGGAAATCCGAAGAGTTCTTTGTCACAGCATATGGTACTTCTCCTTTGAACTATTCTCACATGGAGCAAATGGTCATGCTGGGAGATCCTGCGGCCAGAATTTTCCCTGCTAATAAGCCGGATTACTCAGTCAAACTGGAAGAAGTCAAACTTGAAACCTTTGACGGTTCACCTATTTCAGCGATTTCCGACAGCCTCAAGCTCAGCTTTGTCCTGAGAAATATCGGGATCACCGATACCGATTCGATCAGATATAGGGTGGAGCGCAAACTCCTCGATGGAACCATCTTGACCTATGATCCGATCAAAATACCTTCTGTTTCAAGACTGGATACCTTGGTTTTTTCAGTCCCTAATTTTCAGGTGGAAGCAGCAGGGGAAAATGTGTTCACCATCCTGATCAATGATGATCGAAAGGTCTCAGAAATGACTTTTGCCAATAATTCAGTAGCATTTACAGCCTTCATTCCATTGAGTGGGACTGTCAATTTATACCCAGTGGATTTTGGGATAGTCAAAGAAAAGGAACTCAAACTTCTCACTCAGATACCCGGCCGAGTGGGAGATAATCGAACTATTATTATCCAATTGGATACAACAGCTCAATTCAATTCTGTCTTTAGAAAAGAACTGAGAGCTACCACAACTGGGGTAGTGGAATGGCCTGTGACACTTTTAACAGGTGCGGATTCCACAACCTATTTTTGGAGGACTAAATACCAAGATCCCCTTCCAGGTGAATCCGATGCATGGACGGTTTCCAGTTTTTCTTATATCCCCAATACCGGCAATGGTTGGACTCAGCGGGTGGAAGCCCAACTGAAACAAACCCAAATGGAAAACCTGGAATTGGATAAAGGTTGGAAGTTTGTAAGGCAAAAAGCAGGAATAGAAGTGTTTACGGTAGGTACTGGTGTAGATTCACTGACCTTTAGGAATACACAGTTTTACCTCAATCAGGTCCCTCAGATCATTGACAATGTCAACAATGCCAATAGCCGACTTTGTCCAAATGGATCCCTTGGACTGGTAGCCATAGACCAAAAAACCTTGCTACCCTACTTGGCGATTCCCGTACCCGGATTTGATATTCTGGACTCAAGAGCCTGTGGCAGAGTGCCTCAGTTGATCCAAAGTATCCAAAATGCTTGGATCACTACACCTGGTAACACGACTTTGCAGGATTACGTCAGGGGAGTGAAAGATGGGGATTATGTGATTATTTTCTCTGTAGGCAATGTCACTTTTGATGCTTGGCCTGATCGAGCTTATCAGAGTCTGAGAGCGTTTGGTGCCAATGAGGCCACCCTCAGAGCTTTGCAGTCAGGAGATCCTTATATTCTTTATGGGAGAAAAGGAATGCGTGCAGGGGAAGCTATAGAGATCGTTGGGAATCCGAATTTTCAAGTGCCTGCTAGACAGCAAACATTGAGCTTTGAGACTGAATTGGATGGTTATTTAACCAATGGAGTAATCCTTACTCCTAGGATTGGGCCTGCTTCCTCTTGGGAGCGGTTTTTCAGAAATGTAAATAACAGAACTTGGATCAACGAAGAAGAATACACCAATTTTGATGTAATCGGGGTGACCGAGGATGGGGAAGAAAATATCCTGGTTTCCAATAGAACAGAAAGTCAATTGGATCTTTCCTTTATCAATCCTTCGCAGTATCCCTTTCTGAGATTGAGATATACCATGGATGATCCCAACGCCACAGCACCGGCTCAATTGGATAAGTGGCAGGTGAATTTCACCGGAGTACCCGAAGGGGTCTTGATCCAGAAAAAACCGGCCGAAAGGCTAAGGCTTAGAGAAGGTCAGTCAGCCCGACTCGAATTTGCATTCAGAAATGCCTCGATCTATGATTTTACCGATTCGATTCGGGTGGATTTCAAACTCCTGCACTTACCAACACGAAAAACCGAGAATCTGAGTAAAAAAATAGCACCGGTAAAGGCTGGAGCTCAAGTGGATTTTTCTCTTGACTTCAATACCATTGGTAAAGCTGGTGAGACCTCGTTGGAGGTATTTGCCAATCCGAGAATTCTCCAAGAACAATCCTTTAGAAACAATCTCATTGACCTGGGAGTAGTGTTTGACGTGGAGCAAGACAACTCAAGTTCCTTGCTGGATGTCAATTTTGATGGGGTGTACATTTTGGACGGAGACTTGGTCTCACCTACGGTCATGATCACTGCCCAGTTGATTAATGATCAGACCCTGTTGTACAAAAAGGATACCGTAGGAATGGAGCTTTTCCTACGTCAAAATTGTGATGGCTGCCAGTTCAAAAAAATCAATTTCTCTAATCCAAATCTGACTTGGTCACCTGCCTCTCAAGAATCTAATTTTAGAGTTTCTTTTGTGCCTGGCCCGCTGGAGGATGGTGTTTATACCTTGAGAATCACCAATGAGGATTCTCCACAGCCATACGAAATCAGTTTTGAGGTGGTCAATGAATCTCAGATCACCAACTTTTATCCTTATCCCAATCCATTCAGTACTTCAGTGAGATTTGTCTTTACACTGACAGGATCAGAGGTGCCAGATGAGATCAAGATTCAGATTATGACCGTGACTGGAAGGGTGGTCCGCGAAATTCTTCAATCCGAGTTGGGCCCTATAAGGATCGGAAATAACCTTACGGAGTATGCTTGGGATGGTAGAGATGAGTTTGGAGATCAACTGGCCAACGGGGTGTATATGTACCGCGTGCTAGTGAGGAAAAATGGTCAATTCATGGAGCACCGACCCACTGCCGGAGACAAGGGCTTTACCAAAGGATATGGCAAAATGTACCTCTTGCGCTAAGCTTTTCCTTTCTTCCAACTCTGATACAGTCCAACTCCACTAATCAAGAGCAGGAAAATCAGAATTCCCCACTGGTAAGGATGGTTAAGAGCCTGCTTGGCTCCTAAAAATGAATTAGCAATCATGCCTGTAGCGAAGGCGATGAAGGTCCGTGGAAGCATCCCAGGCACACCAAATAGTAAGACTTTTCGTAGCGAAATCCCCATACTTGCAAATAGGAAATTTGAAATAGCAAAAGGGATTACCGGGCTGATCCGAATAAAAAAAATCAGTCCCTCAGGACGCTCCATTCGGGATTCGATCTGTGTTTTAATTCTGGGGTTTTTGGCGAAAAGAAGTGGTAAAAAATCAGTATTTAGTCCTTTTCCAATCCTATAACCCAAGATATTCGCAAGAATGTAACCAAGCAGTAAATCGGGAAATCCCAGCCAGCCCCAGAAAAATCCACAAGCTAAGGCGGTCAGCGTGGTGGGAAGTAGGGCTAATCCCAAAATCAGGGAAAGACTTAGCGTAAGCAGAAAATGATCTGCGATACTTTGTACATGAATTTTTTCTACCCAAAAATAGGTTGACGCAAATACTAAGGAACCTAAAAGTGGAACCAAACTCACCCAAATCCAACCCAAAACAGCATTGGGGTGGGACCTGAAGTACTCGACTAAAACCTTGAAAATACTAGCCTTTTTTGTCATCTTTGGGTGCTTTTGAAAGCAAAGCAAGAGCAAGTTTAGCATCTAGGATTGGATTTTCACCCTTCGACAAAAGACTAGCTGCAGATAAATACATCGCCACGATAAGATAACCAACTTGAACATGAAATTTGGTACCAAAGCCATTCATGCAGGAGTGAGCCCTGACCCATCCACAGGTGCTATTATGACTCCGATTTTCCAGACTTCCACCTATGTGCAAAAATCTCCTGGAGATCACATGGGATATGAGTACAGCCGAACCCACAACCCTACCCGAACGGCGCTTCAAAACAGCATTGCAGCTCTGGAAAACGGAAAACACGGCATCTGCTTTTCTTCAGGCCTGGGTGCCATCGATGCAGTGGTAAAACTGTTTAATCCCGGCGATGAAATCATTTCTACCAACGACCTGTATGGAGGGACTTACCGACTGTTTACCAAAGTTTTTGAGCGGTATGGGATCAAGTTTCACTTCGTGCCGATGAATGAGCCGGAGAAGCTTTCTCAGTATGTCAACGAGCGCACCAAGATGGTTTGGGTAGAAACGCCCACCAACCCGATGATGAACATTATCGATCTAAAGGCGATGGCAGCTTTTTCCAAAAAGCATGGAATCCTTCTGGCAGTCGACAATACCTTTGCCTCTCCCTATCTTCAGAATCCCTTGGATTTTGGGGCTGATATCGTCATGCACTCCGTGACCAAGTATCTAGGAGGTCATTCGGATGTGGTCATGGGAGCCTTGGTTGTGAATGATGATGAATTGGCTTCTCGATTGGTTTTTCTTCAAAATGCCTGTGGTGCTACTCCGGGTCCTCAAGATTGCTTTTTGGTGCTAAGAGGCATCAAGACACTTCATCTAAGAATGGAACGTCACAGCCAAAACGGTAAAACGATCGCCGCTTACCTCAAAAATCACCCAAAAGTAGCTAAAGTTTATTGGCCGGGTTTTGAAGATCACCCTAATCATGAGATTGCAAAGAAGCAAATGAAGGATTATGGAGGTATGATTTCATTCACCCTAGTCGGAAACAAATTGGAGGATGCCAAAAAAGTAATGGAAAATCTCGAGCTATTCGCCCTTGCAGAATCCCTTGGAGGGGTAGAGTCGCTCTGCGGACATCCTGCTACCATGACGCACGCTTCTATTCCAAAAGAGGAACGAGAAAAAGTAGGTTTGGTAGACTCTCTGATCCGACTGAGTGTCGGTGTGGAGGATGCCGAAGACCTCAAAAATGACATTGCACAGGCTCTGGCAAAAATATAAAAGCAAAGCCCTTCCGAAACGGAGGGCTTTTTTGATGCATTGTATTTGGGTGAGGTTGCCGAAAACTAGGAAATCACTTTTCTCACTAATTCAAAGGCCTGTTTTTCGATCTCGGCAGAAAGGTTCTTTTTCTCTTCCTTGAGTTCTTTAATCCAGTCTAGGTACTTTTTGGATACATCTTCTTTTTCAGAAAGAAAATGGGTCATGGTCTGAAAAGTCAGGTGATTGGCGTACCAAGGCTTAAGCCCATTTTTTACTGATTGAAGCTCTTGGTGGATTTGAGGGATAAAAATCGAATTGAAACCCAAATGAAGGAGGATGTTTTCCAACATGATGACCTTACGGAAACTTTCAAATAAGTCTCTGAAGCTCTGGGTACTCATGGGACTTTTGACATCATTGGTAGCTAATTCCAGTTCTTCCTGAACTAACTGATGGATTGCTGTGCTGATGGTAAGTGGCTTGATCCCTTTGCTGGCTTGATGGGATCGGTCCAATAGTTCCTCCCAAGTTTTTAGCGAACTGCCTACCACCAAGTCAAACGTTTCCTTTTGCATAATCCGCTTTTGGGACGAGAGGTAGCTGCGGAAACTTTCAAATTTTTGCCCCGAGGCACTTTCTTTAGCTTTAAGATTTTTTTCGACCAGCTTGAGATGCTGGATTTTCTTGAGTGACTTTTTGAGTTTTTGAAGAGGAGAAAATAGCATTTGACTTAGCGTTTTATCCTCGAAGTGGATCTTAGTCAGGAGCTCGGTGTAGAGTTCCAAAAACTCCATGTGGCCCAGCAATTGAATGGCTTTTTTGGACTTGATTTCTTTTCCCAAATCCAGGAAAAGAGTTTTTGCCTCTTGGTGTTGCTGTAAGAAAATCTGAAAGACAGGGGAAGTCTTGACCTGCATAGTTTAGGAAATTCTCACCAGTGTGGCACCGTATCCCCACTGGTCCTTCTGGGTGTCCTGAAAGTACTTAATATTTCCTAATTGGCTCAATCGCTTGTGTATTTCTTTTCTCAAAACCCCATTTCCCAGTCCATGGATGAAGGTGATTTCGTCCATTCCCGAAAGAATCGCCTGATTGAGATTTTTCTCAAAAGCTTCCAGCTGAATTCTCATTTTTTCAGAATTACTGAGTTTATCGGATTGTGGATGAAGTACTTCGATGTGAAGGTCAATGGAGCGAGCGGGTTTTTGGGGTTTGGGGGCTTCGGGTGCAGGTTGGATTTGACTCAGTTCTGCATTGAGACTTCGGATGTCCAGATCTTTGGTCGTCCGCTCCATGGCAAAGAGGTAGACATTTTTACCCAAAATCGGCGCTTTGCTCAGGTGTTTGAAAAATTGGGTCGGTTTCATCTTCAGCTGTCGCTCAAAGGCAGGGATGGCCCTTTCCAGCCTGTTTTGGATGGGGATAAAGCGAAGCAAAAAGGCCGGCCAATCATCGATTTCCTTCATCAGCCGATCGTCTATTTTTTTATGCTCTCCACCGTTGAGTGCACCTGCAAATAGTGTTCGGTGATTATTCCCAAATACCTCCGACGCATGTACCAGGTAGGGTTGATGGCTGTCATTGATCAGGTAAAGACTCAGATTCTGATCATTGATTGGGAGAAAAGCCAAGTAGAGACCTTGATCTTTTGGAGCAGAGATAGGGAGCGGGGCTTCGGATTCTTTCGCCGTGGCAGGTACATCACCAAAGTAGCTTTTCTCAGCCTCAGCAATGATGACCACTTCTGACTTGATCGCAGGGATGATGAATCCATCTTCGATTTCTACTTCTATTCGTCCTCCGGAAGATACTTTTCTGACGATACCTTCCTCTTTGCCATGCAGTAATCTTACTCTATCTCCGATATTCATTGTTCCAAAGCTTTTTTGTAGGTGTCTATTGCCCTTGTGCGGGCAAATTTATGATCTACAATCGGCTTTGGGTAAGAATTTGTTCCTAATTCAGGAATCCAATTTTTAATATACTTCAGGTCCTTGTCAAATTTCTCAGTTTGGGAGTCAGGATTAAATACACGGAAGTAGGGTTGGGCATCGGTTCCTGTGCCAGCAGCCCATTGCCAGCCCCCATTGTTGGATGCCAGCTCAAAGTCTAAAAGCTTCTTGGCAAAATAGGCTTCACCCCATCTCCAGTCGATGAGTAGGTGCTTGGTGAGAAAAGAGGCCACAACCATCCTTACGCGATTGTGCATAAAGCCTGTCGTGTTCAGCTCTCTCATGCCTGCATCCACGATTGGGAAGCCTGTTTTGCCTTCGCACCAAGCTTTAAATTCCTGTTCATTATTTCTCCAAGGAATATGATCATAGGCGGGTTTGAAGGCCTTTTCTACCACCTGGGGATTATAGGCCAGGATCATCATGTAAAATTCCCTCCAGATCAGCTCATTGAGATAGGTCTCATTGAGTTGGGAGGCGATCAGGGCCAGTTTTCTCACCGAAATCGTCCCAAATCTGAGATGGATACCCAGTCGGGTGGTTCCTTTTTTCGCGGGGAAATTTCGGTTTTCATCGTAATGTCTGATGATATCCTGATCTGCGATTGCTGATGGGATTTCAATTGGAGATGGTAAAAAACCCATTTCTGACAAGGAAATCTCAGGAAGCGGAGAGGACTTGGCTAAGTTTTTCCAGTTGGGTTCGGAGAGGGGTTGGGTTTTGGTCTTCTTGAATTTATCCAGCCAGTTTTTGCTGAAAGGAGTGAATACTTTGTAAAACTCCCCTGAACCGTTCAGGATTTCTCCCGGCTCAAAAATCACCTGATCTTTGAAGGTGAGGAAGGGGATGTTTTTTTCCTTTAATAGGGCTTCGATCCCTCCGTCTCTTTTCTTCGCGTAGGGTTCATAGTCTCGGTTGGTGTACACAGCTTGGATGTCATATTCCCCGAGAAGCTCGGGGTACACTTCTTCCGGTTTGCCGTATTTGATCAGCATAGAGCCTCCTTTTTGTTCGAAAAAAGACTTGAGTTCGCCGACCTTTTGGAGGATAAACTGAACCCGTGCGTCGGATTTGTCCTCAAGTAAGTCAAGGATGTTTTTGTCAAAAATAAAAAGAGGCAGTACCTCAGGTTCCTGCTGCAAGGCGTAAAAGAGGGCGGTATTGTCGTCTGTTCTGAGGTCTCTGCGAAACCAGCACAGGGTGATCTTCTTCATGGTGGTTCTTTTTTGAAGAAAGTCAGGAAAGGACAAAATGTTTTACCAATCTTCCTTGGCAGGTACTTTTTCTACCCGAAGACTATCATTTTCAGGCTCTCGTCTAGGGAAATTTTCCGGAGTGATCGGTGTCCAATTTTCTTCGCCTCCATATTCATTTCTCAAAAAGTCATCGGAATCCTGCACAGAAAGACGGCTGACACGCCTTCTTGCAATCTTCGCAAAAAGCTCACTAAAGGAGTTGAACGAAACGTTTTGGGTAACTGAGGCTCCGTAAGACAGGACGTTTTGGGTCAAAGAAAGTGAGGTGAAGGTATTGAAGTTGTTTCGGTTAAAAATCCTCAGACGATATACCCCATCCTCGGTGATCATGTATTCAGCCTGCCAGTCTCCGATGATGGAGGCCGCACTGGCATTGCCCCGATTGTCTGTAAATCCTCCGTCTCTTGATACTCGCAATCGACCATCGAGGAACGTATAGGCCACACTCAGCTGGAAGTTTTCCAATGCATTTTGATCCAAGGTGGCCAAGTCAATGTTTACCTCGAGATTTTTGTCCACTTGCCCCAAGGCAGTATTTAATTGAGAAGAAAGCAGGTTACTTACACTGGAGGAAAGCGAAGAAACACCGGTAAACTGTCCTTCAGGTGAAAAATTACGCGTCATGATGACTGAAAACACCTGACGGTTCATTTCCTGTTCGTCGGCTGCCACCCTGTTTTGGAAGGCTGAAATGGTCGTTTGCACATCACCGGAAGAAGGGAACTCAGAAAAGTCAAACCCAAATTTGAAGGTAGGAGACAGCAATTCTCCCTGCAGGTCCATCACTACTTTGACTGGGAAGCGCCGTCTCATCTGACTGTTTTCCTGGGCGGGATTGTTGGTGTTGATGAGAGGTTGGAGGGAAAGGCTTTCTTCATAGAAGGCTTTCAGGTTCATTACACCGGTGTATGGATCACCAAACCAAGTAATACGACCTCCGGGTTGTACCTCAAATTTTTTCTTCACGACATTATATAGGGAGAAATTGTACAATCCTTCCACGATTTCGTAATTGCCGGCTAGCGAAAAGTTGCCTTGGGTGTCTATGTTCATATTCAAGACTCCTCTGCCTCTACCTTGGATACTTTCTCCTGTTTTTGGATCAATGATGATTTCGGCAAAGGCGTCCGGAGTCACGTCGATTATGAAATTCAAGCGGATGTTTTCAATCTCCAATCGGTTTACCTCTTCCGCGAGTGCTTTGATTCTGACGGTATCTTGTACGTTGATGATTTGGATAAAATCCTCCTGATATTGCTCGTTGGAACTGGTCAATGGAATCGAAATTCGGGTATTTGCCTGAGTGGTTGCTCTGGCGATTACATCCAGGTTGCTGGTACTTCCTCGTATGCCTAAGGTCCCACTGGCAAAGGCAGTCCCGTAAAACAATTCGTTGTCTCTAGCACTGGTGTTGAGCACTTGAAAATTGCTTAATCTCGAGTTGATGTCCAAGAAGATGTTTTCAAATCCTTGATGATTCAACCCACCTGTAAATGTGGCTCTATTTCCATTGATATCTCTGAAAATCAGGTCTTGGAAGCTGATTTGGGTCGGTCGGAAAAGTATGCTTCCATCGATCTGATAGGAAGTGTTGAGGTAATTAATGCGGAGTTTTCCTTGATCGATTCGTCCACTTCCGAGAAGTTCTGGCACTTCTACAGTACCTCGGAGTTGCAGATTTCCGCTAACTGTACCTCCCAGATTTGTGATGTATTTCGACAGGAAAGGCTCAAAAATCACCAGGTTGGCTTGGGTCATTTGGGCATCCATATCCAAGTTTTGATACGCAAGACCAAGGGTGCCCTCGATGTCTATTTTTTTCTGGCCGTTGAAATAGTTTTCTACTTTCAAGATTAGGTCTTCAGCTCCTAAAGTTGTGGAAGCATCGATTTCTCCAATTGGGAAATCGTTGATTTCTAGTCCTTCAATATGTAGCGTCCCATCCAGTTCGGCTTGGTTGATCAAGTTGCTGAGTCGAAAGCTGCCATCGGCTTTTCCTGCAAAATCCAAAGAAGTAATCGTATTGAGCAGGTCCAATTCTACCTGTTTGATGATGATGTCTAGATTTTCTTCTGGATTGGGACTGATCTTACCTTGCAACCCTAGTTCCTGCTCCTCATTGGATACAATCAGCTTGTCAATGGTGACCTCTCCTTGAGAGAGCGATACCAGATTTTCAGGGTCAAACTGCCACTCTCGATTGAGTACTCGTAGTAGCGATGGCTTGAATTTCAAAAATGTGCCTGCAGTGGAAAATTTCGTTTCGGCTTCGATTCGCGCCTTGCTCTGGGTCGAATCCTGATCCAAACTGATTAATAAATCCAAGTTGGTTTGGTCCCAAATAGCTTCTAAGCCAAGGTTTTTAAATCGTAAGTTTTCGCCAACCTTCTGTTCCTTGGAATAGACGTAGAAAGACGCAAGAATGTCTTTTGAGTTTAGGAGTTTGGAGGTGTTGAAGTCAATGTTGGTCCCATAGGCCTGATTTCCCTGATAGTTGATCGAGTCGATGGAGGTGAAAAAGTTGAATACGGTATTTTCTTTTGTTTGATAAAAGGCACCTTCCAAAATTGTGTTTTTGGAAATACTAAGGTCTGGCTGAAACAGCTGGATCAGTGGATTGATGTCATTCATCCGAATGTTGAGATCCAAACTGTAGGTTTCAGAGAAGTTTTCTTCGAGATCTGCCTGAGGCTGTTCCTCATTCAGCAAAATGGCGAGGTATTGCCTTCCAAGAATATCCAAATCTTTGGCCATTTGCTCGAGATTAAACTGGCCAGATGCTGCGACTACCAAATAATCCGAATTGAGGGACAATGTCCGTGTACCTCCGGCAAAAAGCGATTGAAAAAAGAAGTCTCCCACTTCCAGTTCTCTCCCTTCGTAACCAGCCTTGATGTTGTTAAACCTTGCAATTCCCTCCAGCTTATCCAGCGTGATTCCTTTAGTATCAATGTCCAAATCCCCACTCAAAAAGGTCTCTTTATCCATCAAATTGATTCGATCCAAAAACATCGTATCTAATTCAACATTCAGTCTGACTGAATCGATGGATTCATTCAGATTAAGGTAGCCTTTTACTCGTGCTTTTAGGTTGGGGTCATTAATGGCAAGGTTTCCGCGAAATAGGTTGAGGCCATAAGTAGCATCGGTGGTGATGTTGGTGAAATTGTACTGATTGATACCCAGCTGACTGATTTTGGCATTGAGATCGACCAAGGCAGTGGCGACCGAAGAGCCTTTGATGTTTACATTTCCTTCCAATGATACTTTTTGAAGGAGTTCTTTGTCCTCAGTCAAAATTCCCAAATCCAGATTTTGGACCTTTAGTCGGGATACGATGGAAGGCACACCTTTTACCAGATCATAATTTACTCTGCCACTGAAGTTTCCGATGTTGGTTCGGAAATCCCCCGTAGTAGTGAATCGGTTGAGCACCCCGGCGAAATCCGCATCCAACCTGATGGTGTTGAATTTTTTGATCTCTTTTTGGATTTCGGGACTTAAGTATGGTGCTAGATCCCCTGCGAAGATGACTGAGTTTTTGAGGGATAGGTTGAGATAGGTGTTGTCTATATCTGGCAGACCATCCACCAGAAAAGAACCAAAAAGAGCGGTTTTTTCTCCTATTCGTACCAAAAACTCCTCTGAAGAAAGCTCAGAAACAGGCCCTGCCACTTCACCACTGAGATATATTTCAGTTTCAATCTCAGGGAGCATTGGGGCAAAAATTCTTAGATCAGCGAGATGGATTTTTGTTTCCTCCATGCGGGCGGTCAGTTTTACCTGATGGAGAAAATCTGAATATCCTTTAGGGCCGGTAATATCCATCCGGAGATAGTTCTTAATCTGGCTTTTGTCGGTTTTCAGATTGAGGTTTGCCAATTCCAAATACTTGGGATCATAGGTCAGATTAGTTTTCAGATCTTGGATTTTTAGCCCTGAATTTCCTTCAATTCCTGAAAGCAACTTGATGTCCAAGCCAAGCTTACTTCCCACAAAACTGAATTTATCCGCATTGGCAGTCACTTCTTTAAACTCTAGCCGAGTGTAGTCAAATCCCTCCGTGATGGGATCGGTTCGGAGATCCAGCAAAGCAAATTCCGACTGACGCAATTCGATGGAAGAAATGAAAAAACGGGTTGCGGAAGTACTCTGTTTGGTCGACCCAAATACCTGTGTGAGTTCTTTTACCCATCGGTTGATATTTATGAGCGAATCTCCCGAATGAGTGATGAGATTTAATTCGGCTTTTTCCAACCTCACGGCATCTATGGTGGGATCTCCCGGAGGAATCAAGGAAAGAAGCGCAAAATCTGCGTAGGCCTTTTCTGCCCCGATCATTAGGCTGTCCCGATGATCATAGATTTGGAGATTTTCTAGCGTGAGTGCATCCCACCAAGAAATGCGAATATTTCCAATCTCGGTACGGAAGCTCGTGCGGTCATTGAGATATCCCGTTACTTTGTCTACGGCCCAATTTTGAATCGAATTTACTTGAAGGGCTAGACCCAGTCCAATCAAAAGAAGCAGGGTAGAAAATACTACCCAGAGAATCACTCGGAAAGCTTTGTGCAAAAAATCCCTAACTTTCGGCTTCTTTTCCAATGGGTACCAACGATATTTCTATACTAGCAATTGAGTCCTCGTGTGACGAGACTTCTGCCTCCATTATAGTAAATGGCAAAGTACTCAATAATATTGTGGCCACACAATCAGTCCACGAAAAATATGGGGGAGTAGTACCCGAATTGGCCTCTCGTGCCCATCAGGAAAACTTGATCCCTGTCATCCAAGAAGCGATTTCTACTTCTGGAATCTCCAAAGAGCAGCTTTCTGCGGTTGCCTTTACCCGGGGACCGGGTTTGATGGGGTCCCTACTGGTCGGGGTGAGTTTTGCCAAGGCATTTGCCAGAGCATTGAATATCCCGCTGATTGACATCAACCACATGCAAGCTCATGTGTTGGCACATTTTATCGAAGATCCTAAGCCTAGCTTCCCATTCATTTGTCTCACAGTCAGTGGGGGGCATACACAACTCGTTTTGGTGAAGGATCACTTGGATATGGAAGTCATCGGTGAGACACAGGATGATGCCGTAGGAGAGGCTTTCGACAAAACCGCCAAATTGCTCGGGTTACCGTATCCCGGTGGGCCTTTGGTTGATAAATACGCCAAAGAGGGTAATCCCAAAGCTTTCACATTTCCGATAACTCGAATGCCGGGCCTGAATTATTCATTCTCAGGGATCAAAACTGCCGTGCTGTATTACCTCCGTGACCGGCTTCAGGAAAATCCGAATTTTATCGAGCAAAATTTACCTGACCTTTGCGCCAGTATCCAATATACCTTGATAGAGATGCTCCTTATCAAGCTCAAGGAGGCTGTAAAGCAATATGGAGTCAAGGAAATTGCCATCGCAGGAGGCGTCTCTGCCAACTCGGGATTGAGAGCAGCCCTGACGGAGCTTTCCCACCGAAAAGGCTGGAACCTCTACATCCCTAAATTCGAATACTGCACTGACAATGCCGCCATGATTGCCATGGCTGCCCACTACAAGTACCTCAAAGGAGAATTCGTCGGAATGGACGTAACTCCCTTGGCCAAAATGAAACTCTGAATATGTCCACCAAGTCCAACCGTTTCGAAAAGGTCGTCAACATCAAAAATAAGAAGGCAAGCTTCGAGTTTGAATTCATCGACACCTATGTGGCTGGTCTGATGCTCAAGGGTACCGAGATCAAGTCGATCCGGGAGGCGAAAGTGTCCTTGACAGAGGCGTATTGCGTATTTTATGAAGGCGAACTTTTTATCCGTCAGATGCACATCTCTCCTTACAGCATGGCGGCTAGCTATAACCATGAGGCGGTGAGAGACAGAAAGTTGCTGCTCAACAAGAAAGAGTTGGAAAAGCTCCAAACTAAGTCCCAGGAAAAGGGTCTTGCAATCATTCCGGTTCGTATATTTATCAATGACCGAGGCAAAGCCAAAATGGAAATTGCCCTGGCTCGAGGAAAGAAAATCCACGATAAACGACAGGACCTAAAGGAAAAAGATGCAAAAAGGGAGCTCCAGCGAATGGCCTTTGATTGATGCTTACGGGATTTGCAGGCAGACTATGCTGCCTGTCTACCATCATCCCACTTTTGATTCTGCCCTAGTCACCCAACTCCTTTTTGGCGAATGCTATCAGATCAACGGGCTCACTTCTGATCGGCAGTGGTTCAGGGTTTATCATGAAGATACCGGTATCGGTGGCTGGGTTTGGGCCAAACTGATCAAGGAAATCACCGGCGATGAATACCAGAAATTTCTCAATCAGGACTTTCAGATTGTCACGAGCCCAATCGCGGCCATCGAATACCTCGGTGCCAGCCTTTACCTACTTCCCGGAAGCCGACTCCATTTTTCCGAACTCGAACTTTTCAATTGGCAGGATCATATCGGTTTTACGGGGACTTTTCGACCCCATGCTTCCAAAGCTTCAAGAGAGGAAATCGCAGAAATCGCCCTCCGTTACCTCCATGCTCCTTTTCAGGCTGGCGGTCGCAGCATTTTTGGTTTGGATGAGGCACATGCATTTCCACTGATTTTTTTGATTGGAGGATATTCATGGATTTCGGGAAAGGTTCCCGGGAAAAGCGTCTCTCCCGAAGAAGTGGAGCCGGGTGATTTGTTTGTTTTCAGAGATCTGGAAAGGCAGAAAACACACTACGGACTTTACCTTGGCGCAGAGCAGATTCTCTGGATGGACCACCGGATGAAGATTTCTGACGTAGATGAGTGGGAGGATTTTTTGAGAAACAATTCCAGCGAACAGGTCGTTTTGGATTCGCGATCGATCATCAGTTAGGAGTATGGAAAAAAGGGTGTTGGTGTTAAACTTGGATCATTCGCCGGTCGCTGTGGTGCCGGTCCAGAAGGCTATCGTCCTCGTCCTTTTGGAAAAAGCCAATGTGCTCTCCACCTATGAAACACTGGAGATCCGTACCGTTTCCCGCAGCTTTCAATACCCTGCTGTCATCCGACTTGCCCATTACAAAAACATTCCCTTCAAAGGCGTTTTGCTCAATCGTGCCAACCTTTTCCGGAGAGACAAAGGAGAGTGCCAATACTGCGGCAGCAAACGTCACCTGACCATTGACCACGTGGTGCCTCGCTCCAAAGGTGGCAAAACCTCTTGGACTAATCTCGTCACTGCCTGCAACCGCTGCAATGTGAGCAAAGGAGACAAAACTCCCGAGCAAGCCGGCATGGTTCTCCGCACTGAGCCATTCAAACCCTCCCTTTCCTATTTCCTCTCCGAATATGCCGAGCGACAAGCGGAAGAATGGCTTCCTTTTTTGGAGAGTAGGGTGGTTAGCGGATAATAATCTGAGTTTTTAGATCAATCCTTTTTCCAAATTAAAGCCAACCCAAACCCTACTAAAAACACCACCGCCGTACCCATCACAATCGTCATGTTGGTATGTAGCGGATTGGCGAGGGAAGGATCCATGCCGTTTTTGGCCAAGATGACAGATAGACTCATCCAAGCGATGACTAAAACACCCAAGATGACTCCAAGTACTGCTTGAGGTTTTTGGGCTTTGGACAGCAAACCCAAGAGGAAAAGTCCCAATATCCCACCGCTGAAGATCGAAGAGAGTGCCCACCAAGCATCCAAGGCACTGGTCACCCCATTGAAGGCCAAGCCTACCAGAATACTGGCCAAGCCCATCCCTAGGGAAGAAAGCCGAAGTACGCGAAGGGAAAGTTTTTCGGAAGAATTGGGATGGATATACTTTTTGAAATGATCGGAAAGAATCACTGTTGCCGAACTGTTGATACTGGTGGAGACCGTACTCATGCCTGCTGCAAAGATGGAAGCGATCAGTAGGCCTGTCACTCCTGCCGGCAATTGGTTGACAATGAAATGAGGAAAGACTTTGTCAGGTGCGATGCCATCGGGTAGCAGGGTAGGCTGAGCTTGGTAATAGGCAAAAAGGGCCGTGCCGATAAAGAAAAAAACAAAGGAAACGGGTAAATAAAGCAAGCTTCCCAGCCAGGTGGATTTTTTGGCTTCTGCCTCGGTGCGTGCAGTCAGGTAGCGCTGAACGTAGCTTTGGTCAATGCCGAAATTCTGCATGTTGATAAACAGACCGTAAATCAACACCATCCAAAAAGTGGACGTGGTAAAGTCCAGATGGAAGCTCCCAAGGCTGAATTTATCCGATTCCTGAGCGATACGGAATACCTCGACTGGGCCTCCCGGAATACTGAAAAAGATCACTCCTAAGCAAGCCAATGCTCCACCGATCAGGATGATTCCCTGCACCGCGTCGGTCCAGACTACCGCTTCGATGCCTCCAAACATGGAATAGACCACCACGCTAATTCCCGTGATGACAATGATCAAGGGAATACTCCAGCCCAACAAGGCATTCATCGGCAGGGCCAAGAGGTACATGATGGCTCCCATTCGCGCTAGTTGGGTAAGCAGGTAGCATAGTGAGGCATAGATCCTGGCCCAAGCACCAAATCGTTGCTCGAGGTAGAAATAAGCCGATTCGCTTTGGAGTTTGCGATAAAGTGGGACAAAAAACCGAACAGCCACCCAAGCCGCAAGGGGAATCGAAAGGCTGAACACAAATCCATTCCAATTGCCTCCATAGGCATTTCCGGGTAGCGCCAAAAAGCTGATGCTGCTCACAAAGGTGGCAAAGATAGACATGCCAATCGCCCATGCCGGCAGTCTCCCTCCTCCTGTGGTGAAATCGGAAGCACTACGCTTTTTGAAGGAGAAAGAAATCCCAAATCCCACAATCGCGAGCATATACACCAAGAAGATGGCTAAATCGAAAATTGGCATGTTCGGTTGGGTAATTGTAGTTTTTTGGAGAAAATCAGTGGGCGACGGTTTCCATTACTTTTTCTTTTACAAGGAGGTACTTTTCATGAAGGGTTTTCTTTTCCTCTTCGCTGTAGGCAAAAAGTGGTGGGGCTAAGATTCCCCTGCACAATCCTTCGAAAGACATCGCGGCTTTGAGCCCCTTGAGGTAGCAGGATTTATAAGCCTGATTTTGATAGATGTTTTTGCTCAGGAAAAGAATGGTCTCTTGCAGTCCTTTGAGCCTGCTTTTTTCCCCTGAACGAAAGGCATCATATGCCTGTACATAAAGTTCCGGAAAAAGATTTGCACCTCCTGTTACGCCACCATGACCGCCCATTTCGAGGGTTTGGGAAAGTATTTCCTCTGGTCCGATGAATAGTTTAAACTCAGGATGAGCTTTGAATGCCTGGCAAAGTGATTGGAAATTGTCCAGGTCTCCACTGCTGTCCTTGATGCCAATGATGTTGGGGTGAGCGGAAAGTGATTTTACTGTAGCAGTATCGATAAAGATCTTGGTATGCGAGGGCATGTTGTACAAGAAAAGAGGCAAGGATACTTCATCTGCCAATTTCCCGTAGTAAGCAGCAAGCTCCTCCTGTCCAATATTCATGTAAAAGGGCGGAGCAGCCACCAAAGCTGCTGCACCAGATTCCGCCGCTATGGCTGCCAAGTCCAAACTTTCCACAAAAGAACAGTCGGTGATCCCCACCAAAACCGGTACTCGGCCATTGACTTGTCTGCAAACTAGTCGAATGAGGTCGCTTTTGACATCCGAACTCAAACTCGCGGACTCGCCTGTGGTGCCCAAAATGAAAATACCGTGGACACCACCCTCCAGCAGGTGATTGACCATGAGGAGGGTATGCTCGACATCCAGGGAATAATCCGGATTGAGCGGGGTAATCATCGGCGGGATGATTCCGTGAAAAGTTTGGCTAGGTTTCATAGGCTGGCTTGGGCTGAGATTAAAGGCTGAGGTGGAAGTACTTCACCTTGGTTCGGTGATGGGTGTAGGACAGGTGGACTGTCCCGTCTTGGGCTTCGATGATGGCAGGATAGCTGTACTCTCCTTCGGCAGTGTCTTCCAATACCAAAAGCTCCTCCCAAGTGATCCCATCTGCGGAACCCATCAGGCTGAGTTTGTTTCTTCCTTTTCTAATTGGGTTGCAAAGGAGCAGGTGGTATCCGTTTTTTAAGGTGACTGCATCGATGCCTGAGTTATTGTGCACGAGACCTGTTCCGGTCAAGGTGCTCCAGGATTTACCATTATCGGAAGACCAAGAAGTAGCAATCTCTCCTTGCTGGGTACGGAAGAGTAATTGAATTTTTCCTCCGGGATGGAAAAGAACCGTTGGTTGAATAGCACCGAAAGGGCCTTCGATCGCTACTTTTTCCCAGGTTTTGAGATCCGGATCGGTGATTTCCACATGGGAATTCCACACATTGTTGACCTCGAAGCTGCTCGGATGAAGGAGTCTGCCGTCGGGAAGAACTTCTGCTTTATTTTTTACCGGGCCAAGGAAGCCGGGTGGAATCTGAACTTCTTTGGACCATGTTTTTCCGTTGTCTTCCGAGACTTTATAGAGTCCCCACCATTCTCTAGGGTTGGGGCCCTCTTTGTAGAAAAGGATAAGCTTGCCGTCAGCTTTGCGGTGAAGGACTGGATTCCAAGTGGGGTTGCGGAAGACTTCATTTTCGACACCGTCAGCGACCAGTTTGGGAGTAGACCAAGTGCCTTTTTGGAGTAGCGAAGTATAAATGCTTACATCGGGGTGGCGTTCGTAAGTTCCTCCAAACCAAGCGGCAAGGATTCCTTCGGGCGTTTCCACCAAGGTCGAGGCATGGCAAGTGGGAAAAGGAGCAGACTCGTAGATGAATCCGGATTTGAGGACTTTTACTTCTGGTCTATCAGAAGAAAATTCCCCACTCCCAAAGGAAGTGAGGAAGAACAAAATGAGTAAATAATGCATGGGTTGAGCGGTTCGCTGATTGAATAACTCGTATCAAAGTATTAAAAAAGCCGGAGTTTTGAAACAAACTGTCCGGCAGTGACCTGTATGCCTGTGGTCGGTGTTCAAAGATTGCTGCTCACAAACTCCAAAAAGATCCTCCAATCCTCCCAAGTTAGGTCATGTTTACCCTCCCGGATATGGTAGCCAACCGACTCCCGATGAACAGGTCCGTCCAATTTTTCGAAATCTTTTTCGAATACAGCTTTTTTTCCATAAATCTCAGCTGCTACTCGACTTCCCAGCTGAATTCCCAAATATTCTCCTTTCGGATCGGCCCATTGGTCGCCTCGGGCTGAGGAATAATAAACTGCTCTTGGAGCAATCAATCCTGGTAAGAGATGTTGGTCGAGCGGAAGGTTTTCTTCCTTGCTATTGTACTTGCGGAAATTGTCTGCAAACCAGTGAGGAAATCGGTTATTGATCGCTTCCACGGTCTCCCCAAATTTCCGTTTGGAGAGTGCTGCCCCACCGCATCCGGATTCATTGGCATAGGTGATGGCCCATCTAGGATCATTGGTCGAGGTCCAAAGGGCAGTTTTGCCGGTACGGGAATGTCCCACAAGAATGGATTTTTTGGCATCGATCCTTGGATGCTGTTCAAAATAATCCATGGCTCGCATCGCCGCCCAACCCCAAGCGCCAAATGCTTTCAGGCCATCCGCCTTTCCAATTTGTTCGGGATAGAGCGTGGAAATGATCCCGTTTTGGAAGGTCTTGGCATCGTCGGGAGCGACGGTTTCCGCATGGAAAGATGCCGTGGCAAAGCCTCTTTGGATCAGTTCCCGCACCGGCCAAAAGGCCTCGTCCACCAGTTTCCCATCGGGATAAGTTGGGAGGTAATTGATTAGCAGAATGACAGGAAAAGGACCTTTTTGGGATTTGGGAAGGAAAAAATTGATCCGCAGGGTGTGGCTTTTTCCGTTTCTGCTTACGGTAATATTTACTTCCTCCAGGTCGGCTGCTTCTGGGAAGGGATTTTCATTTTCCTTGACCACTTCAAAAGAGATCGCATCCAAGTCTTTGGGCAACTGACCATATACCTCTGACTCAAACAGCCGGAAGATTTCCGGTCTTCTCACCTTTTCCCAATCTTCCACCGAGCGAATTTGGGTTCCCTTTTCACTTACAAAAGGATCAGGCAAGTGGAGTGCAGGAACCTTGTTTTCGTCGTAGTTGGGTTGCGTTTGAGACATGGCGATCAGGGGAATGAAGAGTGCTACGAATAAGTTCAAGATAGTTTTCATGAGAGGACATTGGAGATGTGGAATCGCCTATAGGTAGTTCTAAACTTTCAAATGAAATCGAGTATGAGACAAATCCATAAATTGAGTTGATTTTAATCCATGCGAGATTTCATTTGACTATTGAAAATCAATGATGGACAAATGAAATCGAAGGTGAATTCGATTTGAACCATTGAGAAATTAAGGGGATTTAGAGGAGTTGCTTTTTCGAAAGATGACATTTTCTCAAAAATGTGGCTAACTACAATTCTTAATTCTCTTAATGATCTAAATGGTTTTGAATGAGGAAATTGAAAACCAAATGGTTGGAACTTGTTTACTTGTCGCCAGTAGGAAGATAGGATTTTACCTGGAGAGAAAAGGATTCAGGAGGCATTAAAATTGCCTCCTGAAGAAGTTATTTCGCTTATTTTTTGGATACAAAGGGCTCAAAAGGATAAGTCCTCGGAAGCACATCGATGCCTGAGGTTACCTTCAACGGATGATCTCCGCCATAGGTCAATTCCACAAAGTAGCCCCGATAACCTGTTTCAGGAGTCGTCATATCCACTATTAACTCACCTGAGTCAGGTACAGGAATTTCCTCTGAAGCCCAATTGGGACCGAATACATCAATTCGGAAATCCCTAGCCAAAGGATTGTAGGCAGACCAGAGTTTGATCGCTGCAGGCTTATTGGCAGGGTCAAAGGTGACTTTGATTTGATCGCCTTCCACTTTCCAGCCATAGCTCGGTCTTTTCGCTTGATCGAGAATGGATTTGTAGAATGAAATCAGATTGGGAAGGGCATCGGAGTCTCCCACATCGTGTCCCGAGTTGGGAACATACATCACGTGTTTTTCTCCCGGTAAACTATCCCAGTAAAATTTCCAGCTGTCCGGTTGGAAAAACTCGTCACCCGCTGCATTGATAATCAGCTTGGGCATGTCATAGTCCTTGCGGAAAGAATAAGGCTCCGTGATCTCCATCATTCGGTCAAATTCGGGTGTGCCTACCCAGTCCATGACACCCTCGCGGACATAGTCACCCACGGCAGGTGCCCAGAAACCGTAATTTCTCCAATGGTGCTGAAAGGATGGAACCAGATTGAGCAGGTCAATGACGACAGGCACGACTGCGATTACCCGGTCATCCACGGCTGCAGTCGTCCAAGTAGTCCAGCCTCTTTTGGAGGCACCGCCCACCACGTAGGTTTTCAAATCCTTGCTGTATTGCTTTTTGACCACATCGGTCACGGCATCCATGGCGAGTTTGGCCGCTTTGGTCATGGGGAGCCTTGCTAGCCAGATCGCATCTTCATCTTTGGCGCCACCTTCCAGGAATTTTCTCCAGCCGTAAGAAATGATCTCATCCTCGTAGCGCTCACCAAAGGTGTCATTGGCAAAAGTGATGGGCTGAAAAGGCACATTGTGGATTTGAGCCACGATGGAATTGGTACGAGTGGCAGCCGCAAGGATCAAGTCATTGGGGCTTTCAGGTAGCTTGGAATTGGTATTGCCTCCGCTGATCCAGAGCATTCCTGTTTCAAACGGGGTATTCTTTGGTACGACCATTGAGATCCAGTGCCACCATTCGGTTTTGTCCACGATATCGGGGCTTAGCCAGTGCTGGGAATACATTTTCAACACATGGTAATCATACTGCTCTCCGGGGACGGAGTGGACGATTTCGTAGCGAAAAGTGCTGTCCGGAGCGTGAACGTAGTCTTTTAAAATGGTGGCAGACCTTGTTTCTACCGTCGCTTGGTCAGTGGATGTTTTACAGGAAAAAGTAAAAAGAAGACCTAAGGCTACTAGAATGCCCAGATGGGAATTCCAAAATGCTTGTTTTTTCATAAAGGCGATTAGTTTGGGTTGATAGATAGGGACGAAAGGTGGATTCAGGCAAAGATTTATTTTTCAAACTCGACGATGTATTCCGACATGTATTTACCCAGGTCAGAATATTTGAAAAACAATCTGGCTTTTTTGCCCAATTTGAGGCTGGTGTTTTTGGCAGCAATATCTTCTGGAGTGTTTAGCGGCTGAAGGGAGGGATACCAAATGACGTGACCGGGTTTTTGAACCAGAAGTTTGGGTGCGGTCCAAGCTTGGGAATTGGTACCTTCGCCCAAGTCACGATGGGGATTGAATGAAATGTAAATTTTGTCCCCAACCCAAGATTGACCTTCGACATGACCCATGAGCATCACCCAGCATTCGAGGTAAGTGTTCCAGCTGACGGATGGACCCCAGTGAAATCCTCCCTCAGGAGAGGAAGCAGGTCCTCCTCTATTTTCTTTGGAGATCTGAAGTGAGGAAATAGGTGCTCCGATGCCGTCCCAATCTGCATTGAACCCTTTGCCATCCCATCGTTTGGCCTTACCTTGAGAATCTTCGAGGTCACTGATTTTGATCCGAGCTACGCTGATGCATTGGCCTGAGGCTTCGGTTTCCGGAGAGTAGGTTTCTGGATTGTATTCTCCGGGATAGCCGTATTCTCCATAAAACAGGTACAAGTAATCATCCACAGCCACGGCGCTTGGGTCACCGACTCCACCGGCAAAGGTCTTGGAGATGTTATGCGGCTTGAGGATCATCCGGGGCTGTTTGTCTTCGAGGAAAAGTCCTTTGTTTTCCCAGTTCCACCCTCCATCGGTAGATTTCATCACGCCGATTCGAGGCACCGCTGCCGGAGTAATCCGCTCAGTCAGACCCAATGGCCAGTTTTGATCGATATAGCCTTCCCCCGTTTGCGGATTGTAAGGGAGGGTTTCGGGATAATTTTCATTGTGGTAGATCGCATAGAGGGTTCGACCAGAGGCATCTCTTGAGTCTTGATATACGGTCTCAAACCAGACTGCACCATGAAGGCCGGGTTGGCCCACCGGGGTATTTTTGGGCATCCTTGGTGCGATATACTTTTCTGCAGGAGTGCTAAAAACCTCATCAGCATTGGCTCCTGAAGCAAATTTCAAGTCGGTGGCATAGCCCCAAACGGGATCTTCTCCATATTTCCCTGGGAAAATCCGCAGGGTGTCACCCACCCAGGCTTCCGCCATGTTGCAGTCCACAAAGTTGTTGAAATGAAAGGTATCGGTAGGTACAAGTCTGAAATTTGGAGTTTTAAAATCAACTGTTGCCACTTCCTCTGTGGAGGAAGGCGACTGGCAGGATGAAGCAGCCAAGCAAAGTGTTATTGATAGTGCCGAGAATCTTGAGAAATAGTTTTTTAGGGTCATCATACGTCCTAGATTTGAAACCGAATAAATCTAAGTAATTATTTATCGTTCACCATCCGGGTTTGGAAAGCTTTCTTTTCAAGTCCAATACCTCTTAGTATGAATAAAATCAGTTTGTTAATTCTCCTATTTTTCCTCGGGTTGGGAAAAGTCGGGGCACAAGTCTTGGAGTCGCCTGCCAAGCGACTTTCCATGGAATTTAGCCTTTCCAAAAAAGGCCAGCCGCAATACCGTGTTAATTTGGATGGCTCGCCAATCATCCTGCCGAGTTCCTTGGGCTTTGATCTGAAAAATGACGACATCGATCTGCTGGATGGCTTTGAGTTAACCAAGACAGAAACAGCCTCTTTCGACGAGACATGGAAGCCTGTCTGGGGTGAGGAAAGTCAAATCCGTAACCATTACAACGAGCTCATGGTCGAATTGACCCAAGTGAAAACGGGCAGAAAAATGATCATCCGTTTCCGGGCTTTTGACGAAGGCTTGGGTTTTCGTTATGAATTTCCCTTGCAGGAAAAGATGGGCTATTTCGTCGTGAAGGAGGAAAAGACGCAGTTTGCCTTGACCGGTGACCATACTGCGTTTTGGATTCCCGGGGATTACGATACGCAAGAGTACGATTTTACCGAATCCAAACTCAGCGAAATCCGTGGCTTCATGAAGTCTGCCATTACTCCCAATGCCTCTCAGACACCTTTCTCGGATACAGGGGTTCAGACTTCCCTGATGATGAAGTCGGCCGATGGACTTTATATCAATTTGCACGAAGCGGCGTTGATTGATTATCCTGCCATGCACTTGGAGCTGGACGATGAGAAAATGGTCTTCACCTCACATCTGACTCCGGATGCGATCGGGGACAAAGGATATCTCTATACACCTGCCCATACTCCTTGGAGGACCATCATTGCCAGTAAAAATGCCGGTGAAATTTTGGCCTCCCGCATCACCTACAACCTCAACGAGCCCTCCAAAATCAAAGATCCTTCCTGGATCAAGCCCATGAAATACGTGGGTGTTTGGTGGGAAATGATCACCGGAAAAAGCTCTTGGTCCTACACCAATGATTACAAAGCCATCAAGCTCGGCGAGACAGATTACACCAAAGCTAAACCCAATGGTACACACGGTGCCACTACCGAAAACGTGAAAAAATACATTGACTTTGCGGCCAAACATGGCTTTGACGGAGTATTGGTCGAAGGCTGGAATGTGGGCTGGGAAGACTGGTTTGGCAACTCCAAGGACTATGTCTTTGACTTTTTGACGCCGTACCCGGACTTTGACCTGAAGGGTATTTCTGCTTACGCAAAAGAAAAGGGAGTACAGATGATCATGCACCACGAAACCTCTTCTTCTGCCCGCAACTACGAGCGACACCTAGACAAAGCCTATCAGCTCATGAAAGACTACGGTTATCCCGCAGTGAAAAGCGGTTACGTCGGTGACATGCTTCCAAGAGGCGAATACCACTACAGCCAATGGTTGGTCAATCACTACCAATACGCCATCGAAAAAGCAGCTGAATACCAACTCATGGTCAATGCCCATGAGGCGGTGCGTCCGACAGGTGTGGGCCGTACTTGGCCAAACCTGATCGCGAATGAATCAGCAAGAGGTACCGAATACCAAGCGTTTGGAGGCTCCAAGGCCAATCACGTGACCATCCTGCCCTTCACCCGACAGATCGGTGGACCGATGGATTATACGCCCGGTGTTTTTGAGATGGATGTACACAATGGCAGCCATGTCAACAGCACCTTGGCTAATCAGTTGGCGCTCTATGTCACGATGTATTCACCACTCCAGATGGCTGCGGATTTTCCGGAAAACTATGACCGCTTCCCGGATGCTTTTCAGTTTATCAAGGATGTGGCCTTGGACTGGGAAAAGAGTCTGTACCTAGAAGCTGAGCCCGGCTACTTTTTGACCATTGCCAGAAAGGCAAAAGGTACGGGAGAGTGGTTTGTGGGAAATGTCAATGGCATGGAGGGAAGAACCGGTCAGGTAACGTTAGATTTCCTCGATTCAGGGAAAATGTACATCGCCGAGATCTATGCAGACAAAGCTGATGCCCACTTCAAAACCAATCCTCAAGCCTACGAAATCCGAAAGGTAGCAGTCGATGCCAAATCTGTCTTGAAGCAGTTTTCCGCACCCGGAGGAGGTTATGCCATCCGAATCCGGGAAGCAAGCAAGGAGGAATTGAAAGGACTAAAGAAATTGAAGTGATTTTTTTGAGAAGTAATCATGAAGTAAAAAATGAAACCCAACCTAAATTTTAGGTTGGGTTTTTTTCTAAATAAGGCTGTTTAAGGTTTAGAAAGAAAGTATCAAAATTCAAGCTCCAGATTAATTTTTTAATTTCTATTAGATAACATAGTTCAGATAATAAAAATTAAATTTTCTAGTAACAAATGGTTTATTTTTTAAAAAAATCATCGAAGTAAGTTCATGATATCTTCACGCTTAAATTCTCTCCGTCGGATTTTCTCATTCTAAGTTTGTGGCTTAACATCCATTAAACCTCTCTTATATGGGAAACTTTACAATTAGAAAACTACGTGCATTATTGAGTTTTTGTGCGGTTTTCATTAGTGTCTTTTTTTTCTCGGCCCTTGTGGTTGTGCAGGCTTTTGGCACACCTGCAAACTTGGAATCAAAGATTATGTCTATTGTCTCAGGAACTGTCAAAGATGAGACAGGAGCGCCATTGCCAGGTGCGGCAATTCTGGTTAAAGGTACAACACAAGGAACAATCACAAACCTTGAAGGAAAATTTTCAATTGATGTTTCTTCCGATGCTGTTTTGGTGATTTCCTATTTGGGTTATTTATCTCAGGAAGTTGCAATAAATGGACAATCTTCTATTTCCATCCAGCTACAGCCAGACGCCAAGCAACTAGATGAACTTGTGGTAGTGGGCTATGGTACGCAAAAGCGATCCGATATCACAGGAGCGATAGGTTCTGTCAAAAGTGAAGATTTCAACAGAGGTATGATTACCAATCCTGTTGATCTGCTCCAAGGTAAGGTGGCAGGTGTAAACATCACTTCAACTAGTGGAGAGCCCGGAGCAAATCAAAATGTAATTATTCGTGGTATTGGTAGTTTGCGTTCTGGTACTCAACCACTTTATGTACTAGATGGGTTTTTATTAGATAATGGAAGTACAGGCGTTGCTACTAATCCTCTCAGCTTTTTAAATCCAAATGATATCGAAAGTATTGATGTTTTGAAAGATGCAAGTGCAACGGCACTTTATGGCTCCAGAGCATCGAACGGGGTTATCGTAATTACTACAAAAAAAGGAAAATCCGGAGCTTCTAGAATAAACCTTTCGGCTTCAACAGCTTGGTCTTCTATGCCAAAACAAATCGATGTTTTAAATGCAGAAGAATTTCGGCAACAGGTAGTTGCAGTAGGAGGAAAGTTGGAAGATTTTGGAGGTAATACAAACTGGCAAGAGGAATTGACCCAAGTAGGCCTTTCACAAGATTATAGCTTATCCATGAGTGGAGGTAACAGCGAAAAGATTTCTTACTTCGGATCAGTTGGCTATCAAGATCAAGAGGGTATCTTGAAAAATAGTAACCTAAAGCGTTACTCCGGAAAACTTAACTTAAATCAAAAAGCATTTGAAGGAAGACTAATTATCGATTACAATTTAACAGCTTCTTTCACTGAAAACTTGCGGCCAGCAATTGGAAGTATTGCCAGTGAAATGCTCAGTCTTAATCCAACCATTCCTGCCTACACTGATGGCAAGCCTACGGCTTTAATCACAAACGCCCTAAATCCGATCAAGCGAAATGAGCTTTACAGTGATGATGCAGTTAATAACAGAATCTTAGGTACGATTTCGCCCTCTTTCGAGATTTTCGACGGTCTTACTTATAAGCTAAATGCAGGAGTTGACTTTTCAAATACGGATAGATTCATCCAGTATAAACCATTCAGAGAAGTAGTTAATGAATCCAATGTAGCTGATGGTACTTTAGATGAGTTGGTTTCTAGCAATAGGAATAGCCTCGTGGAGAATACTTTAACCTATAACTGGAATAATTATAAGCACAACTTAACAGCATTGGTCGGACATTCTTATCAGTCATTTTTAGATGAGTTTAGAGGAACTTCCTCCAGAGGATTCGCTGACAACAACATCGAGCCAAGATATCAAAGCCAAAATAGCACTGCTCAATTCCCTACTACAAAAAGTGCTTCTGCAGTGAAGGATGAGCTTCAGTCATTCTTTGGTCGATTGAATTATGTCTATGATGATAAGTATTTGATTACAGCTACTTTCCGAGCTGACGGTTCTTCCAAGTTTGGTGAAAATAACAAATACGGTTACTTTCCTTCATTTGCTTTAGGTTGGAATTTGAGTAAGGAGGAGTTTATGGCCAACTCATTTTTCAATAATTTAAAAATCCGTACCAGTTGGGGGCAAACAGGTAACCAAGAGATACCTTCCAAAATCACAAAGGCCAGTTTTTCAGAAGTTAGATTGGCCAATGGATCAGGAAGTCTTAATACCTATCCGATCGACACTCAAGGAAATACCCTTTCTGGCTATCCATATGGAATAGTTTTTACTCGCCTTGCTAATCCTGATTTGCAATGGGAGGTTTCCACCCAATTTGATGCAGGTATAGACTTCTCGTTTTTTGACTATGCCATCTCAGGTACTCTGGATTATTTCAACAAAGTATCTTCTAATATCCTCTTAGAGGTAGTTCCCCCTGATCCAATTCAGCCAACTTCTACATTCTGGGATAATATTGAGAATATGAAAATTCATAACAGTGGAGTTGAGCTTGCCTTGAATTACAATAGCAAGCCAAAGAACTCCTTTTCTTACAAGATTGGAGGTAATCTGACCCTGATCAAAAATGAGGTAAGAGATTCTCCTTATGCAGTACTCACAACAGGTGCCGCTCAGGGTGCAGGACAAACTGGTGCTACGATTAATGGTTATGTCAACAACCAGCCTATCGGCGCATTTTACATGCTTCAATTTGACGGAATAGCAGAAAATGGATTAAATAAGTTCGTAGATGTAAATGGTGATGGTAGGATCTTGGACAACGACAGGATTGTAGTTGGCAGCGCTATTCCAAATGTCATCTATGGAATTAATGCAAATATGTCATATGGGAATCTTGATTTTGGATTAAACTTCAATGGAGTAGCTGGTAATGAAATTTATAATCATACCAACATGTCGCTGTTTAGCAAGTCTCAACTTTCCAGATCTAACAATACCACTGATTTCGCTACTCAATTCCCAACAGAGTCTGTCAATAATTCAAATACAGTATCCACAAGATATTTGGAGAGCGGATCTTTCCTGAGATTAAACAATGCAACGCTAGGTTACAATTTGAGACCTAGTCAAATTGGACTCAGCGATTCTTTTCAAAATATCCGAATCTCTTTGACAGGTCAAAACCTATTTGTGATAACAGACTATTCAGGATATGATCCGGAAGTCAATACAGGAGCAACTTCAGGCGGGGTGCAGACATTTGGTATAGATCGGTTTACCTATCCTAGAGCTAGGACTTTTATGGTCAATCTAAACTTCACCTTTTAATTCATGTGCAGATAAGTAAGAATCTTCCAGAAAATATTAATAATATGAAAAATTTGAGTTTCACTAGAATTATAGCAATAGCTGCTTTTTTCGTCAGCTTTCTAAGCTGTACAACATTGGAGGAAGAAGTCCTCGATGAGTCACTTTCAGGTACTGGTCAGGCTGAAATCGTAAGCGGTTCAATCGCTCCTGTTTATGGTATTTTACGTCAAGTATGGTTGCATACTACCAATTTTGGACTCCAAGAGGTTGCCTCTGATGAGGGAATTCTTCCTTATAGAGGCGGTACAGATTGGTTTGATGGAGGAAAATTTATTTCGGTTCACCAGCATCTTATGACTCCGGGCAACAGCTTGGTAGGTGATACATGGACTGCGATTACACTAGGTATTTCCAGATCTGTAGCAGCTACTGAGCAATTAACTTTGGAGGTGAAAGAGGGAAATTCTAAAGCGCAAAACCCTCTATACGAAATGGTGGCAGTTAAGGCTTATCTCAACATGTTGGCACTGGACAACTGGGGATTGGTATTCAAAAAAGAGAGATCTTCCCAACAAACTGAGATTTTGAGAGGTCAAGCAGCAGTTGATTACCTAATGTCAGAACTTCTTTCTGTAGTTAATTTGATAAGCAATTCAGGAGAGCCTGGCAGAATGAATAAAGCTGCTGTGGAAGCCCTTTTGGCTAGACTTTATCTCAACGTAGCCGTTTACCGAGATCCTTATGGAAGCCCAAATTTCAAATCAGAGGATATGGACAAGGTGATCGAGTACACTAATCGAATAATTAACGCAGGGTATACCTTGTCTCCTGAATACTTTGATTTGTTCAATGACAACAATAACACCAATAAGGAGATCATTTTCTCACTAGATCAAAGAGGAGTTCTTCAAACTGAACATAGCAGATGGCAGTATTGGTCGATTTCTGGGGATCAGGTGCCTAGACCAGAATGGCCTAATACCCGTGGAACTGACGCTGTGGCTGCCACTCCGGATTTTATCAAGACTTGGGCAGACGCCTACGGGTCTGCTGATGCAGCTATGGCTGATGCTCGGTTTTTCCAAAGAAACACCCTAGTTCCCGCAAACTTGCAGGACCTAACTGGAATCAATCCAACTAATGATGCAAATCATTACTATTGCGTCGATGCCAAAGAATTCGAAATGGATCGAGGCATTCTACGAGGTGTGATTTGGGGACCAAGAAAAGATGCAAGTGGTAATATTTTGAAATGCCCTGATGGCAAAATAAGAGTTTATCCTGTCATTAACAGAAGAAGCAGTGGTGCGAATATCCGCTATGTGAATCACAACCTGGAAGTCAATTTTACCAGCGAAGGAAGTCTTCACAATACAGGCCACAGATTCTCAAAATATCAATTCAGCCGTACCTCTCCTGATTGCTGTAGCTTTAGTAGTGTGGATATTGTTTTAATCAGACTAGGAGAGATTTATCTGATGCGAGCAGAGGCCAAACTTAGAAAGGGTGACGTAGCAGGTGCTCTTGCTGATGTCAATACCTTGAGAACATCCAGAACTGCCCGTCCAGCTCAAAGACCAGCGCCGTTAAATTCAATTGATTTGAATATTCTATACAGAGAATCAGGTTTTGAACTCTATTGGGAAGGTTTGAGAAGAACCTATCAAATCAGATTTGGCAAATACGAAGATATCTGGACTGAAAAGACTGACAGAGATGTCAATAAGCGTCTTTTCCCTATTCCACAGCGTGCGATCGATGGAGCTTCTAATATCAAAGGATTCTTGGTTCAGAACCCGGGTTATTAATCTGATTTTAAATTATAAAAAAACCGATCGGCAGGAAGTCGGTCGGTTTTTTTATTTAGATGAAATGCCCATTAGAAAAACTTCTCACACAACTTGTCCTGAACTGGTTTCGGGAGGGGAATGATTAATTAAATCATTCTCCAGATGAAAAATCTGGACAGGCTATGTGGCAAATGAAAATCGAATAATAATAACATGAATTCGGGGGGCTTATTAGTCTAAACAGAAAATTAAAAACCAACCTTCTTTATTTCCATCTCATCCAAATCTATCACAAAATCATCCGATGGCATTCCATTCATCAGGCTAGAAAAGATGTCTAAAAACTGGATGAATTGAGTTTGAAGGCTTTTTTTTCCTGGATCTGAAATTCTTTTTTGTGTGAGTAATTCTTGATAAATCATCATCCTGCTGCTTGGAATCAATGATTTTCCAAAGTCTCCTCCATTTTTCACCAAATAAAAATCTTCCATCATGAAACCTGGTTTCAAGCTAACTCCGGGATCTGAAGCTATTCTAGTCAAGACAGAATTCAGGTAATTCAATCCAGTTTTTTCATTCAATTCAGACCAAGTTTTCACCTCCTCCAAGGTGATTCCATTGACCAGTTTGCCCAGCTGTTCGGACCAATCAGATCGGATAAAACGTCGGCGAATGAGTTCCCTGAGATGAGTTTGGTTAAATTCTTGAAAGTCTTCGGATGATAAGATTTCTGGATTCCAACTTCTTTCTGGGGCATTTATACTAAGCCATCGGTATTCCATGCGGTAGAGATCAAAAAACTCATCCATTCGATCTACTTCTTCCAATAGTTCGGTTTGCACCTGTAGTTTGCCTGGGGTTTTCTGTTCCAAAATTTTATAGGCAGAAGGGAAAGCCGCCAAGGAAGGAACTTGGATATTGATGAGCCTATTGCCGGCTGCGTCTTCATAAACTCCCGTATTGTTTTGGTGCATGTGTCCCGCCACGTGGAGGCGAATGCCTGCCTTCAGGTATTGCTCGCTTACTGCTTGGTCAGGCACTCGGCTGAGTTGGAATTTGTCCTTGCCAAAAAGCTGTTTCATGGATTCGGAGGCTCCGTTGTGAAAGTCCACCAAAGGGTAATGACTGAAGGAAATCAGGGTTTTGTTTCTTTTTTTGGCTTCCTGTGCAATGGTTTTGATCCAGTCGAGTTGGTGAGCCTTTACTTTGGAAGCAAAGTTAAATCCGACCGAGGAGCCCGACCAATCGTCTTTGTCTGGATTGATGGTATTTTCTCCGGGGGAGTATACATTTCCGTCTATAGCCAAAAGCCAAATACCCTCGACGGGTTCGACGAGGTAGCTTGCATCGGGGACTTGAAGTGAAGTACCGGGAAGTGTATAGGTTCTTTTATCGATAGCTGAGTTTCGCTTTGCCTCTTTCCAATCGTAGGCCTCATAGTCAAACTTCTCAAACGGATGTGTCCAAAAGAGGTCTTCCCGGGAAGGAGAAAATCCAAAGTCTGCAAGTTCTACACAGATTTCATAATAACCCCAAGCATTGATTTGGTCTGAAATAGCGGTATTCAGATTTGGAAAAACTGCCTTACTTCCTGCCACAGGCTGATCTTCTCCGTTTTTACCGAGAAAATCGGTCTTGCCTTCGGTACTTCCAAATGGGCTCACAGGGTCATGATTTCCTGTGGTGATAAAAAATCGCATCCCGTGAAGTTTGGCGTATTCCTGAAGGATTCTTTTCAGTGCCAAGACATTCATCGGCTGTCCATCGTCTGTAAAGTCACCGGGGAGCACGACCAGTTTGATCTTTTTCTGAGCCAATTCCTCCAATGCCTGAAGCAGTGCGAAGTAATTTTCGTTGAACAGTCGGGTTGAGTTTAGCTGACTTCCCATGGTGCGGATGGTAGCCAATTTCCCGTTTTTCGGATTAAGGACTCCATTGAATTCGGCAGAGTTCAGGTCGGTGTAGACATCCTGCAGGTGAATGTCTGAGAGGAAAGCAATCGGTGTATTTTGCTGCGCAAGGGCTGGAAGGTCAGCCCAGGCAAGTTGGAATGCAGTGCCAAGTGCTACCGTAAATAGTTTGGAAGTATTCAAAGGCTATGGTTTTTTCTAGTCTAGGATGGGATTTGCCCGTTCGAATCGCTTGCCTTCAAAGGATACTTGATAGGTCGATTCAAAAAAGCGGGAGGGCACATAATAATCCGTTGAGATGACTTGAGCACCAGATGATTTTGCTTTTTCAAATTTGGTGTAGTCTCCTGTTCGAGCTTCTTTGGTATCCGAATCGGCTCGGGTGCGAATGAGGTAGCCCTTTTTCACCAGATCCTGAATGTAGGCCTCATTGCTAATCGGATCATTGATGATTCGGAAACCTGCCTCGGGATTTCCTTCCTTTAGATTGACAAACAGCACTGCATTTTTGAGTTCGGGCTTTTGAGTGAGGTAGCGGCGGATTTTCTCCTCGCTTTCGTCTAGGACAAACAGAAACTTCCCTCTTACTTCATTCAAATTTGGCCAATTTCCCGCCAAAACAGCTGCCTCCAGTGAGCCATGGTTTCCTCGGATCAGATCAGGTGTGACCAATTTATCTATGCCCAAGTGGGTACGCACCTCCAGGTCAATGCTGTCCAAGGCTGCCGCCGAAAATGGAAGCGGCGAGGTGGTGCCGGGTACAGCGGCATCTTTTGCATTGATCAAAATGAAAATCGGATGGTGATCGGGATGCAGATTGCTCCAGTTTTTTAATGCAATCAGGGCGTCTGCAAAAAGTAGGTAATGAGACTGAAAATCGATGTCTTGCACGTGGAAGAGCTTAAGACCAGGAGCCTCAAGTTTTTTTTCCGGATCAAGTGAAAAGGCTCTTCCAGTAGATTTTGAGATGATTTCCAACCCTTTCGGATTCCCATATCGTCCGCCTTGTGGATCATGAAATACATCTAACTCGAGATTTCTGAGGCCCAAATCCAATTGTTTTTCCAAAGGTAAATGGGCGTACTCTAGACTTTGGGCACTTGCTGCACCAACAAGGGATTTTAAATAAGTCAAAATCTCAGGAGCCATATCACTTTTGTAGCTGTTGTGGCTGCCAATCACTTGGGTTTGGTTGAGTTTTTGTGCCTGCGAGACTACTAGTGGGAGAAAAATCAGCAGGAATAACAGAAAGGCTTGCTTAGGTTTCATTCGATCAAAGGTGTATTTGCTGCTAAAGTTCTTGATTTTGATCTCTTAAAGTCGATATGCAATATCAACTTTTGGTTAACCTTTCACCCAATTTTCTCTGTAATTTATCCTTTTGTTAAATCTGAAGAAAGGACCTCCAAGGGGATCAAGATCGGGGATTTAAGCCTTATTTTCGGGTATGAAAAAAATCCTTTCCTTTTTATGGGTTGCCTTTTTTGCAGCCTGTTTTCAATCAGCTTTCGCTCAACAACCATTTGCTCTCCATTCACATAATGACTACTTCCAAACGGTTCCTTTTTGGGATGCTTTCAGTGCTGAATGTGCTTCTATTGAAGTAGATGTCATTTTGCAAAACGGGGAATTGATGGCCGCACATGAGAAGGAATCGATTTTGCCCACTCGGACGCTGAGAAGCCTTTACCTAGAGCCTATTCAACATGCTGTTAAGGTGGGGTTGATTAAGGATTTTCAGTTTCACCTGTTGGTGGATTTCAAAACTGAGGCTTACAGTACCATGGATGCGTTGGTCGAGCAGATGAAACCCTTTTCGGATATGCTGTACTCAGAGCACAATCCCAAAGGCTTGAAGTTGATCATCTCCGGAAGCCGACCCAAGCTGGAAGATTATCGGAATTACCCTTCTTGGGCATTTTTTGACTACCAAAGCCTCCAACTTACCCAAGACCTTCCTTGGGAAAAAATAGGAATGGTCAGCCTTAGTTTTTCCAGATTTTCGGCTTGGAATGGCAAAGGAAGAATGGTGCAGGCCGAACTCGAAAAGCTGAAAATCTTCATTGATTTGGTTCATTCTTTTGACCGTCCGGTTCGCTTTTGGGCATCGCCTGACAGTAAATCTGCTTGGAAAGCATTTCATGATCTTGGTGTGGACTACATCAATACCGATCAACCCTACGAAGCCCAAAAATACCTGAGTACCCTGAGCAAGAACATTTACCGACTACCCCAAACTCAGCAGGTGTATCAGCCTACTTTCGAGCATGACGGCCAGGAAATTCCTTTGAAACAAATCATCCTTATGATTGGCGATGGCAATGGGTTGGCTCAGATTTCGTCCGGTCTGTTCACCAATGGAAATGAACTTTCCCTAACCCAACTGAAAAATATGGGTTTGATAAATACACAAGCTGCCGATGATTTTACAACAGACTCAGCTGCAGGTGCCACTGCTTATGCTACCGGGAAAAAAGCAAACAACAGGGCTTTGGGAATTGATTCCTCAGGAGATACCCTGGTAAATTTACCTGCCATCCTTAGGGAAAAGGGCTTCCGTAGTGGGATCATTACTACCGATGAACTAACCGGTGCAACTCCTGCCGCATTTTTTGCACACCACTCAGAGCGAGACGATTCAGGGATTATTGCCTCTTTTCTCTCCAAGAGTGCAATAGACCTTGCGATTGGCGGGGGGAAAAGACACTTTTATCACTACCTATCGGATCTGACTCGGGTGGGTTTTGAGGAGGTTAATTCACTCGAATCGATAGAGCGGTCAGTCTCTTCAAAGCTTATTTACTTTTTGGGCGATGGGTCGCCTGCTACTATCGAGTCGGGTCGTGGACCGATGCTTTCCAAAGCATCCCTAGAGGCAGTTTCTTTCTTGGCAAAGGGAAATTCTCCCATTTTTTTGATGATCGAAGCAGCTAAGATCGACTCAGGCGGGCATGCCAATAGCTCATCTACCATCGTCACCGAATTACTTGATTTTGACTTGGCTGTAGGAAAAATGATTCGCTTTGCTGATCAGCATCCAGGCACATTGGTACTTATCACTGCTGACCATGAGACGGGCGGAGTGTCACTTCCTCAAGGAAATCTGGAGCGAAATGAAGTCGAACTCGCCTATCACAGCGATGATCACACTGGAATTTTGGTGCCGATTTTTGCCTACGGTACACACTCGGGAGAGTTTAGAGGAGTATATGACAACACCGAGGTGTTTAAGAAATTGGTTCACCTGGTTTCCCTCTATTTTCCTGACAAAAAGTAATTTGAATATCCGCAGTTTTCACACTAGGTAGGTCATTGGTTCTAAAGATCGCAGATATCAGTCGACTGACCACAGACGGCAGTCCACGGCGACTCCAATCAGACTTCAAGCCTTCTTTGATTTAGAAACTTGTTGAAAAGCAAATAATTATAAGGAGTGGTAAAATTTTTATTTCCGCCAATCGACCTGCTGAAAGACAATCTCCTGATAATTATCCCGCTCGTAGAGGATGCCTATTGAGGAGTCACTGAGCTTGACCAAATCGGAATAGGCTGTCCAAGCTTGTTTTTTGGGGTCGTCGGTGCGGTCTATTAAGATGGATTTTGACCAAATCTTGCCTTCGTCAAAGCTAAGTTTGATCGTTAAATTATTTCGATGCTGTTCATCAGCAGCATTTGAGTGTGCCAGAATGGTTTTCCCATCCTTTTCTCCTAAATCCAAAATCGAAGCTTGGTTTACAGGGTCAGGAAGTTGAGGATCGAAGTATTGCTCGTCCCAGGTTTTTCCACCATCCGAAGAGTAGGCAAGAATCCGCTGGCGAATGTCACCTTTTTGGTTTCGGATGCTCATGATCATTCGTCCGTTTGTGAGTTCGGCAGCGATGGATTCATTGCTCCCTGGAAATTGGATGGACTCGGAAATGCCAAAGCTATTTCCATGGTCATCGGTAAAAAATCCATGAGCTTGATATTCTGTAAACTGATCTTGAGGCGGTCCCGCAGAGTGATTGGCTGCCACGAAAATCCGTCCTGCATAAGGTCCTTTTTGAAACTGGAAAGCATGGCCCGGTGTATTGGCGTAGCTTCGCCAGTCTTCTTTGAAAGCGTAGGAAGAATTGAAAGTAGGATGATTGGGTCGGTGAACCTGCCTGGTAATGTTTTCGGGCGCGGACCAGCTTTTTCCCAAGTCATAGGACTTAATCTGCCAGATTTCACGAACTCCTTTATTCATTCTGATATCGTATTCGTGATTATTTCCAGTGTTATAAAACAGAAAGATCACTCCCTGCGGATGTTTTGGGTCAAAAAGGTCCACCACCGGTGCAGGATTCCCCGCCTGTAGGGTGTCGTAATCGACTAAGGTCTGGATACTTGACCAAGTTTTTCCCTGATCTGCACTCCGCTTCATCACCAGATTAACATCTCCAAAGTCATCACTCCCGTTGACTCGGCCTTCCGCAAAAGCTAAAAGTTCTCCATTGGGAAGGGAAATGATGGCAGGAATCCGGTAGATAGCATGCCCTTCTTTTCCTCCTTGAAAAACCATGGCTCGCTCCTGGGCTTGGCAAAGGAGAGGTATCAAGAAAGTGAGCAAAAAGCCGAGTAGACGATTCATGGGAGGGTTATTTTTCTTGGAAACTACACGAATTGACCATAAAAACCAATTTGAAAAGTCAGTAGCGGAGGCTGTAACCAAACAGCATTTGTTTCATTTTTTGATGGAGAAAAATAGCCCAAAGCACAACTTCCAATCGATGAGGAGATTGCGAAAGCCAACTTTGGCCAGCAAAAAAGGTTTTGAAAAATTAATTAGAAAAAGTCTAAATAAAGATTGCGTGGTTTGAGATTGCGCTTTAAGTTTGCATCGTTATTTAAACTAAGTCTAGATAAAGATGAGAATGTACTTCCTATTGATGAGTTTGTTCCTGATGCTTTCAGTGCCTGGATTTGCTCAAAAGAATGTGTTGAAAGGGAAAATTGTAGATGAAAACCAACTGCCGGTTCAAGGTGCATCGGTGGCGCTGGTAGGTACAGTGAGAGGCGTACAGTCTGATCTAAAGGGGAACTATGAATTGAAGGATTTCCCAAAAGGAACATATAAACTGCAAATCAGTCTGGTCGGCTTTGAGACTTTGGTTCAGGAGTTTTTTATCGAATCTGAGGAATCTAAGGAATTGAATTTCATCATGAAAGAGCAAGCCTACATGCTGGATGAATTTCGATTGTCAGCCAGCAGGGGAATAGCCGGTCATAGCCACTTGGCAGAAGTAGAGGATTTTCGGATCAACGCTGGCAAAAAGAACGAGGTGATCAAAATCTCTGAACTTAATGCAAACTTGGCTATGAACAACAGCCGTCAGATTTTTGCGAAGACGCCGGGAATCACAATCTGGGAAAATGATGGTTCTGGAATCCAGCTGGGTGTTGCTTCAAGAGGGTTGAGCCCCAATCGCTCTTGGGAATTCAATGTGCGAATGAATGGCTACGACATCACGCCTGATCCAATGGGTTATCCTGAGGCGTATTTTACACCTCCGATGGAAGTGGTCGAGCAGATCGAAATTGTCAGAGGAGCCTCTTCGCTTCAGTATGGTTCTCAGTTTGGAGGCTTGATGAACTTTGTGATCAGACGACCTGACAAGTCCACCCGATTTACTGCGGAGACCATCAATACTGTAGGAAGCAATGGCCTTTTCAGCTCCTTTAATTATGTGGGAGGTACCGAAGGTAAATGGAACTACGCGGCTTATTACCAAAAAAGAGTAGGTAATGGCTGGAGAGAAAACGGCTATTTCAATACCGATCATGCACACATGGAGGTCAACTATGCCGCAAGTAACAGGCTGAAACTGGGAATGGAAATGACTTACATGACCACAGAAAGTCAACAACCGGGAGGTTTGACTGATGCCCAGTTTGCAGAAGACTCGCGTCAAAGTACACGTGCCAGAAACTGGTTTAGTACACCTTGGTTTATTCCATCTTTCTCGGCAGAATACTTGGTGTCTCCAAAGACCAAACTGAGCTGGAAAGCTTTCGGAACCTTTGCCGAGCGAAACAGTGTCGGCTTCATGAGACCGATCAATGTGGAAGATGACTTGGGCAATCGTCAGGTAGATAGAGACTATTACACGACGTATGGTTCTGAAATCAGATTGAGTTCTTCTTATCAGCTATTTGGAAAAGAGCAGACTCTAGTATCCGGACTTCGTTATTTCAATGGGCACATCGATCGCAAGCAGTTGGGTGTGGGTACTTCAGGTAGAGATATGGATTTTTCTGTAGCAGCAGGGGATTACCGAAGAGACCTGGATTTCTCCAACATCAACTTGGCGGCATTTGTCGAAAATGTGTTCCGATTCTCGGATAAATTTTTGGTTACCGGTGGAGTTCGTGTGGAAAATATTCGATCCATCATGGAAGGCCAATTCAACATCGTCAATGGTAATCCACAGCTGCTGGATCAAATCAGCAGGACGCGTTCTTTCGCGATTTTTGGAGTGGGGGCAGAATACCACGTAACCAAGAATTCGGAGTTTTATGCCAACTTCTCTCAGGCGTACAGACCTGTGCTGATCTCTGACTTGACACCTCCGGCAACTACAGATGTGATCGATGAAAATCTCAGCGATTCCAGAGGACATAACATTGATTTTGGATACCGAGGCAGTCTGGCTTCCTACTTGAAGTTTGACTTGGGCTATTTCCACCTCAATTATGCCGATCGTATCGGAACTATCGCTCAGGCAAGACCTGATGGCAGCATTTACCAGTTCCGCACCAATTTGGGAAATTCTGTGAGCAGAGGATTTGAGGGGTACATCGAATTTGACCCAGTGACCGCTTTCTTCGGAAGTTCCAATGTGGGATATGTGCATCTATTTACCTCTTTGGCCTTCATCGATGCCACTTACGGCGACTTTGAGGTGACCTCGGTCAGCAATGGTCAGATCACCACCAGAAACCTAAAGGGTAACCAAGTAGAAAATGCACCAAGAAAGATCAATCGCTATGGAGCGACGTACAACTTGGGCAAGTTCTCCATGACTTGGCAGATGAGTGATATCGGGAAAGCCTATTCGGATGCTTCCAACACGGAAGTTGCCAATGCAGCAGCGACAGTAGGTGCAATACCTGCCTACCGGGTACAGGATCTTTCTGCCAGCTGGAATATCTGGAAACAGCACTCTCTGAAGGCAGGAGTAAACAATCTGACCGATGAGCGCTACTTCACCCGAAGAGCGGGTGGATACCCTGGGCCGGGAATCATGCCAGCGGATGGACGTACGTTCTACATGACCTTTGCGCTGAAGTTTTAATTCTAGGTCATACTAGATCAAAGCCAGTCCTGAGTTTCGGGACTGGTTTTTTTATGCCATTAGCTGATATTTTATTGTAGCTCCTTATTTTTTGAGATCGAAATACCTCCTGAGGACGTACTCAGGCTGCCACTGATCGGGTTTTCTGACCAAGGTGTCGGGATTATAGGCGAGCGGTTTGAGGTTTTTTGCGGTGTATGAAACTGTGTCTCCGAAAGAAAGCTGGCTTTTTCCCAGCAGATCGATCAGTTCTTTTTTCTTGTTGGAATAGGTCAGGTCCTCGGCAAGGTTTTTAATCTCGTGCGGGTCATTAGACAAGTCAAAAAGTTGGGTAAAATCTCGTTCCGGATATCGAATCAACTTCCAGTTTTCTTTTCTGACTGACCTTACGGTATGGCGATAGGCATTAAACATGACTTCGCGAATTTGCTTTTGGTCCCCTCGGATGACTGGAACCAGACTTTTTCCATCCAAATCTTCACGCTTGGGAAGCCCTGCTAATTCTGCCAACGTGGGGTAGATGTCATGGATGTAGGTAAAGGCATCGAAACTTTTGTCTTTAGGAATCCCCGGTCCTTGAATAATCAAGGGGACTTTGATGCTGTGTTCGTAGAGGGATTGCTTGCCCAGAAGCCCATGACTTCCTGCTGCCAGCCCATTATCAGCTGCATAGACTATGATGGTATTTTCAAATCGCCCTGTCTCTTTAAGTGCGGTGATGATCTTGGAGATTTGGGAGTCGAGATGCGAGATCATCCCATAGTAATCTGATAAAAGCATTTGAATCACCTCCGGTTTTCTGGGCCATCCGGTGAGGTTTTCATCTCGGACAGTCAGCTGGTCAAATTGGAATGGATGAAGTGGGAGGTAGTTGGGAGGCAAAGGAATACTTCCATCAGGATACTTTCCGATAAATTCTGGTTTGGGAGAGTAAGGGTCATGAGGAACTGTAAATGCGACATAGGCGAAAAAGGGAGCTTTTGCCTCTTTTTGTGATCGGATAAAGTCTATCGCGCTTTGAGTGAAAATTTCTGTGGAGTAGCCCTTTATTTCTGGCTCTCCAAGTCTTCCCAACGAATCGTAATCTTGAACAGCTATGGCGTAGTGGTCGGCCATTCCACCCAGGTACACCGTTTTCGCTTGTTGAAAACTCGCCTCGAAGGCTTCTTTTTCATTATGCCATTTGCCGGTTCCAAAGGTGGTGTATCCGGCTTTTGCAAAATCCATGGTCATGGTCTCAAGGCCCTGAAGGCGGTCGTAAACATTGAAAAGTTGCCTTCCGCTGAAAAGCATCGCACGACTAGCCATGCAAATGGCACCATGATGACCTCCCATGACGTAGGCGTTGGTAAATCGAACTCCCTCGTTAGCCAATTGATCGATGGTTGGAGTGCGGAGGATGGTATTTCCAGTAATTCCCAAAGCATCCGCCCGCTGATCATCAGCAAAAAGGAAAAGAATGTTGGGCTGGACAGGTTCTTTTTCTTGGCAAGACCAAGCTAAAAGGGCCAATAAAAACAAGAAGTAATTCTTCATGTAAGAGCTTTTTGAAGGAAAGAGAATTTTAACATACTAAACTTCCTTCATTTCAGTAGGTAGATTGGTCAAAAAGGCTGGTCGAATTTCTTTTTATCCGATAAAAATCTTGGAATCAGTTTTTTCTTTGGTAGGTAAGTTGGTGAAGATCGAAAATTCCGTTTGTCAACTTTTCTTTGGAGTTGATTAGAGAGGTGCCTTTATTGAAAGATTAATTCGGCCCATTATGACCAAATCTTCTCTTTGCATTGGACTTTTGATCGTCTTATCCTTTCTGATTTCCTGTAAGTCTGCAGATGAAAAGACTACTTCCCCTCCCAACATTATTTTCATCATGTCCGATGATCATGCCTATCAAGCGATCTCGGCTTACAGCAATCACCTGATCGAGACGCCCAATATCGACCGGATTGCTAAGATGGGGATGCTGTTTACCAATGCCACGGTGACCAATTCCATCTGTGCGCCAAGTCGTGCGACGATTTTGACAGGTAAGCACAGCCATTTAAATGGGAAAATTGACAATGATTTTCCATTCGATACCACCAACGTGACTTTTCCTCAGCTTTTCCAAAAAGCCGGTTATCAGACAGCCATGTTTGGCAAACTGCACTTTGGAAACAATCCCAAGGGTTTTGATCAATTCAAGATTTTACCGGGTCAAGGGGCCTATTACAATCCTGATTTTATCACCAAGAACGAAGGGAATATCAAAGTCGAAGGCTATGTCACCGACATCATCACGGATATGACCTTGGATTGGCTGCAAAATGAGCGGAAGAAGGATCAGCCTTTTTTGCTGTTCTACCTTCACAAAGCACCCCACCGCGAGTGGCTTCCGGCAGAAAGACATATAGCCGATTTTTCAAAAAGGACTTTTCCTGAGCCTGCCACGCTTTTTGACGATTATTCGGGTCGCGGTCGGGCGGCCAAAGAGGCTGAGATGAACCTTCTGAAGCACATGAACTGGGCGGGTGATTCCAAAATTTACCCTGAAGTCATGGACGAATTAGGGATCCCAGATGCATCCGGTTGGGATAAAGGCGCATTTAATCGGGAAGTAGGACGCTTAAATCCAGCTCAGCGTGCTAATTGGGATGCCGTCTATGGTCCGATGAACGAGGAGTTCAAAAAGGCATTTCCGAACATGACCGAAAAGGAAAAAATGCAATGGCGCTATCAGCGCTACATGCAGGATTACTTGGGGACAATTCAGGCCGTGGATGAAAATGTGGGCAGGGTTCTCGATTATTTGGAGCAAAATAACCTGATGGAAAATACCATCATTGTGTATACGTCCGATCAGGGATTTTACCTGGGAGAGCATGGATGGTTTGACAAGCGATTTGTCTATGATGAAAGCTTCAAAACCCCGCTTTTGGTGGCTTGGCCGGGCAAGGTAAAGGCGGGAAGTAAGACCAATGAAATGGTGCAGAACTTGGATTTTGCCCAGACCTTTCTGGAGGCAGCCGGCATCCCAGCACCGGCAGACATGCAGGGAGAAAGTCTGGTTCCACTCCTTACAGGCAATACTGAAAAATGGACTCGGGATGCGGTGTATTACCATTATTACGAGTATCCATCGGTACACATGGTGAAGCGACACTATGCCATCGTGACCAAAGAATACAAGCTGACGCATTACTATTTTGACACAGACGAATGGGAACTGATCGATCGTATCAAGGATCCTCAGGAACTTAAAAACGTGTACGATGATCCTGCCTACGCCGAAATCAAAGCGGAATTGCATCGCAAACTTGAGGGCTTGAGGGAGAAATATGGGGATAGCAAAGAGCTTTCGCAAAGCTATATTGATCGATATCTGGATCGATTGGAGCAAAATCAGCAGTTTGGTGGAGCCAATAAAGAGGTGACTAAACAGATCTTGGAAAACAGGAAAAAGTCTAATTAAAGGACTTCTTATATTCCTAAAAAAATCAAACCATGGTGTATCGAATTTTATTCTCGGTCATAGGGCTTTTCGCCTTTTCCTTTACCGCTTGGACACAGCCAAGCCCGAAATCTGACCGGCCGAATATCATTTTCATCATGTCGGATGATCATGCCTATCAGGCTATTTCAGCTTATGATAACAAACTCATCGAGACTCCAAATATCGATCGGATTGCCAAAATGGGAATGCTCTTTACCCAAGCCTCAGTGACCAACTCCATCTGTGCACCGAGTCGGGCGACGATTTTGACCGGAAAGCATTCTCACTTGAATGGAAAGATTGACAATCATTTCCCATTTGATACCACCAATGTGACTTTTCCGCAACTCCTTCAGAATGCTGGATATCAGACAGCGATGTTTGGTAAACTTCATTTTGGTAACAATCCCAAAGGCTTTGACCAGTTTAAGATTTTGCCGGGCCAGGGTTCGTACTATAACCCTGAGTTTATCACCAAAAATGAGGGTAACATTAAAGTAGAAGGCTATGTCACCGATATCGTGACCGATATGACCTTAGACTGGCTACAGAAAGAGCGAAAGGCTGATCAGCCTTTTATGCTGATGTACCTTCACAAGTCTCCGCATCGACCTTGGCTGATGGCAGAGCGACACATGGAGGAGTTTACCAATCGTACTTTTCCGGAGCCGGAGACTCTTTTTGATGATTACTCTGGCCGTACTTCACCTGCCAAAGAAGCGGAAATGAACATCCTCAAAGACATGGGGTGGTCGGGAGATAATAAGCTGAGTCCTACTATTCTGAAAAAATTGGGCATTGCCGATGTAGGTGGGTATGATTCGATAAGGTATAAAAGCGAATTTGCTCGATTTACTCCTTCTCAAGCCGCAACCTTTCGAAAATACTACGGACCGATCGAGGAGGAATTTGTAAAAAAATTTCCCACGATGACCGACCCAGACAAGATGCGCTGGAAATATCAGCGCTACATGCAAGACTATTTGGGTACGATCCAAGCCGTTGATGAAAATGTAGGAAGACTCCTGGACTATCTCGAGGCGAATAATCTGATGGAAAATACGATCATCGTGTATACCTCTGACCAAGGATTTTACCTGGGAGAGCATGGCTGGTACGATAAGCGTTTTATCTACGATGAATCATTCAAGACCCCGCTTTTGGTGGCCTGGCCCGGAAAAACTCAGCCTGGAACTCGCTCCGAGGCTTTGGTTCAGAACTTGGATTTTGCGCAGACTTTTTTGGAGGCTGCTGGGGTTGCAGCACCTGCTGATATGCAAGGGGAAAGTTTAATTCCGCTTTTGACAGGCAATACTGAAAAATGGAAAAGAGATGCGGTCTATTACCATTACTATGAATACCCGGCCGAACACATGGTTAATCGGCATTATGCCATGGTGACCAAAGAGTATAAGCTTATACATTATTATTTTGTGGAAGATCAGTGGGAGTTGATCGACCGCATCAAAGATACCCAGGAGCTTAAAAATGTCTACAATGATCCGGCCTATGCTACAGTGAAAAGAGACCTTCACGCCCGATTAGAATCACTTCGGGTGAAATACAAAGACAGTTCGCAAATTAGCCAAGGCTACATTGACAGATTGCTCGACGATGCAGCTAAAGGTAAGGTTTGGGGAGTAAGTAAAGAGCGGGTGGATGATATTCGGGAAAGAAGAAAGAAAATTGAACAACAGAATTAAACCCTGAAGATGTATTTTCTTCAGTCAATTTTTGTCCCCATGGCACAAGGGCAAGCGTTCAAAATGAAAGAAACCAAGGTTTCAACAAAATAGAAATAACAATTCTCCGGTGAACCTATTTGTGGGGATAAGATTCAGCAAAGCGATTGATTTTGAAGCACTTTGTACACGCACTAGTGAGTCTTGAAATTAAGGGATTAAAGCAGTTAAGGGCATGAAAAAACCTAGATTCATTTCCTTTTTGTAATCGGGAAATGGACCTAGGTTAACCTATTTCGCAGAACTCTTCTTCTTTAATTCTTTCTTGTTTTTTTCATGATCAAATCATCGATAAACAGAAAGCATTTTGACTTTTCGATGATCAACTGGTGCAGAAATACAGAGTACTCTGCCAAACTGTTTTTTTCTAACTCGTCCGCTTTTTCCACCATAGTCAGCAAATTTCCCAATCGAGCATCGATGGAGGCTTGCTGTACTTGGTTGAAGGAATACTCGGATACCTTGAGCCGGGTCTCAGTGATGAAATCTCTCACATCACTTTGGTGATAACTGGGTTTGAACTCGTCCATGGGTAATCTGTCTCTTAGAGACTTTTGGGGTAATGGTTTGCCTTCAGAAATACTCGGATTTAAAGGGTGGGCGATAAATTTCGAGGGCTCTGAAATGCGGTCTGTTGGGTGATCAAATATCCTAAATAAGATTCATGCAAAAATACCCACTACTGGGTATTTTTATCCTTTTAAGCCATTTTATTTATGAAAAATTACATTTTGCTTCTAAAAATTGGATTTTAGTCGAAAAATGAGTTAAAAACTGTTCAATTTTTAGATAAGAGGTCAATTTTCAATTTAAATAAATTAAAAAATTAAGATTTAATTGTCAATTCCTAGAGAAGTAAGCTGCGAAAGGCGAGTTTCTCCCTTAATTACTTCGACCGCTAGGTGTTTGATGCTCTTAAAGGTAAGCATGTGATCCATTTCCTTTCTTACTTTGACTACTTCGAAATGAAGGGGACATGGATTTTTTTCGGAGCATTTTGGCAGCCCAAGACTGCAACCTGAAAATAAATGGTCTCCATCCACCGCTTTGATTACATCTTTCAGCGTCACCTGGGCAAGTGTTTCGTCTACAAAAAAACCTCCTGTTGGACCTTTAAAAGAACCAATCACTTTTGCCCGCACCAAAGTCTGGAGGATTTTGGCGGTGAAGGCTTCAGGTGCATCGATTTTTGCTCCAATTTCTTTAGCTCCTACTTTCCTGTCCTCCAAACTTTGGGTCCAAATGTAGATGACAGCCTTGATTGCATATTTGGTAGCTTGTGAAAACATGTTGGATAAATTTGTCCGAAATATAAGTTGCTCATGGCAAATCAAAAAAGCCGGATGCTACATACAACCGGCCTTTTCAAAGAAAAACCATAACAACCTTGTATAACCCGAAAAATTATTTTGGCAAAAGGACTTGGTCTATCACATGAATAATACCATTGGATGCCGGTACTGTAGCGATGATTTTAGCGCCATTGATGGTGACTATGCCGTCAGCTGATACGGCAATGGAGACCGATCTGCCGTCGGCTGTTCCGAGATTTCTTCCATTGACAAAGTCACCCGGCTTGTACACGCCCAATAAGACATGATATTCTAGGATGTCGCGAAGTTTTCGTTGATTTTCCGGTTTGACCAGGTCTTCTACAGTACCTGCTGGCAACGCATCGAATGCAGTATTGGTCGGAGCAAACACTGTGAATGGACCAACATTAGACAGTGCATCGACATAGTTGGCCGCTTGAAGGGCTGCTACCAGTGTCGTGTGGTCGGCAGATCCTACTGCTACCTGGACTACATTGGGATTGGATAGATCATCTTTGACACTGGACTGGCCGACTTTGTTCGTAGGGGCCTGCGCTTCGGTACTGGACTCGGGGGCTTGCCCTCCGCAAGAGCAGAGGGCAAAACCCACGAGCAGGGCTGGGAGATAAAGCAACTTTTTCATTTTGATGGGAGATTTTATGTTTGGAATAAAAGGGAGAATTTGTTCGAGTTTCTTTTTCGTTGTTGCAAAGGTAGTTTTACTAAAATAAAAGACAAATAAATCTTTTATTATTTTCACAACCTGTTTATTCCCATTAGTATTGAGTTGATGAATTTTATTTTGATGAATAAATGACAGTTAAAAAAGTCCTTTTTGAAAGAGTTAAAAAATTAATCTTTGTGGGTGGGAATTTTGTCGCTACCTGATTTTTGTCATACATTCTCCAACGATGCGCACATACCTTCGTGATTCTTGTCACACAGAGAAAAATGACTTATGAAAACATGGCTTACGGGTTGGGAACCAGAGAATAAAGAGTTTTGGGCGCTTCAGGGAGAAAAGATTGCGTGGAAAACTCTTACTATAACCACTATTTCTCTCATTCTTTCTTTTGCCACCTGGTTTATGGTGAGCGCTATCGTCACCCGCTTGGATGGGATAGGATTTAATTTTAGTTCAAGTCAGCTATTTTGGTTGGCAGCTCTGCCAGGACTCGCAGCTGGTACTTTGAGGATCATTCATACATTTTTAATACCGATTTTTGGTACACGCCACGTGATCACTATTTCAACAATCATTAAGCTCATTCCGGTGTTGGGATTTGGTTTTGCGGTTTTGGATCCTAATACACCCTATTGGGTTTTTGTGGTATTGGCACTTACGGCAGGATTTGGAGGTGGTGATTTCTCTTCCTACATGCCTTCTACTAATTTATTTTTCCCCGCTCGTTTAAAAGGCGCAGCATTGGGGATTCAAGCTGGTATCGGAAACTTCGGTGTCAGTCTTGCGCAGTTTATGACTCCAATTATGCTTGGAGTCGGGTTTTATGGCGCACCTCAACTTTTTTCCAAGAAAAATTCGGCAGGTGAGGTCGTTCAGAGCGAAATATTTCTTCAAAGCGCCTCTTTTTGGTACGCCCCACTTTTAATTATAGTGGGGATTTTATGTTGGGTGATGTTGAAAAGCATTCCGATCAAATCGAGCTTCAAGGAGCAGCTTGGGATTTTCAAGGACAAGCATACTTGGTATTGTACGGTGATTTACTTCATGACTTTCGGGACATTTGCTGGTTTGTCGGCAGCTTTTCCCCTTTTACTCAAGTCAGTTTATGGGCCTTTTGATCCCGGACTGGATCCGCTGAAATATGCCTTTTATGGTCCTTTGATCGGTTCGGCTGCCAGGGTAGCTTTTGGTTTTGTTGCGGATAAAACCGGTGGCGCTATTCTCACTACGATCTCCGGAATCGGACTTTTGGTTTGCACTTTGGCGATTATTTTCCTTAACTTATTGGAGCCAACTGGAATCGATCAGATGGATCTTTTCATCACCGTGATGTTGTTGTTGTTCTTTTTCACCGGAATTGGCAATGCTTCTACCTTCAAGCAGTTCCCGGTTATCTTTAAGCACAACCCGATCCATGCATCCGGTGTCATAGGGTGGACCGCTGCCATTGGCGCCTATGGTCCCTTTATATTTTCTCTAGCCATCAGCGCCTTTATGGGGTCAAGCGGAAATGCGACCGGTTTCTTTCAGATTTTGGCCATTTTCCTGGTCGTCGCCACTGCTATTAACTGGTTTTTCTACAACAGAAAAGGTGCCGAGAGACCTTGTTAACCCATTTGAACTATGCTAAGACTCCTTAATACCCTCAACAAAGTCGCACTGATCAAGGCCACTATCGCCGCCTTAGCTGTGATCCTCTTAGTATTTGTAGGTTCCAGAAACCTCCAGAATTTTGATGCGGCACTGGTTGCTTACCTTTTGGGGACCATTTTCGCCGTATTCGGGATTGCTTACCGGTATTCGGTTTGGCTACAGCGGCCACCTACGCGATTGTATTGGAGACGAAGCATGCAGTTTTTGTTCAGTAGGGATTTTCTTTTCTACCTAAAAAGAAGTGTAAAGCTCTTTTTCCAAAACATCCTCTTCCAGCGATTTATCTATCACCGCAGCAGAACCCGATGGATCGGCCATTTTCTGTTGGCTACGGGTTGCTTGATTGCTTTTGCGGTGACGATCCCATTGACTTTGGGCTGGATTCACTTTGAGTTTAAGCCAGGCAATGACACCCTGTATTACGCCAAGGTTTTCGGTTTTGAGATGGGGTCATTTGAGTTAGGTTCTTTTATCGCGTTTATGGCTTTTCACGCTTTGGTGTGGTGCTCCATCTTGGTGACTATCGGAGCAGTGATAATGATGAAGCGTCGACTGACAGACGGGGGATTGATCGCTACACAGACCTTTGAGGGCGATTGGTTGCCCTTGGTTTTGCTGATTGCGATCTCCATCACGGGCTTGGGGATATCCTACGATTATACCTTTCTTCAGGGGAAAACCTATCAATTCATGGCCGTGACCCATGCGGTGACGGTGATTCTGTTTTTGGTTTGGATCCCTTTTGGGAAGTTTTTCCACATCTTCCAGCGACTGGCCCAGCTGGGCGCTAATCTTTACCGGTATGAAGGGAAAAAGCGTGGTATTGCGGTCTGCCCTCATACCAATGAGGAGTTTGCGACTCAGCTACATATTAATGATCTCAAGGATGTCACGAAAGAATTGGGTTTTGATTTTACCCTGAAAAACGGGAATAGTCATCTGGACTTAAGTCCTGAAGGCAAGCGGGCTGCATTGGCCAAAGCACATTTTGAAGCAAGAAAAAATGCCGGAGCATTCTTCGGATAAAAATACCAGACCATGGCAAAATTACCTACTTCAGTAGATTCGATTATCGAGCAATACGGTCCACACAAAGGATATACGCCCAAGGAGGGCTTCCACGGTGTCCATGATCCGGATAAGCTGGTCAAAACCCACTGTTGCTTTTGCGGCATGCAGTGCGGAATACAGCTCAAAGTCAAAGACAATAAAGTAGTGGGCTTCGAACCCTGGATGGAGTTTCCCTTCAATGAAGGCCGACTTTGCCCGAAAGGGGTACAGCGATACCTCCAAAACAATCACCCGGATCGGCTTCTGCATCCGATTCGCCGAATAGAAGGAAAAGGCTTTGAACAGACTTCATGGGAAGAAGCCATGAGCAAAACAGTCAGTGAAATCCAACGCATCCAAAATACCCATGGTCGTGATGCTATTGCTATGCTGTCTGGCGTGTCTCTGACCAATGAAAAGAGCTACATGGTGGGCAAGTTTGCCCGGGTTGCATTGAAAACAGCCAATCTCGATTACAATGGTCGACTCTGCATGGTCAGTGCCGGTGCCGGTAATAAAAAGGCCTTTGGTCTGGATCGTATCTCCAATACCTGGGAGGATCTGAAGCATGCGGAAGTGATCATCATTGCCGGAACCAACATCTCCGAGACTTTCCCTACGCTGACGCATTACATTTGGCAGGCACGTGACAACGGAGCCAAACTTATTGTGGTCGATCCCCGGGTGACGCCGATTGCCCGCACGGCAGACTTGCATCTCCCTGTTCGTCCGGGTGGAGACTCAGCACTTTTTGGCGCCATGCTTAAAATCCTTGTGGATAATGACTGGCTAGATCATGATTTTATAGACAATTACACTTCTGGTTTCCAGGAATCCATCGACGCCGTAAAGGATTACGATCTGGCTTGGGCGGAGGAGAAAACAGGGATTCCAGCTGCCAAAATCCAGCAGGCCGCTGAGTGGTGGGGTAAGGCTAAAACCAGCTTTCTCCTGCATGCCCGAGGCATAGAGCACCATTCCAAAGGCGTGGACAATGTCCTCAGTTGCATCAATTTGGTGCTGGCTACCGGCCGAATTGGAAGGCCTTACTGCGGCTATGGCACCATCACCGGACAGGGTAATGGTCAAGGTGGTAGAGAGCACGGTCACAAGTGTGATCAGCTTCCTGGCAACCGAGATATTACCAATCCTGAGCATCGAAAATACATTGCAGATGTCTGGGGAATAGATGAAAAAGATATGCCTGGAAAAGGGCTTTCTGCTTATGAAATCATCGAAGCTATCCATCGTGGAGAAATCAAAGGCTTGATTACCATTTGCTTCAATCCCCTGGTGTCTTTACCCAATAATAATTTTGTGCGGGAGGCTTTGGAAAAACTGGAATACTACGTAGCCATCGACTTTTTCCTCAATGAGACAGCGCGTCATGCGGACTTGATCTTGCCTGGGTCGCTTCATGAGGAAGAGGAGGGGACCGTGACTACTGCCGAAGGCCGAGTGGTCAAAATCAATCAGGCCGTCACGCCTCCCTCTGAGGCCCGTAAGGACAGCGATATTTTGATCGAGCTTGCCCAGCGTTTGGGTGCGGGTGACAAGTTTGCGTATTCCAAGGCGGAGGATGTTTTTAACGAGCTTCGGGTAGCTTCCAAAGGTGGAACGGCGGATTACTTTGGGATCACTTATGAGAAAATCGAGAAAAACATGGGCATATTCTGGCCATGTCCATCCGAAGATCATCCGGGTACTCCGAGGCTTTGGGAGGATAAAAAATTCAGGACCCCTGATGGAAAAGCTCACTTCAACCCGGTTCCCTATTGCGAACCATCCGAAGTCGTGGACAAAGAATACCCTGTCGTCATGACTACCGGTCGGGTGGTGTCTCAATACCTAAGTGGATCACAAACCCGCCGAATCGGCAAACTCGTGGATCAATATCCGGAGCCACTTCTGGAAATTCATCCCAAGCTCGCCTACCAATATGGGATCAAGGATGGAGATCAGGTGACGGTGAAAACCCGTCGTGGAGAGGCCATCTTTCCCGCTCAGATTGTCGAAACTATCCGCGAGGATACCGTTTTTATCCCTTATCACTGGGGAGGCAAGCAGTCAGCCAATCAGCTGACCATTGGTACCCTTGACCCCGTGAGTAAAATACCTGCGTTCAAAGTCTGCGCTTGTCAGCTGATACCAACAGGCAAAATGGCCTCGGTCAAAATCAAAGAAACAGCCTATCAAAGTTTTTAACCTAACGACCCTTTAACCATGCAAAACCCTCAATACAACCAGCAGATGGAGTTTTTCATCGACATGCAGCGCTGCATTGGCTGCCATGCCTGTGAGATGGCCTGTGCTGAGTGTGAAACCAACGGGCAGGAGAGCATGATTCATATTCACTATGTGGAGCGTGCTGTCTCCGTACAGACCACGGTACAGGTGTGTATGCACTGCGAAGATCCAGTCTGCGCCAATGTTTGCCCGGCAGATGCTATCACCAAAGACGACTTTGGAGTCGTACACACCGCTAATACTTCCCGCTGCATCGGCTGCTCCAACTGTGTGTTGGCGTGTCCTTTTGGTGTGCCAAAGAAAGAAGAGAAAGCCGAACTAATGATGAAATGCAACATGTGCTACGATCGGACCAGCGCCGGCAAAAAGCCGATGTGCGCAACCGTATGTCCCAGTCAGGCGCTTTTCTATGGAACCCGTGAGGAAATCGAAAAACTCAGGCCTAACAGTACTCCGGTCAATAAATTCCTTTTTGGCCAGGAACAAGTGAATACCAAAGTCAATATCATGATGCCAAAAGGCAGCACCGAATTGAGAATACACGAATAAAATCACCCTGCACTATGTCCAAAGATTCTAACGAGGAAATCCCAAAATGGAAACAGGATTTCCCAATTGAGCAAAAAGAAGCCACACACGTTTCCAGAAGGGAGTTTGCCAAATTTCTCACGTTGCTCTCGGGAGCATTGGCAGTGGGCAATACAGCCATCGTGGTCAAGTCGCTGGCATTTCCAGAAAAGCCACTCGAAGGAGAGCATCCCATTTGCATGGAAGCCGATGTGCCGGAGGGAGAGTCTTTCCAGTTTGAAATCCAAGGCTCAAAAGTGATTCCTTATCTACTCATCAATCTTGGCCAGGGTGAGTGGAGGGCATTTGAGCAGAAGTGTACCCACTTGTCCTGCGCGGTAAAATACCGACACGATATCGGACAGATCGAGTGTCCTTGTCACAAAGGATACTTCAATCCCCGCACCGGGGATGTGATTCAGGGACCTCCTCCGAGACCTCTTCCTCAGCTGGAAGTAGTCATCCGTGAAGGTCAAGTATTTGTCAAAGCCCAAACAGCCTAAATCAAAAAGTTATGAGTGATTTTAGACAATCTCAAAACGAGGCGCATCCCAATAAAACTAATACCCTGATGACTGCGATCATCTTGCTGTTGATCCTGTTTGTCACGATTCAGATTTGGTTTCTGTTTGGAGCGCTCAACAATGCCCTTCAGGAAAATCTCAATTTTGCCATCACCACAGCGGTAGGATCGGTGATTTTTGCAGTCGGGTCCTTTTGGCTGCTGAGGTATCTCCCGGATCCGATCAAAAGAAGAAAGAAAAAATAAACCCCCACGCTCGTTTCTAAGATTATGAGTGACCCCATTCCTTCCGGAGCTCACCGGATTTTGTTTCTCAATACCCTCGCATTCACGCTTTGTTTTGCCGCTTGGACCTTCAATGGTGTCATGGTCACCTATTTGGTCGATAGTGGCATCTTTGACTGGAGCCAAGTCCAAATCGGGTGGCTTTTAGGTATTCCTATTCTTACGGGGTCGGTGATGAGGCTTCCACTCGGTATTTTGACTGACAAATATGGAGGGAAGTGGATTTTCGTAGGCCTACTTTTGCTTACGGCTATTCCCATGTTTCTACTCAGTTTTACTGATTCCTTTGCTTGGTATGCGGTGATGAGTTTTGGGTTTGGACTGGCAGGGGCAGGATTTGCTGTGGGGATCGGCTACACTTCAGTTTGGTATCCCAAGCACTGGCAGGGAAGAGCTCTCGGTATTTTTGGTGCAGGCAATGCCGGTGCGGCCATCACGACTTTGCTTGCCCCCACTTTGCTCAATTCCTTTACCGAGAATGGTCAAAATCCAGACGCTTGGAAAACACTTCCGGTGATCTATGCATCGGTTTTGGTAGGAATGGCCTTGTTGTTTGCGCTTTTGGCAAAAAACAAAAAACCTGCTGTCTCCACCCGAACCATGGCACAAACGCTCAAACCACTGGGAAATATTCGGGTATGGAGATTTGGGCTGTATTACTTTCTGGTATTCGGGTGTTTTGTGGCATTTTCCCAGTGGCTCCTACCTTATTTCACCAATGTCTATGGCACGAGTTTAGTCATTGCAGGGCTTTTTGCTTCGCTTTTCAGTCTTCCTTCGGGAGTCATTCGAGCATTGGGCGGGTGGATGAGTGATAAATTTGGTGCCCGAAGAGTCATGTTTGGGGTGTTCAAATGGTCTATTGCGATCAGTGCTTTGCTGATGATTCCCAAAATGGAGATTTTCTCACCAGGCAGAGGGATCAATGCGACCCAAAAGGGAACAGTAGCCGAAGTCACTGCCGATGAGATTCGCATGGAGAGTGGGAAAGTGTATGTTTTTTCTCCCAAAACAGTGAGTCATGAAATCCAACCTGAAAAAGCCCCTATTCTTCCTAAAAAATCCTCCTGGCAAGAAGCTACCGTTCAACCTGGAGAGGAAGTCGAGAAGAAACAGCTCTTGGTAAAAGGGGTTACCCGGATCAATTTCGAAGCGAATATGTGGGTTTTTGCTGTCTTGACGCTTGTAATCGGGATCGTTTGGGGAATCGGAAAAGCTTCGGTGTACAAGTTTATCCCGGATTATTTTCCTAATGAGGTCGGCGTAGTGGGTGGGTTGGTCGGGGTCATTGGTGGTTTGGGAGGGTTCTTTTGTCCGATCCTATTTGGCTACCTATTGGAAGGTACGGGACTCTGGACCAGTAGCTGGATGCTGATGCTGTTCCTTTCCATTATTTGCTTGGTTTGGATGTCGAGTGTCATTAAAAAAATGCTTCAGTCCAAGGCTCCAGAAATTGCAGATAAAATTGATTACCACTAAGCTAATGCAATGAAATTCAAACTTTTACTTCTCTTGGTCACTTTTGGAGTGATCACCTGTGCCCGTGCCCAGTTTTCATTCAACGGACAATATTTTGCCCGCGGTGAATATCGAAACGGCTACCTAAAGCCTTTGGAAACCGGGGCAGAACCTGCCTTTTTCATAGCCCATCGAGCTCGGATTCAGGCTAGCTACGATCATCAGTATTTCAACTTTTTCATGAGTGTGCAGGATGTTCGCACTTGGGGGAGCACCAGTCAGCTGAATGTCAGCGACGATTTTCTGTCGGTCCATGAAGCTTGGGGTCAGGTGAATTTCAATCCAAATTGGTCACTGAAGCTAGGCCGGCAGGAGCTCAATTATGACAATTTTCGTTTTCTGGGAAATGTGGATTGGGCATTTCAGGCCAGATCCCATGATTTGGCTTTGTTGAAGTTTGAAAAGGAGCAGTCCAAACTTCACGTTGGAGCAGCTTTTAACCAGCAAACCCAAAAACTGAGTGGTACAACTTACGAACAGGCTAATCAGTACAAAACAGCCCAGTTTGTACGGTTTGAGCGGCTAAAGGGAGCAAAAGGATATTCGGTCCTGTTTTGGAATGAGGGAAGAGAAAGTGCCGGTGAGGTCTTCTTCAGACAGACGTTCGGGGTGTCCAATTTTCAATTTGGAAATCCTCAAAAGCTAAAAGCCATTGGATACCTCTATTTCCAGACGGGAGAAAATTTCAACAATCAGGACATTTCCGCTTGGAATCTGGGCTTGGATCTCAAAAAAGAGTTTTTGCTTGATTCTGCCAATAACAAAAAAGTTGAGGTTGCTCTGGGCTTAGAAGTGCTCAGTGGCTCAGAAAATGGCGATTCCAAGGACCGTTTGTTTCTTCCGCTTTACGGTACTAACCATCTTTTTAATGGGTTTATGGATTATTTCTATGTTTCAGGGGCACTTTCTCAGCCTGTCGGATTGGAGGATATTTACCTGAAAGGCAGATTTACTCCCGGATTGAAAACCTGGATTCAGGCGGATTTCCATTTGTTCTCGGCAAACCAAGAGTTGATTACCAGTGAGGATAAGTACCTTGGTTCCGAATTGGACATTTCCTTCGGGTGGATTCTGAATGAGATGGTTTCCATTCAGTCGGGGTATAGTCATTTTTTTGCATCGGATTCCTTTTCGGAGCTTACCAATGTAACTAAGCCAAAAAATAATCAGGACTGGGCTTACCTCATGTTTATCGTTCGTCCCAATTCGAAGAATAAATTTATCGGAGTTCGCCTCTAAGGTTCTGCTGTCATGAAAAACCAGAAAAGGACGATTTCGATTTTTATTCTTGCCGGAGGAAAAAGCAGCAGGATGGGAAGGGACAAAGGCTTGATTCCTTTGAAAGGCAGACCCATGATCTCTTATTTGATTGAAACCATCGAAGGCTTGGATCTTCCGATCTCTATCATTTCCAATGAGCCAGGTTATGAGTCCTTTGGTTATCCGGTTTTTCCGGATTTGGTGAAAGACAAAGGCCCTTTGGGTGGAATCTTGTCTGCAATGAGCAATACAGAATCGGTTTACTGTCTGATAATTAGCTGCGATTCACCTTTTACGAGTCAGGATGTGATCAAAGAACTGATTTCAGAAGCTGTCCTTGATCAAATCACGCTCGGTCAACTTGGAGGAAAGTTGCTCCCGTTTCCGGGTGTTTATCCCGGTTCGTTAAAGGAAAAAGTTAGGCAAAATCTGGAGGCCAATCATTTGAAACTTCAAAGTTTTGTCCTCGAAAATCCTCATCATCTTATTGCGTGGGAGGAACGCTGTCAGAATCCCGAAAAGCAGTTTGCTAACCTAAATACGCCGGAAGATATTCGGTTTTGGGAGGAAAAAATCAAGTAGAAAAATCCAAATAAAATTTATCTATCATGGAGATTGAAATGAAATTTTGGAAGAAACTTTCACCTGAGGATCGACTTCAACGCGTCCATCAGGCACTGAAAGACAACGTGGACTTTTATAGGGATGCTAATTTGGGTTACCCGGCTTCCCGTCTAGATGACAAAGTGTTTTCCAATGATGTACTATTTCTGCGTGAAGCACCGATTCTGAGTACATTTGTCGCCAACCCCAATCATATCGGTTGTCATACCTTTGGTACTTCGGAGTTTGCTTTCAGAGGCACTCAAGCCATTGAGCGGGAGGTCCTCAGCATGATCGCCGTTGACTTGTTTAAAATCGAGGAAGGTCAGTTTGACGGGTATATTTCTCCGGGCGGTACAGAGGCCAATATTCAGGCTATTTGGATTTATAGGAATGAATTCATGAAAAAACACGGAGCCAAACTGGACGAAATCATCATTTTGGCTTCCGAGGATACCCATTATTCTATTCCAAAAGCAGCCAATTTGCTCATGCTGGATTGGGAAAAGATCCCTGTTGATACCCAATCCCGGGAATTGACTTCGGAGGCGGTGAAGACCTCTGTAAAAAGCTGCCTGAGTCGAGGGAAAAAATTCTTCATCGCAATAGTCAATATGGGTACGACCATGTTTGGCTCGGTGGACGATCCTCCTGTATTTACCGAAGTATTAAAGGAGTATCAATTGCCGTTCCGACTGCATGTGGATGGTGCTTATGGGGGCTTTGTGTATCCTTTTGGAGACTTCGAAAATCAGATCAATTTCACCAATCCGGACGTCTCCTCGATCACCATCGATGCGCACAAGATGCTCCAGGCACCCTACGGAACGGGTATTTTTGTCTGCCGAAAAGGCCTGATCGAAAATGTGCTCACCTCTGAAGCCCAATATGTAGAGGGAATGGACCTGACCCTTTGCGGTAGCCGTTCCGGTGCCAATGCGGTGGCGGTTTGGGTGATTCTCACCACCTACGGACCGCACAAATGGTATGAAAAGATCTCCGTGATCAAGATGCGCACTAATTGGCTTTGTAAGCAATTGGATCAGTTGGGAGTGACCTATTTCCGCGAACCCGAAATGAACATTGTCACCATCCGTTCTGAATGTGTACCTGAGTCCATTGCCCACAAATACAATCTGGTGCCCCAATCCCATGACGAGACCAATCAGTGGTACAAAATCGTGCTGATGGATCACGTAGAGATCGAGCATCTCAAAGATTTTATCCACGATTTGGTATCTTCCAAAAGTTTAAGCCCAAGCTAAATGGTCAACATCACCCATAAAAGTAACACCCTACGCAAAGCCATTGCGCAGGCCATAGTTAAAGTCAGCCTGCCGGAAACAATCCAATCGATTCAAAACCGAACTGTCCCCAAAGGCGATGTGCTCGAATGTGCCCGTGTCGCGGGACTTTTTGCTGCGAAGCGTACGGCCGATATGATTCCTGATTGCCACCCGCTTCCCGTGGAGTTTACTGCGGTCAGCTATGATGTCGGGGAGATGGAGGTGACCATTTTCGTGGAAATCCACACCATCTACAAAACAGGTGTAGAGGTCGAGGCCATGCACGCCGCCTCGGTGGTAGCGCTGACGATGTATGATATGCTCAAGCCAATCGATAAAGGCGTGAGCATCGAGCAGATCAAACTCGTGGAGAAAAAAGGAGGGAAATCCGATCGCAAAAAAGATCTGGAGCAAACACTCAAAGCTGCCGTTATCGTCTGTTCGGATTCCATTTCGGCAGGCAAAAAAGAAGACAGGGCTGGATTGGTAATCAAATCCAAGTTGGAAAAAGTAGGTGTCCTTGTTCCGGTTTACCAAATCATTCCGGATGAAAAAGATCAGATTCAGCAAGTATGCCTGAAGCAGGCGAAAGATAAAATGAACCTCGTGATATTCACCGGCGGCACAGGGCTTTCTCCTCGCGATGTCACTCCTGAGGCTTTGGAAGAGATTTTGGAACGAAGAATCCCCGGAATCGAAGAAGCCATCCGAAACTACGGGCAGCAGCGCACGCCGTATGCCATGCTTTCTCGCTCTGTGGCTGGCCTGATCGGTGATTCGCTTGTTTTGGGACTTCCCGGCTCGACTAACGGGGCTTCCGAATCCATGGATGCCGTTTTTCCCGCGATCCTTCACATTTTTAAAGTAATGGAAGGTGCGAGGCACGATTAAAAACTTGATAAGACCTGTCAGGTTTCAAAAACCTGACAGGTCTGTAATTTTTTGAACTGACTATGAATCAAGGAAACTTAAAGGTCACCATCACAAAGTAATTTCTGCCAGGCGCATACATCGGGGTTTTGTCTGCTCCGATGGGCCGGGTCAAATGCTCATAGTAGGTTTCATCGAAAAGGTTTTGAATACCGCCTTTCACCAGTAGCATTTTTCCGATCGGGTAGCTGACATCCAGGTCAAGTAGGGTGAAACCTGGAGTTTTGCCTTCTCCGAATGCCTCCGAAACCCGTTCCTGAGCGAGCACATGGCGAAGGTTTAGGCCGGTTTGCAGTCTTCCTTCCATAAACTGTCCTCTAAGTCCGTATCGGAGATCCAACGGCGCTATCTCTGGAAGTGGAGCATCAAGTTCTAAATCCTTTCCATAGGTATAGGCCAGCCCGAGAGTCTGACTGATTCGAGGGTTGATTTGCTGTTTGAAGTTTACTTCTACTCCGGTTTTCATTGCCTCATCCAGATTCACGTATTGGCGGACCCCCGGACTGGTGGCTAATCGAGGCTTCAACTCGGTTTTGACCGAAGAAATATAGTCGGTCATGTAGGAGCCGAATAGGGTGAGTTCGAGGGATATTTTTTCTCGATTGTAGCCCAGAACCACATCCAGTTCATTGTTGGTTTCCGGTTTGATCTGAGGATCCCCTACCAGTTCCCAAGGATCGAGTCCTACGGCGAGGTAGTTGATGTATCGCTCCAAAAGGCTTCCGCTTCTTCTGACGCTTGCCGCCCAAATGCCAAGGCTGAAAGCCTTTCCCAAATCCCGTTGAGCGCCGATGCTGATTCCTGGATTCAGTTGGGTGTTTTCTATTTCACTGTGTAGTTGAGAAAACTCTTCAGCAGGATCGTTGGCGATGGCTTGATTCACTTCCAGCCTTCCTGAGGCACTGATGACAGTTTGGCCTAGTGGGATCAAGTAGTTGGCAAAAAGACCGGTCTTTCGGATCTGGGAATCCTGCCAAAGGTTATCGTAAAATTCCTTTCCTTTCATAGGTCCCATGGTCATGACACGGGTTCGGGTACCATCGGCTGATTCCTCTTTGAAATCCACGCCAGCAAACAGTTTTCTTTGAGTAAACTTCCATTTCCCTTCACTTCGGAATCCCCAGTTTTGGGTGATGGCAGGTGTGGAGGCATCCATCATTCGGGGTTCGCGCAGTAAATTGTCCATCAGGTGATCCACTCGGGTGAAATAGATGGAGTTGGTCCATTGAGTCAAGCTTTTGCTAGCAAAAGTTCTTGAATGCTTTACACTTCCCATCCAGGTATCGTCAGTGCGTAGGTCCATTCCCAGAGAAGGGAAATCCACATCGCGTGCAAAGTTTCGATTGATCGATACCTGAACCAGGTCTTTTTGAGTGGGTTGAAAATCTGCATACAATCCCACTGTTCCCCGCTTAAAATTGGCAGGAACAAGATTTCCATCACCATCCAGGTAATCATTTCCGGTGGAGTAGCTTCCTAAGACTCCGATATCATATTTGTTTCCTTGAAAACCCACTCGGGCATCGTTTCGCCAAACATCACCATTGGTTTCAAACAGGGAAGAAACCCGACCATAAATTCCCGGAGTAGAGGTGAAATCGGGGGATTCTTGAATGTAGTTGATGGTGCCTCCGAGGCCAATTCCGTAGCGTAAGGCATGTGGGCCTTTGAGGATTTCTACTTCGCGAATACGATTAAGGGCAACTTGAGAAGTAGGGGGATCCATGCGGTTAGGGCAGGCAGCATTGGCTGATTGGAAGCCATTGACCACGATGTTGAGTTGGTCGTATTTGAATCCCCGCATGACGGGATCAAATCCGAAATTGCTGCTTTTTCGGATTCCGGATACCACAGGATCCAAACTTAGTATCGCTCCTGCGTCATGGTGGAGACGTTCCTGATCAGAAATGAGGATTTTTTTATCTTTCTCCTCGCTCATTTTCAAGGCAATCACAGAAACAGGTTGTAGACCATGAAGTTGTTCTTTTCGGGAGATTGAGCCGTTTTTGATTGCTTTTAATAGCGCTATTGGGTCGAGCGTCCAGCTTCCATAACTGAGATGGCTGAGGTAAAGCCAGGTTTCAGTGTCGGCCAATAAATAAATGGTTCCGCTTTCGTCAGAGATTCCTTTTTGGAAACCATAGCGGTAAGTGACTCCGGGGATTCCTTCGAGAGTGGTGTGATCGAGAATTCGGAGGGATTGTTTTTCCTGAGCAAAGGCAGGAGTGAGGATATGAAGTGCCAGGGCAAGGGCGAATATCATCCTTGCAGCTGGTTGAAGTAGCTTTTTCATGATGTTGGATTTTGGTATTTACTGGGGACTTGCGTCCTTAATCGAAGCGGAGGATCGATTCTTTTCTCAAGAAAAAATCAGCCTTGAGGAGGGTGAAAAAAATTCATTCCTAAATCCAGGGAATGAGAAAGCTGATAGTGTGAGGTATGCCTGATTTGATGATTTACTTTAGGAACAAAAGACGGATTTGTCTCCCTGTTTTTTGCTAAAAAGGTAAGATTCAACTCTTCTAAAGTGATTTCGGCCTCACTTTCGGTTTGGTCTTTGGCTTCGGAAAGCCTCTTGGAGAGCTCACACTTCCCGTCGCATTCTAGTTTTGGTTTGTCTTTGTTGACACAATAGAGTGTGGTGATTTGCTCGCGATTTAAGTAAAAGTGAACTTGAATCAGCGTATAGCCCATCCCGTTGAGAAGGATAAGAAGAGTCAGGGCAATATGGGTCCAAGTTTTAGGCATGGGAAGACAAAAGTGAGTTGTTTTTCAATTCCCCGGAGTGACTTGAGTTACTTGGGCCTTTGCCTTTTTTCGATTGGAATATTTTGAAAAAGACAATTCCAGCCATCAAGACGAACTGAAGTAAAATGAGGTAGCCATTTGTCACTCCGAAGATTTTTCGAAGCTCAAACTGACCCAGTAAACTCATCCCAATTCTTGCTGCCAAAGTCACTTGAAATCCTACCCAAGTCACCCAAAGAATAGGGTGGAATGGAGTCTCCCTTATTCCAAAAATGGTAGGAAAAATAATCGGGGAATGGGCCCAAATCATGGAGAATGTAAATCCTAAGAAGAAGGTATGCACCATCAAGTCATAATAGAGGGCATGACTTTCCATCCCTACCAAAATCAACCCATGAATACCAAGCCATACATATCCTACCCGAAGCCCGATTCCGATGTACCGGAATTGTCCTGACTTTTTTGAGATTACTTTGGCCATGTCAAAAACCAAAAGCCAAGCCGATATGAGGAGGGTGGAAAGCCCCATGATCTCATTGCCCCAAGAATGGAAAGGGATTGCCAACCCGATGGCGAATAGAGCGAGAAGTAATTTCAATGCTTGTTTGGACCAGGAGGGAACCGGTAAAAACTGACTCAACTCCAATCGTTCACCTACAATGGTAAACAATAGAAATCCTATCCACCACGTGCTGCCTGCAGCAATGAGTCCAGTATGCCAAGACATGTAATTTCCGATAAACCATGACACTGCTCCTGCATACAGCAAGGCTGTATGAAACTTCGGATGCTTTAGGGACTGTAAATGCATAATTAAACTCAAGCCTAAAGAACCCGCCATCAGTAGGAATAAGCCGATCTCGTCAATTCCCAAGAAAAAAGGTATCAAAGAGGCGCCAGTGAGCAAAGGGATGATTAGCCAAGTTTTCTTTTCCATGATCATGGCCCGCTCTATTGAAATCAGCGTACCTAAAAATCCACCTGTCATAATCAAACCGTGATAGACCCCCGCCTCTGAAATTGGAACCACTAAGCTCCCAAGCCTAATCCAACCCCCTGAAATGCCGAGCACCAAGCTGAGCAAAACCAGTGGTAGTAGATAGAGCGCTTTATTGGAAGCAACAAACATTTCTTTTCCTCCTAGTTTAGATTCTTTTCCAGATTCAAGGCGATTGCCTGAGGAAATAAGATGTTTCGCTCCAAATGCATGTGTTTTTGCAAGCTTACGTCAAATTCTTCCAATAAGGCAAAAGCTACTTTGTAGGTATTGCAAGCATAATCCGGAGGGGAATAATTATGTGTAAGTTTTCTGATTTCCTCCCAAATAGCTTCCTCCTCTTCATGCTCGACCATCAGGTAATAGATCAGTTCACTGATGGGTTGAAAAGAGGGGCCCAAAAGCAAATTTTTTCGATCAGGATCGGAGGAGATTTTTCTGATAAAGGGGAATACAATTAGCTCCTCTTGTTCAAGGTGTTTTTGCAGATTATCCGTAGAATCTTGGAATGATGCTTTTATTTTTTTCAGGTTTGGTTCATGAGAGCCGTGAACATTGACCGCTCTTTTCAAGAATTTCCTGATCAGAGGGACTCTTTCCCGAATCATTGCATGGTGTTTATTCTCTATGTAATTGGCTAAGAGCGAAAGTGGCCAATTTTTAAAATCAAAGCTTTCCTCAGCGGGTGAGGTAACTACTTCGATCAATTTTTCAAGAATCAACTGAGGATCAGTTTTTTTTCTGCGGCTAGCCTCCGAGATTGTTTCATGCCCTTTGCAGCAAAAATCAATTCCGAAGGATCGAAATACGAGCGCTGTTCTATAGTCTTTGGAGACGATCTCGCTGATGGATAAGGATGAAATATTTTCCATATAAAAAAGGATAAAATAGTCTTCTTTAAATTGTAAAGAAAAGGGACTATGTCCCTCTTTGCAATCCAAATTTACCAGCTCTTTATTAAAAGACAAAAATATCCTGTATTATTTTTTCCAGCTTGCAAAACTTCCGGTGGTTTCATACAGCGTAAGGTCGACCAAGTCCAGAGTAGGAGGGAGTTCCTTCCTGATTTGAAGAAAGATCCACTGTATCATTCGTTCGGCTGTAGGTTCGGTTTCCATCCAAGTGATTTTGCCTGAGTAGCCTGAGAAAATTTCCCGGTTTTCTTCGCTTTCCTTGAGAATTAAGGCATGATCAAAATGATCCAAAACGGCCCTTTGGAGGATTTTTTTCAAGTCTTTAAAATCCATCACCATGTCGGTATCTGTGTCGATTGGGCCCGTCACGGTCACTTCGAGTTTGTAGGTATGGCCATGGATTTCCTTGCATGGCCCAGGGTAATTGCTGAGTCGATGGGCTGCTTCAAACTCGATTTTTTTGGTAATGCATATCATCTTATTCTACAAGCGCAGGTTTTAAATCCTCTAATTTCATCAAGGCCTGATGCAGTTGATCTTTCATTTGTTGGATCACTTCCTCGGTGTCCAGTTGAAACTGATCGATCAGGGACTGGTAGTATTCCGTGCCTTTTTGAAGGTTTGCTTTGAATTTTTCCAAGTAAGTTGCCTGCTTGACATTCACTTCTGGGCCCAGTTTTTCCCATTCGTTTTTGAGGTAATCGATATAGAGTTGGAGCTCCTTGACAAAGACATGAGGCCGCTCGTAGTCAAGTTGAAGTCGGATTTTCCCGTAGATGTGATCGACCATTTCCTTGAGACTGAAGATGCCTTTGAAGTAGGCCAAATTGGGCCCTGGACAGATGGTGACCGCATTCAGATTGCGTTTGGGTTCTCTTCCATTGGCCAAAATGGCAGGCGCGCTCAGTCCTTCGCAGAGACAGTCTTTGGCTAAAGTATCCTCCAAATCTGCCTGAGAAATAGCTCCTGTTTGGAAAAGTTTGGTTTTTAGATTTTGGTACTGCCGGGAAGCCGTGCAGATGGGTTTTTCTGTGAATTCGGTACTGAAAGAGAGAAACTTTTTGTAGCAGGGGCTTCCTGGTCGATTATTTTCTATTCGGTTTTTTCGCTGCTCTTCTCCACTCGAGGTTCGAAGATTGTTGAACGGGACACCAAGAGGAGAGGCATGGCTGAGGAAATAGTCAGACTTTTTAGCTGCCAAAATCCGCTGCAAGGTTTCCTCATCCACTGAAGTCGCTTCAGGGACAAGCAGGAAAGGGCTGCCCCAACCCGTCCCGTCGAGTTGGTAAAACGTTCGGAGAAATTCATCCTCCTCATGGGTGCCAATTCCGCCTTGGTAGGTGATTTTAAGGGAAGGCATACCGCAGAACCTTACTTTCTCCTTTTCCTGTAAGGCTTTTTGGCACAGATCGTAGAGTGCAGTTTTGAGCTCCTCACGGTTGGCTTTGAATTCTTCCAAGATCGGGCCGATCAAAAATCCATCCGTAGCGAAAGCGTGTCCCCCACAGTTCAAGCCCGATTCGATTCGGAATTCCGAAACCCAAAGCCCTTTCTTCGCTAGAAATTTTCCCTGAATCAGGGCAGATCGGTAGTCGCTGACTTTGAGGATGATCCGTTTTTTGAGTTCGCCCATGGAGTTGGGGAAAAAGTCAGCAAACTGCTCCGCATAGGCATAAAGGGCAGGGTTCATTCCTGCTGAGAAGATCACGGCTCCTTCGATTTTGCTCATGGCAAATCCTCGCAAAGCAGATAGCGCATCCGAAAATTCTCTGGGCAGTTCATTGCCATCTGCGTCTGAGTTGAGTTTATCCACCTTGGTCATGATGTTGACATCGATGCTGCCCGGTTGGATCATTTCGCGGATCTGTGCGATATAGAGTTGCTTTTGGAAAAAGTCAGCATCTTTTGCCTCTTGGATAAGCGAATGGATAGGGTGATTGCTTGGCAAAAGATCCAGATAACTCAGAAATGAATCATCTTCAAGTGATTCGAAGTCTTTGATTTCGCTCAGCTTTTTGTCTACCAGATCCTGAAGCAGATTGAGATAGGCTTTGATGCGTTCGGCGCGGTAATCTGTTGATTTTTCAGAAATGGGAAAAAAGGGTAGTCCTGATTTTTCGGAATAGATCTTTCTCATTTCTTCCAAAAGATGGTCATCCATAATAGAAACGACACTGGAAATCCCCAAAGGCGCTACTTTGATCGGGGTGTCCACGGTGTAGCCAAGGCCCATGACAGGAATGTGAAAGGAATGAGGTGTAGACATCATATGAAAATCGGGTGAAGCAAATGGTCAATAGATTGGAGGTAGCAAAACTACCTTCAAAATTTAGGGGCAAAAAGAAACTTGACCTGATATTTCGGACAAAATAGTATGATTTAAATCAGTCCAAAACCTGAGGATTATTAGTAGTCGATTTTCCTTGTTGGCTCGTTTTTTATTCCATATTAGAGGATCAAAAAGTCTTTTAATGGGGTATTGTATGGAAAAGTATGTAATCAAAAGAGATGGGGAATATGAGCCTTTTGCTCCTTTCAAAATTGAAGATGCTTTAAAAAAGGGCTTTCAAAGTGTTTCGGTTGCCTACGATAGTCGGGTTTTTGATTGGATTTTAGGTTTGCTGGATTCCAAAACGACCTGGGCCGTGGAAGAAATCCAGGATCTGATCGAAAAGGAATTGTATCGTGCTGGCCACTTTGCAGTCATGCGCTCCTTTATGCTCTATCGCCACACCCGTAAGCTTCAGCGAGAGCATGTGGCTGGGCTTAGTGAAGACACTACCTATGTAGACAGTACCCAGACTATTGAGGAATACATCAAACAAACCGATTGGCGAATCAATGCCAACGCCAACACTTCCTACTCTAATGCCGGATTGGTCAACAATGTGGCGGGCAAGATCATTGCCAACTATTGGCTGGATAAAGTGTACAGCAAAGAGGAGGGCTACGCCCATCGAACTGGAGACATTCATATCCATGACCTTGACTGTCTCACCGGCTATTGTGCAGGCTGGAGTCTGAGAGTTTTACTCAATGAAGGATTCAACGGGGTTCGCGGCAGGGTCGAAAGTCGTCCTCCGGCTCATTTTCGGGAGGCTTTGGGGCAGATGGCCAATTTTCTCGGGATTCTTCAGAGCGAGTGGGCTGGTGCACAGGCCTTCAGTTCTTTCGATACGTATTTGGCTCCGTATGTTTTCAAGGATCAACTCAACTACAAGGAAATCGAAAAAGCCATCCGGTCTTTTGTCTATAATCTCAATGTACCTGCCCGATGGGGCCAATCTCCTTTTACCAATGTGACCTTGGATTGGGTGGTGCCCGATGACTTAAAGGACCAGATGCCGACCAGAAACGACCTGCATCTCTTCATGGGGATTGATTCGGACTTATTGATGGAAAAGGCCAAAAAACGAGGAGTAAATTCTCTGGAGGACTTGACCTACAAGCACTTTCAGCCGGAAATGCAGCTCATCAACAAGGCCTATTATACCATTATGACCGAGGGAGATGCCAATGGACAGCCGTTTACCTTTCCAATTCCCACAGTTAATATTACGGAGGACTTTGACTGGTACGGTCCCAATACAGATTTGCTTTTTGAAAACACTGCAAAAATCGGCTCCTCCTATTTCCAAAACTTTATCGGAAGCCAATATACCTATGATGAAAACGGCCAAAAGGTCGAAAATCCAAATGCCTACAAGCCTAACGCGGTTCGTTCCATGTGCTGTCGCTTACAGCTCGATTTGAGGGAGCTGCTCAAGCGGGGAAATGGCCTTTTCGGTAGTGCGGAGATGACCGGTAGCATCGGTGTAGTAACCATTAATATGGCGAGATTGGGTTATTTGTATGCGGGCAATAAAGAGGGGCTCTATGAGCGCCTGGATTATCTGATGCAGATCGCCAAGTCCACTCTGGAGAAAAAGCGGGTCTTTATTCAGGAAATGTACGACCGTGGCTTGTATCCCTATACTAAGCGCTATCTGAAGCATTTCCGAAACCACTTCTCCACTATTGGAGTGAATGGATTGAATGAGATGATTCTTAATTTCTCTATAGGAAAAGAGGATATCACAGGCAACTATGGCCAACATTTAGCTTCTGAACTCCTGGAATACATCCGCAATCGGATGAAGGAATTCCAGGAAGAAACCGGTAATCTCTACAATCTCGAGGCCACGCCTGCAGAAGGTACCACTTACCGGTTTGCCAAGGAGGACAAAAAGCGCTTTCCTGAGATCATCCAGGCAGGAATGGGCGATAATATTTACTACACCAATAGCTCCCAAATCCCGGTAGATTTTACCGATGACCCCTTTGAAGCTTTGATGCTGCAGGACGAACTCCAATGCAAATACACCGGAGGCACCGTGCTGCACCTTTATATGCGGGAGAAAATCTCCTCGCCCGAAGCCTGCCGTCGCTTGGTCAAAAAAGTATTGTCCAACTTCAAGCTGCCTTACATTACCGTAACGCCGGTTTTTAGTATTTGCCCGATTCACGGCTACCTCAACGGTGAACACGAATATTGTCCTCAATGCGACGAAGCCCTTTTGAATGACTTAAACCAAAATCCAATCCACTATGCAGACAAACACTGAACACATCGAAACCCAACCTCTGCTTCAAGTCCACGAGGAAAAGCGCACCAAATGCTTGGTCTATACCCGCGTGATGGGCTACCACCGCCCTGTGGAGAGTTTCAACATCGGCAAAAAAGGTGAACACAAGCAACGCACCCACTTTAACGAGTAGACTGGAAAAGGGGAGACCTATTTTCAGCATCTCCCCTTTTACATTGCTGGATTTTCCCGACCGCACGGCCTGCATCCTTTGGTTTGCCGGCTGCAACATGCGTTGTGGATATTGCTACAATCCAGAGATTGTCTTGGGCAAGGGAAAACTGAGTTGGGAACACGTGCAGGACTTTCTGATTTCTCGAAGGCAAATGCTGGATGGGGTGGTCTTTAGCGGTGGAGAGTGTACGATTCATCCACAGGCGATTCCCTTTGTGAGAGAAGTGAAAAAGATGGGCTTTGAGGTGAAAATCGACACTAATGGCAGTAGGCCCGAGGTCATCGGACAAATGATTGAGGAAAATCTACTGGACTATGTGGCCTTGGATTTCAAAGCCATGCCAGAAAATTACTGGAAAGTAACCAAGTCTGATCTGTTTTCCACTTTCGAAAAATCTTTAGAAATCCTCATCCAATCCAAGGTGGGGTTTGAGGTACGAACCACGGTCCACTCGGATCAATTGACTACCTCGGATCTTCAGGCTATGGAGACTTGGCTAAGGGGAAAAGGCTACCCGGGCACCTATTATTTGCAGCATTTCCGGGGAGATAAGCAGACGCTTGGAGAACTTGGAGAAAGTAGAAAGCCTGTCCTAAAAACCGAAGCAGGAGTGTGGAGAAATTGATGCTGAAGTAAGGATTTAATTTCTCCAATCTTGGATAAAATTTATGGTTATTGGACTTTTTTATTTATTGAATATTCGTGGTTTGCTGAGCTGATCTGTAACCCAAGTCACTGATTAAAAAGACTTTATTGTCCACTTTTGAATTTCTTCTATAAATCATGGAAAAAGTCAGGAAAAGTCACTGGGAAACGGTCTATCAGACCAAGGATACGACCAAGGTGGGCTGGTTTCAGCCCTTACCGCAGGTTTCCATCGAGTTTATTTCCGAAGTAAATCTTCCCAAAAATGCATCAATCATCGATGTAGGAGGAGGGGATGGATTGTTGGTGGATTGGCTATTGGAAAATGATTTTGAGCAATTAACTGTATTGGATATTTCTGCCTCGGCTTTGGAAAAAGCCAAAAAACACCTGGGTAAATCTGCCTCAAGCGTCCATTGGGAGGTGGTGGATGTCATTGATTTTGAGCCGGAAAGAAAATTTGATTTCTGGCATGATCGGGCAGTTTTTCATTTTCTCACCGAGCCCAACGATCAGCAAACTTACCTCAGGCTGGTAGAATGTTCAATTCCTTCGGGAGGATACCTGCTGGTGATGACCTTTTCCCGATCAGGCCCAAAAACTTGCAGTGGACTCCCCGTACAGCAGTACGATGTGGCTGACTTGGAGGAGTTCTTCAGTCAGGAGTTTGAGCTTGTCCGAAGCATGAATTATGATCATTTTACCCCTTCAGGAACTGCGCAAAACTATTCTGTGGGGCTTTTCCAAAGAAAATAATCTTTCACATAATCCAACTCATCATGACCTACTATCAATCCAAAATTCTAAAATCAGCCGATTTGGCATCGCTTCGAACCCAAGTAGAAGCTGGCCTGAAAGAAGTCGGATTTGGTGTCCTTACCGAAATTGACATTCAGGCTACCATGAAGAAAAAGCTGGACAAAGACTATCCGCCTTTTTTGATTTTGGGGGCATGTAATCCGGTTTTTGCGGACAAAGTATTGACTGCCGAGCCACACGTAAGCACACTTTTACCCTGCAATGTGACCATCCGAAGTCTCGGCGGGGAAGACTATGAGGTGACGATTATGGACCCTGCGGCAGCGATGTCGGTGGTGCAAAATCCTGCCATCGAATCCTTAGCTGGGGAAGTTAGAGCCAAGTTGATGGAGATGCTGGAAAGTTTATAAGGGAGCTTTTGATCCACTTGGTGACAGGTGGAAAATCCTTAGAAAATTGGTTAATGGCAGGGTTAGGACGTATTTTTACATTTTAACCCCTTGCTATGCCCACTCAAAAAATCAAAAGAGGTCTTCGAAAGGCGCGGCTGATTGCCTACCGGGAGACCGCGCATAACCCCGTAGACAACCTTTGGGCTTTTGTCGGTTCCTTCATTGGGTTGAGCATGATCGGATTGATGCAGAATATTTTTCACACTGTGGGAAATATTGACGCCTTGTTTTTGATCGGAGCCTTTGGAGCGAGTTCGGTCTTACTTTTTGGAATGACCAACAGCCCTGCGGCACAGCCGAGAAAATTGATCTTCGGAAGTCTGATCTCTGCTTTTATCGGGGTAAGCGTCTATAAGCTTTTCTCCAGCACGGATTACATTTGGATTTCCCCTGCTTTAGCAGTTTCCTTGGCTATTTTGGCCATGCAATACACCAAAACCCTCCATCCTCCGGGCGGGGCGATTGCCTTGATTGCCAATATCGGATCGGAGGAAATCCGTCAAATGGGCTATTTCTATGTGGTCAACCCGATCATGACGGGCGTGCTGACGCTTTTTCTTTCTTCGGTTTTGATCAATAATCTCTCCAAAAACCGACTCTATCCCTATTGGGATGTGAATATCCGGGAGCTGAAGTATTTGGATAAAATCCAGTTTTGGAAGCGGCGCTAGCTGACGATGATCCAAAACGGATCGTCCCCATTCTCCACAAATTTTTCCCGATCACCCTGCGCAGCGATGATTTCCAATTGGGAGGAAGTGGCTTTTTCCTGAATGACCGGAAAAAGTACCCGCTCTTCGAATCGGATGTGTTTTTCCAGTTCTTCTTCGATTTGCCCTAGGTTTTTTTCAGTGTTTTCCCAAGTGGAAAATAGTTTTCTTAGACGCTTGTGCTCACTCATAGCTTGTTTGATCATCGGATCATCCTCGGGGAGAACGGGGAAGATGAGTTTTTCTTCCTCTTCGAAATGGGTCTGTAGGTGATTTTTCCAAAACCATTCGCAATAATCCTTTATCCGATTCGGTTCGATGTCCAATTTGAATCCCTGCCGGATTTTCCAGCAAAGCAGAAGCCCGTGATGGTGATCGTGGCTAAGGTGATGGAGTGAGGGGTGGCGCTTTAGCGGTGTGGGTTTTGCCATTTTCTAAGATAGTTAAGTGCCCTAATTAATTCCTAGTTTGTGATATAAAAAAGACGGACCCAGCAGATCCGCCCTTTTTGACCTTTGCTACTGATTGGAATTAATGAAGTTCGAGTTGAAGAATAGTCGGTGTCATTTTGATTTCTGATTTGATCGAATGGGAGATCAGGCAGGCTTTTTCGGCTTTTTCCAGCACTTTTAGGCCCCGTTCTTCTTTTTCTCCCGGGCTGAGCGTGAGTTCGGGGAAGAGATGCACCTCAGTCATCATCCATTTTCCATCTTGCTTGGCCAGTGTTCCAGTGGCCTTGCAGGTGAATTTTTCAATTTTCAGATTGGAATGGTCAGCCACGGAGAGAAAGGTGGTCATCAAGCAGGAGCTGACTGCAGCGGTGAAGAGGTGCTCCGGGGACCAAATGCCCGGTACTCCATGGGGAAATTCCGGTGGAGTGGCACATTCGATGAGGTTTTCGAGTTCGGGACTGCTCAGCTGTCCGATTCGTCCGTGATTCCACTCAAGGTTGACGGCATAGTCATGCGTAGGGTCGTGCATAGTTTAAGGGTATTTTGAATTAATAAACTTCTACTTCTTTTCGCTCCTGATGGAAGCGGTTGAGAACAAAGGGTTGATCAGGTTTTAGGTTTCTGGCGCTTTTCAGAACCATCCAGGTAAGAGGCAAAACGCCTCCAAGGAGGAAAATGGAACCACCAACAATTCTCAGCCAAGTCATGGTTTGGAAAGGGGTGCTTTGGATGAATTCCTGGGATCGGGCAAACCAATATCCTTGATCCATCACCGTAAAGAGTTGATGCAATCCGGCTGGGAAGAGGTCCAGCACGACCATAAACACCAAGCCCAGATTGATCGACCAGAAGGAAACTTTGACCAAGCGGGGATTCCATGTATCGGACTTGGTCAGGTAGCGAAGGGCAAATAAGATTGCCGCAATGGATAAATTCCCATACACGCCCATCAAGGCTGCGTGCCCGTGATTGACGGTGAGATAGGTGCCGTGCTCGTAGTAGTTAGCGATGGGTAAGTTGATAATTAAACCAAAAACACCCGCTCCGAAGAAATTCCAGAAATTGACCCCGAGGAGGTACAGAAATACACCGGGCATGGCAAAAAGCGAGGAGCGACCAGTTTCATTGTTTTTATTGGCCAATAGCTGAGGCATGCGCTGCATGCGCCAAGCTTCCAAAGTGAGCAAAATCAAGGGTACGACCTGAAGTGTGGAAAAGACCGAACCCAAAGCCAAAGTGCCTACAGGCTTGGCATTCCAGTAGAAATTGTGTGAAATCCCCAGCAATCCCGAACCCAAAAACAGCAAGGCAGCAAGATAAACGACTTTGGTCACCGCCTGCCGATTGACCAAGCCCATCATCACCATCATGTAGCCGACGATGATCGTGGTGAACACCTCAAAGAAGGCTTCCACCCACATGTGCACCACCATCCATCTCCAAAAATCGGCCACCACAAAATTGGTCTCTGGACTGGCCACGAAGCCGGATACCAGCAAAATCAAGATACATACCACGGCATAGACCAGCCAATTAGGCAGTTCCCAGGGCTTGGCTTTGGCCATCACGCCTTTTAGTCCCCGATAGACAATCACGGCCCATAAGGCAAAAACCGCCAAAAGCATGTATTGATACAGTCTTCCCAGCTCCACAAATTCCCAACCTTGGTGACCCAACCATCTGGAGAGGTTGCCCAGCATTCCCATCGGGCCCATGTAAATTCCGACTACCGATCCGGCAACCAAAACAAAGAAGATGGCGAAAAGCAAATTGATCAGCCGGAGTTGACCTTTGGGCTCGCCTTTGGCCAAGAGAGGAAGTATAAAAAATGAAATGCCTACCCAACAAGCTGAAATCCAATACAGGGAAACCTGAACATGCCAGCTGCGGGAAATCGTCACCGGAATCAACGCCTGAAGATCAAATCCAAAGAAAGATGTGAACCCCACAAAATCATGCACAGTGAGCACTCCAGCCAATACTTGGATAAAAAACAACAGAATGGCGACATAGAAAAACTTAAAGGTGGCCCGCTGGGTCGGTGTGGGTCGGAAAGTTTTCACTTTCTCCTCTGTTACCATTTCCGAGGCACCTTTGGCATAGTATTCTTCCGTCAGCTGCTCAAACTGCCCGTAGTAGTACATCACGGCTCCCAATCCAAGCACTAAGCCAAATAATCCCAAGATACTCCAAAGCATGGTGGAAGCGGTTGGGGTGTTGCCTGCCTCAGGGTCAAAGGGCCAGTTGTGGGTGTAGCTGTACGTTTCTCCTGGTCGGGATACGCTGCACACCCAAGCACCCCAATAGAAAAACTTGCTCAGTTGCTCGATTTCCTTGGGGTCCGTCAGATAGCCGGAAGGCTTGAAGGCTTCATGAAATTCTGGATCCCGAAAAACTCGCTGATAAAAGGTATTGATTTCATTGGCTGCAAAAGTTTGAGCATCACTCAATACAGCTTGATTGTCTTCCCCCCGGTACCGGTTTTCTTTGATTTCCTGCTTGACCAGTTCTTCGATACCCGCTTGGGCAACCGGATTTGGCTCGATTGGAGATTGCACCTGGTAAAACTCTTTCATGGACTCGGCCATTTCGTGCAGCGTTTGGGCGGTAAAGTCTGGTCCACGCAGAGCCCCGTCACCAAACATGCTTCCGTATTCCATCAGTGCATAGCGATGAAAAACCTCCTGTCCGGCCAAAATGTCTGCCTTCGAGATGACCACATTTCCTCTTGAATCCACATAATCCGGGATCGGAGGGGCTTCATTGTAGGTCTGATAGCCAATGAAAATCAAGCCGCTGATACTCACGGTGAAGATCAGGAGAAAGGGAAGCCACCAGTTTTTGGGCTTCATCAGGTAGGTTAGGAAGCTGGGTTCTGTCTTCATAGATGGGTGGGTAAAGGGTTATTTCATATTTAAGACTATTTATTCCTAATTAAGGATAAAAAAATTTCATTCATCCAAGCGGACTTCTTGGGTTCGGATTTTTTCCCCCAGGAGGGCCAGGCTGGTTTCGGAGAAATTTTGATGAAGTTGAAATTTTACCTCCTTCCAAAACTCATGGACCGGACAGGGTTTGGCGGAGCCACAATGGGGCAACCCGAGGAGACATTTGTCAAAGAAATCCTCGCCTTCGAGGGCTTTAATCACTTCGATGAGCATGATTTCTTCGGCGGGTTTGGCTAGGGCGATTCCTCCCGAGGGACCTCGGTAAGATACCAGGATACCTTTTTCGGTGAGTTCACGGAAGATTTTGGTTACGAAATGAAATGACAATCCGAGATCGTCCGAGATCTGCCGGATGCTGAGGTACTGATTTTCCGGTGGATAGGCTACCAGATAGAGCAGGGCCCGCAGGCCGTATTTTCCAACTTGGGAAAGAGCTTTCAAGGAAGGATAAGTTGTTTTTTAGTGGTTGATCTTAATTAAGAGCAATAAGTCTGAAATAAAGCAAAAGTATTTTTGCCCTCCAAATCTTTTGGTAAAAAGCCAGGTTTGGGCTCACTTCTTATTCAATTCGCTGGATAATTCTGGGATCATCTCCCGCCCAACTAGGGGTAAAGTTTTATTCCTGTATCCGTCCCATGCATCTGGCTTTTCCAGAATAAGAAAGGATGACTCACTGGTGTTTGATCTTTTCAAAGAGCTTGACCAAGGCCTGCAAGAGCTCCACGGGGGTAGTGAGGATTTGGTAGTGGTTTTGTCCAAACATCTGGGGCAGGTAGTATTTGGCCTGCTTCTCAATCGCCAGTGCGTAGGAATTGATGTTTCTGCTATTCAGCTCTCGCAGGGCCTGCTTGACATCCTGTACCCCGTATTTTCCCTCATACTTATCGTAATCATTGGGCTTACCGTCAGAGATGAGAATGATCCATTTATTCTTGCTGTTTCGCTGATCCAGACGGAATCCGGCATGCCGCAGGGCGGTGCCGATGCGGGTATATCCCTGAGGTTCGACTGCTCCGATTTTGAATTTTCCCTTAGCCCAGGATTCATCAAAATCTTTCAAGGTAAGGTAGGTGGAGAAGTTTCTGGTTTTGGAATAGAAGCTGTCAATGGAGAAATCGATGTTGAATTCATGGAGGATTTCGCCAAACAGGATCGAAACTTCTTTTTCCACATCGATCACGCGGTTGTTTGCGGCAAATCCGTCGCTGGAGAGGCTGATGTCGAGCAATAAGGTGACCGAGAGGTCTTTTTCCTTTTTTCGATTGGAAATGTAAATGGTCTCCGAGGGAGTTTTGCCGGCATGCACGTCGGTGTAGAGATCGGTGATCGCATCGATGTCAAACTCTTCCCCTTGAGTTTGCCTTCGTTGCTGCTTCATTTTATTGTTGACCGAGGTGAGCAGTTTTCTCAGATTCATCAGGGTGGAAGCATTTTTGGAAAGGGTTTTTTGATAGTAGACTCCATCGGATTTTACTTGGAGTCGGGGATAGACTTTGCAGAAGTCCGGCTTGTAACTCATTTTTTTGAAGTCCCACTCATCGTAGGTGAAGTGAAGCCCGATTTCGTCCGATTCGGCGCTTTCGGACACAGTAGTGTTTTCGACAAATTCGGCCTGATAGACCGAGTGTGTAGGATCGTCTACCCGGACGGTAAACCGCATGCTCAGTTCCTCCAGGGCATCCTGATGGTCGGCCAGGTCATCTTTTCCATCAAAGTCTCTCCATACGCCATTGGCCTCCTCAGCTGTTTCCACTTTTTCGAAATTGTGGGTCATCACATAGTCTTCCTGCTGTTTTTTGTCCACTGTGAGACTCTTTACTTCTTCCACGGCCTTGGCTTGCAGGGTCGTGGAGGGGGTGATTTCTTTTCCTTTTTTGGATTGGTCGTCAAAATTCTGCAGGGAATTCCCTTCGGATGCCTCCGGTACGCTAAACATCCATTTTCCATAGAGCCAGGAGTAGTCTACCGATTCTTTTTTCTCTGCTTTTTGCTCATAAAAGCTCCTGAATCTCTGGTGAAACTGGAAGAGCGCAGGATAGTCGCTTTCGAGTCTATCCAAAACCGCCGGGGCACTTTGTGCGGCCATTTGCCGGGAGAGCAATAGGTCGTCGATGTCTTTTTCCCAGTTCAATCCGAGCTCCTGCTGAATGCAGAGGTAAAACGTCCGGTAGAAATAAAAGGAAAGATTTTCCTCCCAGGTCGGCAATTCGGCAAAGGATCTGGGAAGGAAAAAACTGTTGTTTTTGAATCCGCCTTCCCTCTCGGCCGGGAAAAGGTCAATGGCATTTCCGGTAATAGCTCTTGCCAATACCATCAAGCGGGGTTTGACGATATCCAGGTCTACCTTGTGGGCCATTTTCTCCGCTTTGTCCTGTTGCTTTTTTTTGAAGTAAGCGGCTACTTTTCCAAAAATCCATTCATCTAAGTCCAGTCCCATCGTATGCAAGTTAGATCATCAAGTTGACCAGATCCTTCAAGGCCTGAAGGGTCTGAGGGTCGTCAGTAAGCGGCTCCACCACAGCCACGTGTACGGAAAGTCTTTTGGGGAGTCCGCTGTGGATCAATTTGGCGGCGTCGACCAGGAGTCGGGTGGATACGGTCTCAGCCAGACCCAATTCGGTCAGATTTCGGATTTTGCGGCCGATGTGCACCAAGCTTTTGGCGCTTTCTACGTCTATCCCGGTTTCATTTACCAGAATTTCGGCTTCGATTTTTGGCTCAGGATAGTCAAAAGAAAGCGCAATAAAGCGCTGTCGGGTGGAAGGCTTCAGCTCCTTAAAACCCCTTTGGTAACCCGGATTGAAGGAAGCGACGAGCATAAAGTCCTCGTGTGCTTTGAGGGTTTGGCCCAGTTTGTCGATGAAGAGCTCCCGTCGGTGGTCCGTCAGGGAGTGAATGGCCACGATGACATCCGGTCTTGCCTCGGCCACTTCATCCAGGTAGAGTAGGGCGCCCTCCTTTACTGCAGTGGTCAGTGGCCCGTCCAGCCAAACAGTCTCCGCACCTTTGATAATAAACCGACCAATCAGATCGGTGGAAGAGGTTTCTTCATGGCAGCTGATGGTGATCAGGCGCTTGTCCAGTTCGTGGGCCATAAACTCCACAAATCGGGATTTGCCGGTGCCGGTAGGGCCTTTGAGCAACATCGGAATCTTGTTTTGGAAGGCATGTCTGAATACCTCTGATTCCTTGTGGGTTTGTTTGTAAAAGGGGGCTGTAAGTACCATAATTTGTGGTTTGCTGTTTTTGGTAATTGACCAAGCTATCGGGAAAGGATAGCTTGGTCAAAATTTATGGTGTCCTACCTTATGGATTTCAGGTAGGCCATGAATCCATTTGACGAGGCTTCTTTCTATTTCACCAAGGCAAACTCCTCGTCTGTTTTTTCGGTAAGCGCTTCCTCGGTAGGTCTGCCGTATTTGATGAATTCGTAGATGTACAGGCCTATTCCTACCGTAAACAGGGTGGCACAAAGGAGCATGACCACAAAGTGAATCTTGACTTCCTCCTGAGCGATCATGAAATCCATTCCCAATCTTCTTTCGAGGTACACCTGTACGACACCTGCGACTCCCAATGCCGTCACCATTCCCAGCATGCCGATGTTGGACAGCCAGAAGGCTAAGTGCCCGTTGGTATTGTCATGTCGCTTGCGTCCGGTCAGGTTGGGAAGGGCATAGCTGATGATTGCCAAGACAATCATGGCGTATGCTCCCCAAAAGGCATAGTGTCCATGCATGGCGGTGACTAGTGTCCCGTGGGTATAGAGATTGGTCTGAGGCAAGGTGTGTGCAAATCCCAGCAATCCTGCCCCAATGAAAGAGACGATAGCAGCTCCGATCGTCCAGAATAAGGCCAGTTTATTGGGATGGGATTTTTCCCCTTTGCGGTACATATATACAGCAAAGAGGGCCATAGCCAGGAATGCCAAGGGCTCCAAGGCAGAGAATATACCCCCAACAATTATCCAGATTTTATTGACCCCGATGTAGTAATAGTGGTGTCCGGTACCCAATACTCCAGAGAGGAACGTCAGTCCGACGATGACATAGAGCCATTTTTCGATCACTTCCCGATCCACACCGGTCAGTTTGATCAACAGGAAAGCAAGAATCCCACCCATGATCAGTTCCCACACTCCCTCTACCCAAAGGTGGACTACCCACCAGCGGAAAAAGGAATCCGTCACCTGAGAATCAAACCAGATCATTCCGGGAAGGTAGAGCAAGGCTGCGAAAACCAGTCCCATGGTCAATACCATTGCGGTGGTCGTCTGTCTTTTGCCCTTAAACAGTGTGGCGAGGATCAGGCCCAGAAAGAGCAGGACATTGACCACGACTAGGAAGTCCAATTCCCTGGGGATTTCCAGAAACTTCCGTCCTTCCCAGATATTAAAATGATAGCCTGTGATAGCCGCCACACCGACCACCGCCAGGGAGATCAGTTGTACATAGGCGAGCTTGACGCTCACCAGTTCCCGCTGGGCTTCTTCCGGGATAATGTAATACGCCGCACCCATAAAGCCCGTCAAAAGCCAAACGACCAGTAAGTTGGTGTGCACTGCCCTGGCGGTATTGAAGGGGATCCAATCGTGAAGGCCGTCCATTCCGATGCGGGCAAATCCCATGATAAAGCCATAGACGATCTGCAGCGCGAAAAGAAGCATGCATAAGGCAAAAAACCAGTATGCAACCTGTTGTGATTTATATTTCATAGGACTAGTTTTTTGATTTTTCTTTAGCCAGAGGAGATACAATTCGGTCAAATCCATTCAGATCGATTCCGCCTATCCATTCGAGATAAGCAACCACGGCCTCGGCATCTTGGTCAGACATCTCATAGGCTACCATTTTGCGCCCGTTGGGTCCCCAGGGCACCGGAGATTGGAGGATCGCTTTGACCATGGGGCCGCCTCGACGCTCGATTACTTTGGTCAGCTCCGGAGCGTAATAGCCTCCTTCCCCCAGGATGGTGTGACATCCCATGCAGTTGTTGGTTTCCCAAAGGTGCTTTCCTTTGATCACCTGTTCATTGATTTTCAAGTGGTTGGTCTGGTCATTACTGGGAGCCATGGAGTAAACGGTCAGTCCGATGAATATCAGAAAGGTGACCACCGTGCCTCCCAGAAAAAATGCCCGAGCCTGTGATTTTGAGAGCATATTGATCTGGATTAGGGTGAATAATGGATTAAATAAAAGATAAAAACATCCCTTATTTGCGAATATAGAGTTGGGATTTTAAAATCGATAACCTCCCCCGTATTTTTTTTAATAAAAAAGTCAAAACTGATATATGTCATATCAGGCGGCCCGTGTCGGTCATGAATAGTGCTGCAATTTTCAACTCATTTTGATGGGAACATAAGTTTCAACCATGCATAAATCAATCGAATGTTTGGGATGTACGAATCAGAACTGTCTGATAAGGTATTGTAGCCCAGAGTGGCAGCAAAAAATCGGTCACAAAAAGAATGTACCAAATTACCCAAAGGACCAGCACGTCATTATAGAAGACAGTTTGGTCATGGGGGCCTACTTTATCTTGGATGGCAAGGTGAAAGTCATTTCTTCCAATTGTCGTGGAAAAGAGCAGACCGTGCGACTTGCTTCTGCCGGACACATGCTGGGCCACATCGCGATGGGGCAGGAAACCTATCCGATCGGAGCTGTCGCTCTGGAAGATTCCCGGATTTGTTTTATCGATAATCAGACGCTATTTGAGGCATTTATGGAAAATCCCATGTTCACCTTTCAGGTAATGTTGTTCTATTCCAGGGAGTTGAGAAAAAGCGAGCTGCGAACCAAATGCCTGGCTCAAATGAATAACGAAGAAAAGGTCATTTTGGGACTTATTTACCTAATGGAGTCATTTGGCTTAAATGAAGCCGATCAAACTATCAATATTAGGCTAAGTAGGCGGGAAATAGCAGATCTGATCGGAACCAACCCTGAGCAGGTCAGCCGGGTGCTGCCCTATCTGAAGGAGAAAAAGATCATCTCTATCACAGACAAGCGGATTCAGATTCTCGACAAGGAGAACCTTTATGCCAAGATTTCGGCGTATTTGTAGGTTATCGCCGTGGGAATTCCAAAGAAGGATTCTATGGATGTGCAAGCAACCGGAATGTCCCAATACTGCTGAATCTAAATTTTACCTCCATTAGAAGGAAAAGTTGCTGCTGCAAATCCCCGGTCAATTCATGCGATTTCGCATGAAATTGCTTGAAAAAACAAATTATTCCTCCTGACTACGATCAGTGGAGCAATGGAAGCAATCGCTTTGTTTTGCTCCGGTCATCTTCCGTCTCCTCCTGGAGAATATGCGAAGAAGTGAAACTCTAAATCCAAAAAATCTCAACTACTAAAATCATGGAAAATTTAAAGTCATGTTTTAAAAAAGGACAAAAAAGTCCTTTATTAATTTTATTTATACTCCTCATTAGCTATGGCTGTCAACAGTCCGAAGCGTCCAAAGGGAAGTACGTCAAGGATGCGAGCCTTATCAAAGTGATGGGGGAGATGCAGGCAGAGCTTACTTCGCCGCCCTTTGTGCCGGCACCGATCGGCAATCGGCCTGCGATGAAGTTGAACATGGAGATGGAGATCATTGAGGCAGAGGCCGAAATGGCCGGTGGGGTGACCTATACCTATTGGACGTTTGGAGGGACGGTCCCCGGTTCCTTTATCCGGACTCGAGTCGGGGACGTAGTGGAGTTTAAGATCAAAAATCACCCAGATAATAAACTTCCCCACAATATCGATTTACACTCTGTAACAGGACAGGGAGGTGGGGCAGAGGCTTCATTTGTAGCCCCAGGTCATGAGAAGACCTTTTCATTTAAGTTGATCAATCCGGGACTGTATGTTTACCATTGCGCCACAGCACCCGTGGGGATGCACATTGCCAATGGGATGTATGGATTGATTCTCGTAGAGCCGGAGGGAGGACTGCCTCCGGTAGACAAGGAGTTTTATGTCATGCAGGGAGATTTCTATACAGAAGGAAAATTTGGTCAGCCTGGCCATCAGCCTTTTGACATGCAGAAAGCCATCGATGAGCGCCCTGATTATGTAGTATTCAATGGAAAAGTAAATTCACTGACAGGTGACAATGCCCTCACCGCCAAGGCTGGAGAGACAATCCGGATTTTCTTTGGAAACGGAGGTCCCAACCTGGCCTCTTCCTTCCACGTGATCGGGGAGATTTTTGACCGAGTGTATATCGAGGGAGGGGATCAGATCAATTACAATATCGGGACCACCTTAGTGCCAGCAGGCGGAGCAGCCATCTTGGAATTTAAAGCAGAAGTGCCCTCCAATCTGGTGCTGGTGGATCATTCCATCTTCAGAGCGTTCAATAAAGGAGCCCTGGGGATACTGTCTATTACAGGAGAAAAAAATCCCGCCATTTTCAAAGGTGAGCTGATGGAAGGAATCTACAGTCCGGAAGGAAGTGTGATCCAAAATATGCCTAAGGATAAAAAGGTGGAAGAGGCCAAGGTGTTGTCCAAAGCCGAGCAAATCGAAGCGGGTAAAAAGATTTATATGCAAGCCTGCTTTGCCTGTCATCAGACCAATGGGGAAGGTGTAGCCAATGCATTTCCTCCACTGGCCAAGTCAGACTACCTGAATGCAGACCCGGCCAGATCCATTGATGTGCTGTTGAAAGGACTGAGTGGTGAGATCATGGTCAATGGCAAAAAATACAACAGTATCATGCCTTCCCAGCAGCTGTCAGACGAGGAAGTTGCCCATGTATTGACCTATGTCTACAACAGTTGGGGAAATAACGGAACTGTGGTCTCGCCCAAGGATGTCCAAAAGCGGAGGTAGTACGCAGATCGGGCTCCTGACTGACTACTGGCAGGGAGGGGGTAGGAGAAAATTTATCATCTGATCAAATGCCCGGAGGAGCCCCCGCTTATATCGGGGGTGATTTTCCGGGCCATTTCTCCTGCTTGCCGAATACAGCAGGAGACAGTCAAACGAAAAACTGGAACCACATGAAATCAAGCATGGTCTCGAGTGACACGCAGGGGGAGGAATATAAGCGATGCGAAGATTCTCCCGAATTGAGTTCGGGACAGGTCATGTGGCCTTTAAAAATCAAATTGCATTTACATGAAAAAACTGATGCTAGCCTTGGGATTGTTCTTTACGATCAATGCAGGCACTGCTCAAATTCGCGAAATGGTAGCAGTAAGAGGAGGTTATTATACCCCGCTTTATGGTATTGCCGGTGAGGAAAAAGTAAGGGTGAATGACTTTTACATGGACGTGCGTCCCGTCACCCATCAGGAATTTCTGGAGTTTGTCAAAGAGCATCCCCAATGGCGAAGGGGTCAGGTCAAGAAGCTTTTTGCAGATGCCAGGTACCTCAATAATTGGCTGAGCGAATTCTCAATACCCGATCAGCTCAAAGACAAGCCGGTCAACAATGTGTCTTGGTTTGCGGCAAAGGCTTATTGTGAATGCCAGGGGAAAAGACTGCCAACCGTGGATGAATGGGAGTTTGTGGCGATGGCCAGTCAGACCAAGCCCGACGCCAGAAGGGACAGCCTATACTCCATGGAAATCCTGAGGAGCTATGAGCGACCAAAGACCCATCTTTTATCCGTCGGTCACAGTCCCAAAAATTACTGGGGTGTGCAGGATCTTCATGGAATGGTATGGGAGTGGACGCAGGACTTCAATTCGATCATCCTCACCGGAGAATCCCGCAATAACGGCAATACCGACAGGGGGCTCTTTTGTGCAACCGGTGCTGTGGGAGCCAATGATCTGATGAATTATGCCGCCTTTATGCGCTTTGCCATGCGATCAAGCCTGAAGGCCAGTTTCACCCTGACCACCTTGGGATTTAGGTGTGTGAGTGACCTGGACAGTAAGGGCGCTTTGGTCAGCGCGAAGAAGACACACTAGCGTATTCCCGACGTCGGAAAACTTCCAAATGAATGAATCCCTACTCCAACTGTTGAAATCATGAAAAGAATATGCTACTTATTCAGCTTACTTATCCTCTTGTCCTGCCAGAAATCTACCCTAGACTCCACTGGCAAACTGGATGAATCACAGGAATTTGACGAAATGTCCATCTATCAGTTGCCTTCACAATGGACGACTCAAAAAGGAGATCAGATTGAATTCAAGGATCTAGAGGGACAAACTCTGGTGGTAGTCATGATTTATACCGCATGCAGAACCGCATGTCCGAGATTAGTCGCTGACTTGAGGGGAATAGAGGGGGCTGTAAAGAACCAAACCAAAGACCCTGTGAAGTACATTTTGGTCAGTATAGATCCTAAAAACGATACGCCGGATCGGCTGTTGACTTTTGCAAAAGAAAACGGAATGGATGGTGATCAGTGGATTTTTCTTCAGGGAACAGACGAAAGTACCCGAGACTTTGCCAATATTCTGGCGGTGAAGTATAAAGAAATCAGTCCTATGGATTTCTCTCACTCCAATATCATATCTGTCTTTGACAAGAAAGGAATCCTTCAGTATCAAAAAGAAGGCTTGGGGTTGGAAAATCAGGACATTGTCTCTCAGATCATACAGACAGTGGCAGAGGGATGAGGGCCTAGCCTAGGGAGCTCAAGGAAAAGCAAAAAAAGCCCTGGTTTTTTACACTAAAAAAGTTCAAGGTGAGGAGCTATTGCTGCTTTGAGCTGGATCAATGAGAGAGCTGGGTGATAGGACTGTCGTGGCTAGCTTAGGTTATAGGTATCTGTCCTCTTTGTTGGGTAAGTTTTTATTCCGGTAAAAGGGAGTTGATTTTTTGTCTTCACTACTACCTCCCCCAAGAAGTGTGGGAGGTATGCGATTTCCTCCTTTTGTCTTTTTCCAATTCCAGGATGAAAGGTTTTCATCGGCTCTCCATTTAATTCGCGAGGGAGGTCTTTAGACGTTTCTCTATTTTCCATAGTTGAAGGGAATCCTATTGCTTATCCTAAAGACTGCAGGTTTTGCTTGGGGATTTATACCCCGATTGGGGTCCGACTTTTTGAGGGAGGTATTTTTTGAAAAAATATTACAGGATATTTTTATCCTTTATTAATTTTCATTTACATTTGAGTCATCAATTCGTTAGCAGATGTTTTCCAAAGCCTGTAAATATGCAATCAACTCCATGGTTTTCCTGGCTACGCTACCGGAGGGTCAGGAGCGCGCCGGCCTGAAAGATATCGCCTTTGCGACCAACTCTCCGGAGGCATTCACTGCAAAAATTCTTCAAACTCTGGTAAGAGAAAACCTTCTTTTATCTATCAAAGGACCCAACGGAGGTTTTGAAATCAGCGAGGAGGGGCGGAAAACGCCCTTATATCGAATTGTGCAGGTGATTGATGGAGATTCCATTTTTATCGGATGTGCCTTGGGGCTGCAGGAATGCTCGGAAAAGCATCCTTGTGCAGTCCATCACAAGTTTAAGGCTATTCGGGACCACTTGACCGGCATGATGATGACTACCACTCTTGAGGATATGGCCTTAGGGATCAACTCTGGAATCAGTTTCTTAAAGACATAAAAAAATTACTTAAATAAAAGATAAAATTATCCCTTAAAATTCAAGCACAATGGCAACTATCGAAGAAAAAAAAGTAGGCAAGATCGTAGCGGAAAACTTCCGAACTGCAAAAGTATTCACAGAATATGGGATTGACTTCTGCTGCAAAGGCGGAATCAAGCTGTCAGATGCCTGTAGTACGCGGGGCCTGAATGTAGATGAAGTAGTCGAAAAACTGGAAACCATCATGCAAGTGGCCGACCAAAGTCCCTATCAGGAAATGTCCCTCAGTCAATTGATCGATCATATCGTGGGTGTTCACCATAAGTATGTGGAGGAGACCATTCCGGCCTTGAAGTTTTATGTGGCAAAAATTGAGCGGGTTCACGGAGACCGACATCCGGAACTGGCTTCGATTCGAGAAGAGTTCCTGGCAGCGGCTGATGCCCTGACCGTCCACATGAAAAAAGAAGAATTTGTTCTTTTTCCATATGTCAAGGCCATGGAAGATGCGAAGTCAAAAAATTTTCCGCTTTCAAAACCGCACTTTGGGCATATCGAAAATCCCATCGCCATGATGGAAGAGGAGCACGATACTGAAGGAGAAAGATTCCGAAGAATAGATTCATTGACTCAAGGCTATACTCCACCTGCAGACGCTTGTCAAACTTATCGGGTAGCGTTTTCGATGCTTCAGGAGTTTGAGCAAGACCTTCACACCCATATTCATCTGGAGAACAATGTCCTGTTTCCGAAAGCGATGGCTCTTTATTCTGAATTAAATTTCTAAATTAAAAAACCTTTTTATCCGATTATCATGGGCTCTTTACCACTGAACGCTCTGTTTATCCGCATCTGGACTCGATGGGCACTGGGATTTTTCCTGGTTGCTTCCCTCTTGGGTCTGACCATGCGGGCGTTTTATGTGGTCGAAATACCCGTGCTCGAATACCGTCATATCCTTCATGCACATTCTCACTTGGCCCTTCTGGGCTGGGGCTTTATGATGCTGATGGGGGCGATGATCGTAGCGGTGGATGACCGTAGTGATTACGTCAAAAGGTACGGTTGGTGGTCTGTAGCCCTGGTGATTTCGCTGATCGGGATGCTTCTTTCCTTTCCTGTACAAGGCTATGGATCAGTGAGTATCAGCTTCTCTACCCTGTTTGTCTTGATTTCCTATGGGATAATCTTCCAGTTCTGGAGATCCTTTCGCAACAAAATCAACTCACCGGGTTTACGCCTGATCCGCTGGTCAGTGATTGGCTATTTGATCTCTACCTTGGGGCTGTGGGCTTTAGGTCCTGTGACTGCTACCCTTGGCCGAATGCATGAGCTTTACTTCATGACGATTCAGTGGTTTTTGCATTTTCAGCTCAATGCATGGTTTGTTCTAGGTGTTTTGGGCTTGATCGTTTTTTTTGCCGAAAAAAGAGGTATTAAGATCTTATTTTCTGGTAATCAAGAAATGGTCTTGCTCGGATCTATCCTGCTTACTTATGCTTTGGTGGTCACTTGGGCTGAGCCTTCTCCGATGTCATTTTGGATCAATTCGGTGGCAGTAGTACTTCAGGCGGTAGCCTATTTCATGGTGCTTCGCAAAATCTGGAAAGCCCTTCCTCACCTCGAGCTGACCCGATTTGTCCGAGGGATGATCTACTTGGCTATGGTTAGTCTGATCGCTAAAGCTATTCTACAGTTGCTGTTGGTGGTGCCTGCGGTTGCGGTCATTTCCTACACGATCCGAATGTTTGTGATCGGATTTCTCCATCTGGTTCTGCTGGGAGCAATGACTTTCGGCTTGGCAGGATTAGCGATGGCTGAGGGTCGTTTACCGCTAAGTCCACTGTCCAAAATCGGTTGGGTACTTGTGGCGCTGGGTTTTGTGGGTACGGAGCTTTTGCTCTTTGGTCAGGGGACGATGGTCTGGCTTGCACTGGGCTATTGGTCTTGGTATCACACAGCGCTATTTATACTAGCTGCTCTGTTCCCTTTGGGGCTCTTAATCGCTCTCCTCAGTCTATTTGAGACCGTTTCCAGTCCTAATTCCTTTATAGAATTTCCCTCAATTACAAATCAAACCAAATCCCAAACTATGAAAAAAGCGATGATCTGGTCCATGGGCATCGTAGCGATGCTCCTGACCTCATGCGGTGGAGGAAGTGAATCACAATCTTCCTCTACCGGTACTTCGGCACCTGCCGAAGAAGCTGCGGCACCTGCAGCTGATCCCAAAGGAATCGGGGAAGTGAAAAATGTGGATCTGGGTACAGGCATCGATCCTGCTTTGGCTGATAAAGGCAAAGCTATCGTGGACATGAAGTGTACCGCCTGTCACCAGCTGAATGACAAGCGTTTGGTGGGCCCGGGATTCCAAGGAGTGACTAACCGTCGCCGTCCGGAATGGATCATGAATATGATCACCAATGTGGACGTGATGCTGGATCAAGATCCTCAGGCCCAGAAGCTTCTTGAAGAATGTCTTACCCGCATGCCAAACCAGAACATCACTGCAGATGATGCGCGAGGAATCCTAGAGTATATGAGAAAAAATGACGAAGAAAAGGCCGGTCAGCGTGATGCGGCTGCTAAATAACCCAGTAAACTAAAATCCAAATGAACACACACAAATGGCTACTTGCTGCAGGACTTATTGCGGCAGCAATAGCACCCGGATGTAAGCCCAAAGGAGCCGAAAGTGCCATCACAGGCGACGCAGCTTCCAAGGTCTATGTAGCACCAGGACAGCACGATGAGTTTTACAATATCGTCTCCGGTGGTTTTAATGGTCAAATGTCCGTCGTGGGACTTCCCTCCGGTCGGGTATTGAAGATTCTCCCTGTTTTCTCGGTTCATCCGGAAAATGGCTGGGGGTATTCAGAGCAGTCCAAACCGATGCTTAATACTTCCAATGGCTTTGTGCCTTGGGATGACTTGCACCACATTGCGATTTCCACCACCAATGCAGAGCATGATGCACGTTGGGCATTTGGCAATGCCAACAACACACCTCGAATTGCTCGAGTGGATTTGAACAGTTTCAAAACTGTGGAGATCATCGAAATACCCAATTCTGCAGGTAATCACTCTTCTCCATTCATTACTCAAAATACCGAGTATGTGGTAGCTGGAACCCGATTCTCTGTTCCTGTTGGTGATAATCAAGATGTTTCGATTGATTCCTACAAGGAAAATTTCAAAGGGTATATTTCATTCATTGGGGTCGATAAGGAGACAGGTGATATGGACCTTTCTTTCCAGATCGAAGCGCCTCCGTTCAACTTTGACTTGGCCCGTGCGGGTAAAAACAAATCTCACGGATGGTTCTTCTTTTCCACCTACAATACCGAGATGGCCCATACACTTTTGGAAGTGAACGCTTCGCAAAAGGATAAGGACTTCATCATGGCGGTCAACTGGAAGAAGGCTGAAGAATATGTCAAAGCGGGAAAAGGCACCAAGAAAAAAGTGAGATATGCGCATAACAAGTGGAATGAAGAAACTCACTCGGCTACCTCTACCATCAAAGAGGAAGTACTTACTCTTGATCCGACTATCCTGAAAGACATCGTCTACTTCATCCCATGTCCGAAATCTCCACATGGTACTGATACTGACCCAACAGGGGAATATATTATCGGTTCAGGCAAGCTAGCAGCGATCATTCCGGTGTTTTCCTTTACCAAGATTTTGGAGGCCATTGAGAAAAAAGACTTCGAAGGTGACATCAATGGCATGCCTGTCCTGAAGTATGAGTCTGTCCTTCACGGAGAAGTAGAAAAGCCAGGTTTGGGTCCTTTGCACACTGAGTTTGACGGAAAAGGAAATGCTTATACCTCCATGTTTGTGTCTTCAGAGATCGTGAAATGGAATATTGAGACACTTCAAGTATTGGACAGAGCTCCTACTTACTACTCTGTAGGGCACTTGAGTATCCCTGGCGGACCTACTGGCAAGCCTCACGGTAAATACTTGGTCGCTTATAATAAAATCACCAAAGACCGATACTTGCCTACAGGTCCTGAACTGGCTCACTCCGCACAGCTTTATGACATCTCAGGGGATAAAATGCAATTGCTTCTAGACTTCCCAACCATCGGTGAACCGCACTATGCGGAGTCCTTCCCTGCCTCGCTGATCAAGGATCGTCAAGTGAAATTCTATCCGATCGAGAAAAATATGAGCCCTTATGCCCTCAAAGGTGTCAATGATGCCCGAGTCGAGCGAAAAGGAAATCAAATCCACGTGTACATGACTTCTATCCGATCCAACTTCCGACCTGACAATATTGAAGGAGTGAATGTGGGAGATGAAGTGTACTTCCACGTGACCAACCTCGAGCAAGACTGGGACGTGCCTCACGGATTTGCCATCAAGGGAGCCAATACCGCCGAGCTATTGATCATGCCAGGTGAGACCGCTACTCTGAAGTGGGTGCCTGAAAAAGTAGGGGTGTTTCCATTCTACTGTACAGACTTCTGCTCTGCGCTACACCAAGAGATGCAGGGTTACCTGAGAGTATCTCCCAAAGGATCCAATATTCCTCTGAAATACTCCACTGGAGTTTCTGAATAAAAATTTACTCTAGAGGCTGTCGAGAATCTTGTTGTCAGCCTGAGCGGGGTCGAAGGAATGTTAACCACATTTCGACTTCGCTCCATGTGACACCAATTATTGATTGGCAGCCTCTATTTCTCCTCATTCCTCATGAAATCCCTCAGTCTTACCAACCGGATTTTGCTTTTGCTTGCCGTGTTGACGTTGATCCCAAGCTATTTCACTCCACTCTGGCAGATCAGCCTTTGGGCACCACAGTATCCGGAAGGATTGAACATGAAAATCTGGATCGATCACCTCAGTGGCAATGTGGACCAGATCAACGGAGTCAACCACTACATCGGCATGAAGCATATCGGAGTGGAGATGTTTCCCGAATTCACCTATCTCATCTATGTGATGGGAGCCATGATCGGTATAGGATTCCTTTTCTTTTTCATTGGGAAAAAATGGTCCCTCTACTCTTTCTTGGGCCTCTTGATACTCTTTGGCATGGCTATACTGGCAGATATGTATCGATGGGGCTATGAGTATGGACATGAGCTCGATCCCAAAGCGGCCATCAAAGTGGAAGGAATGAGCTACCAACCCCCACTGATCGGATACAAACAACTCCTTAATTTCTTGGCCTATTCCGGTCCGGATACCGGAAGCTGGGTTTTGATGGGTGGGGTTGCCTTGCTGATGCTTGCTGTTTTCCTCGATTGGAAAGGAAAATGATTCTAAAAATTACCCGACGACCTAACGACCATTAATTAACCCTCCTCTGCTATGAAACGATTCCTGATTGCTTTGATTCCCTTGCTGATCCTAGCTGCATGCAGCGCTGATCCTCGACCGATTGTGCTAGGGCAGGACGCTTGTCACCACTGCAAAATGACCCTGATGGATCCCAAGTATGGGGCCGAACTGGTCACTGAGAAGGGCAAGATTTTTATTTTCGACGACGTCAACTGCATGCTTGGCTACATGGATTCTCAAGAAGGAAAAAGCCAGATTTTTAAGCATATGCTAGTCATGGATTACCTCAATCCCGGTACACTGATCGATGCCAATGTTGCGCATTACCTCAAGTCGCCCGAATTCAAAACCCCTATGGCTTCTGAGGTAGTCGCTTTCCCTGATTACCAACTTCTCAAAGAGTACAAAGCGAAAAATGGTGGGGTGTACCTCGCTTGGGGCGAACTCACCACCCAGTTTAAGTAATGCCTAAACTCTAAAAGTCATGAACCGACTGATCATTTTCATCCTAATCCTAACCTTCAGGGGATTTTCTGCGGAAGCAGCCAAGATCATTCTTAAGCCCGGCCAATCCATTCAAGCTGCAGTGGATCGTGCTGCTGCCGGTGATACTTTACTTTTTTCCCCAGGGACTTACCAAGCTTCTGCGGTGACAATCCGAAAGCCTTTGAGCTTGATTGGGGAAAATTACCCTGTGGTGGATGGGGAAAATAAGGGGAATATTTTCCTTGTCGCTGCTGAAAATGTGTTGGTTTGTGGGTTGAAATTTATCCGAACCGGAAAGTCTAACATGGACGACTCGGCAGCGATCAAATTCTTTGATTCCAAAAACTGCACGGTCGAAAACAACATCCTGGAGGATGCTTTTTTTGGTCTTCATTTTTCCAATTCCTCCAAGCTTACTATCCGAAATAATAAAGTCAAAGCATCCGCTACGCGAGAATTCGAAGTGGGCAATGGGATTCATCTCTGGAAATGCAAGGACAACTTGATTGAGAAAAATGAGGTTTCCGGGCATCGAGATGGGATTTACCTGGAGTTTGTGACCAATTCCCTCGCAAAAGAAAACCTCATTCAAGGCAATATGCGCTATGGCTTGCACTTCATGTTTTCGCATGACAATACCTACCTGAGAAACACCTTCAAAAGAAACGGGGCTGGCGTGGCGGTCATGTACACCAAAAATGTGACCATGCAGGAAAACCGATTCGAAGAAAACTGGGGAAGCAGCGCCTATGGCATCCTACTCAAAGATATCTCTGACAGCAAGGTGATCGGCAATATTTTCCAGAAAAATACCGTGGGCATCTACATGGAAGGCAGCAGTCGGATCCAGTTTAAGGAAAACAACTTCAAGGAAAACGGCTGGGCGCTGAAACTCATGGCAAGCTGCGACCAAAACCTCTTTCAGGCCAACAATTTCTCCGGAAACACTTTTGACATCAGCACCAATGGCAATACCGTGCTCAACGAGCTCAAAGAAAATTATTGGGACAAGTACGAAGGCTACGACCTTAACCGTGACAAAATCGGGGATGTCCCATACCATCCCATCAACCTTTATAGTATGATCGTGGAAAAAATTCCCGCTTCGGTGATGCTTTGGCGAAGCTTTATGGTGACGCTTTTGGACAGGATGGAAAAAATCCTGCCTACGATGACCCCCAACGAAATGATCGACCACTCTCCTAAAATGCGACCTTATGATTTCGGTTAAAAACATATCCAAGAAGTTTGGCAAGCTGCAAGTCCTGAAGGAATTCAACTTGGAGTTTGAGCTCGGAAACAGTTATGCGCTCATGGGGCCCAATGGCTCAGGAAAAACCACCCTGATCAAAACCATCTTAGGCATGGTCATTCCAGACAGTGGAGACATCACCGTGGGCAGTCAATCCATCAAAGGGGATGTGAACTATCGCAAGCGGATCGGCTATATGCCTCAGATCGGGCATTATCCTACCCATATGAAGATTGGGCAGCTTTTCTCCATGATGGAAGACATGCGTCCCGAAATCAAGGAGTATGACTTAGAATTGGTGGAGGCATTTGAGCTTGACCAAATGAAAGACAAGTCCATGGGGACCCTTTCCGGGGGAACCCGACAAAAAGTCTCCGCTGCCTTGGCTTTTCTTTTCAATCCGGAGATCCTGATTTTGGATGAACCTACTGCCGGATTAGATCCTATTGCGGTAGAAGTGCTCAAGGCCAAGATTAAAAAAGAGCGGGAGGAAGGAAAGTTGATCCTGATTACTTCCCATATCCTGAGTGATCTCGAGGAGCTGACCAATCGGGCCATTTACATCTACGAAGGAGAGGTCTTTTTCTCCGATACCATCGAGGAGTTGAAGGAAATCACCGGAGAAAGCAAGTTTTCCCCTGCCATCGCCAAGCTGATGCAGTGGACCCTAAAAAAAAAGTCAAGTAAACCACTTCTGAGCCATGTTTAAGTTACTCAAGTACGCGCTTTACGATATTCTGAAATCCCGCTTTGCGATCATCTACACCGTGTTTTTGGCATTGGTGGCGATTTCGATTTACCAGGTTTCGGATGACCTGAGCAAGGTTTCGCTCAGTCTGATGAATATCATGATCCTGTTTATTCCGCTGATTGCGGCTGTCTTTGCCACCACCCATTTTTACAACAATCTGGAATTTATCGAACTCATGCTCGCCCAGCCGGTGAAGCGGATTCATGTCTTTCTGAGTCAGTTGCTCGCCGTAGTGATCATGTTGAGTTCATCCATTTTACTGGGATTTGGGCTTCCTATGTTGCTGTGGGGGGCGGATAGCAGCTTATTGACTTTGCTAGGAGTAGGCGTGGTGCTGAGTTCGGTGTTTGCCGGATTTGCTTTCTTGGCGAGTGTGCTTACCAGAGACAAAGCCAAGGCTATCGGAATCAGCTTGGCGCTATGGATTTATTTCTCGCTGGTCTACGACGGACTGGTTTTGTATGTGATTTACAGCTTTGCGGATTATCCTTTGGAGAAAACCACTTTGGCCCTCGTGATGCTCAATCCGGTGGATTTGGGAAGGATTTTGATGCTGATGCAACTGGATATTTCAGCTTTAATGGGCTATACCGGAGCGTTTTTCCAGCAGTTTTTCTCGAGTGGTTCAGGGATTTTGATCGCGACCGGTATGCTGTTGATTTGGATGCTTGCGCCTAATTTTCTGGCACTACGGATATTTAAAAAGCGGGATTTTTAATTGATTTTCAACTTTTGAGGAAGCTGAGGGAAATCGATCCTTTTCATTGAACTCACCTCTTCTTCCTCAGAGGGTAAAAAAGGGGAAATAGAGATGCTTACTTCACCGCCTTCGGGTCCATCCGTACATATTGGATGGTCTTCCGATCGGGAAAATGGCTGGAATAGGTGAGATGCACTTTTCCGTCAGTATCCTGAATAAGGGAAGGATATGAAAAGCTTCCTGCCTTGCTCAGGTCGTTTTCCAAATATTGAGGCGAAGACCAAGTTTTTCCCTCGTCTTCAGAAATCCATAGGGCCAACCGAAAGCGACCGTCGTGCAGGTCATTTCCCACCAGCCACCATCTTCCGTCTTGGAGTGTGAGGAGTTCCACACTTGCTGTGTTTGGCAGGTCGGTTTTTTGCGCAGCAGTCCAAGAAATTCCCCCATCCCTGGAGATGCTTTGCTGAATCATCGTGGGTCCATCTCCCGAATCCCGAAGCATCGCCACGAGTTCTCCATTCTTTCTTTTCGCCAAGGCGGGCTGAATCGGCCCTTTTCCTACCAAGGGTTTGCCGGGTTTCCACGTGTCTCCATGATCTTCTGAAATGGCCATTATCGAAAAATTGAAACCATCGGAATACAAGGGAAGGATGATTTTGCCATCGATAAGTAGTGGTTTGATCCTTGTCATCCAGCCAATGCTGCGTTTTTTGGAGTCCAAACTTGCCTCAGTAATCATCCGCTCGTAAGCAGGGGCATACTCCGCCCAAGCCAAATCGGCATCAGGCAATTCTTTGAATTTTGCTTTGACTTCCTCAGCGAATTCATCTCCCGGCTTGAGGAAAATATTGTCTTGCCAGTACCAAGTAGGAGCACCGGATTGGAGGAAATCCAAGCTCCGTTTGACCCTCAGAATCGAATGCTCCCAGCGATTGCCTAGGACGGCGATCCATACGAGGAAGAGTTCATTTTTTGTGTTGAGGAAAAGGACAGGATTGCAATCAGGAATGCCCGGCGTGTCGGCCATGATAAAAGGGGCAGTCCAAGTGTTGGAATTTTTGGATTTTCTTGCCCCCATCAACAATACATCATCCGCTGTCCGCTCACCCGAACCCTGAAACCAGACCGCCAAAAGATCTCCGTTTGGCAAAGCTACCAAGCTGCTGCCGTGCACGTGTTGGGTTTGACGGGGAAAAACTTCTCCCCTAACTTCTGTGGGTATAATTGAATTTTGAGCAAAGATTTGGGAGATGGTTCCAAGAAAAACCAAAAGGCTGAACCAACCTGAAATTGCTATTTTGAAGGAGAAATTCATCAAAGAAGAGGGATGAGACGGATGCTTGGGATGGATATAGACTCAAACAAAGTGATCAAAAAGTACTCATTCTTTTCAAATTATCCAGCTGTAGGTGATCGGATCGATCCGTGAGGCCGGTCAATAGACCGATTTTTTCCCAATGGAGAGAAGTGGAATTCGGAGTTTTTAGTCTGACTTTTCTTCGAAATTCCGCTTATTTGCACAAAATGCGTACACGTGGTTACCTCCTTCGTTAAAAAATCCATTCGATCATTTCGGGCTGTGAGCCTGATTTTCTCCATTCTACTTCTTATTTCCTGCGAAGAGCCAATAGAAGTCATTGTCCCCAAAGGAGATGACGGCCAAGTCTTTGCTGTTGATACAAAAGAGAGTGAATTGCCCTATTTGGTGATCGATACACAAGGGAAAGATATCCCTTACGAACCCGGGATTCCTGCCAAAATGAAGGTCTATCAAAAGAAAAAACTCATCCAAGAGCAACGAATTGATCTGGAATTTCGGGGAAAAACATCCTTTAGACTTTCGGACAAGAAGGGTTTCAATTTCGAAACCATCGATGCTGCGGGTGAAGGGGTAGATGTGTCTTTTTTTGGCATGCCTGTAGAAGAAGACTGGAGACTGATCGGTCATGTGGTGAACTTGAAAGAAAAATACATTTGGGATCGAAGCTTGATCTACAACCATGTAGGCTATGAGCTTTCGAGAAAAATCGGAAAATATGCCAGTCGAGGTCAGTTTGTAGAGGTTGAAGTCAATGGAGAATACCTCGGGGTGTATTTCTTCTGTGAAAAACTTAAGCGGGATTCCAACCGGATCGATATCAAATCGCTCAATGCATCCTCTACCAACCTCACAGGTGGCTATATTCTTAAAATCGATAAAGCCGATGCAGGACCTGAGCATGATGGGAAGCCGCTTTCTTACTTCATGAACAATTGGGATGACGATGCCCGATATACCGAGTTCAACAGCTTCCGAAGCAATTTTGATATTTTCCAAAAGCCCATCACATTCCCCTCTTTCCAGCCTCCTTACCACGCTCAGCAGTATTTGGAGACGTATTTTAACTATGAGTATCCAAGTGCGGAGAATATCACACCTGCTCAGAAGCAGTACATTGCCAAGTACATGAATGACTTCGAGAAGGCCTTGATTTCGGATGACTTTTCGGGTGCCACTCGAACGTATACCAATTACATTGATTTGGGCTCATTTGTGGATTATTTCCTGATCACGGAGCTCTGCCGCAACGTGGATGCCTATCGAATCAGTACTTTTTTGCAAAAGGATCGGAATGGTAAACTTGCTATGGGGCCGGTTTGGGACATGAACATCGGTTTTGATGAAGGGGATAGGATTCCCAAGAATGATTGGGTGATCAACTACAACAATTATGTGCAGCGAGATCCATGGATGGTGCCATTTTGGTGGACTAGGTTGATGGCAGATCCGGTTTTCAAGCAGGCGGTAAAGACGAGATGGCAGGCACTTCGCCAAGCCGAACTCAGCCCTTCTCAAATCCAGAAAGTGGTAGATGATGCGGTAAATGTCTTGAAGAAAAACGGAGCGGTCGAACGAAACTATGCCAAATGGGATCAGGGCATCGGAGTCAATTACGACCAGGCAGTGCAAAACCTGAAGATCTTCCTCACCGACCGTTCCAATTGGATGGATAGCAAGATCGGAGCCTGGTAAGGGAGTGAATTCAATGAACAATGATCAAATTCAATTATCAATTTTCAAGGAAGATCCGCCATTGATCATTGTTGATTGGTCATTGCTCATTTTTCCATCATAGGAAATAGCCTCAGGATATTTTCCCGGCTCGGTCTGTTGCCGTATTCACAGATTTCAAAGGCTTCTGTTCTCTGGTCAAACTCAATGTTAAAGGAAGGATCGCCATTGGTAATTGATAATTGATCATTGTCCATTTGACATTGCTCATTTTCCCATCATCGGAAACAGTCTCAATATATCTTCCCGAGTAGGCCGCGTGCCGTACTCGCAGATTTCAAAAGCTTCAGCAAACTTCACCTGAGCCGCTTTTTCGGCACCATACCATTCCTCCAGCGCTTTTTTAACCATAGGGTTTGGAGCCAAAGCCCGTTTGGATTTCAGCCAGGCGACGCGTTCTTCTTTTCCTTCTGGAATCACATCGGTCTCATTTCCAATCCAAGGAAGCCATTCGTAGAACTGTGAAGTATGCGCATCCAAGGCATAAATTTTTTGGTCAATGACGGATGTGATGTCGATCACGATGTCGGGTGAAAAAGGATTGGGCTTCTGGAAATTGTCCTGATAGTAGAGGAAAACCGGGTTTTTGCGAAGGGGAGGAGTATCGGCAGCGATATTGGGAACGCCCACCATAAAGGCCGCATCCTGCACCAAGACTCCCGTGTAGCGGTGATCGGGATGGTAGTCATTGGGTCGGTGGGAAATCACCACATCCGCTCCCCATTCCCGGATTTTTCGGATCACATCGAGTCGGATTTCCAAGGTTGGGAGTAGTTCTCCGTCGTGATTGTCCAAGACATCGTATTGGATTCCCAGTCGCTTGGCCACTTCCTGAGTTTCGGCATAGCGACGCTTAGCAAGCATGCCTCCGCCCATTTCCATGTGTCCCGCATCCCCGTTGGTGACGGAGAGGAACTTGACTTCATGACCCATTTTGGCAAAAAGAGCCGCAGTGCCTCCACTTTTGATGTCGCAGTCGTCTGGATGCGCGCCGATCATCAGAATGCGAAGCGGTTTTTCCTGTGAAAAGGTGTGGGAAAAGGCCATATACAGTAGGACGAAAGACAGGAGAGCTTTTTTCATGGTAGGTGATTTGGGTTGAAAAAGCTACCAAAAGGAATGGTCAAATCAAAGAATCGACCAAGCCTACTTCCCCCGTATCCGCTCTACGTCTGCGAGTTCAATCTCCAATGGATCTCCTAAAATCTGTGAGCCAGAATCAGTAATCCAATACCCATCTTCTACCCTGATGCCGCCGAAATTGCGGTATTGAGCCAGTTTTTCATAGTTGATATACTCGTTGTGGAGGTTTTCAGCCTGCCACTGATCGATCAGTTGCGGAATGAAATAAATCCCCGGCTCGATGGTGATTACAAAGCCGCTTTCGAGTTCTTTCCCTAATCGTAAAGATCTTAATCCAAACTCTTTGCTCTTTTTGAATGCGTCGGTGTACCCCACATACTCCTCGCCCAAGTCCTCCATGTCATGGACGTCCAAGCCCATCATGTGACCCAATCCACATTGGAAAAACAAAGCATGAGCTCCTTTTTCGACTGCATCGTCCAAATTACCTTTCATAAGGCCCAACTCCTTCAGGCCTTCTGCCAGTCTTTTGCAGGCTAGTAAATGCACGGTTTTAAATCGGATCCCCGGTTTCAATGCTGCCACTGCGGCTTGATAGGCATGGAATACGATCTGATAGATTTCCTTTTGGGAGGAGGAAAATTCCACTCCCACGGGAAATGTCCGGGTAATATCCCCTGCATACCGCATAGCTGATTCCGCTCCAAAATCACCCAAAAGCATTTTTCCTTCAGTCAGGGTATTGGAATAGTTGTGGTTGTGCAGAATTTGACCGTTGATGGTAATGATGGGAGGGAAGGATAAATGTCCTCCCAAAGCGAGGGCTTCCCCATTGACCAAACCTAAGAGTTGGTACTCCTTCATGCCGGGTTTAGCTTCCTTCATTGCGCGTTTGTGCATGCTCACCGAGATGTTCACCGCCTTGTGGATCTCTCTGATTTCCTCTTCAGACTTGATAGACCGCAAGGCTACAACTGCTTTGATAAAGTCTACCGAAGCTAGGGAAGGAATTTCGGGATTGGGAATGGAAAGCCATTCTGCCAGTTTCAGACTGTTTTCAGGCCGATAGGGAGGAAGGAAATGGATTTTCTGAATGGGGTGCTTTGCCAAAAACTTGGGCAACTCGTTTTTGGCTTGTGTGATTTGGATTCCTACGGCTTCTGCCAATTCTGAAATGGGCGGATGAGCTCCTTGCCAAATCACTTCTAGGGTGGTCAGATTGTCTCCAAAGATGATTTCCAAATCCTGATCGACATCAATGATCGCAGCAAGTCCGGGCATGTCCAATCCGAAAAAATAGAGGAAGGAACTGTCCTGACGGAAAGGATACCAGTTGTCCTTGAAGTTGCTGCTGCTCTCTTCATTTCCCAGAAAAAGCAAAATTCCGGAACCGATTTTTTCCTTGAGCCGCTTTCTTCTTCCTATGTAGGTTTCTTTTGAAAAAGTGTTCATGTCAATTTTTTCTATCGATTGAGGGTGGATCCTGTTTTATTATTTCTTCTAGTACCAATCCTACCTACCGCCAGCTGGTAAATTTTTCAACCAGAAGTTTTTCATGGTTTCCCGTAAGTGAAGGGACGTGTTTTCCCGTTCGTTGATGCTATGCGAGCGCATCGGGTACGACATCATGGAGAATGGCTTGTTGTATTTGATGAGTTTGTCTACAAGCATCTCAAAGCTCTGGTAATGCACGTTGTCATCGCCTGTGCCGTGGATGATCATGAGCTCACCTTGTAAGTTTTCGGCATAGGTGATGGGCGATCCCTTGATGTATCCTTCCTTGTTTTCCTCCAACAATCCCATGTAACGCTCCTGATAGGTGGCGTCATAAAGTCGCTGGTCGGAAACAAAGGCAAGTGCAATTCCAGCCTTGTAAAGCTCAGGAAAGCGGAACATTAAATTCAGGGTCATCTGCCCGCCTCCGCTCCAGCCCCAAGAGCCTACCCGTGAGGAATCGATGAATGGATAGGTTTTGAGAACTTGCTCTACAGCGTTCTTTTGGTCATAGGAGGCCAGAATTCCAATTTGACCATAGATCGATTTTCGCCAATCTCTACCTCTTGGAGTTTTAGTGCCTCGGTTGTCGATGCTGATGATGATGTATCCCAAATCTGCTAAGTAGTGATGCCACAGGTCTCCATCCGCCCAATTATCCTGAACCGTAGAGCTTGCCGGTTCGCCATAGACAAACGCAATAAGGGGGTATTTTTTAGTAGGGTCAAAATTCTTGGGTTTGATCATCCAGCCATCCAACACTACCTCTCCGATGTCCACTTTGAAAAACTCCTTTGGATTCATATCCAAAGCCGCAACCTTGGATTTTAGCTCCTTATTATCCTCCAAGAGGCGGACGGTTTCATGCTTGGGAAGACTGACCAAACTATAAACGGGCGGAGTTGTGGTGTTTTGAAACGTGTGGATAGCAAATTTTGAATCTGTGGAAATTTTATAGCCGTTTTGCCCGGAAAGGTTCATTGGTGTGATCCGTTCGGCTTTTCCTTTTTTGGTCAGCGAACTGCGATAAAGGTAGCGTTGGGTAAAGTTTTCGGGAGAGGCGATGTAATAGACAAAACCACTCGTTGGGTCGATATGGCTGATTCGCTCCACATCAAAATTCCCCTCCGTGACCAATTCAACCGTTTTTCCATCTCTGGATACTTTGTATAAGTGCATCCAACCGTCCCGTTCACTGGTCCAGGTGAAGAATTTTTCCCCATTCAACCAGCGGATATTGTCATGGATATCCAGAAAGGCAGCATCTTTTTCAACCAGGATTTTGGACAAGGACAGGGTTTGGATATCGCCAATCCAAACTGTGTTTTGATTTTGTGGGCGATTCAGCTGCTGCACCATCACTTCCTGAGAATTAGGAATAAACTCCATTCTTGCCAGGTAATTGTTTCGTGGATCGCCAGGGAAATCAAACCACTTGGTCTGCCCTCCTTCACTGGATACTACGCCGATTTTTACCGCGGAAAGGGTTTGCCCAACTTTAGGGTAGGGCAGCGGTATAGGCTTGGAATAGATGGAGTCGAGGTTGTTGATTAGATAAAATGTGCCCACGCCTCTGGTGTCAGACTGCCAGTAAGCGATGTTTTTCCCGTCAGGGCTCCATCTGAAACCATCTCGACAATCCAGCTCTTCCTCATAGACCCAGTCAAAGGTGCCATTGATGATGTCTTTGTCTCCATCAGTGGTGATTTGGGTGATTTTTCCCGATTCGAGGGATTCTACGAAAATGTTGTTTTCGCTCACATAAGCCACCCGGGTGGCGTCAGGGGAAAATTTGGCAAACATCAAGGTGGTGGCTGGAATTCCTTTTCCCAGTTGGCTGAGTTTCCTGGTTTTTAAATCCAACACCCAATAATCTCCTCGGGTATGGTAGCGCCATACTTTTCGGGTATTGGTGAAAATCAATAGCTTGCTATTGTCCTCTGACCAGTGATAATCTGCCACGCTCAAGGGTTTGCTTACACCTGTCGGGGTTAATTCTTCCGCAGAAATCAAGATCGATCGAGTGCCTTTGGCTGCATCGTATCTCACCATGTCGTCTCCCTCTAGCCGGGGATTTTTTTCAATGCTTGAGTAGCCTGTCCCGTCTTTCATCCATCGGATTGGGCCAAACCGATTTTGTCGATAAGTTCCGTTTTTAAAGATGTCAGCTAAGGTGAGTTCGGTTTGGGAATAAAGGTTACCTATAGCACTGAACAGAAAAATCAACAAGAAGGCAAAAGAGTTTTTCATAGGAATCGGTGGATGATTTAAAGGATATTCAATCTTCAGGAAACGATGTTTTTTGAAATAAGAAGAAATTCAAGGTTTGCTTTTGGGACGCTGTTAAATATAGACCATTCATGTGCTTTTGTCACCATATGAAAAGAGATAAGAGAGGAGTTAAAATAGATTGTAAGAGGAGGTTTTTCTGAAATAAGATTTTGAATAGGCGTCTAAAAGCCAATTTATGGAGGTTTTTAGTTTTAGCAAGAGTAATAAAAAAACTTGAATTGGATTGATTTAACTCTATTTTAGGAGAGACTTTAAATGATTGATTCCCATGACCTATCCCAGCATTTTTAACGACGTAATTGGTCCTGTAATGAGAGGTCCATCCAGTTCTCACTGTGCCGCCTCCCTTAGAATCGGACGAATCTGTCATGACTTGATGGATGGACGTATATCAGCGATTGAGATCTATTTTGATCCGGAGGGTTCCTTGGCAACTACGCACAAAGACCAAGGCTCGGACATGGGTTTGTTTGGAGGATTTTTGGGTTGGGAGGCTTATGATGAACGATTGGTTGATTCCGAAATGCACTTGGGGGGAGCTGGAATCCGGGCTACCATTACCATCAAAGAACTGAAGGAAAAGCATCCCAATACCTATCAAATCACCCTTCATAATCCTTGGGAAACTCATCAGGTCATTGCTATTTCCACAGGAGGCGGAATGATTGAAGTCTTGGAAATCGATGGAGTGAAAGTGTCCTTGGCAGGAGATTGCTTTTTGACCTTGGTCTATTCCTCTAATTCCCAAAAACTGGATGCTTATCTCCGTGAGGCGAGTTTGCCTGAGGATTTGGAAATTCACGCAAATGATAAGGGTATCCTGATTTTGAAATCTCAGGCTTTTCTGGATGAAGCCTACTTGGAGGAATTAAAAGCAATTGATGGCGTCATTTCTATAAAGCAAATCAAACCCGTCTTGCCGGTGCTTACACGGAAAAACACCAGCGTTCCCTTTATTAACTGCGATGAAATGTTTGCCTACAATGAAGGCAAGAATCTCAGCCTTTGGCAGCTTGCAGCGCGCTATGAAAGTATGCGAGGCAATATTTCTGAGGAGGAAGTGCTTTCCAAAATAAACGACATCCGAATTATCCTGAAGAATGCAGTAGAGACAGGCTTGAAGGGGACAAAATTCGAGGACCGAATTCTTGGCCCACAGTCTGTGAAATTCAAGTCTATGATGGAGGAACGGAAGCTGGTCGATGGGGATGTATTGAATCGAATCATCATGTATGTGTCTGCAATCATGGAAGTGAAAAGCTCCATGGGAGTGATTGTCGCAGCGCCAACGGCCGGTTCCTGCGGAGCAATGCCCGGGGCAGTGTTGGGAGTGGCGGACTCCTTGGGACTTTCCGATGAGGAGACCAATAAGGCTTTACTCATTTCTGGTTTGATCGGGGTGTTTATTGCTGCGCATTCTACATTCGCAGCTGAGGTTGGAGGTTGTCAGGCCGAATGTGGTTCTGGAGCAACCATGGCCGCAGCAGCTATTGTCCATTTGGCAGGAGGATCCTTAATCCAAAGTATCTCTGCAGCTTCCATGGCTTTGCAAAGTTCCTTGGGAATGATCTGCGATCCGATCGGAAACCGAGTGGAGGCTCCCTGCCTCAACCGAAACGTCATGGCCGCCTCCAATGCCCTTTCCTGTGCCAACATGGCCTTGGCGGATTATGATCATTTGATCCCCTTGGATCAGGTGATTGAGACCATGTATGAAGTTGGGAAAAGCATTCCCAATACCCTGAGATGCACCAATCTGGGAGGACTTTCGATCACCAAAGCTGCCAAAGAAATCGAGCTGAAATTGGGGCAAAAGTCGTTTTATAAGAGTTGTTGATTTTAAAAATTGAAGGTAAGATTGGGCTAAAGCCAAATTCCAATTTATAGATGAATTCGCATTTTATTGCCTCCAACTTCAGTTGGAGGATTGAAAATTCTGGTCAACAAGCTCCAGGCTTTAGCCAAATTTAAAAACATAGCTAATGATTTTTTTGGCTAAAGCCTGAAGGAGGGAGAGAAGATTCAAGTGTAGAATGGGCTAAAGCCACATTCCAATTCATAAGTGAGGTTACCGAGTTGTGACTTCCCCCAACTGATGGATCGTGTTTTGAACCAATCCTTCTCTTAAAACCCCTTGATCATCCTTGATATGGTATTGGATTTCCATCCCCCAGGTAGGTTTGATGTTAGGGATGGTGAGTTTGATTGTTTTTTTGTCGGGACTTAATTCGGCTTTGGTGACTTGCAAAATCTGCTCGTTGTGATGCTTGGAACCATATTTTCTGGATCGGAGCAAATCCCAGATTTTAACTCTAAAATGGGAGGTATCTTGAACACTTGTCGCATCCAGATTATCGGTAAAGGTCAGGGTTATTCCGGTTTTTGTAGCCTGAATACCTACCGGTATGACCATAGGCTGATCGACTTTTCTAATTCGGTAAAGTCCTCCCAACTGAGGTTGAGTAGAACCCCAGGCTGATAGGCCGCAAAGGTACAATTGGCCGTCCTCGGGATTGAATCTTCCCCGCATCACTCCAGTGGAAAATCTCGGGATGGGCAACTCAAAAATGCCTCCTTGTACCTGACTGCCGACTTTTTCAAATGGAACCACAAAAACTTTTCCATAGCCATAGGAGAGGTTCAGCAGCTTTCCGTTGAGTGCGCCCCACTTTTTGCTGTCCACCCAGAGTAGTTCGGACGGGGACTGATCGCGGTCTCTTTCTACCCATACCAAGGGTTGCTCCATGCCCTTTTCCGTGCTGTCTTTTGGGGGATTAAACCCAAACATGTTTCCATAAAAACCGCCTTTTTTGACCCAGTTGATGCGGTTCATCGGATTCCAATGCCCTTCTTGGTCGGTCACGATAAAGGTTCCATCCGGGTTGATGCAGACGCCGTTGGCAGCGCGGAAGCCGGTGGCTATGATTTCTGTTTTCTGCCCGTCTTTACTGACTTTGATTAAGGTGCCATGCTGAGGAACCAAGGCTTCCCGGGCATGTCGGGCACTTTTGGCATAGTAGAAATTGCCTTCTTTATCGGTTTGCAGCCCCATGGCAAATTCATGGAAATGATCGGTGACTAGGTGGTCACTGTTGAAGGCTTCGTAATAATCGGTTTCCATGTCCCCGTTGAAGTCATGCAGCTTCACCAACTGATCTCTGCATGTGACAAAGATTTCCTCATTGACCACTTTGATACCCAAGGGCTGAAACATTCCTGAAGCGATGCGCTGCCAAGTGAGATTTCCGGAGTTTTTCGTGAATCCCTCGACCATCCACACATCCCCGTCGGTCGAGCAGATTACACCTTTGTTGGGATCTTTGAAAAAATCAATGCCACTGAGTCGGAACTGATTTTTCCAAGGGCTGTCAAATGGCGGATTCATGATATCCACTTGAAAAGGCCCCTCTTGGGTTCCTGATTGAACTTCGGAGGTTAGTTTTTGAGGATATCTGGAAGGTCCCCCTGTCGTCAATGACTCTAAAGATTCTGGCGGCGTGGTTGTTTTTGCATACTGCGAAAGCCCCTTGATGCCGGATTTTCCGATTAGGATTTTGACTTTGATGGGTCGAGTAGGGGAAGTCTCCATCACCAGAAAACCGCTTTCTTCTTTCAAAACAGCCCCTTCACCCACCAATCCAACTGCCGTTCCTTTTGGGGCGATTCGCATTTTCAAAGGCTTTACAGAAGAAGAAATGTTCAGGGTTCGGGTAAAAATGGGTTGGTTTTCTAAGGTTTCGAGCCCAAAGGTTTCCAGCACCTTGGCACTTCCCACGGTATAGAAAATGATTACTTTGTCCCTAAACTGATAGAGTCCTTTGTATTGCGCCCATTCCCGAGGTAGTGGGCCAAACTTTCTTCCATCCCGAGCTTGGAATCGGGGATCGTCAAACTTTCCCGTAGAGGGGTTTGCCCAAGCAGGAGCAACCGGATTGGAAAAGTGAAGATCACCCACAGTCCTTGGAGAAATGTTGTGCTTGCCGTTAAACAGAATCGCTTCCCAATCGATAAACCCTTCCCCTGTCCATGCTCCGGCTACCCGCATCAAGTCATGGTCAAACATCATCCAAGCTTTGCCCGCTGCCACTCCGCCTTTTCCCTGATCCAGTCTCACGGAAATGCCTTTGTAAGCAAAGTTAGCTTTGATCAGGTTTTCATCGGGAAGGGGTGAAGGTCCAGAAGATCGTTCCCGGTCGGGGGCATTCAATCCCACCAGTTCATAGGTGTTAATCAGGAAGTTGCCGTAGTCCATTTCTGCCCAAGGCTTAAACTCTTTCGGAGCTGGCCCAGTCGTGCTTCCCATTGGAAGGCTGGCTAGGTAGGTAGAATCGATCTCCACAAACTGTCCCGGATTTTTCTCCCTGATGAAAGTTTCCCTCAGGTAATTGATGAGGTCATATTTTTCGGTGGGAGTCAGGCTGACTTGGGGAGGCATGGAGCCATAGCCTCGGGTGAGGGTTTGATAGATGGAGTAGGGGTCTTTTCCAACTTTAAATTCACCTTCCCAAAATTTGAAGGCATTGGGCATGGATCCTTCCTGATCACGATTTCCGTGGCAGTTGAAGCAGGTATTGTTGTAAATGTGCTCACCTGTGCGAATGGATTCATCGTATCGGTCGTCCAGCGCAGTCAGTAGTCCCCGATGGTCAATGTCTTTTTCGTAATCGGGCAAATCTGATTCCTGAAGAATAAATCCCGTTGGTAAATCAGTTTCTTGGGTGGATGAATTGGGTTTGCATCCGATGATCAGGAGGATGGCAAAAAACAAGAGGCCGCTAAGGGAATTTAAGTTGATTTTCAAGTGCTTGGTGGCTTGGTTTGGAAAGGAATTTAAGAAAAATGATGGGAATTGTGGTAAGCTGGTCTTGCAGCTTTGGAAGCTTGGCCTTTGCCACAGATGCACAGATGTAAAAAAATGATCCCAAAGGGATCTAATGTCTGTAGATGAAAACGTCAACCTGATTTCCATCTACCCTGAATGGGTCGGATATTCCTTGAAATTCAAAGAAAATTTTTAAACTACACTTGCCACATAGCAACCACATAGGTTTTGATACTTTGTTTGGTTCAAAGGGCCTTGCTCCGTAGGAGCAAAAGCTTTGTAGACAAAACCATGAAATCGCCCAAGCACTGGGTACGAAATGCCCCTCTGGAACCGTCATCATCTTCCAGCGCATTGGAAAAAATCGTCCTATTGAGAAAGATTTTTAATAGGATTTCTCGAAAAGAGGGGAAGCCGCAAGGAGCCAGTTCATTTTGGTGTCTCAAGCACCTAGGCAGGAAAAAAAAGAAAAGGGTTTTTGGAAAAGCTTACCCGACTTCGTCGCCATTATGCTCGTCCAGATGGTTTTTGGAAGGGAAAGGAAAGAATTACATTTTTACAAACTGGGTCTATTGCTATCCCCTGATCTGGCTATGAGGTTGGTAATTTTTATTTCCTGCTTAAAACATCCAAAGCTTCACCAAACACAGGTGGGACTCTTCCTTTCCAGATTTGGCTGTAATTGGTCGCCATCGCCAGATCCAAACTAGGAAAATACACCGCCTGAGTTCCCCAAAATCCAGCATGGGCAAAGGCTTCTAAGCCATTGATTTCAATTCGGTAAATCCCAATGCGATAGTCCATCATAGGCGGTTCGGAATAGGAGACAGGTTGAAGCATTAGTTGCAAGGTTGAGGCGTTTTTAAACACGTCTCCGTTGAACAATGCAAGGAAAAATTGGCTCAAATCTTCTGTAGTGGACAGCAGTCCCCCTCCTCCAAAATAATCCATACTGGGATGGAACAAATAGGTGTCTTTGCCATGAAAATACTGATGGATTCTGGCTTGATCGACTTTGGGATTGAGGCCTTCAAAGGCTGTATTTTCAAGCCCCAATTGTTCGAAGCCCAGGATTTCAGGGATAGCAATTCCAAGGGGCTTTCCATGAATTCGTTCGATGATTTCTCCCAAAATAAGGTAACCAGAGTCTGAATAGCTGAATCGTTCGCCAGGATTTCCTATCGGGTTTCCACCATCCACACAGAGTTTTAGCTGCTCTGTTCGAGTCCATTCGTGACCGCCGGGCTGGAGGACTTTTTCGAAGAAAGCCGGTGCATGGGTGTGGTCAAAAAATCCCGCATTATGCTGCAAAACCTGGATGATACTGATCTTATCCAACTTATAGTCCTGACGCAGGATTTGGGCATGTTCATCCGAGATATGGTTTGCAATTGGGTCTTCAAGTGCCAGTTTGCCATCTTCCCAAAGTCTCATAAGGGATGCTGCCACAAATGTCTTGGTTACGCTTGCTATCCGAAAAGTCCGGTCGGATAGCAGCTTTTCCCCAGTTTCCTTCTCTGAAACTCCTGCCGCTCCGGACCAGTTTATTTTTCCATCTCCAGACTGCACATGAAAAAGAATTCCAGGGATTTCTGAGCTTAACTGCTTTTCCAGAATAGCTTGAATAGCTTGTTTTTCATGATTTTGCTGGGCAGATAGGTTAGATAAACCTATGAAAAAGAGCAGGAGGATTAGGTTTTTTTTCATGTCGAAAGGTAGATGAAATTCTTTTTGCGATCAGAAGCAGTAAAGGAAGAAGTTTTGATTTTCCTGAGGTGTTAAATGGCAATCCAACGCATGGGAAAATAGCATATTTGGTATAGGAGGAATTTTCAAAATGGGTCTTCGCAAAGACGTGTAGCCCTGCTCCGTAGGAGCAACATCTTAGTAGAAAAAAAGATATCGAAGGCACCCCTGCGCTGGACACAGAATCTCGCTCTGGAATCGTCATCTAATTCCAGCGCAATGGAAAGAGAATCCTTCGATAGAATAATATTCCAAAAAAGATTGATTCGTCGGTCATGCCTCCCTTCCCGCAATGACGTGTGGCCTTGCTTCGGAAGAGTAAAAGCTTGGTAGAATTTGTAAAAGTTTAGGTTTCGCTGCTGCATCGATGCCAAACAAGCCCTGATTACTCAACCCAATTTCAAAACCACAAAACCCCAATTTCCAGATAGGTAACAAAGGTAAAATGGCCAAAATCGTTTGATTTCGAAGTTTTTGAAGAGATAGGTAATGAGTAGCGGGTGCGTAAAGTGTTTTTTATATATATAAATATGCACTTAGCATACATTTTTTTGTTGCTAAAAATTGTAATCGTACTTTCGTTACGAGAAAAGCATTATAAGGTGTCGAGGAAAAAAGTAGAGTGGTCGAATTTCAACCTTTTTTGTGGATTCCCAAAAATAACCAACGATTTATGCCAAGGCTAATGCCCGCTAAACCAACGATATTTTCCTTTTTTTCAAAGGCCTCCCTTGGGGTGAGGGGTGTGGTTTGGATGTTAGTTTCTTTTGTGAACTTGCTTCTGTCTGGTTTTTCAGAAATGAGATCATTCTTTTCGATCCGACGAAGTGCAGTGAAAGGTAACTTTTCCATTGATGCGATGAAAAGCTCAGGGGTGATCAAGATGATGCTTCTCACTTTTTTCGCCTTAGCAGCCATGCAGGGTGAACTTCTAGCGCAAATCGCTCAGCGGGGAACTGCTACATTTGCAGAGAGTACGTCAACCTCAGTATCAATTAATAAGCCATCAGGATTAGCTGTTGGTGATTTGATGATTGCAACTATAAATCAATCAACAAATAATGGTGGTGTTTCCTTGTCCGATGCGGCACTTACAGGTTGGATAAAACCAAATAGTGGAGCTGGCGGACGATATTATGAGAACGGGGATGATGAATGGTGGGGTGTGGTTCTGTACAAATTTGCAGATGCTTCTGATGTAGCTGCTTCAAATTTTACATTCCAAGGAGATGTAGATGCAGATGATATACAAGGAAGTATTATAGCTTTTTCTGGGGTAGATGAGTCCACTCCTTTTGACGCAATAGGTTCATTTACGACCAGTGCAACTTTAAATACAACCATAATAGCTAATTCAATAGCTACTACCGTCCCAAACACTGCGATCGTAATGTTGGCTTTTATCTCTGATAACCAGTCGTTTAGCGGTTGGACTTCTACTTCTCCCTCCTCATTAACTGAACTTTTTGATCGGGCGTTTAATGCGACTGTGGATATGGGAATTGGTGGTGCTTGGGCAACCAAAACAAACACTGGTCAAACTGGAAACGGTACTGTAACGATCGCTAACAATGTAGCCGACGGCGCGATACTCTTGGCGCTTAAACCAAAAATCAACACAGCCACTACACTAGCCAGCTCTGCAAATCCAATTGTATATGGAGCAACTCCGACCCTTACTGCCACAGTTACTCCAAATTCTGCATCGGGTACTGTAGAATTTTTTGATGGAAGTACTTCTTTAGGTATAGCCACATTGACAGGAACAACTACCAAAACAGCTACACTAACCCTAACAGCAGGTCAGGTAGATGCCGGAACAAGGTCAATTACAGCCAGGTATTTGGAAAGTACTACCCATAATGTCAGTACATCAAGTGCGCTATCCCTAACCGTTAATCAGCGGCCAATACAGATCTCTGGATCTAGAGAATATTATGGTACTATTACGATAAACTCCAGTGTATTAAGTATTGCTAATTTACTTTCAGGTGATAATGTTACTATAGCTGGTACTGGAATTTTATCAGCAGCTAATGCCGGAAGTAGAACTGTCACTCAAGGTGCTCTTCCAGCTCGGGTGAGAAGTGCTACAGGAAGTACGGGTTCTAATGCTGCAACTTCATTTTCTGTAACTTTACCAGTAGCACCTTCCAATGGGAATACACTCATTGCAGTGATTTCCACTCGAGGAAATAGTGACGGGAGAGTCACTGGTATTACCCAAACAGGGGCAACTTGGACTAGAGCAGTCCAAAGAACCAATGTAAATGGTACCACTATAGAAATTTGGTATACCACAGCATTGTCTTCAGCAGGATCTGGCATTACAATTTCCCAAGCAAATTTAAGATCTGCTGCAGTTGTAATTGAGTATTCAGGCCTGTTATTACCCGAATCAATTGACGTTTCAGCAGGAAATAGTGGAAGTGGAACTACTGCTTCTACTGGAACAACGGGAACGACATCCCAAGCAAATACCGTTTTGATCGGAGGTATTGGATTTGCAAGTAGTTCCCCTAGCTTATCTTCCATCTCAGGCTCTTTTTCACAAGTTGCCACTGCAGCAAGTACAAATGGAACTGCTGGTAATAATGCGGAGGTATTTGCATTGGAAAGAATTGTGACTTCAACTGGTACTTTTTTTTCTGGGGGGATAATAAGTGCCACTACGCAATGGTCTGGCGCTATCGCTGCATTTAGGGCAACTATCCCTTCTGGAAATCCTTTATCACTCTCAGGGGCAGATGCGGGAAATTATACCTTCAGCGGCTCGACAGGATCAGTGACCATAACCCCGAAAGCTTTGACCATCGGTCCTCCATCGATTACAACTCCTTCGAAGGAATATGATGGAACTAGATCTACAGGGCCAGTTACAGTTGGTACACTAAGTGGATTTGTGGGTTCGGAAACCGTCACGGCAACTGCTGCAGGTGAATATGCAGATGCGAATGTGGGCACAAACAAAACTGCCACCATCACTTATACCCTTGAAGACGGTACGAATGGAGGTCTTGCGTCGAACTATTCGTTGGCTAATGGAACCGCGATTGGGTCGATTACTTCTAAATCGCTAACAATTACCGGAGCAATTACAGCTGATAAAGTGTACGATGGTACCAATACCGCCATTGTAACTGGGGGTACTTTAGTTGGTGTTGTTGGTTCAGATGTAGTTAGTTTAACACAATCAGGAACATTTGCACAAATAGGGGTTGGAAACAATATTGCAATTACGTCAACCTCAACTCTAGGTGGAGCTAATGCTGGGAATTACACGTTAATCCAGCCAAGCTTAGCGGCAAGAAATATCACGGCAAAAGCGTTAACCGTAACAGGTGCAACTACAGCTGATAAAGTGTACGATGGTACCAATACCGCCATTGTAACTGGGGGTACTTTAGTTGGTGTTGTTGGTTCAGATGTAGTTAGTTTAACACAATCAGGAACATTTGCACAAATAGGGGTTGGAAACAATATTGCAATTACGTCAACCTCAACTCTAGGTGGAGCTAATGCTGGGAATTACACGTTAATCCAGCCAAGCTTAGCGGCAAGGGATATTACTCCAAAAACAATAACGGTTACCGGCCTTACAGGAGCCAACAAAGTGTATGACGGTACCACTGCTGCCACCGCAACGGGTACGGCTTCCTTAGTCGGAGTGATTTCTCCGGATGCTGTTTCCTTGACAGGAACACCGATTTACACCTTTGGGACTGCGAATGTGGGCACAGGCATCAGCATTAAAACTACGGGTTATACGTTGACAGGTGCGAAAGCAGGCAATTATACTTTGACTCAGCCTACGCTTTCTGCCAATATCACGGCTGCAACCTTGACCGTTACCGGTCTTACGGGAGCCAATAAAGTGTATGACGGTACCACTGCTGCCACCGCAACGGGTACGGCTTCCTTAGTCGGAGTGATTTCTCCGGATGCCGTTTCCCTGACAGGAACACCGATTTACACCTTTGGGACTGCGAATGTGGGCACAGGCATCAGCATTACGACTACGGGTTACTCGTTGACAGGTGCGAATGCAGGCAATTATACATTGACGCAGCCATCCTTAAGTGGAAACATTACCCCCCTTCCAATCACCATTACCGCCGATGCCAAGTCAAAGGTTTACGGAAATGCAGATCCTGGGCTGACGTATCAGATTACGACGGGTTCACTTGCGTCGGGAGATTCGTTTTCGGGTTCACTCAATCGTGAGGTTGGTGAAAATGTAGGTTCTTATGCTATCATTCAGGGTTCGCTTGCCTTGAACAGCAATTATGCGTTGACCTATGTGGGTGCCAACTTGACGATCACCACCCGTACCATCACGGTTACTGCCGATGCCAAGACCAAGGTTTACGGAAATTCAGACCCTGCGCTGACTTATCAGATTAGCTCAGGCAACCTGGTTTTCTCGGATTCGTTCTCGGGATCACTTTCCAGAGAAGTAGGGGAATATGTAGGGATCTACGGCATCACTCAGGGTTCTTTGGCCTTGAACAACAACTATGTATTGACCTACGTCGGTGCTGACTTTACCATTACCACTCGTGCCATTACCATTACCGCTGATGCTAAATCCAAGGTGTATGGAAATGCAGATCCTGGGCTGACGTATCAGATTACGACGGGTTCACTTGCGTCGGGAGATTCGTTTTCAGGATCACTTTCCAGAGCAACAGGTGAAAGTGTAGGTACTTATCTCATCACTCAGGGTACTCTTGCTTTGAACAGCAATTATGCGTTGACCTACGTTGGTGCCAACTTGACGATTACTTCAAGAGCCATCACGATTACCGCCGATGCCAAGACCAAGGTTTACGGAAATGCAGACCCTGCACTGACGTATCAGATTACGACGGGTTCACTTGCTTCAGGAGATTCATTCTCGGGATCACTTTCCAGAGCAATCGGTGAAAATGTTGGAACCTACGCCATCACTCAGGGTACCCTTGCTTTGAATAACAATTATGCGTTGACCTACGTCGGTGCCAACTTGACGATTACTCCAAGAGCCATCACGGTTACCGCGGATTCAATGACTAAGATCTACGGTTCAGATGATCCTACATTTACCTATCAGATCACTTCAGGAAGCTTGTTGGGTACAGATGTGCTTTCTGGCTCATTAGCCAGAGCAGCCGGCGAGGATGTTGGTACTTATTCGATTGCTATTGGTACTTTAGGTAATTCCAACTACACCATCACCTTGGTTTCTGCTGATTTCAGCATTACTCCAAAAACACTGGTCATTACACCTAATGCAGGGCAGTCGAAGTTGCAAGCTGCAGAAGATCCGATTTTGACCTATCATGCAAGTGGATGGGAATTCTCTGACAATACCAACCTACTGACCGGGGCTTTGTCCCGAGTGGCTGGAGAACCGGTAGGAACCTATGCCATTACCCTCGGCACGCTCGCAGTAAGCGGCTCGAATTATGTGATTTCATTCACTACGGGCATCACCTTTGCCATCTTGGAGCGACCAGCAGTGAAGTTGGCCTTTGTCGCCTCTCCCTCGGGTACCAGCACTGTAGCAGGTCAGCCTTTTGCTACCCAACCGGTGGTTCAGATTCAGAATGATCTAGGTGGGGTTGTGGCAAGTGCAACTACTTCGGTGACCCTTAGTTTGCTTGAGGGTTCTGGTGAGCTTCGCGGAACGGTCACCTTGAATGCGGTCAATGGGGTGGCCACCTTTACCGGATTAAATATTGATTTGGTAGGTATAGATAAAGTACTTCTTGCAGAGGCAGCGGGTTTGGAGTCTGCCACCACGGGTACATTTACTATTACTCCTGCAGCTGCTGCGCTTTTTACCAAGTATGCAGGAGATCAGCAAGTGACTCAGGTGGGTACAGCCGTGGACATTGCTCCAGCTGTTAGTCTTCAGGATATTTTTGGAAACCCTATTGTTGGGGTTTCTGTAAGCTTTGCGGTGACTTCTGGAGGAGGAAGTATTTTACCTACAAGTGCTATAGTTACTGATTTAGATGGCATTGCAGCTCTTACTTCTTGGACTTTGGGAGCATCCCAGGGGCAAAATACACTTACAGCAAGTACTTCAGGATTTTCTTCTTTGACATTTACTGCTTTGGGTAGTGAGGATTTAAAAGCCACTATTACCTCAAGTGGAACATGGACAGTGCCTGCTGGAGTTACTGAAATCATCGTGGAAGGTTGGGGTGCTGGAGGAGCAGGAGGAAGTGTATCTGGAGCAAATAACCGTATTAGAGCTGCAGCAGGAGGGGGGGGCGGTGCCTATGCGAAGAAGAAATTACAAGTTACCCCTGGGCAGGTTCTTTCGTTAATAATTGGTCAAGGGGGAAGTGCTTCAGGTGTGCTGAATGGAAGCGCAGGCGGAGATACCTATATTACCGGATTTTCCACTCAGTTTTTGGCAAAAGGTGGTTCAGGAGGTGGTGGTCACAACGGATCAGTCCCGGGTATAGCTGCGGGGGGTAGTGCAAGTTTGTCTAGAGGAGATCAAATTATTGCTGGTGGAAATGGTGGCGCAGGCAGCAACACTGGCAACTCAGGGGCAGGTGGAAATGGAGCAAATGGGGGAGGTTTAGGTGGTGCATCGGTTTCATCGAGTTTGGCAAATGGAAATAATGGACAAATGCCAGGAGGTGGAGGTAGCGGTGCTAGAGTAGAGGATTCAAATAATACAGTTAGAACAGGTGGATCTGGCGGCTCCGGAAAAATTGTAATCACCTATCCTAAGCCAGTCAACCAATTCAGAGCATCGACTTCCGGTAACTGGGAGGATGCAGCTACTTGGGAGCAGCAGTTTTCCAATGGGCAGTTTGCCAAGATCAATACTAAGCCTGAGGCAAATGCAACAGTCATTATCTCCAGGCCGGGTGTATCTGTGCAAGGTGCTCCGGCCACGGTGACGGTCACAGTCAGTCAGGATTTGAATTTTACCGGTTCGATCACCGTCACTTCCGAGGGAGAGCTTGCCCTGGCATCAGGTAAAAATCTGACCTTGGCTTCCGGTTCCTCGCTGAACATCGGCAACGAAGGCATTCTTTCACTTCCTTCCAATGGAGTGATCATAGGTGCGGGAAATGTGGCGATCAACAAAGGAGCTACCCTTGCTATTGCCAACCCGGAGGGCGTAAAAGGCACCGGTACAGCGGGTGGAGCGATTCAGAATACGGGTACACGTACCTTTAGCTCAGAGGCCAACTACCGCTTCATCGGTACCGCAGCTCAGGTGATCGGTAACGGCCTGCCGGCGACCGTCAATGGTCTGGTCATCGATAATCCGACGAAAGTAACCTTGGATAGACCATTAGAAGTCACCTTGGACTTGGAAGTTCATTCTGGGATATTGGAGTTGGAGGAGACGCTCACTGTGGACTTGGGGATGGAGTTGAAGGGTTCTTCCAGGTTGTTGATTAAGCAGGGTAAGAAGTTCCAAGCAGATCTATTGGCAGACCTGACCACCGGAGGTTCTTCACGAATTGTAATTGAACCAGGAGCAAAATACCTCAATCTCGGCATCAGCACTCCTCGTCTGGAAGTTCAGCAAAGATTGACCGGTGAGAAGGGCTGGAGAATGCTGGGTGCGCCGGTATCGGGTGAAAGTTATGGTGGATTTTTAAATAAACTGGAAACTCAGGGATATACGGGTGCTAAAAATCCAACACTTCAGCCCAATGTCCTCTGGTGGGATGAGCAGGAAGCAGGAACTACGGTACAGGGCTGGAGAAAACCAACCAACAGCTCCGATTTAGTACCTGCCGGACGTGGTCACTATGTGTTTGTCTTCAATGGGGAGGCAAAAAAAGTAGCAAATACTGGAAACTATGCGGATGCTTTGCCAATTACGCTTGCTGCTATCGGAAATGAAGTCAATTTGAATAATGGAGGAGTTGATTTTGGGGTGACATTCACTAAGCGTACCAATAAATTTAAAGGTAATTCTACGGATAAGGATTACAGTGAAGCAGGTAGCGCCGATGAAGGTTTTAACCTGATCGCTAATCCTACAGCCAGCTTCATAGATTTCTTTGCTCCGGGTTGGACCAAAGACAATATTGATAATACGATTTACGTGTGGGATCAGAATTACAATCAGGTTGTTGAGGATGATGAGGACGATGATGAGGAAGATGAAGTAATTCAAGGGGCCTTTAGACTAATTACTTCTGAAACCCCATCATCTCAACGAATCATTGCCCCTTACCAAGGCTTCTGGGTGCGAACAAACTCGGCAAGTCCACGCTTGGTCATGACCAATGATGTCAAAGCTGATGAGTTTAGCGCCTTCTATGGAAGAGTACTGGAAGAAAAGCCGGTCATTCCTGCCAGCCGAATCCGTCTGGATGTAGCTGGTGAAGGCTTAATGGCTGAGTCAGTTATACGAGTCTCCGAAGAAGGTCAAGACGGCTTGGATCCTTGGGATGCCTTCCAATTGGAGTCTTTGGATAACAACTGGTTGAACCTTTACACCTTGGGTTCCCCAAAAGAACTCACACCTTTGGCGATCAATCACCTGAGCTTGCCAACAGAGGGAGAGAAAACCATTCCGTTGTATTTGGCAGCAGCCAAAAACGGAAAGCCTTTCTCTGGAACCTATACCCTGAATTGGGACTTGCCGGCTGATTTGTCAGCAGGTACCAAGTTGGTTTTGATGGATCATATTTCCAAAAAAGCCATTGACATGAGTGAGGTGAAGACCTACACCTTTAGCTTTGAGGCGCCTGTCAGTACTAATGCCCGTATCCGTGACGAGGAAGGAGAGATGAAAGTACCACAGGCAGTGGTCTTCTCTCATGAGATCAAAGATGGAGAGGGAGATAACTTCCGAACAGCTACCGGCAAAGTAACCCGTCCGTTTAGTATCATTATCGGATACAAAGGGGGGGAGGAACTTGAATACCGTCCGGAGACAGCTAAGGTATTTGCTCCAAGTCCAAATCCATTTGTGGATATGACCCAGGTGAAGTTTTACTTGCCGGTAACCGAAGAGGTAGAGGTGAAAATTTATGACATGAAAGGTCAGGAGGTCGGTGGATTTGCCCGCAAGTCCTACCCTGCAGGCATCAATGTCCTGGAATGGAGACCGACTGCGGTTCATTTACCAAAAGGTGTCTATCTTATCCAAGTACAGACCGAAACTATGGTCATGACCCAAAAAGCCATTAAGTTGTGATCCGATGAGTAAAAAAGTATTTCTAGTCTTCCTTCTTGGAGTATGGATCACAGGATCTGCAACAGCTCAAAACAGGAGTGTGGCTATTCGCGCTACGGCCATCGTCATGGAAAACCTCCAGATGATCACGGTTCGTGACATGGATTTGGCTAGTCCTCCGATTGTAGAAAACCGTATCACGGTCAATCCGATTACCAGTACCTATGCCGGTCTGTTTAAGATATTGGGCAGTCCAAATGCCAAAATTAGGATCAACTATACCCCGCGCGAAACCTTGGTAGAGCAAAATGAGGGAGTAGGCATGGTGCAAGCCGTGTATTCCCTGAGTGCCGCGCCGGAAGACAATCAGGCCAATAGCTTTCTCCTTACACAGGGGAACGCCGATGTGACGATCGGTTCTATGGGTGTGGTATTTCTGTGGTTGGGAGCAGAGTTGGATATTTCACAGGCGACTATGGGGAGTTATGTGTCTGAGTTTGTTCTCGAATTTGAATACATGTGATGGAAAAGATAGGCCGAGTAGTACTTCTTTTGTTGTTGATAGGTACGCTAAGCACGAACTTATTTGCTCAGCGCATCAATTTTTCTACCTGGTCGGGGAGTGAGGATATTGTGATTACACCGGTGGGTGCTACTTCCAGCTCGCTTAAGTTTAATGATAAAGAGAAGGTCATCCGAGCCAATATGCCAAAGATTGAAATTAAGAAGGATGATCCTCAAGTGGCAATCTTTGAAATTACAGCACCTTCGGAATTTGATGTTACTATTGAGTTAGATCACTTGGGTTTCCTCGCCAAAGACGGAGATCCAAATGAGGGTACCATCCCTTTAGTTCTTAATATGTCTTATGCCAACAATGGACAAGGGAGTTCTAACCAAGTTCCAAATCCTCAATCGGCACAAGATGTACCTGTTGGTTTTAATAGTGTCACTCTTCCCGTTAATCCTAGAAGTGGAGGGGCTCCTTTGCCACCGACTCCGGAATATGGGGGCTACACCCGTCCCAAGTCAAAAGTATATGTATACATCTATGGTGCGATAGGTCCGATAGGTACTGTTTCCGCAGGCGATTATACCGCTACTGTAAACTTAAATGTCTATGTGGCAGGTGGGCAGGATTAAGCAAATTGGGATATTTCTGATTATGGTACTTGGGATAGGTTACCAGGTTCAGGCTCAGGATCAAACCGTCAAAATCAATATTCAGTTGCCTGCAGGCGTTGGCCTCAGTGCTGGCGGAGGTTCAAATAGTGGTTCCGCTGCACAAGGAGGTGAAGATGGGGGATCCAATCGGATTGCAAACTCAGTTGTGGATTTTGCGGTCATTTCAGAAAACGGGACTCTGATTCCGCTTTCCTGGATCAAGATGCAGGCATTGGAAAACAGTCAATTTATGGTTGATTTCCGGAAAGTGGATGGCAGTTCGATGAAGACTACTTGTTATTTTTTAAATACCAGTACCGATCTTTTGCAAGAGGCTTTGCCTGTGGCGCTCTTTCCGGCAGTGATGCAGTTTAATCGGGAACCTCGCTTAATCCGAAATTTTGTTCCCCGTAGGACGTCTGTGTATTCCTGGATTGGCGTTCCCAATGATCCCTCGATGACGATGGTGATCGAGTATTTCTAATTGATTTTTTTCACCGAGCAGAGGACGCTGGTCGTCATCGCGAGAAGCAGAAAGATATATTGCTATTTCATTGGTGTTTGCTGCTTCGAAGCGATCTTGAAAGATGTCCTTTCTTTTTTTTACCGCAGGGGCGCAGAGAACGCGGAGAAGGGTAAAGCTTTTAAGTAGGCAATGACGGAGGCGTCATCGCGAGGAGCAAAAAGGCGATTTGCATTTATCAATAAAAAACGCTTCGACGAAGCGATCTAAAACCCGCAAAAGATTGCTTCGGTAATGTAATGGTTGGTGTTACCCTTTGATTACGTCTATTTCCTCGCAATGACGGAGGCCCCCGATTAGCGCAAGTCTATTGACCTGCCTTCCGGTAGGCAGGCTTGTGCTTACCTGTATGCAGTCCTGCCCTCCGGGAGGAGGGCTTCAGACTGCTTGCTGGAATCCAAAGGGAAATGTTTAAATCACGTTTCTTACATAGATTAATCAGTCAAAGATTGCTTCGTCGGTCGTGCCTCCCTTCTCGCAATGACGTGAGTCCTTTCTCCGTAGGAGTAAAATCTTGGTAGAAAAATGATATTGAAGGCACCCCAACGCTGGACAGGCAATGCCGCTTTGGATCCGTCATTATCTTCCAGCGCAATGGAAAAAGAACAGATAGGTTGATTAAAAGTCTAAGAAAGGATTGCCCACCGTAGGTGGGCAGGCTTCGGAAGTGGTTACATCTTTTTCCTTGCAATGACTTCAGGTTGGTACTCCGTATGAGTTTCCTTTGCCTAACAAAGGTGCAACACTTTAATCTACTTTTTACCTATTTAACCGGATCAAAACCCTACTTAAAATCGAAATTTTTTCTACACTTAAGCTACAAAAAAATGCATTTGATATACAAATCAATATATTCGAACGGATTTTTCATGTATTCGAAATACAAATATTTGGATTTGAAAAACAAATGATAGTACATTTGAGCATCGGTTCTGACAAATAGAAAACAGCTTCACCCGGGATTTATAAACTGGCTTCTATTGAATAGGTGACGATACGTAACAAGTACTCAAAAAGCACAGTCAACAAACTAGTAAACCAACAAAAATCTAAAAAATCTAAAATCTTAAAATCAATTTAAAACCATGAAAAATTTATTTAAAGTAGTAGCAGTAGCAGTTCTTTCTTTGGGATTCGGAGTTGCAGCGCAAGCGCAGACTGATGATGCGAAAATAGTTGCTAGTGCAAACGTTGTTGATCAGATAGAAGTAGCAAGAGTTTCAGATCTTACCTTTGGAATGGTTATGCAAGGGCTTCCTAAGCATATTGGTTATCAAGGCAATATTCTTGGTGGTGGTGCCTCTTCGGCTGGAGCAGCTGATCTTACTCCAGGTGTTTTTAACGTGTTTGCTACTGCAGGAACTAATCTTACACTTACATTCACAACTCCTACAGGAGGTGTATTAGATGGTCCTAACGGAGCTAAATTGCAAATAGTTTTCAATAAAGATCATGAAGATAAGGATGTATTTTCTGCTGCATATGGTATTGATTCTGGTGAGAATGCAACTGAATTTCTTGTCGGAACACCTACAGCGGTTACAAATATCCCTGCCAATGATCTTGTCGGAGGAAGAAACGGTATTAAAGTGTTTATTGGAGGAACCGTAAAACCAACATCAAATCAAGCTAGCGGTGCATACACCGGAGACATTACTCTTGAAGCTACCTATAACTAATTAAAATTCTTGAAACCAGCAGGAAAGGTTCTTTTCTGCTGGTTTTTTGTTTTATTTGAGTTATGAAAACACTCCTTTTAGCGCTCTTTTTTTCGATAGCTGTTCTTACCGTTCAAGCCCAAGTATCACTCGCTCCGACTACGGTTTTTGCAGATGCGAATGGAATAGGAACCTTGTATGTGACCAACGGCTCCGAAAAACCTCAAGAAATAAATATTTCTTTCTTGTTCGGTTATCCGGGTAATGATTCCATTGGCAACTTGATGATGGTGTACGAGGATAGTTTGAGAGAACAGCAGTCCGGCTTGGGTGATCGGATTCGTACTTTTCCACGTTCCTTTATCCTCGCCCCGGGTCAACAGCAGACGGTACGTTTCCAGATCCGTCCCGACCGAACCAAACCCGCAGGAATGTATTTCACCCGAGTAAAAGTTTCTTCCAACGAGCAGGCTGCCGACATAGAGCAAACAGCAACAGAAGGTATCTCAACTCAAGTTAACTTTAAATTTGATCAAGTGATTGCCGCGTTTTACAAAAGTGGAGCGGTTACAACCGGTCTGGAATTTTCCAAGTTGGAAGCTCAACGAAAAGATAATTCCATCGCAGTCAATTCAGAATTTACCGTGACCGGGAATTCCCCTTTTCTCGGAAGCTTGCAAGCAGAAGTGAAAGACAGTTCCGGTAAAGTGATAGCCACTCAGCAGCAGACCGTCGCTCTTTACTACGAAGGTAAGCGTGCCTATTCTATTCCCTTGCCAGAAGGTATTGCCCCTGGGACCTATCAGGTGACCTTGCTCTTTAAGACCGAGCGCTCGGATATCCCTACTTCGGATTTGGTGCAGGCTCCGCCTATCTCCAAGACTCTGAGCATTATGCTCTAAGGTTATTTCCCAAATAGTTTATCCCCCTTTTTGTACACGAAAATCCTTCGAGGTGAACTTCCTTTGTGTTATAGCGGACAGGTTCCAAAGAATCAGGATGGTAGTATCTGCCCTTTTCTTGATGCTTTCCTTTGGAGTGCATGCACAACAGGAACCTGATGGGGAAGCCTTGTTGACCCTTTCCCATCCTGGGATCGGACAGTTTTATGTGAATGCGGTATTTTTCAAGGATGTAGCCTTTTTGCCCTTGGGTGAAATCCTCAGCCTGACCGAAATCCCCTACGAGCAATCCGAAAACAAGCTCGGCCTGCAGGGAGCCTACCCTGACAAAAAAGACCTCTGGAAGATCGATCCGGTTTCAGGATTTATCATCATTAAGGGAGTCAGCGAGCCTCTCCCAGCAGATTACTTTTACTTGGGTGAATTGGACCTTTACCTTCACCCGGACTATTACAAACGCATTTTTGGATTGGAATTTACGGTTAATCCCTACGCCCTCTCCATGTCCCTCAAGTCCGAGCGCGCCCTTCCCATCGAGGAAAAAAAGAAACGAGAAGCATTCCGAAGCAAATTAATGACTCAGGGTGGTCCCCGTGAAAACTTAAACATGCTCTATGGCCGTGATCGAAAAGTGCTTGGCTTAGGAGTGATCGACTATGCGTTGAATCATGATCGCAGCAGGGAAGGAAGCAATACAGCCTTTCAGTTGCGCACCGGAGCTGAACTACTAGGAGGGGATGTGCAAGGTGCTGTTACCGGAGCTTTGGTTGATGGGAAATTACAGTCAGATTTTTCTGGTCTGCGTTGGCGCTATGTGCTTCCGGGAGGACTCAAGCCTGAGAAAAATGTATTGCTCAGTAGCATTACCCTAGGTCAGATCAATACAACGAGTCAAACGAATGGGGTTTCTCTGACGGGTTTTGCCCTCAGTAATAATCCTATTATTCCCCGTCGGGAGTTGGACGTATTTGTGGTGGATGGCTACACCGAAAAGGACTCCGAAGTAGAGTTGCTGATCGGTGGTCAGTTGGTGGACTTTATGCGTGCGGATGACGTGGGATACTATCGCTTTAATGCCCCGGTTACTTATGGTACTGTTCGTCTGACCCTAAGAATTTATACCCCACAGGGGGAAGTGATTGTGCAGGACCGTCAGTTGCAGATTCCCTTTTCCTTTTTGCCCAAGGGCTTTGTGGCCTATAATATTCAAGGGGGACGACTTTTTGCTGCACCGGACAGTCTAAACTCTGATCTTGCCGGCCATGCCGACTTGGCGATCGGGGTGAGTAATGCCTTGACCGTTCGGGCTGGTTTTGATTACGGAGATGTATTTGGGCCGGAGAAAAGAAATACCTCTTTTGGGCTTTCTACCCGGCTTTTCCAGCAATACCTATTCAACCTGGATGTATTGCCTGATCGATACTACCGAGCTAATGCAAGTGTCTTCTATGCCAATAACATCAACATCTCTGCCCAATATACGGAATATGTTCCTCAACCGGTCGTAGAAAACGAGCGGGAACAGCCCCTGAAAGATGCAAATTTGAATTTGTTTATCCCATTCAAGCTCTTTGGACGGTTCTCAGGAATCCGAATTGGAGGGGAGAATATCTGGCTTGCCGAAGGGTACAAGGGGAATATCCAGTCTGACTTTAATGTGCAAGTGGGTCGAGTAGCTACCCGGTTTAACTACCGGGCACAGGTGACGGGAACTAAAGCTGAGGCCAATTTAGGGCCCGAGTTTGCCTCGGGGATTTTGACCACTTCCATGACCTATTCGCTTCCGAGAAGTCCCAGCTTGCCTGTGTTTGTGAAAGGGATGTTTATCCGAGCCCAAGCCCGCTACAATACACAGACTTCCAAGATAGGGAATGTCAATGTGCAGCTTTCACAGACCCTATTCAAACAAGGACGATTTACCTTTGGCTATGACCGGGATCTGGCTAACAATACCGGACAGATGCAGATCGGCTTCCTGTACGACTTCCAGTTCATCAGATCGGCTACGCAATACAATCAGCGAAGAGGAGATTATTCCATCCGACAAAGCTTCAGCGGTTCGGTGGCGATCGACCCGGCTTCGGCATCCTTGATTCCTTCCAATCGGGATCAGTTGGGAAGATCAGGTATTTCTGTGCGAATGTTTATCGATCAGAACGAAAACGGGGTATTTGACAAAGGAGAGGAAATCGTACCTGCCAAAGCTGTTCGCCTCGATATGTCAGGGAATATGCTCTTGGGATCGGATGGCATCTTGCGCATCACCCAGTTGCAGAGCTATTGGACCTACCGCTTGGAAGTGGATATTCAGGCCCTTCCGGATCCTACATTGGCTCCAAAAGAGAAAGTCTTTGGCTTTGTAGCAGAGCCAAACCGGTTCAAAAGCATTGACATTCCGCTGTACCGAACAGGGATTATTGAAGGTGCGGTATTGATTGAGCGTCCAGGTGGTGCTCAGGGCGTGGGTGGACTTAGACTCACCATTCAGCGCGAAGGTGACCCTCCTTTGGAGACTGTCAGAACCTTTTCAGATGGAGCCTTTTATACCTTTGGACTTTTGCCAGGTAAGTATAAGTTGACGATTGATCCCAAGCAGGTTGAGTTTATGAAGGCTAAAGCGACACCTGAAGTGCTTGAATTCGAAATCAAAGCCTTGGCGGATGGGGATTATTTGGAAGGGTTAAACGTGGTGTTAAAAAGTATAGAGGAATAAAGTTGGATAATTTGATTGTCAACATTTTCTTCTCCTATATTGCTTTGTGAAATTGATTTAAAAAGTGTGAAGATGAGTGTGATAGAGAAAAATATGGGCAAAATCGATTCAGGAATTCGATTGACGATAGCGGTGGTGTTATTTGTTTTGTTTTTAACTAAGACGGTCAGTGGCACCATCGGATATATTGATTTGGGTTTGGCTGTGCTGTTTACCATTACGTCTTTTGTGGGCTTTTGCCCGCTGTATAAGCTTGTGGGGTTAAAAACATGCCCGAATTCCCGTTCTTAATACGCTTTTTGTAACTCCACAAGTCCTAAATTATCGCAAGTCTTCAGGCCTTCCCTCTCGGAGGCGGGCTTCCGACTGATTTTTGGAATCTAAATGAGAATTTTTTAACCACACCATCTACAAAGGGGGACCTAGTTTTTTATGCGGTTTTTGTTCTGTAGGAGCAAAATCTTGGTAGAAAAAAGATATCGAAGAAGACCCAGTGCTGGACAAGAAAGCCTGTCCTGGAAACGTAATCCAATTCCAGCGCAATGGAAAAAGAATTCAATTCATGCCACCTCTATCTTTTTTGGAGTAGATACCTGCTGTCAACCAAACCATTCACACATAGGCAAAAAAAAAGAGCCTTCGGGCTCTTTCTTAATTACATGTAAGTTACGGTCACTTCCTGAGAGCAGGAGGTAGTGCTACCGTTTAGGCAGACACTGTATTTTATCGAACCACTTCCTTTGAAATTAGTTCGGTCTTCATAGTTACTGAGGTTGGTAGTGGTGGCTATGCGTGATCCATTTCTGTAGATGTCCACACTTGATCCAGAAGGGAAGCCAGAATATGAGAGTTGAACCCTGACTCTTTGGGAGACTTTAGTCCAAGTTGCACTCAAGTTAATTGTTAGAACAGGAGGAGGGGCTACTGGACTCACGGTCGTACTACCACTTGTGAACAGTAAGTGATTATTCGTTGAGCTGGAGTTGGTAATCTTGTTTTTGGTAGCATTTGCACTGATCAAGTCATATATCTGCTGAGTGGTAGCAGAAGGGTTTGCCTGAAGGAGCAATGCTGCCGCACCCGCTACATGGGGGCTAGCCATGCTGGTTCCGCTGATAGTATTCAAGGCTGTGGTACTAGTCCACCAGGCTGATGTGATAGAAGAACCCGGAGCGAAGATTTTTACAATTGGACCATAGTTAGAGAAGCTTGAACGAGCATCTGTGCTTGTGCTTGATCCCACCGCGTATGCCTGAGGTGCATTGGCAGGAGTGAAGCCTGATGCATCAACATTGTCGTTTCCTGCTGCTACAATTACAGGGACTTTGGCATCATACAATCTTTTTACCGCACTATTCAAGGTGGTGTTTGAACCAGAGCCTCCTAGTGACATATTGATTACAGCGGGCGAAGTTCCTTTATTAGCGAGAACCCAGTCCAATCCCGCAATGATGGTGGAGAAAGCCCCTGACCCAGAATCGCTCAACACCTTGACCGACACAAGAGTGGCTTTTTTGGCTACACCATAAAGTCTTCCTCCAACAGTACCGGCTACGTGAGTTCCATGACCTTGTCTGTCGGTTCCATTGTCAGCATATCCTGAATATCCTTGTTGAGCACGACCTTCGAATTCGCTATGGCCATAGAGGATACCAGTATCCAAGATAAAAACCTTCACACCTTCGCCGGTTTGTCCATAAGTATAGGTTGTACTTAATGGCAAATTGGCTTGGTCGATACGATCCAGGCCCCAAGTTGCGCTTGATTGGGTGACATCAGCATAGGCATAGGCTATACCATCCTCTTCAATATACTCTACACTTGGATCATTTCTTAAGGCAGCCACCTGTGAAGGGGAAAGGGAAGCGGAAAAACCAGTGAGTAAGCTTCCGTAGACTCTGTCTACTTGAGTAGGGGATACCCCATATTTTGCGACTATGTCCTGAGCTACTTTTCTCATGCCTGCTTGGGCTTGCTCGTAGTCGTTGGTTTTACGGTAATTGAGGTTATCCTCGTGTAGGGTGATTATGTACTTGCCGGGAATGGTGGTCGGTTTCCCATCTAATGTTTGAACCTCCTCCATTGTCGGATTGAGTGGTTCTTGCGTTTCGCAGCTAACCGCAAACAAGGCTAGAAACAGCACTGAAATGCTGAGTAGCCTATTTAGGTTAATTAAGGTAGATAGTTTCATAAATGATTTTTTTATAAAGTGTAAATATCCTTTTTTGTATTTTGAAAACAAAATAATGCCGTTTATATTAATTAAATAGTATTTCAAATAAAAATTAACTGTTGATTATTTTAAATAAACTGTCTTTTTTTAGTTGTTAATACAGTTAGTTTTTTAGCCTAGGACTTATTAAGAATTACCTAGCAGATAGTTTATGTTACCTATTTAGAAAATAGGTATTGAGATCGAATTATAGGTGACAAAAGAAAATTGGCCTTGATTGTTATTTGAAATTACCCTGTTTTATCACTCGTGATTCTCTAAATCTTGAATAGAAAAAAAATGGAGCTAACTTTTTTTGATTAACCCTTCGAGAAAAAGGTCTTTTCTCGTTAATCAGAGCCTTAGTACGGTTAGATTGAAAAATAAGTCCCTGAAAAAGAATTAGAAATGTCAAAATGGGATCAAAAACCCATTTTTTTATGATCCTGATTTGGAAAAAAAGGAACATGCCTCTACATTTGCAACACGTTTTCCGAAAGGGATAACGAAACAAACTCCTCCTTAGCTCAGCTGGTTAGAGCACATGACTGTTAATCATGGGGTCCTTGGTTCGAGCCCAAGAGGGGGAGCAGCTAAAACCAAACTCCTACAAGTAAAAACTTGTTGGAGTTTTTTTTTGAACGTCATCCGTAAAGGGTATTTCAACTTTGTATATTCATTCATGAAAAAACTAATCTTACTTTTTTTGGCTATTTGCACCAGCGCCATAGTCAATGGGCAAAACCAATCTGAACCTAGCGTTCCTCTTTCAAAACAGGCGTTATTTGATAAAGTGGCCAGCCTAGACAGCTCCATTTTCGCAGCCTATAATTCCGAAAACTTGGAGTTGATGAAAACCTTTTTTACCGAAGATCTAGAATGGTACCAAGACAATGGCGGATTGATTCTATATGATCAAGTATTTGCAAACTTTCAATCCATATTTAATAGGGAATACACCCTCAAAAGAACATTAATCAAAGAAAGCCTGGAAGTCCATCCAATTCAGGGTTTTGGTGCCATACAGATTGGAAGTCACCAGTTTGAACATACTGAAAATGGAAAATTGGAAGTTGGTACGTTCAGATTTTTGATGATTTGGAAGAATGAGAATGGTAACTGGAAAATCTCCAGAGTAGTCAGTTATGATCATTGAATGCTTTTATAGTTTTTCAAATCAAAATCAGTCTCCATGTAAACAGAAAAAGCAGCCTCATCGACTGCTTTTTTTGCTTTCATACTTTTGATTTTAGCTTTCCAGCACCAGCTCTTCGCCGGCTTTCATGTCTAGCTCAATCAGCCCGTTTTTGGCGGAAAGGGTTTGATTCCCGACTTTAATCTGATCGCTGCCAAAGGGATTGATTAGCCGGATTTTTCCGCCTTTTTCGGAGTGGATTTTAACTTTTTTGGTAGCTCCTTTTTCACGGGAGGCAGAAACCACAAATGCGCCCATGGTTCGCAGCTTTTCGAAAGACACGTCATCCCAACTCGCTGGAATGGACGGAAAGATCCTCACCGTGCCGGTGTGGCTTTGGATTAGCATTTCCTGAATCCCTGACGCAAAGGCAAAGTTACCCTCCAAGGTAAAGGGACGGTAGGTAAAGTTGGACTTGCCTGTTTTGCTCTGATCGCCGTTGACATGGAAGGTGTTTTTCAGGCAAAATGCCGTGGCAAAATCCCTCAAAGATTGAGCGGCACCTTCCCCATCAAAGGCCCGCGCTTGCAGATTGGCCAGCCAACTGTAGGAATAGCCTGTCCAGGCAGATGGGCCCACCTCTTTTAGCTTTTGAAGTGTGGCGGTGATGATTTTTTGATCTTTTTCTCCATTGCTCCAATCCACCAAGCCCAAGGGGTGAATCGCCATCAGGTGGGAAAAGTGGCGGTGCGAACTTGCATAAGGGATTCCTTTGGAAAAAGTAAAGCCTCCCTCTTCGTCCAAATCGTATTCTGGAAACTCAGCCAAAATCGACTTCCACTTGGCAGCTTCTTCCGAAAGCTTAAGTGCCTCGGCCATTTCAGCGGCAGCTTGGAAGGTGAATTTGATTAGGGAAAGGTCATAATTGGAGAGCGAAGGCAGCCAAGCTTGGCGGGAATTGTCAAAGATCTCCGGACTGGAAGAGAGAGGAAGCGTGCGCAGCCCTTCTTCCACCCGGGTCAATTCCTCCAAATGGATGGCAACGTCTTTCATATAAGGGTAAGCCCGATCTTTCAGAAATACCTCATCCGCCGAATACTTCCAATGGAGGTAAAAATGCTGGGTCAACCAGGAAGAAACCGTCGGTGAAAAGGAATACTGAATCCATCCTCCCATGGGTTCGCCGGTCAGGGTAGTCACACCGGGCACGTTGAGTCCGGAGGTGCCAAAGTACGCCTTGGTGTATTTTTTATGCGTTTCTCGCTGCTCCCAAAGGGTCTTAAGATATCCATAGCCTTCCTGTAAATAGTTGCCTGCATAGGCAGGCCAATAGCTCAGTTGGGTGTTGAGGTCGTGGTGGTAATCTCCTTTCCATGGGGGCAGCTTGCCATTGTCCGCCGTCCAGATGGCCTGTAGGGCGATGGGGTAGGAGTCTTCTCTGGCCACAGAACCAAACTTGTACAGCTCGTTGTAGTACTGCTTTTGCAAAATCGTATCCGGTAGCTGAACAGCTGATTTGGCCCAAAAGGCTTCCCACCAATTCAAGTGCTCTTCATAATTTAGCTGAACACCTTCCCCGAGGTAAGCCTCCACCAGATCACTTGCCTTTTCTGCGACCATCGAAGAAGTAATGGACCAGACTCCGACGAGCAATTCACCTTTTCGCTCGTATTGAATGGCTACTTCGTAGGAGAAATCTCCCCAGCCTTTTTGCCGGTACACGATCTTGTTTCCTTCCTGAGTGACAGGCCCTTGTTTGTATTCCAATCGGAGCAAAGACTGTCCGGTGACAGGGTCGATCTCTCCGGCTTGTTCATTTTGATTTTCGTAAATGGGTGGTACCAGTTTGGGCAAAAAGTCTTCCTTCATCCCCTTCGCCACAAAGAATCCTACGGGTTTGGTCGCGTGAACAAAGGTTTTGAGCGAAGCACCGTTTTTCCAAGTGATTTCACTTAGCGCATTGTTCAAAAATAGCCTGACGGTGTCCACAGGTCCCCGTCCACTCAGGTCAAACTCCATTCCCGCTCCGGGGATTTTGGAAGGGGCTGGGTCACGGTCGTAGGGAATGTCAAATTGCTGCTGGACCACGGAGTAGTCACCATTTTTGGCCTGCTCTTCCACCCATTTGAAGGAGAAGTTTTCTCCCCAAATGTTTTCTGTAGGGCGCAGATCCCACAGGTCGATGCGATCAAGAGAAATCCGAAGTGCCGAATCTTTTTGCCAAATCAGCGCACCTACGGTGGCATTGCCCAGCGGGATTCCTTCATCCCAGCTTGTGGCCAGTTCGGTAAAGACAAGATCATTTGGAGAAGGGGTGGTGGCAAGCTCTATCTTTTGACAGGAGAAAAGGGAGAGCTGAATGGTCAGCAGTCCCAAAAGGAATATTTTTTTCATCGCTTGGTTAGTAAGTGATTCGCTTCAATAAGATGTCTCCCACCGATTTGGCGGGTCTGGATTTGATTTTTACGCTCAACTTGCTGGGGAATTCATCCAAGGTTTGTTGACTCCGTGTGATTCGTACACCCCCATGAGGCAATACCTGTAGGGATTCCGGTGCCTTTCGACCATACAGCTCAAGCGTCCAATCCGAAAATTCCAATCCGCTTGGGTCTTTGCTTTGGAAGTCATAGGCAATGGTGCTGAAGTAGACCTCGTATTCCCCGATTTGATTGAGGTAGGGAGTGAGGTCAAAGGTGATTTCCTTCCACTCGCTATCAAAAGTATTACTATCCCAAGTTCCGATCAGGGTTTTTTCGTCCTTGGATTCAGAGGCGGTTTCTGGCATTTCGATGAAATAGGCGGAGGCTGTTAGGTTGGGGGTCCCGACGGTTTCCAGGAGACGAACTCTTAGTTTTTCTACCGTTTCGGTGGGAAAATAATCGATTTTCTTGTGGCCAATGGAAGAGCCTTGATAGATAGCTTGCCACTTGCCTTCTCGGAGGCCCTCGATCAGGTAGCTTCTGACCTGTTGACCTTTTCGCAGATCTTCTTGGAGGATGAGGTGATTGACAGCCGTTGGCTTGGGAAATGCAAGTTCCAAATTCCTTTCATTTCCACTGGTGGAAAGTAATGGGCTTTCAAATCGCCGGTTTAGCTCCTCCCCAAATTTCCGATAGACCTCCACATGCGACTTTGGAATCAATCCACTGGTATCCGGCGATGAATTGAGTAGAAGTACAGCACCCCGACCAACGGATTTGTAATACAAGTCCATGAGCTGATCTGTGGTCATGAGCAAGTGATCCGTATCAGGTGCCCAAAACCACTTATGTCCCCCGTTTTTGAGAAGCGGTACATCTACTTCTACCGGGGCGTAAGCGTCACCGTTTGGGTCGGAATGCAGGGCTGTGGCTGTTCCGGTTTTTAGATCAGCTGTTTTGAGGGTGTACCAATTGGGGTAAGGAGCTATTCCGTCTTCATTGCCCACCCATCTTAAACTGGCCATTTTCCCCTGAAAAATCACTGCCTCCGAGGCATGTTGCTTTAGGATATCTTCCACCGGTATGTGGCAATTGCCGTCAAACCATACCTCTCGGATCGGGCCATAGTTGGTCAATACTTCGGTGAGTTGCTGCCGAAACACCCGGTTGTATTCCTCCTGTCTCGATGGGTCTTTGGTGATCCCACCGCTGCCGATGCCTGCGCCCCACTGCTCATCCCCCGGATAGACGTAAATCCCCAAGTCCAAGCCGTACTTTGCCGTGGAGGCTGCCAAGTCCTTTAGTACATCGCCTTGGCCGTTTTTCCAAGGGACATTCCGAATCCCGTATTCGGTGGTTTGGGTTTGCCACCAGCAAAATCCTCCGGCATGTTTGGCGACAAAGACGATCATGTTTGCACCCCAGGATTTGGCTACTTCGCACCATTGATCGGTATCGAGCTTGGACAGTTTGATGTCTGATAGGGGCGTACTTCCATTGTCGTATTCCCTTCCCTGCCAGGCGGCCGGACTTAGGTGGACAAACATGATCTGCTCAAAGGCATGCCAGCGGAGTTGGGCTTCTGAGGGGAGTGGGATGTTTTGGGAAAAGCCTGTTTGCAAAAGCAAGAAAAACAGCATCCCAAGAAATGGTTTGAGGAATCGCATGTACACTACGTATGATTTGAAAATTTGAATTTCCGGAAAAGATAAGCCCAATGGCAAGGGGTTAAAATTGCCAAAGGCGTTCATCAAAATGAACGGTATTGGTCAAATCGGGAGTGCCTTTTCTTGTGTCATCAAACACCTGTGGACACTAAAAACAACGTAGAAATGGGAGGGAGTCAAGCAATCTGACCAAGTGACGCCTAAATTAATGGAGAAAGGGGTCTTAGAAAACTAAATATTAGTTTTAATTCTGATCGGGAAAACTTATTCAAAGAAATAGAACCTGTTTTTTAAAAAGTTTAATCTTTCAAGGGATTTGTGTAGAGCTAGTTAAGTTGGATTTTCCTGTTGGGATTTGGTCTTTCTGCCTCTACCAAAGAGCAGAATTTCTTAAAAAAAGGTTGGGCAGTACAGTCATTTTCAACCATCCTTTTATCTTACTAGCCATCGATTGGATTAGCTTCCAGTCTTTTCGTCAGTTTTCCCTTTGTCACCTTCCCCTCGTTTCCCAATGAGAAAATTCCTTTTCCTAGTCCTTTCGACTATTTTCTACCTTCCAAATTCCTTTGCTCAATTTCCTCAGGTAAGTGGAGTTTATCCTCATTTGGCGCAGTTTAATCAAGAGGGAGAATGCGGGACAGGGGCAGTGGTTTTTTGGGCGGGAAAGCTTTGGACCATCAGCTACGGTCCGCATCTGCCATTCGGCTCTTCCGATCGACTCTACGAGATCAATCCTGACCTGAGTCGGACCGTCCGTCCCGAATCTGTCGGTGGCACGCATGCCAACCGCATGATTCACCGCGAATCCAATCAACTCTTCATAGGCAATCACGTGATCGACTCCAAAGGGAATGTCCGAACCATCAATCCACTCCAGATGCCGGGAAGATTAACGGGCATGGCAAGAAGCCTGACCGACCCAGCCAATAAAATCCTGTATGCCACCATGGAAAAGGGTTTCTACGAGGTGGATGTACATACACTGGAAGTCACGATGCTGTTCAAGGACGGAAATCAAATCCGTAAAGAAGCTGGCGGAGGTACCCATGAAAGTACTCTTTTACCGGGGGTACATGGCAAGGGATTTTATTCCGGACAGGGAGTCTACGTCTACTCCAATAATGGGGAGTCAGGTGCCAAAGCGCTGGTGGATCCTACAATTGAGGCCGGGTCTCTTTCCGAATGGAATGGAAAGGAATGGAAGCTGATTCGCAGGATGCAATTTGTGGAGGTGACAGGTCCAGGAGGGATCTACGGAAATCAAAACCCGGATTCCGATCCCATCTGGGCCACGGGTTGGGACAATCGCTCGGCCATGGTTGGGGTGAGAGCAAATGGGACTTGGTCATTTTATCGAGTGCCCAAGGCGTCCAACTCCTACGATGGAGCTCACGGTTGGAATACGGAATGGCCCAGAATTAGGAACGTGGGCTCGATTCGCGAAAAAGACTACCTGATGACCCTTCATGGGATGTTTTGGCGGTTTCCGGAAGGTTTTTCTCCCCAAACATCAGCAGGCCTGAGACCAAGATCCTCTTACCTCAAAATCATCGGAGACTTTGAGCGATGGGGTGATCAATTGGTTTTTGGAACGGATGATGCGACTAAAAGTGAGTTTTTGAGCAATCGACCCGACAAGGCGGGTATTCCCGGTGCAGGTCAGTCGCAGTCTAACCTTTGGTTTACCGACCTGAGCATGCCAGACCGTCTCGGACCGATCGATGCGACAGGGTCGATTTACCTGCGAGACTCGGTAAGTGCTGCTACTCCTTCCGAACCATTTCTTTTCGCAGGCTGGAAAAACCGCACCGCTTGGATCAAAAATCATAGCAATCAGCCCGTTTCACTAATCATCGAAGTCGATGAGCAAGGAGACGGCAAGTGGAAAGTCCTAAAAACTGTTGAATTAGCTCCTGCATCCGGGAGTTCACTTGTTTTTTCTCCTACTGAACGCGGAGAATGGATTCGTGTCAAAACGACTACTGATGCGGTTCTGTCTTTTTCACTATCCTACTCTGATCCGAAAAACAAGAACCAAGAAAATCCGAGTCTTTTTGATGGATTCAAGTCTGCAACCGAAGACAGACCAGAAGGCAGTGTGATGTATGCACTAGGCAAGCATCGACGACTCGGAATACTCTCCGAAAGTGGAAACTATTACGAAATGGACAGCCTACTGCAGATCAAGTCCGTAGCCAACGATTCCCTTCGTCAGTGGATGTCCCAGACCCTCTCTATTCCGAAGCCTTTGATTCGGGTAGAAGGCAATTCCTATTTGGTGACAGATGCCAACGGTGGCACGTGGAGGCTGCCATTGGGAGAGTCGATTTACACAGACTTGATGGAAAAGCAACAAATCCGTCTCGTCCGAGAAGTGGTCACGGAACGGGATTTACTGCATTTGGGGGGGACGTTCTTTGAATTGCCTGCTGAAAATGCCGGTGGCTATGCCAAAATAAAACCTATCTCTACGCATTCCCTGCTGATGCAGGATGTGGCTTCCTATCGGGGGATGCTGTTGATTTCAGGAGCTGATCCGAGCTATTCGGGGGATCATGCGCATATTTTAAAAAGTGAGGATGGAAAGATCGCCCTATGGGCAGGTGTGGTGGATGACCTTTGGAAACTTGGGAAACCCAAAGGAAAGGGAGGTCCTTGGAACCAATCCCAAGTTGCAGAAGGGGATATTTCTGACCCGTATCTCTTTGGAGGATATGATCAGCGTAGTTTGACTTTGGTCAATCATGGAATAGAAAAGTTGGCTATACGTGTGGAAATCGATCCTACTGGCTCAGGTGATTGGTTTGGTTACCAGACCATAGAAGTATTGCCGGGGAAGACTTTTGATCATGCTTTTCCAGAGTCGATCACAGGCAAGTGGGTTCGATTTTTTGCGTTGGGATCTGGACATGTGTCCACCGAGTTGACTTATGAGTAGAAAATGAATTCAATTCGGCAAAGGCAAATCCGTTGAAAAGAAATTTCAGATAACTATTCACTTCTAATCCAATCGGATTACCTCGTTCTAAATCACCTTTTTACCTGATAAACATCAGGTAATACTACAGGCTTGGTGCCTAATATCGTGGACGTTAAACCAAAACAGCCCACGATATGACTCAATCTTCCCCCCTTTCCTCAGCGCAGACCGGAGTGCTGGTTTTGCTCCGATTGTTGATTGGATGGCATTTTCTTTACGAAGGTGTCATCAAGTTCTATAGTCCCGGCTGGACGGCCAAAGGCTACCTGCTCAGTGCTACCTACATGGAATCTTTTTTCCATTGGTTGGCAGGCGAATCCATGATTTCAATGATAAACACCCTGAATATCGCCGCCTTGCTAATCGTTGGCGTTGCCTTGATTCTAGGTTTCAAAACTCAGGTGGCCAGTCTGATCGGAGTTGGGCTGTTGCTCCTGTATTACTTTGCGCATCCTCCCTTCCCCGGCTATCCCATAGGACCTGCAGAGGGAAGCTATTGGATCGTCAATAAGAATCTGATCGAGGCAGCTGCTCTCCTGGTGATTTTCCTTTTCCCTACTTCCGTATCCTTTGGCTTAGAGCGATTTTTTGTCAAAAGATCCCTTTCCTCCCAAACCCACTAATCCTACTTCATCATGGCAACTGACAAAAAACTATTTGAGGCATTTTCTAGGAGAGATTTGCTTAAAAGCTTGGCTGGTGTTCCGATTTTGGGCGCAGTTTGGGCAGCTGGAATTGATACGACCAAAAAATCCAAGCTGGAAAAAGATTTTTGGCTGGAGAAACTGAACATCAAGGCCAGTGCTCCTCCCGCTTCGGGACCGATGAGCGGAGACCCGCTCCGAATTGGACTGATTGGTTTTGGGATTCGGGGAGAGCAATTGATGCGTGCCCTGGGATTTGCTACTCAAGAGTGGATGGAATCCATGGCCAAATCGGCCCAGGAAGATCCCAACGACAAGCGGTTGGAGGATTTTTTGGCACAGGAAAATCTGAATGTCAAGTTGACTGCCATCTGCGATATTTTCGATGTGAGGGCAGAAAAGGCACTTCGCTCCTTCAATACGGAATCGAATCCCTGTAAGCGCTATGAAAATTACCTGGACTTGATTCACAGTGGTGAAGTCGATGCAATCATCATTGCCACACCTGATCATTGGCATGCACCGATGGCTCAGGCTGCAATTGAGGCGGGGGTTCATGCCTATGTGGAAAAGCCCATGACGCATACCGTATCCGAGACTTACCAACTCAGAGAGGCGGTTAGAAAAAATCCGGGAGCCATTTTGGCTGTAGGCCATCAGCACAGACAGACCCTCAGCTTCCTGACTGCCCAAGATGCCATTGCAAAAAATACCCTCGGTCACATCTCTCTGGTCGTCACCAATACCAATCGAAACGATGACAATGGAGCTTGGCAATATGAAATTCATCCGGAAGCCTCTCCCGAAACCATCGATTGGAATGCCTTCCTGGGAAATGCGCCTGAGGTACCTTTCAATACCGAACATTTCTTCCGATGGAGAAAATGGTGGGCTTACGGTTCCGGACTTTCCGGTGACCTCCTGACCCACGATTACGATCGGATCAACTGTGTGCTGAAAATGGGAATTCCGAAGTATGTCACTGCTTCCGGAGGAATTTACACACATCGGGACGGACGAAATGTCCCCGATGTGATGCAGGTCAATATGGATTTTCCAGACTTTAGCACCGGTTCGAGCCAGGAGGAGGGCAAAGAAAAAGGAATGTCCTTAGTCTATTCGGCCACACTGGGGAATCAGTTTGATCGGGGCACTGTCCTGATGGGACACGATGCGAGCATGGAGTTGGGAAATATCCTGACCATCTATGCCGATCCTCGATCCACCAAATACAAGGATTTGATCAAGGAAGGCCGAATCGATCCACAGGTTCCGATCTATCAATATGATCCCACTGCCGAAGGAGTGGATGCGGTCACCTCTGCTACTGCCAAGTACTTCGCCAACAAAGGCTTACTCTGGACCTACCGAGATGGAAAGCGAGTAGACTCCACCTTCTTGCATATCCGCGAATGGCTGAGCTGCATCCGTAACGGAGGCAATCCCAGCTGCGGGATCAATGAGGGTTTCGATGAGGCCATCACTGCACATATGGCAGGATTGTCTTACAAAATCGGTCGAAAAATCGAGTGGGATGCTGTGTCTGAGCGTATCATTTCCCTGCCCGGTGAGGATCTGGATGCGATACTTTTGGACAACTCGGTTGGTTGAAAATCTTGAGTTTTTGATCCTGAGGTAAGGTTGTTTTTTGGGATTTAGCTAATCTGGAAAACTCCTCACCTCGGGATTTTTATTTGCCCAAAAGAAGCGTCACTCCTGTGCTCAGTTCCAATCCGTGCATTCGATCTCCGATTACTCCCTGTCTGGCGACTGGCAGCCAATAGTGACTCCTGAGAAAAATCCCCACACGCTTGGAGAAAAGGTAATTGGTACCAAAACCAACCCGAATGTGATTGATGCCAATCTGACGGTTTTGGATAGTGCCAAACTGATACTCCTCTACAAAGTCATTTTCAAACTCATAAGTAAAATCCTGTCGCTGGAGATAGTTTGCCATGAGTCCAAAGCTGCTTTCAAAGCTGAATCCACTGTAATACAAGCTTCTCCAACGTAGTTCAAGCGGAAAGTACCATTGGGTACTTTTCACATAAATCTCATCCAAAGAGCTGATTGGCGAAGGTACATTCGGTAGTTGGGAGATGATGGTCGGGCTGAGCTGCATGATTTCTTCATCGTCCAGTTCGCCCTCCATCCGACTTCGGATTGCACCGGCGTAGATTCCCCAACCGCTATCCCATTCCAGTCCGATTTGAAATCCCATCTGGATGGGATTGTAGTATTCCACCAAGCGGCTGATCGGAAATAGCAAGGAAGCCACTCCTTCAATTTGAACCATTGGCTTGGATTTGGCAGGAATGGGAGGACTGCTCAGATTACTCGTATCGCCGACTACCAATTCCTTTTCCAGTCGAAATTCAATCTTCTCCTTTGGTGCAACGGAAGGCGCTGCCATATTTCTCCTCGCTTGCTGATTTTCCTGAGCGAGGGATTGAACTGAGTCTGATCCGGTTTTTTGTCCGCGAGAGGATTGGTTTGTTGAGTAGGAAGAATTCTTATCTACTAAAGATGAGCCGGTAGAAGGAGGAATGAACGTGCTTTCGATTGATCCTTCTCCACTGCCTTTGACCGAATCCTGATAAGTCTGAGATTTCTTTTCCTTGGATAAGGCGCTTGAGGGAGCTGAAGTGGATATGGTTTCCATGGCCTCTTTTGGTACTTTAGAATCAGGGGAGCTTGCTGCAAGTTCATTCCGAATTTCCTGATTGATCACTACGCGCTTCACCACATAGACCGTGTCTACTACGTAGACGGTATCTCGGATGTAGAGCGTGTCTGAGGCAGTCAGGGCGGCTTGATTGTCTGATTTTTCGGTAGAAAGAGTCATCTCATCCCGCTGATGCCACCACAGTGAGATCAAAAACAGCGCGGATGCAAACAGGTAAGGCATGCTCCAATGCTTCCAAAGCGGAGGTGCCGAAGTGTTCAGATTTGGAGCAAAACTCTCCCAAGCCTGATCCAAGTCAGGCATGGAAATCTCTTCCAGCTTTGCCTTTATTTTCTTTTCAAATTGATCTCGCTTATCCATGTTGCTGCTGCTTAATGGTGGAAAGTGATGCGATGGCTTTCTGCATTTTGGCTCGTGCCTTGGAATAGTTGGACTTGGAAGTACCCTCAGAGATTCCAAGTTTTTCGGCTATTTCCCGATGTGTGTAGCCTTCTACTGCATAAAGCGAAAAGACCATCTGATAGGCAGGAGGCAATTCTCGGACGAGTGTTAGGATTTCCTCCGCGCTGATTTTATCCAAAATATCCTCTTCGAAATGATTCAGAGGGACTTCGTAGTCGAGCTCTGAATACCTATCCAAGTGCCTCTTGTTGCGTCTAAAGTTGTCGATAGAAGTATTGACCATGATTCTTCTCACCCAGCCTCCAAAAGAGAGCTCAGGGGAATATTGATCCAATTCCCGAAAAACCTTTAACATGCCTTCATTGACCACGGACTGGGCTTCCTCTAAATCGCGGGTGTAGCGACGGCAAACAGTCAAGGCAAGGGGATAGGACATTTTGAAAAGCCGCTCTTGAGCTTTCCTGTCATTTTTTCGACAGCCTTTGATTAAGTCCTGTAGTTCTTTTGAATCAGGTAAATTCATTTCAGAAGCATCACGATTTCAGGTAGGAGATTGGTTGCCTTTGTCAGAAAAAAAAGTTTTGATGCAGGCAACCATTTTTAGGGTAGGTTTCGTGAGGGGTTTGATAATTTATAAGTCGGATTAACTCTGGGAGTCATGTAATGTTCTCAAAAATCTCTACTATTGAAGTTTGAATAGCATCAAAAAAATATAAAATGGCCTTACAAGAAGAGTTTGAATCACAAGGAAACTGGTTGTTTAGATACCGGAGTTTTCTTCCTTTGATCATTTTGGTGATCGGATGGATGTTGTATTTAAGGAGAGAATTGCATCCTGAAGAATTCACCTTATATAGTCCTGAGTTGGAAAATTATTTCTTGGCTGCTGGACTGGCAGTTGGATTAGTGGGTTTGTTTATCAGAGTTTATACCGTAGGCCATACTCCTAGAAATACATCAGGGCGCAATACCAAAGAGGGGCAAGTGGCTGATTCGTTAAACCAAACAGGTATCTATTCATTGGTGAGGCATCCGCTTTATTTAGGTAACTTTTTAATGTGGCTTGGGCCTGCAGTTTATACCGGTCATGTTTGGTTTATGATCGGATTTACCTTTATGTATTGGGTGTATTACGAGCGGATCATGTTTGCAGAGGAGCAATTTTTGAGGAAAAAATTCGGCCAAACCTACCTCTCTTGGTCTGAAAAAGTACCTGCCTTCGTTCCCAAATTCTCTGGTTTTAAAAAGCCGGAATATTCCTTCAGTTGGAAAAAAGTGCTTAGGAAAGAGAAAAACGGACTTTTTGCTTTGTTTACTATTTTTTGTGCCTTCGATGTTTCAGGTGAACTCATTAAGAATGGAGATCAATTTAATCCCTTTTTACTGGTTATGACTGGGATCACGGGTGTACTCTATTTAATCTTGAAAATTCTCAAAAAGAAAACGTCTATTTTGACAGAGGCAGATAGATAATCAGTATTTAACTAAATAAAAAAGCGTTCCATGAATCCTATACATGGAGCGCTTTTTTCTTTTTTTTCTATCGAACTCTAAAATGAGTGGCATATTATCTCACTTTAAGGTTGGCAGCTTTTCATGATTATTGAAAACGTTTTTATAAAAGCATAAGCCATGTTTATTTCTAGTTCATTTTTACTCTTTTACTAAATGGAAAAAGCCCTTGAATTTTATTTTTTTCTGAAGGCAACGCTATTGTTAATTGGGATCGTAATGGAATTGAAATCAAACCAAATCAATTTCTATTATGAAAAAAGTACTAGCTCTTTTACTTACCACATGTTTGAGTATCGGAACTCTTATGGCGCAAGATGAACCAGAAACACTAATCGGAAACGAGTTTTCCCTTTCCAACATCGGGATCATGGTCTCTCCAGGATTTCAATGGACCCAAATCGCTGGTGAAGGGGCGGGATTCGCCCAGTTTCGTGCAGGAGTAATACTGCATGACAACCTTACTCTTGGAGGATTTTATGGGGAAATGATCAATCAAGTTCGTCCGGTTTCATTTGCCAATACACTTCCTGCTCGAGCACACTTAGACGCTTATCAAGCTGGTGGATTTTTAGAGTACACCATGCATGCCTCAAAATTGGTCCATTTGACTTTGCCTCTATCTGTAGGAATGATGGAACTGGAGATCGATGAGGAAGGTAGAGATTTTGACTATGAAGAGGCCAAAACTCTTTTTGTGGAACCCGGTGCACAAATAGAAGTCAATCTTCATCGTTTTGCAAGACTACACGCAGGTGTCGGTTACCGAATTATGGGTGAAAAAATTGAAAATATCCCTGGTGTACCGAATGCTGAAAATAGCCTGACGTTCAATTTGGGTTTGAAAATGGGCCTTTTTCAGATTAAAAAATAAAGACTTGTTCGGATGCATACAGAGCAGAGGCTGGATTAGCTTCTGCTTTTTTTTTAGCTATCCTTGAAAAGCCTATATACTGATTGATTTTCAAAATTAGGTTTTTGGGAAATGAGTAGCGGCCTGTGGTGAATCAAGATGGTCAAACCTATATAAGTATATAGCAACCACCCCTAGACTGGGCCAAAGTTCAATGGTAAGCTTGGGAAATTTCTTTTGTTTTTTGATTTGATTTTCCCGGAGTTTGGCTAATCGGAAGCTTCCCATTTTAATCTAAAATTGAATAATTGCTCCTCCTCCATTTCAAGGATGATGCATTGCTCAATCTCGCGGTTTATTCATTTCCTGTAAAAAGGGTTCTATCTCCTTTTTTATTCTTTTATATTCATCAATCTATCATCCCATACCCATTTTATGGAAAACTACACACTCACCATCAATGGCAAAAAGCAGGAGGTCACAGCAACACCTGATATGCCACTTCTTTGGGTCTTAAGAGATCTTTTGGATATGAAAGGAACCAAGTTTGGATGTGGTCAAGCGCTCTGTGGGGCTTGCACGGTCCACTTGGATGAGGTTGCGGTAAGATCTTGCAGCTTGCCGATTTCGGAGGTGAAAAACGGAAAAATCACAACCATCGAGGGCCTTTCCGAAAAAGGGGATCATCCGCTTCAAGAAGCCTGGGTGGAGCATGTAGTTCCTCAGTGCGGCTACTACCAGGGAGGTCAGATCATGACTGCGGCAGCCTTACTGAAGCAAAATCCAAATCCAACAGAGGCTGAGATCGAAGCGGCCATGCAGGGCAATCTCTGCCGATGTGGCACGTATAATCGAATCAAGGCAGCTATCCAAACTGCAGCATCCCGCTAATTCCAAAACTGAAAAGCTATGAAAAATTTTATTCCAGTTTTTAAGGAAAAAAACAAGGTGTCAGAAGATCGGTCCAAGATTTTTGTGGCCTCCAGAAGGGATTTTCTTAAAATCGGTTCCCTCGCTACCGGTGGGTTTTTGCTGGGAATCAATTTCCAATGCTCCGGTCCAAAAGGCGATGTAGTGACTTTTGCTCCTAACGTGTACATCTCTTTCGGTTCGGATAATCAGGTAACCTTGATTGCTCACCGCTCGGAAATGGGAACAGGCATTCGGACTTCTCTGCCGATGATTATGGCAGACGAAATCGGAGCTGATTGGAGCAAAATCAAAATCGTCCAAGGCGAAGGTGACGAGGATAAATATGGAAATCAGAATACGGATGGGTCCTTCTCCGTTCGTATGTTTTTTGAACCGATGCGAAAAGCAGGGGCCACAGCTCGTCACATGCTGATCCAAGCGGCTGCGGCCAAGTGGGGCGTAGATCCTGCTGAGTGCTACACCGAAAACTCTGAGGTCCATCTGAAGGAAAGCCGTAAAAAAGTCAAGTTTGGAGATCTCGTTCAGGACTTGTTGGTAATGCCTCTTCCTGACCCTGCTACCATCAAAACCAAAGAGCTTAGCGAATACAAACTGGTAGGAACCGATGTAGCAATCTACGACGCCAAGGATATCGCTACCGGGAAGGCTGTCTTTGGAGCAGATGTGAATTTGCCCAATATGCAGATCGCTATGATCTCTCGCAGTCCGGTAGTTGGAGCTAAAATCATTTCTTACGATGACGCCCAAGCACTGGCTGTTCCAGGGGTAACGCAAGTCATCAAGATCGAAGGTGCGGGCATTCCAGCTGGCTTGGATAAACCTCTGGAAGGATTGGCAGTCCTAGCCTCCAATACGTGGGCCGCCAAAAAAGGTCGAGAAGCTTTAGAAATCGAATGGGACTTGGGTCCAAATCAGGAATACAACTCGACTGCTCAGCTCGAAGCTATGGCGAAGTCTACTTTGCAAAATGGCAAGGTTCGTAGGGAGCGCGGGAATTTCAATGCCGCCAAATCCGGTGCTGCAAAGACCTTGGACAAGACATTCAAGATCCCTTTTTATGCTCATGCCACCATGGAGCCGATTGCGGTGATCGCGGATTACAAAGGGGACGGAAGTGTAGAAATCTGGGCGCCAACTCAGCATCCGCAGTGGGCTAGAGGTGCTGTGGCAGGAGCTCTTGGAATTGAGATTGACAAGGTGAAGATGAATGTGACGCTTTTGGGAGGGGGATTTGGACGAAAGTCCAAGCCCGATGGGGTAGTGGAAGCCGCGCTACTTTCCAAAGCAGCCAAAACTCCTGTTCGCGTGCAGTGGACCCGAGAAGATGATCTACACCACGATTTTTACCATTCCCACAGTGCACAGCGGATCGTAGCGACTTTGGATGGAGCGGGGAAACTCACAGGTTGGAACCAACATTCAGTCTTTCCTGCTATCGGTGCCACAGGCAATCCGGATGAATTACATCCTTCTGATGGAGAATTGGGCTTGGGTTGTACCGATTTCCCATTTAATGTGCCCAACATTCGGATCGAAACCCACGAGTCCAAGGCCCATACCCGAATCGGTTGGCTTCGTTCCGTAAGCAATATCAACCATGCCTTTGCTGCTCAATGCATGATGGACGAAATCGCCGAAGCAAGAGGAGTGGACCCGATTCAGCAGGCGATTGAGCTTTTGGGAGAAGATCGAGATTTGAATTTTGCAGAAGAAACGGGCGGGAAGTATGAGAACTATGGGGAGAAGATCGAAGACTTTCCTTGGAATACGGGTCGGATGAAAAAGGTGATCCAAGCCGTGTCTGAAAAATCAAACTGGTCCCAAAACTTGGCAGCAGGCAAAGCTATGGGATTTGCAGCGCATAAAAGCTTTCTGACCTATGTTGCCTGTGTGGTGATGGTGGAAAAAGATGCCAATGGAAATCTCAGCATACCGGAGGTTCACTATGCGGTGGATTGTGGAGTAGGAGTCAATACGGATCGAATCAAATCCCAGTTTGAAGGAGGAGCTCAATTCGCCACCAGTTTGGCGATGACTTCAGCGATTACTTTTGATAAGGGGCAGGTGCAGCAAAACAACTTTGATTCCTATCAAATCATCCGAATGCCGCAGGCTCCGAAAAAGATCGAAGTACATATCGTGCCGAGTACCGAAAAGCCGACCGGTGTGGGTGAACCTCCCGTTCCGCCTTATATTCCAGCTTTGGCAAATGCTGTGTATAAGTTAACCGGCAAGCGGATATACGAGTTGCCGTTTAAAATTTGAGTTGATTAGAAATGCTGCTTTTCCGAAGGCAGCATTTCTTTTTTTAACCGTTAAGAGAATTGAGGGAATTAAGTGCTTTCCATTTCGTTGAATTCCTCAGTAGTTATATAAAACGCCTTAATTCTATTAATTTCTTATTATTGAAAACTATCGTTGTGCTGCTTTTCCGAAAGCAGCATTTCGCGAACCTATTCGTATTTTTGGACATGAAGCACATCCAACTCCTATCAGTTTTTACCCTGTTTTTTAGCTTTTTCGTCAATTCGTCTTTTGCCCAAAAAGAGCAAAAAGTAGACTCTGTGTATCTCGCCGGCAGTTCGCTCGGGGTGATCAAAAATCCCGTTTTGGAAGAAATCAGCGGATTGGCTTTTTCACATAAGCACCCCAATTTGATCTATGTCCACACCGACAGTGGAGGTGATCCGGCGGTGTATTTATTGGATTCTATGGGAAAAGAATTGGGAGTCATCCAGTTGGAAGGAGTTAAAAACCGAGATTGGGAAGATATTGCCGTGGGGCCAGGTCCTGGGGGAAAGCCCTATGTTTTTGTAGCCGAAATAGGAGACAATGCTGCAATTCATGGTGAAATCTGTATTATCCGTTTCCCCGAACCCAATACCCTTACGGCCAAAACCACTGTTAAACCAGAAGTCTTGAGGCTTACTTATCCCGGAGGTGCCAGAGATGCGGAAACCCTCATGGTGGATCCTATTTCGAGTGATTTGTTTATCGTGTCCAAACGTGATGATAAAAACTCCCTTTATCGAGTTCCCCAATCGGCATTTTCCAAAGGGAAATCCACGCTGGAAAAACTTCATAACCTGGATTTCACCAGTTCAGTCGCCGGGGATATTGCAAGAGATGGAAGCAAAATCTTGATCAAAAATTACTTTACCATTTACTATTGGGAGCGCAAGACAGGGGAGAGTATTCCTCAGGCCCTTCAAAGGGTGCCGAAACGACTGCCTTACGTACCCGAACCACAAGGGGAAGCTATTGGCTTCAATCCTAGCGGTAATTCATTTTTCACCATCAGCGAAAAGCGGTTTAATGTCAACCCGACCGTTTATCGATATCCGAAGAAACGATGAAACAAACGAGCTCGGTCATTTTGATGGTTCGGCCCACCCATTTTGGGTTCAATCCCGAAACGGCGGAAAGTAATTTTTACCAAAAGCAGGATGCTCGCCCCAATGATGAAATTCAGCGTCTGGCTTTGGCTGAGTTTGATGGGATGGTAGCTCTGCTGAGAGATCAGGGCGTTGAGGTTTTAGTGATGGAGGACAGTGAAAGTCCATTGAAAACCGATGCCATTTTCCCCAATAATTGGCTGAGCACGCATGCGGATGGGAAGTTGATTTTGTATCCCATGCTGTCCCCCAACCGTCGCCTGGAAAGGAGAAAGGAGATCTTGGAGCAGTTGCTTCAATTGGGTTTTGGGATATCCGAGATTATCGATTTAGGCTTTTTCGAAGAGCATGGTCAGTATCTAGAAGGAACAGGGAGTATGGTGCTGGACCGAAAGGCAAAGGTGATTTATGCGGCTTTTTCGGAGCGCACGCATCCTGTTCCCTTGGAGTATGTGGGGAAGCTATTGGGCTATCAGGTGGTGAGCTTTGAGGCCAAGCAGGAGATAGTGGGAAAGCTTTCCCCGATCTACCATACCAATGTCATGATGCATGTGGGGACGGACATTGCCGTGGTGTGTCTGGAAAGTATCATCAAGACAGAAGAAAAACAAAAAGTGATCGATTCCCTGACCAAATCAGGTAAAAAAGTCATTCCGGTTACAGCAAGGCAGAAATTTCAGTTTGCCGGAAACATGCTGGAAGTAAGCAATGACGGAGGTGAGAAGTTTACCGTGATGTCTCAGGCGGCATTGGATTCCCTCAATGTGGGCCAAATCCAGCAAATCGAAAAGTACACGACGATCATCAGTCCGGCCATTCCCACCATCGAAAAGCTCGGAGGGGGCTCCGTGAGGTGTATGATGGCGGAGATTTTTTTGCCCAAAAACTAAAAAGCCGTGAGCAGAAACTCACGGCTTTTCATCTGTCTCAGTTAGCATCCTTCGCACTGAGATTGCCTCACTTCAATCTTAAATACCCGTGTAATTAAACGGTGTAATCGCACGAAGTTCGCTTTTCAGCTCGGTGGAAATCGGTAGGTTTTCTACAAATTCCGCGATGGATTCTTCCGTGATTTTGCTGTTGGTACGGGTCAGATCACGTAAAGCTTCGTAAGGTTTGGGGAATCCTTCTCTGCGCAGGATGGTTTGAATCGCCTCGGCAACTACGGCCCAGTTTTCTTCCAAATCCGCATCGATTGCTGCCTGATTCAGTTCCAATTTGCCCAAGCCTTTTTGCAAGGACTCCAAGGAAATCAGCATGTGTGCCAACGGAACTCCAATGACTCGCAACACGGTGCTATCCGTCAAATCACGCTGCAATCTGGAAATCGGTAGCTTGGCTGCCAAATGCTCCAAAAGGGCGTTGGCGATGCCCAGGTTGCCTTCCGCATTTTCAAAATCGATCGGGTTTACCTTGTGAGGCATGGCAGAAGAACCCACTTCTCCGGCTTTGATTTTTTGCTTGAAATAGTTCATCGCCACATACTGCCAAACGTCTTTGGACAGATCAAGCAAGATGGTGTTGATACGCTTCAGTCCATCAAAGACGGCAGCCAGGTTATCGTAATGCTCGATTTGGGTAGTGGGGAACGAGCGCTCCAGCCCGAGGTAATTTTCTACAAAAGTGAAGGCAAATTCATTCCACTCAAAGTCAGGATAGGCTACCACGTGTGCATTCATATTCCCTGTGGCGCCACCAAATTTGGCAGAGTAAGGTACCTGCTCAAGCAGCTCCAGTTGCTTTTTTAATCTTACCACAAAGACATTGATCTCCTTTCCCAGTCGGGTGGGAGAGGCGGGCTGCCCGTGGGTTTTGGCCAGCATGGGGATTTCAGACCATTGATCGGCCAAGTCGGCAAGCTTTTCGATCACTTCTTCCAAAGCCGGCAAGATCACTTCCTGAATTCCCCGCTTGAGCATCAGAGGCGTTGCGGTATTGTTGATGTCTTGAGAAGTTAGTCCAAAGTGGATAAACTCCTTGTAGGGTTCCAAACCGAGTTCATCGAATTTTTCCTTCAGGAAATATTCCACAGCCTTCACGTCGTGGTTGGTGGTCCGCTCAGTAGTTTTGATCCAAGTGGCATCTTCCATGGAAAAATGCTTTACCCAATCCCGTAACTGCGGGAAAAGTGCATGATCAAATTCGGCCAGTTGAGGAAGAGGGAGTTGACAAAGGGCGATAAAATATTCCACTTCGACATGCACCCGATATTTGATCAGGGCAAATTCAGAGAAAAATGCACGAAGAGGGGCGGTTTTGCCGGCATAGCGTCCATCCACAGAGGAGACGGCAGTCAGGGCATTTAATTCCATATCAGTTTGATTTGCTTCGCAAAAGATAGATTCAGTCCGTAAATCGGAAGTTGCAAAGGTAAGGGCTTGGGGCCAAAAACGGGCTTTTGGTTTAATATTTCTCCCTAGAGGACAAACTTACTTTTCTCTTTTGGGGTTATTCACTGAAATTTCTCAGGCATATGGGCATTATCCCGCTTGAGGGATTAATTTTGCAGCCAATTCACCAAAAGATCAGATGTTCAATTTCTTCAAGAAAAAGGAAAAAGAGGTCAAAGTAAATCCATTTTTGCCGCTTAAAGTCAGAGAAGTAGTTAAGGAAACTTCAGACACAGTTACCATCTATTTTGAGCAGCCAGAGCCCTATTTGGATTATAAGCCGGGCCAGTTTTTGACCTTGGTGATGGAATTTGAAGGAAGGGAGCAACGAAGATCGTATTCACTTTGCACCTCACCGTTTGTAGATCCTTTCCCTGGAATTTCTGTGAAGCGCGTACCCAATGGGCTTTTTTCCAATTTCTTAAATGAAAAAGTATTTCCAGGTAAGACGCTGAATGTGGTGAAGCCCATGGGCAATTTTACCACAGACTTTCACTCCAAAAACCGCCGCCATTTCTTTCTCATTGCAGGTGGAAGCGGGATTACGCCGATTATGGGGATTTTGAAGTCGGTATTGGTCAATGAACCCCAGTCTATAGTGACGTTGATTTATGCGAGTAGGAATGAAGAACAAATCATCTTCAAAAAACAACTGGAACTACTCCAACTAGCCAATCCAGATCGTCTTGAAATTATTCATAACCTGAGCCAGCCTTCTGAAAGCTGGACTGGACTGAAGGGTAGACTTTCGGGAGAGGTTTTAAAGGAGCTTTTTGCGAAAGCAGAATATGAGCCGCGCTACGAAGAGATCTATTTTATGTGTGGTCCAGATGGGATCATGGATACTGCCCAGCAGGTGTTGGATGAATTGGGGGTGGAAACAGACCGAATTCACCGAGAAAGCTTCTTCTCTGCAGCCGCTCATCAGGCACAAGAAGATGCCTTGAAAGGAATAAACAACGGGATTTTGACCCGAGATGTCACCATAGTATTGGAAGGGGAAGAGCATGTGGTAACAGTCAATCCAGGTAAAACGGTATTAGAATCAGGCTTAGCAGCAGGATTGAATATGCCTTACAGCTGTCAAAGTGGGCTTTGCACCGCTTGTAGAGGACGGGTACTCAATGGACAGGTGAAGATGGATGAGGATGCAGGATTGAGTGAAAAGGAATTGGCAGCGGGCTATGTGTTGTGCTGTGTGTCTAGACCCTTGACAGACGATATCAAAATCACCATCGAATAATTCAATCCCACTTGGAAACTCAGGAACTACGAAAAATTTACCATCGAACAGAACGCTTGACGCTGATCATTTTATTGATAGCCCTTCCGGCTTTTGGGATGGTTTACCTGTATCACAATTCGGGTAGCATCTCTAAAGATCTCCCTCAGCTGTCGGGTTTCCCAAACGGATTTTTGATGACCTTCTCGGTGACTTTATTGGTTGGACAATATTGGGCTTTTCATCTCAACATGAAAAAGGCCATTAAACAAGGCGAATTATTGGAAAAAGTGAAAATCTATGCAAAGGCTACCACACAGCGGTTTTTATTTCTTTTTCTAGTGTCCATTTCCAGTACGATTGGACTCCTCTTTAGTGGCAATCCGTTTTTCATTGTTGTTTTCGCTTTGGCATTGGTGTTTTTTTCTTTGGCCAAACCCAGTCCCGACCGAATGTCCAGACTGATGAAATTGAAAAAAGAAGACCGGGAACTTCTGAGAGAAATTGCCCGGCCTAGTTGATGATAGAAGGATAAGAGAATAAGAGATATAGAGTTTGGTAAACCTGCTCTCTAAATCTCTTAATCTCTAATCTCTCAATTTTCAATGGTAATGTTTCCTGAACTAATGTTGCCACGAATGGTGGTAGTTGCACCATTGGAGATTTCAAGTGTCTTTCCAGTGGAGATGGTTCCTACTTTTAGATTCCCGGAAGAAGCCTTGAGTGAATAATTGAAGCTTTTTAAATCACTGCCTGTCTGGATGTTGAAATTGCCGGAAGTGCCGCTAAACTGGGTTTGTGGGCCAAGTCCTGCCAAGGTGGCGCGGATATTTCCTGAGGTAAATTGCAATTTGCCCAAGGAGCCGATATTGTTCAGTTTGGCGTTTCCTGAGGTCAATGATGCTGCCAGCGTGCCTTTTACTCCGTTTGCTTCCAAAGAACCACTGGTAGATTCATAATCCACATTGCCATTGACCTGATTGATCGATGCATTTCCCGAAGTGAGTCTGGCTTGCACATTTCCATTTACCCCATTTACCTCTAAGTTTCCGGATGTTGCGCCGAGGTAAAGGTCCCCACTGATATTGGTTGCAGTGATTTTACCGGAGGTCACCTGCAAAGAAGTTTCAGAAGCTTTTACTTTGTCCACCTTGAGCGTACCTGAGCTGTTTTTGAATTTTACATTCATGTTTTCCGGTCCGGTGATCGTGATGTAGCCTTTGTTTCGGCTATTCCAGGAATAGTTGCTTACTTTCCGCTCGAGACTGATTTTCAAAACATCTCCTACTGTTACGAATACGATATCCTGATCATTGTCATTGGAGGCTAGGTAAGCAGTCACGTCTACTGAGGAGGATGAACCTCCCTGATAGCTAACGTCCAGCCATCCCCCGTTGACTTCGATCGTTTTGATGTTTGGGTATGATTTTTTGGTGTCCACCAGGACATTTTGAGCAAGTGCGGCTGTTGCAGAAAGTACAAACAGGCTAAAGCTCAAGAGTAGGGTTAAGTTCTTTTTCATGGTTTTTGGATTGAATTATCTGAACGAAATGCCAAAACTGATTGCTTGTACCTCAGGTCCTTTGCCCGGGATAAAGAAATCATTTAGGTCATAGCTAAGGAAAAGGTTGACATCCCCGACGCCAATTTCGGTTCGGAGTCCATAGCGGAAGTTTTCCGCAAACATGTTGGCTTTTTCGAATTGCTTTTTAGAGTTGCCATTAGCATCCTCATAGACAAATTTGCCTCTGCCACCCAATCGCAAACCTCCATAAGCGCCGAGACCAAAGCTTAGCTTGCCATTGTTGCTGACTAGGGTAGGTACAAAGGTCAGGTTAGCATAAGAGGCTGAGATTTTTGATTTGGTGCCGTCACCTCCAGTAAAATCTTCCCATGCGATGCCGTTGGGTGTGCGGATGGCGATCTGGTCACGATCTTCAAATTTGTAATTGAACCAGTTGACGCCTAAAGAAGTATTGAGGTGGAAGTTTTTGGTGGCTTTGTATTGACTGAGATATTTTACCTCTACGTTCCATGATCCCCACGGCTTCACGGTAGGAGTCTGATCACTTGGATTCCAGAGGTTGATACCAAGGTCTGTTACGATATCACCTGAATACTTGCTGTTTTTTTTAAACCAGGTTGTGTCCTTGTTCCAATTTTTCTCATCTACTTCTGCTTCGAAGGACTTGGTCCCGTCGCTGTACTTTTGATACGTCCAATCTTCTCCAAAAAAATGAAGGGTTTTGGATTTTACTACGGTTCGGTTATCCTGCGAGAAACCATAAAAGGGAAGGCTAATTGCCAGGGCAAGCACTAAAGAGTAAGCTTTTTTCATAAAATAGTTGGTTTAAAGAATTGGAAAATGGGGAGGTTCACTCCCCACTTTTTAGAATATCACGCCGAATGCTATGGGAGTCACTGAAGGTCCTTTTCCTTCTTGGAAAAGCTCGTTGAGGTCATAGGTAGTATAGAATTTCACTCTTCCCACGCCCACTTCACCGCGGATACCATAGCGGAGGTTTTGGAGATAGAGTCCGGTGTTTTCGGTGTCTTTGCGACGTCCGGATCCTCCCAGATCCTCATACACAAATTTGGATCTTCCGCCAAGGCGATAGCCGACATAGGGACCTGCGGCTACTTGCAATCCTCTTTTGCCTTCACCATCCATCTTGCCAAAGTCCAGTTTGAAAAGGGTCATGGCAGTAAGGTAAGAGGCGGAAATTTTGCTTTTCATTCCGTCTACGTCATTTCGTTCCAAGAATGCAATGCCCTCATTTCCTTGCACTGCTTGAATGTTTCGGTTTTCAAATTTGAAATTGTACCATTGGAAGCCCAATCCAAAATCCCAATTAAAACCATTGCTGATTCGCTGGGAGGCCATCCAATTAATCCCAAAGTTCCAGCTACCCCAGCCTTTGACCGCATAGGGCATATCTGAAGTTGGGAATCCGCCGTTTTCGACCAGGTTATTGATTCCAAGGTCGATATTGGAGTAGGTGCGGAAAGACTTTTCGTGTTTGGATTTACCGCCGTCGGTTTCGATTTTGACCTTAGTGTTTTCACCGGATTCATCGACATAAACCCGCATTCCGCCTACGCGAACTTCAGTTTCGGGGCCTTCTTCTCTGACTTTGACAATTTCTTTGACTGATCCGTCTTTCTTTCTCAGCTCTACTATAGTGAGCTCACCGGTTTCTTTATTTTCAACCAAATCAAGCTCAGCGATGATCTGATTGATGTTCATTAGTTTGAGTTTGTCAAAGTCGTCCTTGGAGTCGACGATGATGACTACTTTTCCTGACTTGCCAAATTCCACCACCACGCTGTCTTTAGGGATGGCTTTTTCAGTCATTTGGGAGAAATCTGTAGAACTATTGCCGGCAAAAGCTACTTGGACTACAGCCATGAGGCAAAACAAAAGCAGGTACTTTTTCATAGGAATTGATAATTTGAAAGGTGGTAGTTGGTTTAGTTTTCTATCTTATTTTCTGGAGGTCAAGGTGGTAAACAGGTTATTTTTCTTGTCTTGTAGGTCGGCAAATCCTTCATCTACTTTTCCGAGAAGACCTTCTACTTTACCCACCGTCTTACCCATTTCAGTGATCAGGTTTTTTTCAGGCTCAGGGCTTTTTTTGAGACCATCAGAGTAGATGTTGATCCGGTAAAGAGGACCATCTTCTGTAGCGGTGTTGGTTGCCTCTGCCACCGTCTGCTGCATAGTGGCTGGCTGAGTCACCGGAAGAGTCGCTTCATTGATTTCTATGCTCACAGGCGGAACAGTCACTTGCAATTCTCTAGTACTTTGCTCATCCATTGCAATTAATGCCTGTGATTTTTTGATTTCTGAAGTTGGATTTACCTTTTCTTTTTCAATTTTTTGAGTGGAGTTGACTTGATTTTGATTCGAAGCTGAACGAGTTATAATGGATTGGTTTTGGGATTCTTTGTCTTTTATAATTTCGGTTTGAGAGACGATGTCTGTGGATTCAGAAGAAGCAGCCGGATTTTCCTCATTGGAGGTCAAAGCTTCGGTAGCATTTGCTTCTTCAGCTAAAAGCTGGTCTTGTGCGGCCTCTCCGGAATTTTTCCAAAATATCCAACCAGATACCAGTATTACGGCGACCGAAGCAGCCACTGCCCACCAAATACCCCGATGGGAAGCTTTGGAGACAGGAAGCTGACTATTCAATCTTTCCCAAGCGAGTGCACTTGGTTTTTCTTGATGTTTTTCGAGTTTTTCCCGGAAAATCCGGTCAAATTCTTCGTTTGTCTTAGCCATGATTCGTCTTGATTTTGGGTTGCAGACTGGCAATTTTATCTTTTAGTGCCGCACGGGCACGGTTAAGCTGTGATTTGGAAGTGCCTTCGGATATTCCCAAAAGCTCCCCGATTTCCTGATGCGAGTAACCTTCGATGGCATACAGGTTAAATACCGTTCGGTAACCTACCGGCAGGTTTTGAACCAATTCCATCAATTCGGCCGCTTCCATATGCGTCAGTTCATACTGTGCGTGAGATAAACCTGCTTCATCCACTTGGTTGATCTCCATCATCAGGTGCCTGTTGCTCCTGAGTGTCATCAGTGCCTGAGTGACTACGATCCGCTTCATCCATCCTTCAAAACTCCCTTTGGATTGGTATTGGGGAAGCTTGTCAAAGATTTTCATGAAGCTCTCGATCATCACGTCCTCGGCATGTTCTCGGTCTTTGAGGTACCGTAGACAGATCGTCAAAAATTTCCCTGAGTAGGTATCGTACAAGTGACGCTGGGCTGATCTGTCCCCATTTAGGCATCCTTTGATAAGTCCCTCTTCAGTAGAAAAATTGGATCTGTTAAACATTCCGGTTGGCTTTCAAATGGGTAGATGCAAGCCTGGGAAAAAGGGTTGCAGGCAGAATTAAAAAAAGTTAATTTTTTTTAGGTTTAAAAATAAATTACCTGAAAATCAGTTTGTTAAATTTTATTGAAGACTTAAACTCAAAGCGAAAAAATAAAAAACAACAAGGCAACCACCATGATCAGAATCATAATCTGTGATTTTTCCTTGTGCTCCTGTGCCAGTTTTCGTTTTTTCAAGACCATTACAGCCATTCCCAATCCGAAAAACTGAAGCAATAGACTTACTCCGTTGATTGGTCCCATGGGTGCCTGAAGCACTTGTAGCTGAGCATTAAGTATAGATAGCGCCCCGAGTACGATACCTGTGATGCCAAAGAGAAAAGAGCGCTGAAGGAGGATAGGTTCGGGGAGGTCAGACCATTTCATGAGTAGGGAAATAAGAGATTGGGAGAATTAGAGAACAAGGGATTGGGGCTGTTATTAGATTCTTGATTTACGGGATGCAAAGTACGAAGCAATTTCATCTCCACGGAGGGCATTGAGGGTCATTTCTTTGGTAAGACCACCTTTTCTTCCTACCAGCACGCCATACTTCATATCTGCGTAGCCTTCCATTTCGTGTGCATCGGGGTTGATGGAGAGTTTGACTCCTTGTTCCATGGCATACCGGACCCATCGCCAATCGAGATCAAGTCTCCAAGGGTTAGCGTTGATCTCAATGACCACACCGTGAGCCGCACAGGCATCGATGACCGCTTTGTGATCGATGGGATAGCCTTCTCTGCGAAGCAGAAGTCTGCCTGTGGGATGTCCAAGAATGGTGGTGTAAGGATTAGAAATTGCTCGGATCAAGCGCTCCGTGGCGCGCTTTTGATCCATGTTGAGAATGGAATGCACCGAGGAAACAATAAAGTCGAAACTACCCAGCACTTCGGCTGGATAATCCAAGCTTCCATCTCCAAGGATATCGGATTCTATTCCTTTGAAGATGCGGAAAGGAGCCAACTCCTGATTGAGCTGATCGATTTCTTGGTGCTGTTTGACGACCTTTTCGATTTCCAGTCCTCCCGCGTAGCTGGCGGTGCGGCTATGGTCAGAGATGCCAAGGTATTCATAGCCCAGTGCCTTGCAGTGTTCTGCCATCTGACGGAGGCTGTGCTTGCCGTCGCTGTAAGTAGAGTGGTTGTGCAGGATTCCTTTGAGATCTGCCTCTTGAAGTAGTGCAGGAATTTTATTTTCCCTCGCCAACAGGGTTTCATCTCCTCCTTCTCTCATCTCCACAGGTATAAACTGGAGTTGATTTTTCTCAAAAAACTCCTCTTCAGAGGTAAAGTCTTTCTTTTGAATTTTTTCAGCAATGGTCTCTTTATCGTCAGCCAACGAAAGTAGGTGTGCTTTTGAGGCTTCTAGGCTTAATTTTTTCCAAATGAAATCAGAACCTGATGAGAAATGGATTTTGACTTGAAGTTCGGGCTCTCTTAATTTTCCTCGCCAAGTCATAGGCCCCGAAAGCGTCCAATTCCATTCAATAGGTTCGAAAGTGCTCAAGTGGGGTTTTAGGTCAGGTAGGACATCCGAACCGATCAAAAATTCAACTTCAGAGATGATCTCCATTTTTCGTGCAAAATCGCCAACTGTGGCAACTTGGGCATGGCTAAGCAGCTGTTGAAGAGTGGATTCCAAGCGTATGACTGCGTCTTCAATGTCCGCAAAAAGCCATTTACCGGCATTGGAAGCTTTGAAGATCAGATTTTGCATGATGGATTCCTGTGTTTTTTCACCAAACCCTTTGATTTGGGCGACTTTTCCACTTTGGCAGGCTTCCATCAGTTCATGGGTGGAAGTGATGCCGAGTTCGTCCCAAAGCGTTTTGACTTTTTTTGGCCCAAGCCCTTTGATCTGTAGAATTTCCAAAATACCCGCTGGAGTCTTGTCGATAAGTTCGTTGAGGGTAGGAAAAGCCCCGATGGATTTAATGCTTTGGATGGCTTCTACAATACTCTTTCCAACTCCTGGAATTTCAGCCAAAGCTTTGTCGCTGAGTTCGGTAAGATCCTGATCGCCACGCTCCAGGGAGTTGAGCGCACCTTGGTAGCTACGGATTTTGAATGGATTTTCCTCGTGAAGCTCCATGAGCTGAATGCAAAGCTTCAGTTGTTTCAGAATCGTTTTATGGTCCAAGGTTTCAAAATTTTCGTTACAGGGATGAGACAATTGTCTCCAAATATAGTTTTCAAAATTAAGACTGATGGGGTAACTTGAAAAAGACAATGGTCAATGTTCAATGACCAATAAGCAATTACCAATGATCCTTGAGCATATCTCTATTTTCAATACCGAATAACGAATAACCAAAATTCAATAACCAAAGCATGAACTACTGGATGGTCAAAACAGAACCCACCTCTTATTCTTGGGAGGATCTGGTCAAAAAGGGGGAAGATGTGTGGGACGGCGTACGCAATTACCAAGCTCGTAATTTCCTGAAAGCCATGCAGAAAGGGGATGGAGTGTTGTTTTATCATTCGGGAAAAGACAAAGCCATCGTAGGAGTAGCTGAAGTGTCTGAAGAAGCTTTTCCTGATCCCAAAGATCCGGCCTGGGAAGCAGTAATTCTTCGGGCAAAAACTACCCTTGCCAACCCAGTCACATTACAACAAATCAAGGCTGAAGATCGACTTTCCGAGATGCTTATGCTCAGACAATCCAGGTTGTCTGTGATGGCAGTGACTCCAACAGAGTTTGAATTAGTACTAAAAATGGGATCATGAAATCGGGCTTGCGCTTCAGCCTTAAAAATTAGGATATTTTTTAATCCTAAGAAGATTCCCTGTGAACCCTTAAAGCCAAAAAAACACATGAAAATTCGCTTGTTTTTCATTTTGCTCTTCTTTTCAGTCTCGCCGGTATTTGGTCAATTGAAATTCATGGAGCGCTATGAGCAAGTTTCAGCCCCTTTTGATCCAATTTTTGAAATCATGCGGATTCCGGATGGCTTGGTTTCTTTCCGTACTTATCAAGCCCGAAATCTCACAGCCAGCCGTGTCTTTCAGTATTTCCGATCTGACATGAATTTAGGTTCTACAGGAATGATCGAACTGGAAATTCGAAATGGATTTGACATGATCGGCTATGATACCGACGGGTGGATGCTTTACGTATTGTTTTCCAGAGGATTTAATACGGGGGCTGAAAAGTATATTTTGGAAATCGATCTACAAACCAATCAAGGCTTGGAATACGGTGCCTTAAATCTGCTTCCTTTGGAATTAGTGGAGTTTTTGGTAGTAGATCGAAAAGCGATTTTTATGGGAAATGCCGAAGGTAGACCTGCCTTGCAGATTTTAAATCTTGAGGATAAGTCTCTCCATACTGTGCAGGGGATTTACGGTAACAATACCCAAGTACTCCAAATCAGAAAATTGAAAGAACTGGATGCCCTGGAAGTAGTAGTAAGCAGAAGGGGGCAATATAAAAATCGGGAGACTTCTGTATTGACCTTTGATATGTTGGGCAATCTGGTCAGGGAGGTGAAAATCGATAACTTTGGAGACCAAGGTGAGGAGATTCTTGACGGGTTTCTCTTGGCAGATAAGAATTACCAACAGGTAATGATTGGGGGTTTTGGGACAGCTGTCCGTAATTCCTGTCAGGGCATGTATATACTGGAAATCAATGAATTTGGAGAGTACGAGGCCAAATTCTACACCTTGGAGGACTTCCCTAATTTTTACAATTACCTTCCTGAAAAGCGAAAAGTCAAGCAAGATCAATTAGTACTCAAGGATATCGAGCGGGGTAAAACCCCAATCATTCGAAATACCTTCTCTATCCGTGACGTGAGGGAAACCGACGATTCGTTTTACATCTATTTTGATCAGGTTAATATAACTACCTCTAGAGGAAATGGCAGGGTGGCACCACCTTTTCAAAATTCTCCTTACCGCTATGACCGAGTCAGTCGGATGGGATATGCTCCTTATTACATGGATCCTTTGCTTGGTCCAAACCTTTCTACTCCGCTTTATTCGGTCTACACTGAATATCGCTATCAGTCTTCCCATTTTATGAAAGTGTCAAAAACAGGACAGGTCATTTGGGATAATTCTGCTACCTATGGAGACTTGATTACGGCTTACCCTGAGCCATTTGGAGAGATATCTATCGTCGGGGATGATCTATTTCACTTATATGCTTCAAATGAGGAGATCTTGCTGAGCTTTTTTAGAAATGGAGAAAAAGTAGCTGAGAACCTTGCTTTTCCTATTTCTTTGCCTGATGAAACTGCAAAAATCCAAAGTACGGATCCTGAATCTCTTCGGCTCGTTCATTGGTATGACCGATATTTTTTGCTCACGGGAAAGCAATCGGTGAAGTACCAGAATGGGCAAGGTCAAGCAGAGGTAAAGGATGTGGTTTTTATGAGTAAAATTTTGGTAGACGGGGATTTGTACACTCCAGAGGCAGCAAAGGAGAAAGAAGGAGACAAAAAGGAAGAAGAAGTTAAGGAAAGGATAGTGCCCGTATTTCACCTGTATGATTTTCGGTAATTGGGATTTGTACCAACTGGCAGAGGTTCGGGACTTGGTTTAATTTTCTATATTTACCCGCAAATTCTCCCCATGCAAAAACGGCTTGTCCTCGATCAGCAGCAGATAGAAATCACCTTGAAGCGATTCTGCTACCAACTCATCGAAAATCATGACGATTTCGAAAACACCGTACTTTTAGGGCTTCAGCCTCGGGGCACCATTTTATTGGATAAGATTGTGGTTCTGCTCAAGGAAGTTTCAGGAATTGAGGTTCCTTCGGGTTATTTGGATGCCACCTTTCACCGGGACGATTTCCGTAGGAGAGACTTTCCACTCAAAGCCAATGAAACCAAGATTGATTTTTTGGTCGAAGGCAAAAAAGTAATTCTCATTGACGACGTGCTTTACAAAGGACGCTCTGTACGAGCGGCTATGGATGCAATGATTGCATTTGGCCGGCCACAAAAAGTAGAATTGATGGTTTTGGTGGATCGAAGACTTACGAGAGATTTTCCCATCATGCCGGATTATGTCGGTGTCAATGTCAATACCTTAGATTCTCAATACGTGGTGGTGGAATGGAGAGAACAGGGTAATCCTGAAGATGGAATTTGGATCACAGAGAAAGCAAAAAGTTAATCATGTCGCAACTCAGCACCAAACACCTGCTTGGTATCAAAGAAATCACAGAGGCTGACATTCGCCTCATTCTAGAGACAGCAGCCAATTTCAAAGAAGTCATCAACAGACCGATCAAGAAAGTTCCTTCTCTCCGCGACATTACCATTGCTAATGTTTTCTTCGAAAATTCGACCCGTACCCGGCTTTCTTTTGAGTTGGCACAAAAGCGACTCAGTGCCGATGTGGTGAATTTTTCATCTTCCAACAGCTCAGTCAAAAAAGGGGAGACCCTAGTCGATACCGTCAACAACATTTTGGCGATGAAAGTGGACATGGTCGTGATGCGACATGCCAGTCCCGGTGCTCCACATTTCCTATCTAGAAATGTTAAAGCCAATATCGTTAATGCAGGAGATGGAACTCATGAGCATCCCACTCAGGCGCTCTTGGATGCTTTTTCCATGCAAGAGAAACTTGGCGACCTGGCAGGAAAGAAAATTGCCATCATCGGAGATATCCTGCATTCGAGAGTAGCTCTTTCCAATATCTTCTGTCTGCAAAAGTTGGGTGCGGAGGTGATGGTGTGCGGACCGGTGACGCTTTTGCCTAAATACATTTCCAGCCTTGGGGTCAAAGTAGAACTGGATGTGATGAAAGCACTCCAATGGTGCGATGTAGCCAATGTGCTGCGAATCCAGCTGGAGCGTCAGCAGATCAAATACTTTCCAAGTTTGAGAGAATATTCACTTTACTATGGGATCAACAAAAGAATGTTGGATTCCTTGGATAAGAAAATTGTAGTCATGCACCCCGGGCCGATCAACAGAGGAGTTGAATTGAGTTCTGATGCAGCAGATTCCGAGCAATCAATCATCCTGGATCAGGTAGAAAATGGGGTAGCTGTGCGAATGGCCGTGCTTTATTTGCTCGCTGGTGTGAAAGGGTAGTTTTTAAAGTATCAAGTAACAAGATATTTGACTTTAGACACAAGACCTTAGACAATAGACAAAAGAGATAAGATTCTGAGAATGGAGATTTTTAATAACTAAAAAAGGGCGAGACTGAAATCTCACCCTTTTTAGTTTCTATTTGATTTGGGTAGCTGAATCGTGTCAACTCTCGATTTTATGGTTATTTTCCCCATTTGCCGCCACCGATGGTGAGGCCAAGGGTAAAGCCAAAGTATTGGTTGATCGCTTCTCCAATCACTTGGCCACTGAGATTCTGCAGGTTGCTGGGTGGTACTAAGTTGTATTCGGCGCCTAGTCTGAATTTTCCTAATTCAACACCTGCTCTCACCATCGGTGCCCAGGCAAAACTTGCCTCGAGATTTCCCACTTCTTCTTGGTCGATGTCATTGCTGTCGATCCGGACTGAGCTCAAAGCAAAATAACCAAAACCCGCTCCGAGGTAGGGAGCGACACGGCTATTGCCCTTATTGAAATAGTAATTTAAAGTACCTGTGATGGAAGCGTTTCCTGAGACCTCACCTTCGTAGTCCTCCGAAATGTTGTAGTAAGTCACGTCTTTGGCCAAGCCGGCTACACCAAACCTTACCCCAAAGGCCAGGTTGTCTTTGAGAAGAATCTGAGGTTCGAGGTTCAAGAGGGCGCCGATCCCTCCGTTTTGGGGCACAGCTGCACCTAAATCCATCCCAAACCGAAATCCACCTGCCCGCTGGGCAAAAGCTGATTGCACAATCAAGAAGGCAATCATTAATCCGAAAAGCTTTTTCATAAGCATGTTAAGTTTATCTATGCCGCTTCGCAAAAAAGATTCCAAAAAGCCTGAAACCAGAAGTCTATCAGACAAGTTTAGCTACTTTGACCAAGGCAATTCAAAATTAGTCAGCCAAGGTTTCTCTTCTTCCGTGGATGAATCTCTTCGCTGTTAGGTTTAGGTTTGTTTTATTTCTTTCAATTGACCATCATCGCAACAAATCTGTTTTATGCTCACTGTTACCAATCTCTCAAAAACCTATGGCAAGCAGGCTGCTGTAGATGATATCACTTTTCACCTGGATGGAGGAGAAGTAGTAGGGCTACTCGGTCCAAACGGGGCCGGCAAAAGTACCACGATGAAGTGTATTGTCGGACTGCTTCGCAAAACCGCTGGAGAAATTACCATCGGGGGGTATGATCACCTAAGTGTGGAGGCAAAGAAATTTTTCAGCTACATCCCGGAGACCCCCTATGTGTATGATTTACTTACCATTTGGGAGCACATGCAATTCATCGCTCAGGCTTATGGGGTTAAAGATTGGAAACCTCGTGCAAAAGAGCTTTTGGAACTGTATGAATTGGATGATAAGGAAAAGAAGCTTGGGCGTGATCTTTCCAAAGGAATGAGGCAAAAGGTGTCGATCTGCTGTGCACTTTTGCCAGATCCTCAGCTATTGTTTTTCGATGAACCCATGATTGGCCTGGACCCCAAGGCCATCAAAAACACCAAGCTGCTTTTCAAAAAGCTAAAAGAGCAAGGAAAAACCATTTTGGTATCTACTCATTTGATCGATAGCGTGGAGTCGATTGCAGACCGGATTATGATCATGAAAGACGGTAAAATCATCGGTAACGATACCGTAGAAAATCTCAAAATCCAAGCAGCAAGTGGGGACGGATTGAGTTTGGAGGACTTATTCTTAGAATTGACCAAAGATGAATGAAGTTCGCCTACTTCTGAGGAAAGATCTGCTCATCCTCAAGAATAACATCCTGTTGATTTTCAGAAATCCTGCTAGACTGGTTCCATATGCAGTGATGATCGGGTATTTCTTGTTTATGTACACCCGTAGATTTTCCGGCAGCAAGGTCTCCACTGACGAACTCAATATGGATGCAGCTGGTGAGGTGGATTTTGCTTTGCAGAATGTGATCGGGGGGGCGACTTTGCTTGCTTTGGCATTTTTGATTTTCCAACTCTATCGAGCCACGAAAAACAACGTCACCTTCTTTAAAATGGCGGATGTGAATTTGTTGTTTACTGCCCCAGTGAAGCCAGAAAACCTATTGATCTACTACATGGCCCGATCGATCTTGCCCGCATTGGGTGGTTCTTTGTTTTTTCTGGCCTATAGCGGTGGGCAAATGGCGAGGGACTTTGAGCTGGGAGCATTAGGTATAGTGTTTCTTGTTTTGGGGTTTGCTCTGTTCTTCTTTATGATCTTTCCACTTAGGTTTTTGATCTACACCCTGCATACGAAGTTTGGAATCATCCAATACATCCGAGGAGGAGTAATCGGACTGGGAGTGCTGTTGGTAGCCATGATTTTGATTCCGGGTTTGATGGCGGAGGAGTTTTGGCAAGGCATGTTCAGCTGGATTGCTTCTCCATGGTTTGATCTATTTCCTGTTGTCGGATGGAGTCGGGGCATGATGGGGTATTTTGTCAATCAGAATTTGATTTTGTCTTCCAGTTTCCTTTTCCTTTATGCTTTGTCCTATTTTTCAGTAGTCAAGCTGGTCATCCGATATGCGGGATACTATTATGAAGACGTGCTGGAATCCACTAAGTCCAATGAGGAAAAGCTTGAAAAAGCCTTAGGCAAGCGGGATGTAACTGAAGACACGTACAGTCTCAATGCCAAAAAGCAGCTGGCACTTCCCGAATTTGGAATGGGAGCCAAAGCATTTTATTGGCGTAATTATGTCCATAGCAGCAGACAGGACTTTCACCCCTTGATTGGGGTGTACACATTGGGTATGGCTTTGTTGGGGATTGTTTTTGCCGGATTGTCAAATTTTGACTGGTTTTCCCACAAGGTGGTGTATTTCTATCTGTGCTTTATGATCGGCTTTTATTTCCTGGCAGGTATTGGTCGGGCGAGTATAGGTGACCTTAAAAAGCCCTGGTTTATCCTGGTCCCGGCGAGTTGGTCATCCAAGTTTTGGAATATGATCAAGTTGGATTTGCTTCAGACCGTGATTTTCTCCCTTTTGCTGATAATTCCGGCGGTTTTTTTGGCAGGGATCCATGTAGGGCTGATCGTGATTTTTCCCTTAGGGATGATTTTTGCGTATCTGGTAGGATTGGCGGTCAATTTGATTCCTCAGGTAGGTCTTGACGAAGGATGGGATCGGATTTTGATCAAGCCCCTGATGATTGGGGGAATATTTATTTTCGGATTGATTCCTTCATTTATTTTGGGAGTCATCGTTTTGGCAGTGACTGACCAGTTTATCTATGGGCTGTTAACCATGGTAATTGGCTTGGGTTTGGTAGCCTCAATTTTGGTTCACGTCACCTTGGATATTTTGAAGCGATTGGAGTTCAAAGAGATTTGAATCCATGTTCAAACTGGATGAATTGTGCGTTAATTTCTTTTCCCATCCTAAAAATTGTCAGTTTGATTAGCGGGCTATCACCAAAGGTCTTCATGAAGGCCTGAAATTTTCCTGTATTTTTGAAAACCAAATATAACTGAACCATGATCTATAACTCCATCATCGATACCATTGGCAACACGCCGATGATCCGCCTCAACAGACTTTCCAAGGGAATCAAAGGAGAGGTGTTGGTCAAAGTAGAATACTTCAATCCGGGCAATTCGATGAAAGATCGGATGGCTATCAAAATGGTGGAAGATGCCGAAAAAGCAGGAATCTTGAAGCCTGGGGGAACCATTATCGAAGGTACCTCCGGAAATACAGGGATGGGCTTGGCATTGGCTGCAGTAGCCAAAGGCTACAAGTGTATTTTTACTATGGCCGATAAGCAATCCAAAGAGAAAATTGACATACTCAGAGCAGTAGGAGCTGAGGTGGTAGTCTGCCCAACCAACGTGACTCCAGAAGATCCAAGATCCTATTATTCAGTTGCCAGAAAGTTGAACCGCGATATTCCAAATTCTTTTTATCCGAACCAGTATGATAATCTTTCCAATGCTGCGGCACATTATGAGACCACAGGTCCAGAAATCTGGAAAGACACGGAGGGTAGAATCAGTCATTATGCGGCCGGTGTGGGTACAGGAGGTTCCATGTGCGGAACTGCCAAATATTTAAAAGAGCAAAATCCAGACTTGGTCACCGTCGGAATAGATACGTATGGATCAGTTTTCAAGAAATACAAGGAAACCGGAATCTTCGATGAAAAGGAAATCTACCCTTACCTCACGGAGGGAATCGGAGAGGATATCCTACCAAAAAACGTCGATTTCAGCTTGATTGATCACTTTATCAAGGTGACCGATAAAGACGCGGCAGTGATGACGCGTCGGTTGGCTCGAGAAGAAGGTCTTTTTGTAGGCTGGTCTTGCGGATCGGCCGTTCACGGTGCATTAGAATGGGCCAAGGATCACCTCAAAGAAGGAGATGTGATGGTTATTATACTGCCGGATCACGGCACTCGCTACCTCGGCAAAGTCTACAATGATGAATGGATGAGAAATCATGGTTTTCTGGAGGATAAAACCTTTTCTACAGCCCGTGATATAATTGCCCAACGAAGTGGAAGCTATCAATTAGTGTCTGTGAAAAAGTCAGATTCGGTCAAGGAAGCTATTGCAGTGATGAATGGAAAAAGTATTTCCCAAATTCCAGTATTGGATGGTGATGAGGTAGTGGGAAGTTTGACAGACAATAAGTTGCTTTCCAAAATTATAGACAATCCCCAGCTGAAAGATGCAGCGGTATCCGAAGTGATGGAGCCTTCGATGAAATTCGTGGCTTTAGACTCTACGCTCGATGTGCTTTCTTCTATGGTAGAAAAGGAAAAGGCGGTGCTTGTTCGTGATACTTTGGATAATATCCATATCATCACCAAGCATGATATTTTGGAAGCATTCACCAAATAAATATGAATTCAGAGCGGCTTCACCGTTTGATGACGGTTCCGGTAGATTTTGATATCAAAGGTTCATTTGTCAAGGCCTGGGAATTGTTTAAATCCCAGGCTTTGCTTCATGTGCTGTACATGATGTTTATCCTTTCAATTCAGGGATTGACGGTGATTTATTTTCAGAAGTACATGATTTTGTACAGTGCATTATTGGCTCCGCCTTTGTATTCGGGGTTCTTTTTGGTTGCCAATAAGATAAGCAGAGGGGAGACAGTTATCTATCCTGACTTTTTCGGCGGGTTCCGATTTTGGCTGCCCTTGGTGGTGATTTCCTTGCTAGGTCAGGTGCTGGTGGCTTTGGGCTTGTTTGCCCTGGTGATACCCGGTATTTACCTGGCAGTAGGTTATCTGTTTTCGCTGTTGATGGGGATTTTTGGAGGAGTGGACGTTTGGTCTGCTATGGAGTGGAGCCGAAAGTTGATCACTCGGAATTGGTGGCAGTTTTTCGCACTTATGATCATTTTAATAGCCATCAACCTTGTAGGATTAGTATTATTTGGGGTCGGGCTTTTGATCACGTTTCCTATGACTTTCTTGGTGCTTTACGTGATATTTGAAGACCTAACTCGGGAGGTTTTTTCAGAAGAAGAGCCAAGCACTACTCGTGAGCTAGAACCATAGCCTCTAATCGGTTTTTGCATTTGGTAGTAAATTCATCTACTGCTGTGTCTGATGGGGTAGGGGGAGCCAAAGGTTCTGAAAAATATATTCTGACTTTTCCTGGGCTTAAAAGGATAGAACCTCGCCTCATGATTTGGTCAGCACCGATGATCGCCATAGGCAAAATGGGGATTTTTGTCTCAACGGATAACCTAAAGGCGCCTTTTTGAAATGGAAGTAAAGTTTCAGAGGTATCGTTTCGGGTACCTTCTGGAGCAACTACTACTGAAAATCCTCCTCTTGCAATCTTGATCATTTTTTCCAAACTGGCTTTCCTGGATTCGATCGATGATCGATCTACCCACACGGCTAGTCGCCCGACTACCCAACTGAAGATCGGGATTTTGGAAATCTCTTTTTTGCCCAAAGCCCTCAATTCCTGAGGAATAGCGATGGGTAGAATGGGAGCATCTATGAAAGACCTATGATTAAATATGAAAATATATGGGGAGTTTTTTTTGATCCATTCCTGACCTTGGACTTCAAACCGTATTCCAGAAAGAAAAGCCCAAGTTTTAGCCCAAATACGGATGAAGACGAAGGAGACCTTGTCTCCATGGTTCGAAATCAAAAGCGGGATTACTATAAACAAGCCTAAAATGATCATTAAAGCAGCAAAAATCAGAGCTGAATAGGCTGTATAAATCCACTGGATGAGCTTGACCATAATTGAAATTGAGTTAGATTTGGGTTCGAAAATTATCCTTTAACTCTTTGCTTGCAGGCCTCGAAGCGATTCGGGGCCTTTTCTTTTTGGCAAAATTTTCGAGCATACTCCACAAAATAAATCAGGATAAATCATCTCCTGTTTTACTGTAGGTTTTTTTCTTTTCACTTTATCCAAATTGAAGAAAATCAATACCTTTGCAGTCCGTTCGGGTGAGCGGGGTGTTTTGTGATTGCAAAGCGCTGATTTCTAACCAAAAAAACAGCAGACTCATGACTCTAGGTTTGTTGGTTTTCAGAGTCAGTTTTATTTATGTCTAGTTCAAAAGAATTTAATTGGGACAATTTCAGCACCAAGGGTTTCGGTGATGGCTACTCCAAAGAGCAAAGAGCTCAGATGGAAGCGATGTATGCCGGTACGCTAAATGAGATCACTGAAAAAGAAGTGATCAAAGGTGTAGTAGTAGGAGTAAACGACAAGGATGTAATCATCAACATCGGATTTAAGTCTGACGGTCTTGTACCTCTTTCTGAATTTCGTGACGTTGCCGGAATTAAGCCGGGTGACGAAGTTGAGGTTTTCATCGAGGAGCAGGAAAATGCCTTGGGTCAGTTGATCCTTTCCCGTAAGAAAGCAAAAATCGTTCGTGCTTGGCAGGACATCGAGAGCGCGTTGGAAAACGACAGCGTGATCGAAGGTCTTGTAAAGAGAAGAACCAAAGGTGGCTTGATCGTAGATATCTACGGGGTAGAAGCCTTCTTGCCAGGCTCACAAATCGATGTAAAACCTATCAGAGATTTTGACATCTATGTAGGTAAGAAGATGGAAGTGAAAGTGGTGAAAATCAACCACACTAACGATAACGTAGTAGTTTCTCACAAGGTCCTGATCGAAAAAGACCTCGAAAAACAAAAGGCAGAAATCCTCAACAACCTAGAGAAAGGCCAGGTATTGGAAGGTGTGATCAAGAACATGACCAACTTCGGTGTATTCATCGATTTGGGTGGTGTAGATGGTCTACTTCACATCACAGACATCTCTTGGGGTCGTATCAACCATCCAGAAGAACTATTGCAGCTTGATCAGAAAGTTCAAGTTGTGGTTCTTGACTTTGATGATGATAAGAGAAGAATTTCATTGGGCATGAAGCAGTTGACTTCTCATCCTTGGGATTCATTGGCTGCTAGCCTGGAGGTTGGATCTAGAGTACAAGGTAAGATTGTAAACGTAGCAGACTACGGTGCATTCTTGGAACTGGCTCCAGGTGTAGAAGGATTGATCCACGTTTCTGAAATGAGCTGGTCTCAGCACTTGAGAAATCCGGCTGATTTCGTGAAAGTAGGAGACGAAATCGAAGCAGTAGTATTGACGTTGGATAAGGATGATAGAAAAATGTCTTTGGGCATCAAGCAGCTTACAGAAGATCCTTGGACAAAAGGCGACATGTCTACCAAGTATGCTGTAGGTTCTAAGCACAAAGGAGTGGTAAGAAACTTGACCAACTTTGGTCTCTTCCTGGAATTGGAAGAAGGTATCGACGGTTTGGTTCACGTATCTGATCTTTCTTGGACTAAGAAAATCAAGCATCCTTCTGAATTCGTAAAAGTAGGAGATGAGCTTAATGTAGCTGTTCTTGAACTTGATGTAGAAAACAGAAGACTAGCGTTGGGTCATAAGCAATTGGAAGAGAATCCATGGGATACGTTCGAGACTGTATTCCCTGTAGGCTCTGTTCACAAGTGTACTGTCAACTCTAAAAATGACAAAGGTGCGGTACTTGAGCTTCCTTATGGACTAGAAGGTTTTGCAACAGTTAAAAACCTTGAAAAAGAAGACGGTACTCAAGTAGAAGTAGGTGAATCTTTGGACTTTAAAGTGACTGAGTTCTCTAAAGATGACAAGAGAATCGTACTCTCTCACACGGCAACTTTTAAAGAAGAAGCTAAAGCAGCGAAAAAAGCAGCTGTAGCAGGAAAGAAAAAAGAAGATGCAGTGGAAATGCCTGCTCAAGCTGAAAAGTCAACATTCGGAGACATCGATGCTCTAGCAGAGCTTAAAGAAAAGATGGAAGGAAAGAAATAAGACTTTAGATTCAAGAAAATAGAATCAAGACTTAATTCTAAAATAAATAGAAAACGCCGGCTAATAGTCGGCGTTTTTTTTTGCTTATTATTTTCCGATTAGTGTAAAGGCTCAGTAAAAAGAAAAAAGCATCCGGTTTTTCGGATGCTTTTTGTGGAGGTCGCGAGCGGATTCGAACCGCTGTACAAGGTTTTGCAGACCTCTGCCTAGCCACTCGGCCACGCGACCATTTTATCGGAGTGCAAATGTAGTTATTATCTTTACTTGAGCAAATAAATTGATTTCGTTTTTAGCTGGCCAAAGTCTAGAAAAAAACTTAATAGAATGGATTTAAGATACTTTTTGGAGTTGTATTACTGAAAATGAGGACTCTAGAAATCAAGTAGAAAATTTTCACTATTTATAATTATTCCAAATAAAATACCCTCTCAATTCTATTTATCAATGGCTTGTAAATCAGCAAAATAGGTCAATTTTTAAGGGGAATGCACTGTTTTTGACTCTTTGGAATTCATGTTTGAAAAATTGACCTCCAATAGTACCTTTGCAGGGGTTAATGAGAACCGTATAAACTATTTAATTAGCTAAAATATGTTATCCAAACGCTCGTTAGTAGGGATTCGAATGAATTTCCAGACACTGGCAGTGCTGTTTTTCATGCTGATCGGAGTTTCGGCGTATGCTGTCGATCCAGCTGTGGCAAGCAGTGACGAAGCAATTGCGGCAGGTAAAACTGTCTTCAATGCAAACTGTAAACAATGCCATAAGCTTGACCAGAAAAGTGTGGGTCCTGCGTTGAGAGGTATTTCCGACAGGCAGTCTATTGCTTGGGCTAAGAGTTTTATCAAAAACTCTCAAGCGGTAATTGCTTCAGGTGATTCTTATGCTGCCGCTCTTTACAAAGAATACAATAACACAGTGATGCCTTCTCATGAATTTTTGGCGGATGGCGATCTGGATAACTTATTGGCCTACATTGAGTACGGAGATAAAGCCGATCCAGCAGCTGCAACAACCGCTGCCGGAGGTGATGCTGCTGCTGGCGCGTCCGCCGCGGGTGGTATTCCAACTGAATATCTGACGGTAATCATCGGGGTATTGGTTGTCGTTCTACTTTTGATTTTGATTGTGTTAGGATTGATTATTTCTGTCCTGACCAAATACATCAACAAACAGGATCTATCTGAGGAAGACAAGGAGTTTGTTTCCCAAAAAACTGACATCACCAAGGTTTTTAAAAGTGATGCATTTATCATCGTCGTAACCGCATTGGTAATTGCTTTGGTTGCAAAAACAGCGATTGATGGCTTATATTCAGTAGGTGTGCAACAGGGTTATGCGCCAGCCCAGCCAATTGCATTTTCCCATGCCCTACATGCGGGTCAATATGAAATAGCTTGTCAGTATTGCCACACAGGAGTTGAGATCGGGAAGTCAGCCAACATTCCTTCAGCTAATATTTGTATGAACTGTCACACTCATATCCAGAATGTGGGAGGCAAGGAAGGGGTTTCTCCAGAAATTCAAAAAATTTACAATGCAGTAGAAAGCAATCAGCCAATTGAATGGGTGAGAGTTCACAACTTGCCTGACCTGGCTTACTTTAACCATGCGCAGCACGTAGCAGTGGGCGGTATCGAATGCCAGACTTGCCACGGTCCAATCCAAGAAATGGAAGTAGTTGGTCAGCATAGTTCATTGACTATGGGCTGGTGTATTGATTGCCACAGACAGACTGAAATTGCCACTGAAGGCAATGCTTATTATGACAAGTTGGTTCAACTCCACTCTACCTCTAAAGATGCTTTGAAAGTGAAAGACATCGGTGGCTTGGAGTGTGCTAAATGCCATTATTAATTCCTTATCCTTTTGCTAATTCATTCCTAGAAATAAAATGAAGGAAAATAAAAAAACCTACTGGAAAGGGCTTGAGCAACTCAGCAACGATCCAGAGTTTGTAAAGCATGCCGACAGGGAGTTTCCAGAGCTTCCTACGAATCTTTCAGAAGAGGGCAGTGCTTCAAGAAGGGACTTTCTAAAAGTAATGGGTTTCAGCTTAGCTGCTGCTTCTCTTGCTGCTTGTGAGGCTCCTGTTAGAAAGGCAATTCCTTATGTGAACAAGCCTGTGGATGTTAACCCATCAATACCTAATTATTATGCTTCGACTTTTGCCTCAGGTGGTGACTATGCTGCAGTAGTGGTAAAAACAAGAGAAGGCCGCCCAATCAAAATTGATGGAAATGAGCTTTCTCCAATTAATAAAGGAAAAGTAAATGCTATAGTAGAGGCTTCAGTTCTTTCGCTTTATGATAAGCAGAGATTAACAGGTCCAATGGTCGCAGGAGCTAAGTCTGATTGGAAATCAGTTGATGAGCAAGTGAAGTCCAAACTTGCCTCTTCAGGTTCTGTGAAGATTGTTGCAAACACCATTTTGTCTCCTTCAACCGAAAAAGCTATCCAAGAATTTGGAGCAGCTTTCGGTGGTGCTGAAGTGATCATGTATGATCCGATTTCCAATTACGGAATAGCAAAGGCAGCAGAAACTTTCTATGGTCAAGCTGTCATTCCTTCTTACCATTTCGATAAAGCGAAGACGATTGTTTCATTTGGAGCAGACTTCTTGGGGACTTGGATTTCTCCGATTGAATTTGCTTCTGCTTATGCAAAGACAAGAAAAATCAGCAAAGAAAAAGCTGATATGTCCCGTCATTATCAGTTTGAATCAAACCTTTCTCTAACTGGTGCTAACGCAGATTACAGAACTCCAATTAAAGCTTCTCAGTCAGGTTTGGCTGTACTTGCTCTTTATAATGCTATCGCATCTAAAATAGGTGCACCAGTAGTTTCTGCACCTAAGGTTGAGATTGCTAACCTAGATAAGGCCGCTAATGATCTATTGGCCGCTAAAGGAGCTTCCCTTGTAGTATCAGGGTCTAATGATCCAAACATTCAGGTAATGGTGAATGCCATTAATGAACTTCTTGGAAATAACGGTGCTACCGTAGATTTTTCTACTCCAGTTTACTTCAGAAAAGGAAACGATGCCCGAATGAATCAATTCATTGGTGAATTGAAAGGCGGCCAGGTAGGTACTGTTATTTTCTACAACTGTAACCCAGTTTATGATCATGCAAGAGGTGCTGAAATTGCTGAAGGAATTTCGAAAGCTAAGCTAAGTATTGCTACCAACGGAACCTTGGATGAGACTTCATCATTGGTTCAGGTGGTTGCTCCTGATCATCATTTCCTAGAGTCTTGGAATGACTATCAGCCTAAGCTTGGACATTATTCTTTGGCCCAGCCTACTATTTCTCCTTTGTTCGACACACGCCAGGCTCAAGACTCTTTCCTGACTTGGGCTGGATCTACCTCAAACTATTACGATTATCTTCAAGCGAATTGGAATGCGACTCTTTATCCAACCCTAGGTAATGGCGTTTCTTTCCAAGAGTTTTGGGATCGAACTTTGTTTAATGGTGTAGTAGCTACAGAATCTACTCCTGTTGCGTTAGCTCCTATTGGAGATGCTGCTGCAGCTGCAGTCGAAGTGGCAAAATCTTATAAAGCAGATAATGCTGGGGCAGAATTAGTGATCTATTCGAAGGTGGGTATCGGTAACGGAACGTTTGCGAATAATCCATGGCTTCAGGAAATGCCTGATCCAATTACCAAGGCGACTTGGGATAATTACTTGACAGTTTCTCAAAAATGGGCTTCCGAAAACGGGGTAACCATGATTGAGGAGAATACGAAGAAAGCTCAAATTTCCGTTAACGGTAAGAGTTTAATTGTTCCAATTTTGGTTCAGCCAGGCCAAGCTTATGGTACTTTTGGTCTTGCATTGGGTTATGGTAGAACCAAAGCCGGTCGGGTTGCGGATGGAGTAGGTGTTAATGCTTACGATCTTTTAGATGCTTCCAAAGGCTTTGTGAATTTTGATATCACCGCAGGAGTAGAGGTAGCTGTTACAGCTGATTCCTACAAAATTGCCCGTACTCAAACTCACCAGACCTTCATGGCACGTGAAAACGTGATCCAAGAGGCAACCCTTGCAGAATACAAAGCGGATGCTTCTGCAGGTCGCTATAAGCCTGAAATTTATAAGGATGGTGAATTTGTGAAACCATCTAAGATCTCTCTTTGGAGTGGACATAAGTACAGCCAACATCACTGGGGGCTTGCGATCGACATGAACTCATGTATTGGTTGTGGTGCTTGTACTGTTGCCTGTCAAGTTGAAAACAACGTCGCTGTAGTAGGAAAGCAGGAAGTGTTGAACAGAAGAGAAATGGCATGGATCAGAATTGATCGATACTATTCTTCTGACGCAGCGGCTGATGACTTGAGCGGATTGGAAGTTGCTTCTGAAAATCCGGAAGTTACTTTCCAACCTATGATGTGCCAGCAGTGTAACAATGCACCTTGTGAGACGGTATGTCCTGTTGCTGCAACAACTCACTCATCAGAGGGTCTAAATCAAATGACCTACAACAGATGTATTGGTACTAGATATTGTGCTAACAACTGTCCGTATAAAGTACGCCGATTCAACTGGTTCAAATACCACGACAACAAAGATTTCGCTGGTGTAAACATTGCTCAAAATGACGATTTGGGTAAAATGGTATTGAACCCAGATGTGACAGTTCGTGTACGTGGTGTAATGGAGAAATGCTCTATGTGCGTGCAGCGTATCCAAGCTGGTAAATTGACGGCTAAGCGTGAAAAGCGCAAGTTGGAAGATGGTGAGGTAAACGTGGCTTGTGCTGTTGCTTGTCCTACTGATGCATTGGTATTTGGAGATATGAACGATCCAAATAGCAAAGTTTCCAAGCTTTTGAAAATCGAAGAAACAGATTCTGCGATCAAAGAAGTTGGGGAAGAGAGAGCATATCACGTATTGGAGGAGATCAACGTTAGTCCAAACGTTTGGTATTTTACCAAGATCAGAAATAAAGAGAAAAACGAAGCGTAATCATAATATATAAAACTATGCAGGTTACTTCATCCGTACGCCAGCCGTTAGTTACCGGAGGTAAAACCTACCATGACGTGACATACGATGTGGCTCGTCAGGTAGAAGGAAAGCCAACCAAACTTTGGTTTCTTGCTTTCTTAACTGCCGCCGGTGTATTGGCTCTAGGATCAATTGCCCTACTAGCCACCCTTTGGGAAGGTATTGGTATGTGGGGTCTAAACAAGACCATCGGTTGGGCTTGGGACATTACCAACTTCGTTTGGTGGGTAGGTATTGGTCACGCCGGCACCCTTATTTCCGCAGTTTTGTTGCTTTTCAGACAGAAATGGAGAACATCCATTAACCGTGCTGCTGAAGCGATGACCATCTTTGCAGTTATTTGTGCGGCAATGTTCCCGGTAATACACATGGGACGTCCTTGGCTGGGAGCTTATTGGGCCCTTCCATTACCGAATACATTTGGTTCGCTTTGGGTTAACTTCAATTCCCCGCTACTTTGGGACGTATTTGCAATCTCTACCTATTTCTCCGTATCCCTTGTATTCTGGTACATCGGATTGATTCCGGATTTTGCGACGATTAGAGACCGCGCTACAGGTTTGAGAAAGACTATTTACGGTGCTCTTTCCTTTGGTTGGGATGGTGCTGCTAAAACCTGGATGAGATACGAATCTGTTTCTCTAATTCTTGCAGGTCTTGCAACTCCACTGGTACTTTCAGTTCACACGATTGTATCTTTTGACTTTGCAACCTCCGTTATCCCTGGCTGGCATACAACCATTTTCCCTCCTTATTTCGTTGCAGGTGCGATCTTCTCTGGTTTCGCAATGGTATTGACCTTGATGATTATCACCAGAAAAGTATTCAAGCTTGAAGACTATATCACAATGGGACACATTGAATTGATGAATATAGTTATCATCATCACAGGGTCGATTGTAGGTATTGCTTACATCACTGAGTTTTTTATTGCTTGGTATTCTGGTGTAGAAGCTGAACAGTACGCATTTATTAACAGAGCAACTGGACCTTACTGGTGGGCTTATTGGTCAATGATGACTTGTAATGTGATTTCTCCTCAACTTTTCTGGTTTAAGAAAATCAGAACATCCATTGTGGCTACTTTCTTACTTTCTCTTGTAGTAAATATTGGGATGTGGTTTGAGCGATTTGTAATTATTGTAACCTCTCTTCACAGAGATTTCCTTCCATCATCTTGGGCAATGTTCTATCCAACATGGGCAGATGTGGGAGTCTATTTATTCACTTTTGGTCTGTTCTTTACCCTGTTCTTCCTTTTTGCGAAGTTCTTCCCAGTAATCAACATGGCTGAAGTTAAATCTGTATTGAAGTCTTCATCTGATAAAGCACATAAGTAATCATGGAAAGAGATACTCATTTTATTTTGGGAGTGTACGACGATGAAGACGTATTGCTCCATGCAGTCGAAAAAGTAAGAGGAAGCGGAGTGAAAATTCACGAAGTATATTCTCCTTATCCGGTTCATGGATTGGAACATGTACTTGGATATAAAAGAAGCAAACTTCCAATAGCTGCATTTCTTTTCGGAATGTTGGGTACTAGTTTGGCTTTGACCATGCAGTTTTACATGATGAAATTTGATTGGCCAATGATTATTGGTGGTAAGGATTACGCTGCTTTCCCTGACTTTATCCCAGTTTCATTTGAAATGACAGTACTCCTGGCTGCATTTGGAATGGTAGGAGTATTTATGGTGAGCTCTAATCTTAAACCATGGGCTCAGCCTAGGATTTTTGATTTAAGAATTACGGATGACAAGCATGTGATGGCAATTGATATTGCCAACAACAGTGCTATTGAAGTTGATAAAATCAAAGAGATTTTAAAGTCTTCAGGTGCTACAGAAGTGAATAATAAAAGTTTTGAATAGATAAACCGGATATATGAAAATTGCTAACGCATTACTATTCGCAGGTTCTGCTCTGGCTGTTTCCCTTTTGGCTGGATGCAAGGCTAGTGGAGACAATCCGGGGCTTGAGTATGCTCCTCAGATGTATCACTCTGTAGCTTATGAACCGTTGACTCAAATTAAAGATGAAGCTCAAGGCTCATGGCTTTCCAACAGAGAAGATGGAAAAGGTGAATTCTTTAATTCAAATATTCATAATCCTAATGGAATGAATATGAGAGAGCCTGTTGAAAACACTGTTCCTAGAAATAAACAGGGATATTTGCCTCACCGCCTAAAGCAGTTTGAACTTGATCAAGCAGCATTAATCAAGAATCCGGTTGCCTCTTCAGAAGCTGTTTTGAAAGATGGAGAGAAACTGTATTTACAATATTGTAATGCTTGCCACGGCAAAGGTGGAGAAGGTGACGGAAAAGCAGGTGAAGTAATCGGTGGTGTTGCCAACTTAAAAGGTGGTGCCTATGTGAATCTTCCTGAAGGCCATATTTTCCATGTGATCACGAAAGGTAAAGGAAGAATGGGTGCTCATGGTTCTCAGATTCCTGCTGAAAGCAGATGGAAAATTGTTCACTATGTTAAACAAGTTATCCAAGGTCAGTCAGTTGCTGCAGATTCTGCTGCAGTCATGGATTCTACCGCGGTAGCACAAGTAACCCCAGCTAATTAATCATGGCTCATCACGGCGAACATCATTATAACTTAGACCAGAAATTTGATTTTTCTGCGTCTATTAAGAAATCGATCATGACTGTTTTAGTCATTGGTGCGATTTTATTGGGAATAGGTATTGTCCTAGCCATGACTGGAGGACATCATGAAGAAGCGGGTGAAGCAGGTGGTCATGCATTTCACTGGTATGAAAGGCTATACGCGAATCTTTGGATTAACAACGTCTTCTTTACGGGCATTGCAATAGTTGGTGTCTTCTTTTTTGCGATTCAATTTGCAGCCCAGGCAGGTTGGTCTGCTCCGATTTTAAGAGTGATGCTTTCATTCGGAAACTGGCTTCCAATTGCCGGTGTCTTAATGATCGTGACTTTCTTTGTTGCTAATCATGATTTATTTCACTGGACTCATTCTTATCTTTTTGATAAAAATGATCCTCAGTATGATAAAATCATAGATGGTAAAGGAGCATTCTTCTACTGGCCAATGGAGAAGGGGACCTTCCCGGTGTTTTATGTCGGTAGAATGGTGATCTTCTTCCTATTCTGGGTCTTTTTCTTTAATAAGTTTAAAAAGATTTCTGATCAGGAAGACCAGCTAGGTGGTACGTCTCATTGGTTTAAAATGAGAAGTTGGTCTGCATATTTCTTGGTTTTCTTTGCTGTATCATCTTCTATTTCAGCTTGGGATTGGGTTATGTCAATCGATACTCACTGGTTCTCTACGCTGTTTGGTTGGTATGTATTTGCCTCTTGGTTTGTTTCTGGCCTTTCTGCAATTACTCTACTTGTTCTTTTCTTAAGAGGTAAAGGATATTTGGAAATGGTTAATGAGAACCATGTGCACGATCTAGGAAAGTTTGTATTTGGTTTTTCAATTTTCTGGACTTACCTGTGGTTTTCTCAATTTCTGCTTATCTATTATGCAAACATTCCTGAGGAGACTGTGTATTTCGTAGAAAGATTAACCAGTGATGTTTACAGTCCTTTCCTTTTTGTTAATCTCGGTCTAAACTTCTTCCTTCCTTTCCTAGTTCTTATGACTAGAGATGCCAAAAGGCATGGTGTTTTCCTTAAACTTGTATGTTCCATTCTTTTGGTGGGTCACTGGATAGATTTCTTCTTGATGGTTCAGCCTGGTACTCTTGGACATAATGGTGGAATTGGTTTAATGGAAGTGGGTATGTTCCTTGTTTACGGTTCAGCGGTGGCGTTGGTGGTGTTAGGAGGTCTGGCTAAGAAAAACTTGATTGCTAAAAATCACCCAATGCTTGAAGAAAGCTATAATCATCACATTTAATTAATTATCCGAAAAAACTAAGATATGTACGGATTTCTGATTGGAGTAGGGGTTCTTCTGTTGTTTTCCATCATTTGGATGGTCTACAGAATTCAGACCTTGGTATCGGTTGTTAAAGGTTCAGACAAGAAAATCGCTACAGGTAGCAATAAGGTTAATGCTATTCTGTTTGTAGTCTTCCTGTTGGGATCAGGTATTTTGATGTTTTGGTATTCCATCAAGGAATTTGATAATTATCAATTGCCAGTTGCTTCAGAGCATGGAGTTATTACAGATCAATTGTTCTGGATTACTATGGCGGTTACAGGTGTTGTCTTTTTGATTACGCATGTTCTGCTGTTTATTTTCCCATACAAATACCAGTATAAAGAAGACCGAAAGGCTACTTTCTATCCTGATAACAATAAGCTTGAAATTATCTGGACTGCTGTTCCGGGTGTTGTTCTGGCTGGCTTGGTTATTTCGGGTTGGATGGCTTGGTCTGATATCACAGCTCCTGCTCCTGAAAAGGCACATGTGGTTGAAATTATGGGTTATCAATTCGCGTGGGAAGTCAGATATCCTGGTAAAGACAATGTATTAGGAGATTATGATTATAGATTGATCACTGCATCAAATTCTCATGGTGTAGATTTTACAGATAAAAATGCTTTAGATGATTTTCCTTCTCCCAAGGTTGTAATTCCTAAAGGCGAACCAGTTCTTTTCAAAATTAGAGCACGTGATGTTCTACATTCAGTGTTTGCTCCTCATATGAGATTGAAAATGGATGCAGTACCGGGGATGCCTACTCGTTTTTGGTTTGTTCCTACCAAGACTACAGAGGAAATGAGAGCTGAGCTTAATGATCCTGAATTTGAATATGAAATCGCTTGTACAGAGATCTGTGGGCGTGGGCACTTCTCTATGAAGAAAGTGATTGAAGTGGTAGAGCCTGAGGCCTATCAAAAGTGGTTGGCGGAACAGAAATCTTTTATTCAGCAAAATCCTTCATTAGCAGAAGGTTTAAACTCTGACGTAAAAGAACTTGCAGAAATTCAAATAAGCGACAATAAATAAAATTATAAGTTATGGCTACAGCGTCAGTTGCACATCATGACACCGCAGTTCACGATCACCATGATCATGAGCATCATGATAATTTTATAACGAAGTACATTTTCAGTACTGACCATAAAATGATCGGTAAGCAATTTTTGGTTACCGGTATTTTCTGGGCGATTATCGGAGGTTTTCTTTCCATCCTATTCAGACTCCAGCTTGGTTTTCCAGATATGAATTTGGAGTTCCTTAGACCTCTTTTAGGGGGGTGGATTGATGAGACTGGTAAACTCGATCCAACGTTTTACCTTGCATTGGTTACCATGCATGGTACCATCATGGTGTTCTTTGTTTTGACAGCAGGCCTTTCAGGTACCTTCTCCAATTTCTTGATTCCACTTCAAATCGGAGCTAGAGACATGGCTTCAGGATTTATGAACATGCTCTCCTACTGGTTTTTCTTTGTATCGGGGGTTATCATGTTTATTTCCTTGTTTATCAAAACTGGACCTGCAGGTGGTGGTTGGGTTGTATATCCTCCTCTTTCTGCGCTTGAGCAAGCTATCCCTGGTTCTGGTCTGGGTATGACGCTCTGGTTGATATCAATGACATTCTTTATTGCGTCTTCTTTGTTAGGGGGTATCAATTACATTACCACTGTAATTAACCTCAGAACAAAAGGGATGTCATTCTCTAGATTGCCTTTGACAATTTGGGCTTTCTTTTTGACCGCTGTAATTGGTTTATTATCTTTTCCAGTTTTGTTCGCAGCAGCGCTATTGCTAGTTTTTGACAGAAGCTTTGGTACATCGTTCTATTTGTCTGATATCTATGTAGCTGGAGAGGCACTGCCGAATACAGGCGGAAGTCCAGTTCTATATCAGCACTTATTCTGGTTCCTAGGTCACCCTGAAGTATACATCGTATTGCTTCCGGCGCTTGGTATAACTTCAGAAGTTATTGCCACTAATTCTCGTAAGCCGATCTTTGGATATAAGGCTATGATTATTTCGATGTTAGGAATCACCATTCTTTCATTCATTGTATGGGCACACCACATGTTTGTGTCAGGGATGAATCCATTCCTTGGATCCATCTTCATGTTCCTAACCTTGATTATTGCAGTACCTTCTGCAGTAAAAGTGTTTAACTACCTTACTACGCTTTGGAGAGGTAACTTGATCTTTACTCCTGCAATGTTGTTCTCAATTGGTCTGGTTTCCTTCTTCATTTCAGGTGGTTTGACAGGTATATTTTTGGGTAATTCTGCAATTGACATTCAATTGCACGATACCTACTTTGTAGTAGCTCACTTCCACCTAGTAATGGGATCAGCCTCTTTCTTTGGACTTATGGCTGGTGTTTATCATTGGTTCCCTAAGATGTTTGGAAGAATGCTGGATGCAAGATTGGGCTATGTACACTTCTGGTTAACATTTGTGGGGGTATACATGGTATTCTTCCCTATGCACTACATTGGTATCGCAGGTTTCCCAAGAAGATATTATTCATGGACAAACTTTGAGTTTTCCAACATGTACACAGACTTGAACATGTTTGTTTCGGCTGCAGCTATTATCACCTTTGCTGCTCAGTTTATCTTCTTGTTCAACTTCTTCTACAGCATGTATAGAGGAAGAAAAGCTACACAAAACCCTTGGAGATCAACTACGCTGGAGTGGACCACTCCTCTTGAGCCTGGTCACGGTAACTGGCCTGGAGAAATTCCAACCGTTTATCGTTGGCCTTATGATTATTCCAAACCAGGTGCTGCTGAAGATTTCATTCCTCAAACTGTCCCACTTTCTCAGACCCCAGAGTCCAACCTTCCTCATGAGCAGGAATTGGTAAAGCTTGAGCTAGAGATTATTAAGGACGAGGCTGATGTTCTAGTAGCAAATGAGTCTAAGCACTAAAAAATCTATAGACAGCTTTCGCCGTATTTCCATGATTACGGTGATAGCTGTCTATTTCTTAATACTAGTAGGTGGGATAGTCAGGAGTACAGGCTCAGGAATGGGCTGCCCTGATTGGCCTAAATGTTTTGGGAGTGTGGTTCCACCGACAAGTGTGAATCAACTCCCAAAAAATTATCAAGAAATTTATCTCCAAAAGAGGCTCGCTAAAAACGAAAGGTTTGTAGCAACAATTGAAAAGTTGGGATTTAAAGAAACAGCCAAACAAATAGCTGAAGATAAATCTATTCTGGTAGAGGAAGAGTTTAATCCTACTAAAACTTGGATTGAATACATCAACAGGTTAATAGGTGTTGTAATTGGTCTCCTTATTCTTTCCACTTTGTGGAAATCTTGGAATTTGAGATTTGTAGATAAATGGATCCCCCTTAATTCATTTATAGCACTTGTTCTTGTGTTATTCACAGGTTGGATTGGGTCCATTGTAGTTTCTACAAACTTGCTACCGTGGATGATCACCTTTCATATGCTGCTCGCATTAGCTTTGGTTTCTTTGCTGATTTATGTGAATCACAGAGCTTCTAATCTTTTGAAATCCAACTATCACCCTGAAAGTATTCCCTCCAAAGTCAAAGTTGTTTTGCTGATAGGGATGTTTTTGATGGTGATACAAATCGTTCTGGGTACGCAAGTTAGAGAGCAAATTGATCTCATTTCTACCGAATTAGGAGGCCTATTAAGAGAGGAATGGGTACAGAGAGCTGGTATCAACTTTATAATTCATCGTTCCTTTTCATTAGTACTTCTTGTGATACATGTGTTGTACTTCTTCTGGGCGTTTAAATTCACCAATAGAAATTCTTCAATCAACCAATGGAGTATTCTATTATTGACTGTGTTGATGGCTGAAATTGCTTCTGGAATTGCAATGGCCTATTTTGGAATTCCTGCTTTCCTTCAGCCGGTTCATTTGGTACTTGGTTCCACGATACTTGGAATACAATTAGTACTGCTTCTTAGATTAAAAAATCTCAACCAAGTTAAGTTAACTATCATTTGAAAATGCCTACGGTTAATGTAGCTGATCATTCACTTTCCTCCTTGATCCTTACAAGGATCAAAGCCTATTCTGATCTCATAAAATTGAGACTTTCGGCTTTGGTCACTTTTTCTGCGGTATTTGGATTTATTTTAGGAGATAGAGGTGTTAGTTTTGGATGGGCTGGGTTTCTTGGCCTTGCTTTGGGAGGATTTCTTATTTCTGGTGCTTCTGGAGCTGCAAATGAAATCATGGAGAGGGATTTGGATAAGTTGATGAAACGTACCCAAAATCGACCTCTTCCCTTGCAAATAATTTCTCTCCAAGAAGCCTATTGGTTCACCTCATTGGTGGCACTGTTGGGTATTTTCCTTCTTTGGTTTTTTACCAATCCTCTTACCACTTGGTTGGGGATTCTCAGCATGGTGCTATATGTTTTTGCTTACACCCCTTTAAAACGAGTCGGTCCCATAGCAGTATTCGTAGGTGCTATTCCTGGGGCCATGCCTCCTTTATTGGGTTGGACTGCTGCTACAGGAGAAATCACTTATGAAGCTTTAATTATTTTTGGTATTCAATTCATTTGGCAATTCCCTCATTTTTGGGCGATCGCATGGGTGAGTGATGAGGATTATAAGCGGGCTGGTTTTAAACTTTTGCCTAGTGGTGGAGGTCAAGACCTCAATACCGCTATTCAAATCATGATTTATACTTTGTTTCTCCTTCCCTTGGGCTTACTTCCAAGTTATTTTGGATTGACCGGACTAAACTCCGGGATTGTAGCGACTATTTGTGGAGTTTTGTTTCTGGCGCAGACCTTCTCTCTGATGAGAGATTGCTCTAGAAAATCAGCTTTAAAAATCATGTTTGGTTCTTTTCTTTATCTGCCTATAGTTCAGATTGCCTATTTATTAGACAAAATGCCTTAAATCATGGAGAAAGAATTAAAATATATAGATATAGTAGAACAGCCTATCAGCATGCACCCAAAGAAGTTTGCTCTTTGGCTGTTCATGGTCACTGTGGTGATGATCTTTGCCGCTTTGACAAGTGCTTACATTGTAAGGCAAGCCGAAGGCAATTGGCTTGAGTATGAACTTCCTGAAATATTTTGGATTACTTCAGGAATTGTAGTCCTGAGTTCCATTTCTTTACAGTGGTCTTATTTTTCTGCGAAGAAGGACAATTTCATTGCTCTTCGTGTAGGAATGTTGACTACTGTGATTCTTGGAATTGCATTTCTTGTAGGACAGTGGTACAGTTGGGTCGCTTTGGTTGATCGAGATGTTTTTTTTGTGGGAAATCCTGCAGGTTCTTTCCTTTATGTTTTTACGGGATTGCATGCTGTTCACCTGATCAGCGGTGTGATATTTCTGATTATTGTGCTAATTTCGACCTTCAGACTAAAGGTGCATTCCAAAGCATTAAATACAATGGAAATGGCAACTACTTATTGGCATTTCCTTGGTGGGTTGTGGCTTTATCTGTTTATGTTCTTGCTATTGAATCATTAAAATAAAACCTGGTACTAATTAATTACTTATGTCTGCGCATTCTACTGCTATTGGAGTAAGCTCGAAAAGAGGCGTTTGGGGTGGAGGTAATGAACCCCTGAAAGCTAGTTATGGAAAACTCATGATGTGGTTTTTCCTGCTCTCCGACATTTTCACTTTTGCTGCATTTCTGATTAGCTATTTGGCAATTCGTGTCAGCTATCCTTCTTATGCTGGTCCGGCAGAAAGTTTTGTGGGTTCTAATGAGTACTGGCCTATTCCGGAATTGGTTTTTGAGGCTGTTCCGTTCCTTCATGGTGTTCATGCTCCTCTTGTTTTTGTGGGTATCATGACCTTCATATTGATTGCAAGCTCCGTTACCATGGTACTCGCAGTTGAAGCAGGACACAGAAATGACCGAGGTGACGTAGTAAAATGGATGCTTTGGACCCTGCTTGGTGGTATTACCTTTTTGAGCTGTCAGGCTTGGGAATGGTCCCACTTTATCCATGGTACTGATGCTGGTTCTGTCCTCACCTATGTTAACGGTTTGGGACAAAATGTGACGGAAACCGTTTTTGGAGCCAATCTTATGGTAAATGAATATGGTCCTTCTGCCTTTGCCCAATTATTCTTCTTCATTACCGGATTCCATGGATTTCACGTTACTATCGGTGTCTTTTTGCTGTTCCTATGCTTCTATCAGGCTGCTGTTGGAGTTTATGACAAAAGAGGACATTACGAAATGGTAGAGAAAATTGGACTCTATTGGCACTTCGTTGACCTTGTTTGGGTATTCGTATTTACTTTATTCTATTTGATCTAAGCCTTCAACCTCATTGAAATATGGAAATTCAAGACACTAAATCTACACTTCAAGTAGAGCCTAGAAACGAGGAAAAAATCAAGAAAATCTGGAAAACTGCAGGTATCCTGTTGGCGATCACAGTAGCAGAATTTATCATGGCTTTTACCATGGACAGAGGGATCATTCTTTATGCGCTCTTTATCATTCTGACTATTTGGAAGGCTAAATACATCATGATGGAATTTATGCACCTTGGTGATGAGGTAAAGCCGCTTTTCTATTCCATCATCGTTCCGTTGATTTTCTTAGTATGGTTGGTAATTGCTCTTATCAAAGAAGGTTCTGATATCTTCTTGATGAGATGGTAATATTTAAAATTGACAGATAATAAAAGTAGGTTGGAGTGAATCACTTCAACCTACTTTTTTGTTAAATAGGCATTATGCGAGGATTAAGATTATTGCAGGGAATGGTACTGGTTTGTATCCTTTTGATTCCTGTCTTGATATTTATGTTTCTGAGGGGATTTGGGAAAAATGAGTACGATCTCCCGGTTTTTTTCGAAAAGGGTGTAGACAATCCCTTTTTGGAATGTCCTATCGGAGATACCACCCAACACTTTATACCTGATTTTACTTTTACCAACCAAGAAGGAAAGTCAGTTGGAAGGAAAGAAATGGAAGGGAAAGTAACCATTGTTGATTTTTTCTTTACTTCCTGTCCCAGCATCTGCCCTGTCATGTCAAGAGAAATGGAGCGAGTGAATGACATGTTTAGAGATGAACCCAATGTGCAAATCATGTCTATCAGTATTGATCCTGAGTACGATACTCCAGAGATTTTGAAGTCCTATGCAGATGAACACAATGCCATTACAGGTAAATGGCATTTTCTCACTGGCCCAAAAGATCTTACCTATCAGCTTGCCAGATGTGGTTTTGTTTTACCAACTTTGGATGGAAATGGAGTTCCAGATGATTTTGTCCACAGTGATAAATTTATCCTAGTCGATGAATTAGGAAGAATTAGAGGGTATTATTCCGGAACAAATCGTGAGGATGTCGATTTACTAATGTTAGAAACAAAAGTCTTATTGTATGGCAAAGGCAACTAGTCCCAATGCACTTCCAAAAGAAGAAAAGGTCCAAAATTGGATCGTATTCATTTCTGTTCTTATTCCACTCGCAGTGGCAGTTCTATTATTTATGCCAGCTAAAATCACTTCTTTGGGTGATTGGGTGTTTTTTCTTCCTCACTTGAATGCCGTAATTAACACTGCTGCTTCATTGGCATTGATACTTGCTATTGTTTTTGTGAAACAAAAAAAATACAAGCTTCATGGTGCCACCATGAGTGTGGCTTTTGTACTAGGGGCAATTTTCTTGGTTTCCTATGTAATCTACCATGCTTCTGCTGAAAGTACTTCGTTTGGTGGAGAAGGCCTGATCAGTTATGTCTACTATTTCCTATTGATTACCCATATACTCTTTGCAGCAATTGCGCTTTTTCCTATCCTCTTTGCATATTACTATGGCTATACTGATCAAAGAGAAAAGCATCGAAAAATTGTCAAGTTTGCATATCCAATTTGGCTTTATGTTTCCGTGACAGGCGTTGTCGTCTACCTGATGATATCTCCCTATTATACACATTGATTTCTACTTGCCTTTTTAAAAAGTAAACCATGAAAGTAAAATCATTTATTCTCCTGCTGATTTTGTTCGCAATCCGGATTTCCTCTTATGCGCAATGTGCGATGTGCAGAGCTTCTGTAGAAAATAACGTGAGCAATGGAGAAACTACCATCGGTGCAGGACTTAACAATGGGATTTTATATCTCTTTGTTATGCCGTATTTGATGGCGGCGGTGATTGGGTTTTTCTGGTATCGAACTGCCAAGAAAAAGAAAGCTAAATTGTCTGTGAGATAATTGATTCCAGAGCAAAGTTTGATACCAGACTTTGCTTTTTTATTTTTAGGCACTATGAAGCTTCCTCTACGCACGCTGGTGATTCTCTCCAGTGTCATTATTCTCTTTATTGCTCTTATATTAAATTTTTTCGTTTTTCAGAAAAGTCAGGAAGAGGAATACCTCGAAGCCATTGAGACTCGGGTTCAAGAAATCGACAAGAGATTTGATGAGGATTACATTCAGGTTTTGATGGATATCCGTCCCGAAGACTCCCTTAGTTTTTCACGGATCAGCAGTAAGGTCTATTCTTACCCACTTTTTATTCTGGATGATCAAAAAAACTTACTCTATTGGTCAGATTACACCCTGAGTTTTGATTTTTCCAATCTTGACTTGAACAAGGAGTTTCAAATGATCGAAGATCCATTTGGTACCCTACTGATCAAAAATCGGAAAATCAAACGCAACTCATCCGAATATCTCCTTGTGCATGCTTACCGGCTGATTTGGCCTGGTGTGATTGAGAATGATTACATCAAAACCGGCCCAAATCCGGAGATTTTCGGGAATGACCGTTTCCAGATTTTCTCCAATCCCGACGAAGGAAATTACCAAATCAAAACCAAATCAGGTCAAGCTCTATTTGGTATCAATTTCCAATTGGGATTTGAATCAGTGGGCAGGGTTTCCAATACTCCGCTGTTGATTTTTATCTGTTCGGTCTTTTTGCTGTACTTCCTGTTTAGCTTTGATTTCCTGAGGAAGAAATGGAATAAAGGTTACCCATGGCAAACCATCGGTTACGGAATGGTAATCCTTGTTTTTATCCGCGTGGGAATGCTGCTCCTGGGCTTTCCGGGAGATTTTTTCGAGTTTTCCTTATTTGATCCCACGCATTATGCCAGTTCATGGATGAATCCCAGTTTGGGAGATTTAGTATTAAATACAGTTTGTGCTGTCTTTATCTTGGGTTTGGTCATATACCAACTCGCCTCAAAGCCCTCCATGGAGAAGGCAAAGGCTTGGGCTGAAAAGCTCCGGATTCCTCAGGCTAGTATTTTGGTTTACTTGGTTTCAACCTTGTTTTTCGGATTGATATGGTTTCTGCCACGAGATCTGATTTTTAATTCCCAATGGATTTTGGATATCCGATCCATCCCATCATTCGATTGGTTCAAAGGCTTTAGTTTTTTGATTTTGTTTTTGTGGGGCGCAGCTTACGTGCTTTTGAGTTTGACACTGTTTAGCCTCTTGCTCCATGTCAAAAGAGAAAAAAGTATTCTCTATCGACAGTTGGTAGTACTAGCTGTTCCAGTTGTTTTCGGGTTGTTTTTGGTTGGTTTCTGGGTAGGACTCGCAGCATCCATTCATTTTGCTTTCCTTTTTTCCATCATCAGGTTTGAATTGTTTCAGAATGTCTTCCGCCTTGGATTGGATACTTTCTTGACTTTTTTCTATGCCTGTTTGATTACTGCGATCATTTCAGGTATTAGCACTTTTCAGACTGAGCGTGAGCGACTCATTCAGTCAAAAGTGAATTACGCCAACCAGAACCTCATTGAAAATGATGTCATGACAGAATTCTTCTTGGATGATATTTTTTCAAGGCTTAAAACGGATCTTTTTATCCAAAATCGTCTGGTAGATCCTTTACTTTCAAAGGAACCTATCGAAACTAAAATCAGAAAAATCTATTTGGATAACTACTTTGACCAGTTTGAAGTAGTGATCCGGATTTTTTCATCAAATGGAGCCCAAATCCTTGGTCCCTCTGAAGGATCTGATCTTCGGGCTTTGCGGCAATCCTTTGTAAAAAGCGATTACGCTACCGGTGTTAGAGACTTGTACTTTATCCGTGGAAAAGAGTCTAGTCTCAGTAATAAGTTTGTGGCATTTATTCCTGTGGTTCGGGACAGTAATTTATTAGGGACTATCTACCTCGAGCTCATTCAGTTGAGAATCCAGCCCGGCAGTGTGTATCCCAAATTATTGCTGGATAAGAAGTACGCTGAAAAGCTTGATCCCATCACCTTTGATTATGCATTGTTTAGAGAAGGTGATTTGGTTCGTAGTTCGGGTACTTTCAACTATTTCCAAGAAGAATTTCAAAATCAACTCGAGCGTGAACAACTCTTTACTTCCGGAATTGTCAGCTTGGGATTTCACCATTTTGGCATTCGCAATGGCAGTGAGGTCATTATTATCTCTTCTCCTACGCTCTCAGTTTCCCAGTTTTTCGGAAACATCTCTCTGTTTTTTGTAGCTTTTGTATTTCTGACCTTCATGGCTATTCTGATCAATACCCTGTTCAAAGGCTATGAAAAATTCGAATTTAACTACTCGACTAAGCTTCAACTGTACCTCAATTTTGCCTTTTTCTTTCCCATCATTATCATTTCCATCATCACGATTGGATTGCTTGCGGGAAGTTATCGGGATGACCTCAATAGGCAATACATTCAGAAAGCTTCCTTGATTCAAAGCAATCTGGTGTCGTTTTTCAGCTCTCAGGGAGCCAACGGACTTGACCGGGATTTGCTCAATGAAGAAGTGAATTCCCTGGCCAATACCATTGCAAGCGACATTCACCTATACTCTAAAGATGGCTTGTTGGAAGCTTCGAATAGAAGCAACATTTTTGAAAAGAAAATACTGGCTCCTCAGATCAATCCTCAAGCACTTGCAGGAATCAAGGAGAAAAACCTTTCTCAGGTTTTGGTAGAAGAGCAACTCGGAAAGTTGAGATACCAAAGTGTTTACCTTGCTGTGCCTTCCCAATTGGACCAATCTGTAGTTGCGATTTTAGCAGTCCCTTTTTTTGAGTCAGAAGCAGAATTGAATTCGTTGATTTCGGATGTGCTGAGCAATATTTTCAATGCCTTTGTGGTCATTTTCATCCTCTTCCTGATTGTTTCTTCTTTTGTTTCTAAAAACCTTACCCTTCCTTTCAAGCTGCTTACCCAAAAGCTGAAGGCTACCAATCTCGAAAATAACGAACCGATGTATTGGGCATCAAAGGATGAAATCGGGCTTTTGGTCAATGAATACAACAACATGCTCTACAAGCTGGAGGCGAGTAAGAAGGTCCTTGCTTCTACTGAAAAGGAATCCGCCTGGAAAGAAATGGCAAAACAGGTAGCCCATGAAATCAAAAATCCCCTTACACCGATGAAACTTACCCTTCAGCATTTGCTGAGGCTGGGTCATGAAGGAAAGCTGGAGGATCAAGATAAATTGAAAAAATCTCTGGAGACACTCATTCATCAAGTGGATGCGTTGAGTGGTATTGCTTCTTCCTTTTCTACGTTTGCTAAAATGCCGCTGCCAAAAAATGAGCCGATGAACTTTAAGTTGGTTCTGAATAAGGTGCTGGACCTATTTACCAATGACAAGCGGGTAAAACTTGAGTTTCAGGATGATTCCTATACCGAAGATATTCCGATCATGGGGGACGATAAGCTGTTTGGAAGGGTGATCTCCAATTTGATTATCAACGGGATCCAGGCCGTTGAGCCAGGTAAACTCCCGCAGATTAAAATTTGGCTATGGATGACGGACCAGGCGGTGTTTTTGGAAATCAATGATAACGGAAAGGGCATTGCTCCAGAGCTCAAGGACAAAATTTTCATTCCCAATTTCAGCACCAAAAGCCAAGGTTCTGGCTTAGGACTAGCCATCGCTAAAAGCGGTGTGGAGACTGCAGGTGGAAAAATCTGGTTTGAAACCGAACTTGGAAAAGGCACCACCTTTTACCTCACTTTTCCACTTATTCAATAATTTGGGCTTTTTAGTACCTTGAAAGAAAATGCCTTGAAGGGACTTATGCTCCGGTCAATCTTTTTCCTGCTGTCTCTATTGACTTTGGCGATGGGTGTCAAGGCTCAGGAAAGATGTAAGTGGGTGAAATCTTCAGTGGCAGAAGCTCCCTTTGAACTAGACTCACTTACAGCCATCGAGGCCAGTATTCGTGTGGCCGACCGTCTTGGCAAAAGCTATCCTTTCACTTATTTGATTTCGAGCAGGTCACTTCAAGTGAAATTTGAACAGGAGGAAAGACCTGATTCCTTGCTGATTTGCTACCAAACCCTAAACGTCAGACTTGATCGTGTGGTCGCAAATCGTCGGCTAGACTTGGATTATGATTCCACAGCTAGATTCAAAGACAACCGAATCAAAGAAACACCCGAGTTGAACATTCAGGAGGAGCTTTTTCCAAGTTCCTCGCTGTATAAGACCGGAAGCATTACCCGCGGGGTTTCATTTGGGAATACCCAAAATGTCTTTGTCAACTCCGCACTCAATCTTCAGCTCGAAGGTGATATTGGTGAAAATCTCAAAATCCGAGCGAGTATCACGGATCAAAATGTTCCTTTTCAACCCGAAGGCAATACCCAGCAAATTCAGGATTTCGACAATGTGCTGATTGAATTGTACAATGATAAGTTCAGATTGGCAGCGGGTGACGTGGTCCTGCAGCAGCGTCAGTCTGAATTTCTGAGGTATTACAAAAACGTCCAAGGTCTCCAGCTCACCACTCAATACCAGCAGGGGGATAAGTGGGAGGCGAGTACACAGGGTTTTGCCTCGGTGGCCAAAGGAAAATTCGCCTCTGTTCAGGTACCCATATTGGAAGGTGTGCTTGGGCCTTACCGAGTAAGCGGGCCCAATGGAGAGCGATTTGTGATCATCATGGCCAATTCCGAACGGGTTTTTTTGGACGGTAAACTACTACAAAGAGGATTCAATGCAGATTATGTCATCGATTACAATCAGGCAGAAATCACATTTACCCCGAAGATCTTGATTACCCAATATTCAAGAGTCAGGGTAGATTTTGAATTCGCAGAGCGAAATTATTCCAGGTCCATTCTTGGAGTTAATCACCTACAGACCAATGGAAAGGTGGATTTCTACCTCAATCATTACCAAGAAAAAGACAATAGGAACAGGCCACTTTTCACGGAGTTTTCTTCTGCAGAACAGGCCCTTTTAGCCGCTGTGGGTGACGCTACGCAAAATGCGGTAATCCCTAGAATTGATTCCATCGCTTTTGATCCTACGCGGATTATGTATGAAAAAGTGGAAGATGTCGATGACTCGGGAAGGCCATTTAACTTTTATCGCTATTCTACAGATCCTCAACGAGCTCATTTTGTACTCGGTTTTTCCCAAGTGGGAAAGGGACAAGGTGATTATAAAAGAGTGAATCAGCTTTCCAACGGAACTGTTTTTGAATTTGTGCCAAGGATCAATGGGCAGCCTCAGGCAGATTATTCCATTTTGACCCAGCTTCCCGCGCCCGATTCCAAACGAATGACCACAGCTGGTACAAGAGTTAAATTGGGAGACTATGAAAAAGTCTACACCGAACTCGCCCTTTCTTCCCAAGACAAGAATCTTTTCTCTGAAGTAAAAAATGAAGATAATCAGGGAATTGCCTGGAAGCTTGGCCTGCAATCGGCTGACCGGGAGGTTGGTGTATTGAAAGGGTATAAGCTCAAAGCGCAAACTGAACTTGAGTACAATTCCACCAATTTTGCGTTCATTGACCGTTTCCGATACATCGAGTTTGACCGGGATTGGGGATTGGATCCTCTTGACATGCAGCAGGCAGGGGCAGAGCGGTTGTTTTGGACTCAGGTGGCCTTGGACAAAGACGCCAAAAACAATTTTCTCTATAAAATCCACCTGAGAAATCGCGCTGACAAACTGAATGGATCTCAGCATGCGGCTACTTGGAATACCGAGTTGGGAAAGAGAATCGGAGTCAAACAGGAATTTTTTAGACTGAATTCGGACAAAGATTCCCTCCAATCCGATTGGGTTAGGTATTTGGGAAATGTGAGCTATCGATCCAAAATCCTTGTTCCCGGTTACCAGTTTTCTTTGGACCAAAACGCACTCCGATTGGCAGCGCAAGACTCGGTGCTTAGTACAGCCATGAATTTCAAAGAGCATCTTGTCTTTTTGAAAAGTAATGATACGTTGAATTATGCCTTTTCGGCCGACGCAGCATGGAGGCAAGATCGGTTGCCATTAGGTGGAAAGCTGCTCGATGACACGGAGGCCTTTACTTCCAACTTCACCTTCCGAAAGCAATGGTCCAACCATAACCTCAGTAGCACTTTTACCTATCGGGAACTGGAATATCTCCAAAGAGATCTTCCTCGAGAATTGACCGTGCTGGGCAAGGTGGATTATTCGGGTTCTGTGGGAAAAAATCTCCTTCGAAATGAGATCAGCTATGCTTTGGGCAATGGGCGAGAGCTGCAGCGGGAGTTTATCTTTTTACCTGCCCCAAATGGTGATGGAACGCATACTTGGCGGGATGACAATGGTGACGGAATCCAGCAGCTCAATGAGTTTTACCTTGCAATCAATCCAGAGGAAAAACTCTTCATCAAGATTTTTGTCCCGACCGATACCTATGTGGAGGCTTATACTACGCTACTCAACTATCGGATTCAGGCTCGTTTTCCGGAGGAGTGGAAAAGCGTCGGTGGATTCAAGTCTTTTCTCCAAAAGTTTTCCAATACGTCCAGCCTGAGTGTGGAGAAAAAAGTGACCTCGGATGATTTTGCCAGTAGGCTCAATCCATTTATTGGCGGGGTGGATCGAGATCAGATCCTTTCGCTCCGCCAGGTGATTCGCACTTCTTTCTTTTTCAACAGGGCCTCGGCAAAATATGGCTTCGATCTTTCACTCTTTGATTCTCAGCTGAAGCAGCTGCTTTCAGGTGGATTTGAGGATCAGATTCAGCAGGATTGGAAGCTCAATACTCGTTACAACTTTAATTCCGTCACTACCTTACGACTTCTAGGCGGTACCGGCAATAGAGTTTCTGCTTCTGATTTTCTTGAAAATCGAAATTATACCATCCGGCAACGAATGCTCGGTCCTGAACTGGCTTGGCAGCCTTCTCCATTTTTCAGAATCACGGGCAATTATGCGTTTACCAAAAAAGAAAATACCCAAAACCTTGAATTCAACGAATTCGCCAACATTCATCAGGTAGGAATGGACATGCGCTATGCCAAAGCCATCAAAACCACCTTAACAGGCAATCTCAAGCTTATACAGATCGCATACAACGGTCAGGTCAATTCTCCGGTAGGTTATGAGATGCTTCAAGCCCTTACTGCAGGAACCAATGTGACGTGGACACTCAATTGGCTCCAAAAGATCGGTACTGGACTTCAGCTTAATCTGGTTTACGAAGGTCGAAACTCCCAAGGTTTGGACCGGATTGTCCACGTGGGGAGGATGCAGGTTTCCGCGCTGTTTTAAAAAAAAATGTAACTTTGTTTGCTTTGATTAGTTGTCACACTAATTATTAAACTGCTAAACAAATGAGGAAAAGCATCCTGGTTACAGGAGGTACGAAAGGGATTGGACGAGCGATCATCGACCGATTTGCGAAGGAGGGTTTTGATATCTATACCTGCGCACGCAAGGAAGGCGATCTGGTAGCTTTGAAAAAATCCCTGGAAGAAAAATACCCTGACATCAAGGTGCTTGCCATTGCTGCAGACCTTTCCAAAAAAGAGGAGGTAAACAGCTTTGCGGATAAAGTCAAATCTCAGGTAATTCCAGATGTCTTGGTAAACAATACAGGAATCTTTCTGCCGGGTGCCATCCATGATGAGCCGGAAGGAAACTTTGAGTTTATGATGCAAACCAATCTTTATTCGGCTTATTACCTCAGCAGAGCCTTTGCCAAGGAAATGATGCAGCGTCGCTCCGGACATATCTTTAGCATGGGATCTATCGCAGGACTGACTGCTTATCCCAACGGTGGTAGCTATGCCGTATCCAAATGGGCCATGCTCGGCATGACCAAATGTCTGCGTGAAGAATTAAAGCCTCATTATGTAAAAGTAACCTCCATTTTGCCAGGTGCTACCCTCACGGATAGCTGGGCTGGAGTGGACTTGCCGATGGAGCGTTTTGTCCGCGCTGAGGACGTGGCAGAGAGTGTTTGGGCTGCCTATAACCTTTCCCCCCAAACCGTTGTTGAAGAACTAATTATCCGCCCCCAACTTGGAGATATTTAACCTATGGAGCCTTTGATCAAAAGCTTGGATTCCCATTATTGCGACAGCCTGACGCAGTATTCCCGTCGTAAAACCATCCCCGTAAAAGTCGGTGATGTCATCATCGGAGGTGACAATCCCATTGTGGTGCAGTCTATGACGACCGTGGACACCATGGATACGATTGGGTCTGTTGAGCAATGCATTCGGATGATCGACTCAGGTTGTGAATTGATTCGAATCACGGCGCCATCCATCAAGGAGGCAGAAAATCTTAGAAACATCAAGGCAGAGCTTCGCAAAAGAGGTTACCATACTCCCTTGGTTGCTGACATTCACTTCACACCCAATGCTGCCGAACTCGCAGCAAGGATCGTGGAAAAGGTGCGAATCAACCCTGGTAATTATGCGGATAAAAAGAAATTTGAGGTTATTGACTATACCGATGCTTCTTATGCGGAGGAGCTAGACCGAATCAGGGATCGGTTTTTACCACTGTTGAAAATCTGCAAGGAGAATGGTACAGCGATGCGTATCGGTACCAACCATGGCTCACTTTCTGACCGAATTATGAGCCGGTACGGGGATACCCCGCTAGGAATGGTAGAGTCGGCACTTGAGTTTTTGAGAATTTGCGAGGACGAGAAGTTTTTTGATGTAGTCATCTCCATGAAGTCTTCCAATACCCAAGTCATGGTGCAAGCCTATCGACTGTTGGTTCAAAAGCTAAACGAAGGCGGATTCAAGCCTTATCCACTTCACCTGGGAGTAACGGAGGCTGGAGAAGCGGAAGACGGGAGAATCAAGTCTGCCGTAGGAATAGGCACCTTGTTGGAAGATGGATTGGGAGATACAGTTCGGGTTTCCTTGACGGAAGATCCGGAGTTTGAAGCACCGGTGGCAAGGGCCCTGATCGATCGCTATGCAACCCGTGCAGGGCATACATCGATTCCCGAAATCAATCACTACCCGATTACCCCTTTTGAATATACTAAGCGACAAGTCTCCGAGATTTACAATTTCGGAGGGCACAATGTGCCTAGAGTGATTGCTGATATTTCTAAAGTCGAGAAAATCACAGATCGGGAAATGAAAGCAGTCGGGCATTTTTATCTGCCTGAATTGGACAAATGGAAAATGAATGACCTAGGCTCTGACTTTGTGTATTCAGGTTCCAACCCCATCCCATTCATGCTACCGAATGGCATGAAGGAGATTCAGGATGTGTCTGTTTGGGAAAAGGCTCCTGACCAAGTAAACAAGTTTCCGCTTTTCAACCTAAATCAGTACCGGGAAGCTTCAAGGTTTCATTCCGAACTCAATTTTTTAGAAATAGAAGACACAGAAATCGTTCAAGTCATTCCAGCAGTCGCAGGAAGAAAAGATACCATTCTGATCCTGAAGACCTCCAACTCGCACAGCATGCCTGCCTTGCGTAGGGCGTTTGTTAGTCTGTTGGAGGCTAAATGTGATCTGCCTGTAGTCGTGAAAGTGAGCTATTCGGACCAGACAGCTGATATGACCATGCTCTATTCGGCTACCGACGTGGGTGGATTATTGGTGGATGGCTTAGGCGATGGGATTATGATTTCTTTGGAAAAAGAAGGTCAACATAGCCGTGAGGAAGTGTTGGAACAGATCAAGTTGCACAATTCGGTCAGTTTTGGTGTGCTTCAGGCCGCTAGGACTCGAATGTCCAAAACAGAGTACATTTCTTGCCCTTCCTGTGGACGTACACTCTTTGATTTGCAGGAAACCACCGCGATGATCCGTAAGCGAACCGACCACCTGAAAGGAGTGAAAATCGGAATCATGGGTTGCATCGTCAATGGTCCGGGCGAAATGGCGGATGCGGATTATGGCTATGTGGGTTCCGGAAAAGGTAAAATCACCCTCTACAAAGGAAAGGAAGTAGTCAAGAAATCGGTGCCTTCTGAAAAAGCGGTGGACGAACTGATCAACATCATCCGCGAAGACGGGATGTGGAACGAGCCGGAGACTATTTAAAAAAGGTATACAGTTGAAATACAGTTGAAATACAGTTGAAATACTGTTGAAATATCATCTTGCTGTGGGTATTTCAGATCGGGAAGCGGTTTTTATTTCAATAGTATTTCAAAATCTCAATTTTCAAAAAGGAAATCAATTTCCTTTTAAGTAGGTTAAAGCATAAAACTCGAGTATCATGTCAGAGAAAAACCAAGTCAAAGAATTCTTCAAGTTGGGTGAAGTTGGAAATTATTTTCTCAATATTTTCCGTAAACCTGATCCAAACAAACCGACCAATTTCAACCTGCGGATGATGCATGGTATCAACAAGATTTCCATTTTAGTTTTTTTGTTTGCGCTGATTGTCTGGACAATCAAGAGATTTATCTGATTAAATTATTTAAAGAATAACCTCTTCATTTTTTTAACTTTAGTGGACACCCCACCTGATCCACTATGATTTCCTTCTATCTCCCATTTCTTGCACCTTTGATCTTTGGGCTTTTAATTGATTCTGAAGAGCAGTATTATGGAATAGATGACTTTCAAAAAGTCAAAAAGATCGATACCCATACCCATCACAATTCGGAAAATACCGCTCTGATGGAGGCAGGAAAAGAAACTAATTTTCGCTTGCTTACCGTCAATGTGGATGTCCCAAGTTATCCTCCGCTTCAAGAGCAAATCCGACTTTCTCTACTTCAGAAAGGTCAAAATCCAACCTCTATCGATTTTCTTTCCACTATTTCACTTGCAGACTGGAAGGATTCGGACTGGGCAGAAAAGGAAATCAAGCGCATTGCAGACACCTTCGAGCAGGGAGCCATCGGGATCAAAATCTGGAAAAATATCGGGATGACTTATCGGAACGAAGACGGAGCCTTTATCATGGCGGATCACCCTAGGTTGGAACCCATTTTTAAGTTTGTAGAAGCACAGGGCAAAACTTTAATGGCTCATTTGGGTGAACCAAAAAACTGTTGGTTGCCTCTTGAAGATATGACCGTAAACAATGATCGAACCTATTTCAAAGAGCATCCGGAATACCACATGTACCTTCATCCTGAATACCCAAGTTATGAGGAGCAGATTGATGCTAGGGATAGACTACTTGCCAAATTTCCCAATATCCGGTTTGTCGGGGCTCATTTGGGGAGTTTGGAATGGGATGTGGACGAACTTGCCAAGCGACTGGATCGCTACCCTAATTTTGCTGTGGACATGGCTGCTCGAATTGGCCATCTCCAGTTTCAAAGTCAAAAGGACCGGGAAAAAATCCGCCAATTCATGATTAAATATCAAGATCGCCTAATCTATGGGACGGACTTGGGGATATCCGGTAATCCTGATTCCGACCGAGTTAAATCCAATGCAAAAGCAACTTGGATGAGGGATTGGAAATATTTTGTATCAGATGAGATAATGGAAGTATCTGAAGTAACTGGGTCTTTTCAAGGCCTAAAGTTACCCAAGGAAGTGATAGACAAAATCTACTATCACAATGCCATGAAGTGGTTTAAACCTACTTTTAATTAAAACATCACTCCCATTCGGAATACCAGACTGTGGAAAAGGTAATTAGTTTCGTTCAGTGAGGTAAAGCCGCTAGGTAATCTGGAACCGGTAGTGGGGGCAAATGAAGATTGTCCGCTGCCATCCAAAAAGCCTTGAAAATAGGAAAGTTGCTGTCTTTTGTATCCCAAACTGGCAGATAGCGCCCAATTTCCTTTCTTGGCGGGAAGCTTTACTCCGAGCATAGGATGAATCATCATCCCGCCTTCATACCAGCTCGAACTCCATTGGTTAGTCTCTTTTTTCTCCAAAAAAGTAGAACCGCCTCCAAAGTCCATTCCACCGAATAGTTGGGCTTTATTTTCTTTTCCCAGAAAACCTCTCCAGCCTAAGGCAATAGGAATCAGACTGATCTGATCATATTGATCATATCCTACAGCAAACCCCAAGACATGATGGGAAGAGATTTTTACACCATGAAAAGTGGAAATGCTTACATCCATCCGGTTTAGGTAGTTTCCATCCCAATTTTTGATTCCTTTTCCCCATAGAAATCCTACTTCTGTTTGATGGAAATAGGCATTTTCCTGTGCCAATGATCGGACATAAGAAAAGAAAAGCAGCAAGATCAGGCAGAAGACTTTGGATCGCATGGTCTTAGCTGATGATGACTGGATTGGTGACTTGGATGCAGCTGAGTTTTCTGAGTTTGGAAGGAGCGCTGTAGTCATACTGACATACGCCATCCGGACCAATGACAATCAGAGATTTGGGACCTGGGATCAGGTCTATAGATTTCATGTTTTGCAGGAATTCCAATTGGTTTTTATCAATGGCCATGACATCCTTTACATTGAAACTTTTCAGCCCATGCTTTCCTTCGGTTACAAACAAAAAATCACCTGCCAGTCCTAGACCATGCGGATTGAGCATGGGATAGGCTTTTTTCAGCTTAGGGGCGTAAGGATTTTTGATGTCTATGACTTGAAGTTCATTCACCCCATTGATACAAAAATTTCCGGTTCGGAGTGTGACAAAGGCATGTTCTTCATTGACCACGACCGGGTCACAAGCCACCACATGCTCATAAACGGCCATCCGCGTTGGGGAGTGAGGAGTTGAGGCATCGTAAATATGCATCCCTCTATTAGATCCTATGAAGAGCTTATTTTGGAAAGGAAAGATGGTTTCTATGCCCCAGCCCAGATTGATGGGTTTGATGAATTTGGGTTCAGCTGCATTTTGCACATCAAATACCCGCATAGTGGACTCATCCACCGCGTACAAGTGACCGTCCATTAGGGTAAATCTCGCCATCGAACCACCGGTTCCATAACTTTTAGATGCAGCGGAAAAGTTGGCAGTAAAACTCATGTCTGAGCGCAGGGCCCAACCGCCATCTATTTCCCATCTAGGGCCATCGGTTGTGATGACAGTATCCTTGAAAGTGATGATTTGTCCCGTGTCGTGGCGGTATAGGTGGGTAAAGACATCCTTGACCCGATTTACTAATTTGATGTTGGAGATTTTGCTGATGTCAAAGGCCAGTAAATCCACATAGTTATCTGCGTAAAGAATGTTGTCATTTACAGCCAGATCCATATTGCCTTCGATGGGGATAAAACTTAGGTTGATCGGATTGGCCGGGTTGGTATTATCTAAAATATGGATCCCTTTGCTGGGTTCGTTGACCAATAAGTAATCCTGGTAGATATAGATTTTTCCGGGGTTGTCCAATGGTTTTGCTGGCTCGGTAGTGATGAGCCTCGCCCTCACATCACTCATTTCCAGGTATACCGGCATCATGGTCCGATAGGTGTATGTAGTGGTGACCTGATCTTCACAGGAAAAAAATAATCCACTTGTCAAAAGCAAAAGAGCTATGAATAGGTTGGTTGTTTTCATGAGGCAGGAGTTAGGTGAAACAAAAGGATTCAGACACCAAACGAGCCGTCTTTTCCATTCGCTACAAGCCAAGTAAAAAAGCCCGTCTTATCTGACGGGCTTATAGGCTTATTGGTTGAGAATACTTTTTATGTAAGCTACACTTTGGGGGATTTGGGCGACAGAGCGACTGCTTTCATCTTCGATCACCAAGTACTTCGTTCCCTGTTTTTTCGCCTCTTTGATCAATCCTGCGATATCAATGTCTCCTGTACCGAGCACAACGTTGGTTTCCACATCGCCTCTACCGTCAGGAGAGCCGGGTGTTCCTTTCTTTCTATCTTTTAGGTGAAGTTGGGGGAATTTTCCCGGATACTTTTTCATGATGGCCAAAGGGTCTCCACCGCCCATTTTCACCCAAAAGACATCCATATTAAATTGGAAATGCTTGGCATTTGCCAGCATGTAATCCATCGGAGTACCGGAGCCTGAGTTCGCAAATTCATATCCATGTGGATGATAAGTCAGTGTAATTCCTTCTTTGGCAAATTGCTCGCCTGCTTTGTTAAACAGTTCGGTAGCAGCTTTCATTTCCTCCAAACTGATTGGACCTTCTGCATGAGGTATCCAATAGCAGGTGGCAAACTTGGCTCCATACTTCTTGGCTTCTGAAATAATCGAGGCAGGGTCAGTTTTGAGTTTGTTGTAGTCAGCACCGACACCTACTACTCGTAGGTTATTTTCAGCAAGCAATTTTTTATACGCTGTATCTGACATGCCATAGCCACCACCTCCTTCGAGAGCAGAGATTCCCCAAGTGGAGATGAGCTGGTGGTACTTGATGGGATCTACCTTCATTTCATTACGAAGGGAGTAAAGTTGAAGGGCGATCTCCTGCGCATGGGCTTGCCATCCGAGAATGACTAGTAGGGAGAAAAGAGTGATTTTCAATTTCATGGTATAGGAATTTTGGGATACATCTAAGCTAAATATTTTTCCAGCCACAGGAAAGGCTTTCAGGTCAATTTCCCTAAATTGAAACCATACCTTTTATTTCCATGCATTCACGAAGAAAATTTATCCAAAACACTTCCTTACTAGGATTAGCTATGAGTCTAAAACCCGATTTTTCCCTTCTTGCAGCCCAGGATCAAATTCTTGGTCATGGTGATTTCCGATACAAAGTAGATACCTCATGGGGCAATCTTGATCCGACCAAAGTGCCGGTGGTCAACTGTCACGAAATGGTCATGGATCGAAAAGGCCGCATGATCATGCTCACCGATGAGGTGAAAAACAACGTGATTATCTATGATCAGTCGGGAAAACTATTAACTACTTGGACGCTTGGACTGAATGCCGCACATGGATTGTCCATCGTGGACGAGGGAGATGCTGAATACCTATGGGTGGTGGATAATGGAGGAAAAGTGCTCAAAACCACCTTGGATGGCAAAGTCGTTGCAGAAATTGCATCACCTGTCAAGGAAGGAATCTACGATGAGAAAATGCGTTGGGTGCCTACTGAGACTACTGTTGCTCCAAATGGTGACCTATACATTGCCGATGGCTATGGCTCCCAATACTTTTTACAGTACGACAAAAACGGAAAGTTTATCCGCAAATTCGGAGGTGCCGGCAGAGAAGATGCACAGTTTAGTACAGCTCATGGAATCGCTGTTGATCAGCGCGGCGGGAAAGAAGCTACCTTGCTTTGTACTTCAAGAGGCCACAATTCATTCAAAAGATTTACGATGGATGGAAAATACCTTGAGACGATTTTTCTTCCGGGAGCATTTGTCTGCCGACCAGTAATACACGGTGATGAGTTGTATGCCGGAGTTTGCTGGTCAAGACTGAGATACCTGGAGCAAACCGATAATTCAGGATTTGTCACCATACTGGACAAAACAAATAAAGTGGTCTCCAATCCTGGAGGAACTGCGCCTGAATATCGGAATGGGGAACTTCAACTTATGGTCCAAAAGGAACCTGTCTTTAAGCATTGCCACGATGTATGTATTGATCAGGATAAAAATATTTATGTCTGTCAGTGGAATGCAGGTAAGTCCTATCCGATCAAACTGACCAGAGTATAAGTAGTTGTTCTGCTTGTCGGAGTTGGGATTTTCACCTGACTTCGACAAGCTGATTTGAACTTTTTAACTCATTAATTTTCAACAAAAATTGAGAATTGGTAATCATTTGTTGATGTCCAAATTTTTCAGTCTTCCTCTTTACAAAATGAGGCAGATTTTTTCATAAATACTGCACTTTATACACATTTTAGAGCAGTTAAATTGATTCTAAAAATTTACTAACCGATCATCCTTAATTATAGCCTATCTTCAAAAGCCTATTTGCAGGATGAATGCGACTGATTGAAGAAATAAAGAAAAAACCGGCTAATCTGGAGGAACTTCAGCTGAAGATTACCATCATCTTTATTGGGCTAACCTTTTTTTCATTGTTTTTTTCGGAATTGTCGATGCCTTGATGGGAGTAAATCTCGGGTTTTTGAAAATCAGATTGATTTTTATTGCGCTCTTCTCAGGAACTGCCATTTTGTTTTTCAAGTACAAGTTTTACTTTTTAGCCAGCAACTTGATGATGTTTTTGGTGTTGGCTTTTCTGTTGATGAATTTTTTCTTCAGTGATGGCTATCAAGGGCCCACGATCTTTAATTTTTACCTCTTCTTTATGGTTTCAGGTTTATTCTTCAAGAGACCCTACGATTTGATTTGGCACATATCCAGTATTGGACTGTACTTTACCCTTTTTTATCTGGACATATCAGGATACATAACGGTCGATAAAAACTACCAAAACCTCGATCAACTCTTTTTTGACAACAGTCTGACCATTTTTATGACTTCCATGTTTTTGTTTATTGGAGTACGGTTTGTGATTAATAATTATCAAAAACAAAACTCAGATCTTATCAGGCTGCAGCAGGAAAATGAAAAAAACCTGAAGGAACTCAAGCAGATCAATGAGAAAAAAAATCAGCTGATTGCTCTGTTATCACATGATTTGAAAAGCCCCGTATCTTCTTTGGCGACCACTTTGGAAATGATGGATCTTGACATGATTTCACAGGAAGATTTTGAAAGAATCATTGTGAGACTTAAAAAGCAAAGTGTGAATCTAACACACGTGCTCAGTAATACCCTTAGTTGGGTTCTGACTGAGATGGGCGAGCAGGAAATCGAATCTCATCCAGTAGATGTCGTCCAACTCACCAACGAGGTGGGTGATTTGATGGAAAGTCAAGCCCAGCGAAAGGAGCAACGAATAGAAAAATTAATTCATGTCAGGGAATTGATCTTGAATTTGGAAGAAAAAGAGGTCAAAATCATACTTAGGAATTTTCTGGACAACGCAATCAAATTCTCTTCGCTTGGTTCAACGGTTTACCTTGAATTTATCGTCACAGCATCGTCCTACCGCTGGAATGTGAAAAACAGCGGGGCAAGAATACCTTTGGAAAAGGAGAGACACCTGTTTGATTTTAGTGTGAAAAGTTCAGTTGGGACTCAGAAAGAAAAAGGTACGGGTCTAGGATTGGGGCTGTGCAAAAGGATAGCTTCCCGAATCGGGTTCGAAGTAGGTTACGAATACACAGTTGATGGATTTAATACCTTTTACCTTGAAAAAAATAGAATTTGATTTCAATATTCAAACACCAAAGGCTTGACCGTATTCTGCATCACCTCATTTATCTGAATTAATCTCTTGAAGTTGCTGCTCAAGGGAATTATGGAAGTCTAAATTCTTGGACTTCTAAATTCCTAAAACGTTCTTAATTAACTAAATGAGGGGCTTTTAGAAAGTTGTATATTCGAGGCCTATTTAAATCACTCCATAAAGTAATTCATTCGGAAAGTGAAAAATCCGTTCAAAAGTCAAGAAGATCCAGGAAACCTAGAGCAATTGCAAAGGCGCATTGCCTTAATTTTTGTTGGACTTACGTTTTTCTCGATGACTTTTTTTGGTGTGGCGGATTACTTGATGGGATTGAGCCCAGGGTTGTTGAAAATTAGAATTGCTTATATCCTGCTCTTCGTCGCCTCCTTTATTTTAATCATTAAGTATGACAAGTACCTGCTGGCGATGAATATCATGCTGGCCTTGATTCTTGGCTTTACCATTATGAATTACTTGCATAATGACGGATTTAAAGGGCCGACTATTTTTAATCTTTATGTGTTTATCGTTGCAGTAGCGATTTTTTTCAAAAAGCCTCTAAACCTGATCTGGTTCACTTTGAGTATAGGCTTGTATTTGGTTGTGTTTTATCTCGAGTCTGTCGGGCAGATCGTAGTGGAGAAAAACTATGCAGATCTGAAGGATTTATTTTTAGACAATATGCTTACCATTTTGATTACTTCCATTTTCATCTTTATAGGTGTTCGGATTGTAGTCATCAATTATCAAAAACAAAATCAAGCTCTCATTAAGCTAAAGGAAGCCAATGATAGAAACCTCCGGGAGCTGCAATCACTGAATGAGAAGAAAAACCAGCTCATTGCTCTGCTTTCCCATGATCTCAAAAATCCGGTTGCATCTCTTGCTTCTACGCTTCAATTGGTTGATTTGGAGTTGATTTCCAAAGAAGAGTTGGGACAGATCCTGGATAAACTCAAAAAGCAAAGTGTTCATTTGAGTCATGTACTTTCCAATACCTTGGGCTGGGTAGTTACTGAAATGGGTGATCATTCGCCTGAACCAGTCATGATCAATGTGTACGAATTGACCTCCGAAACACAGGAACTGATGGGAGTTCAGGCAGGAAGGAAGCATCAAAAGCTGGAAAAAGTTATTGAAACCACTGATCTGGTCCTGCCTATTCAAAAAGATGAAGTGAAGATTATCCTTAGAAACTACCTGGATAATGCCGTGAAGTTTTCTCCCGAAGGGGCTACCATCTATTTGGAGTTTCAATTTGACGGGAAGTCATTTAGATGGAATGTGAAAAACCCCGGAAAAGAGATTTCTGCCGAAGTTCAGAATCAACTTTTTGACTTTAATGTGAAAAGCTCCATGGGTACTCAAAAGGAAAAAGGGACTGGATTGGGCTTGGGATTATGCAAGCAGATCGCTAAAAAGATTGGATTCAATGTGGGCTATGAAAGATCAGCTGATGGGTTCAATGTGTTTTACCTGGAAAAAGCGCTTCCTACCGAGTTGAATTAGTAAGGAATATTCTTTTGTTTTTTTAACGTCAGCGCACAGTAGACGGCTTCTTTTCATTTACATTAATCTGTCATTTTTTACTTCAAGAAAATATTAGGATCTACAAATTCCTAGATTTAACGAAGTTAATCACCCCGCACCCCATTCAATGTTTGATTTTGGAGTATTTGATAAATCCGGAGACTTAAATCAACTCCAAAACAGGATTTCGGAAGTCTTTGCCTTGATTTTGACGATTTTGATCCCATCACTCTGCGTTATTGATTTTTTGATGGGCTATAATTTGCTCTATGTCTCTGTCAAGTTCTTGTTTGCTTTCCCTTTTTTGATCGGGTATTTGGTGATGAAAAAATATGGCTATCATCAACTGATCCTACTCCTCATGATTTCGATAGGCTTGGTGGCTATCTCTCTTAACTTTTTTTTAAGCGAAGCTCATAGAGGAAGGACATTATATACCCTATTTATTTTTGTAGTTTCTTCAGTTTTTATGTTGAGAGGCCGATGGAGTGGAATGTGGATCGTCTTGGTTTTTTTGGTTTATGGTGTACTGATTTTTCTCGGAAGGATGGAAAAGTATAAAATGACATTTGATGTGTATTCCACAGACGATTTTTTCCAAGATCAGATTATTACGATGACTTGGACCAGCCTTTTCACCCTGGTAATGATTTTGTTGTTTATAAAAAGTTATCAAAAGCAGAATTCATACATGCTTGAGCTCCAAAAAGAAAAGGAGAATGCGCTTTCCAGATTGGAAAATTTGAATGATAAAAAAAATCAACTGTTGGCTCTACTATCTCATGATCTTCGCACTCCTGTTACTAGTTTGAGTTTTACCTTGGAATTGGCAGAGGAAGGAATAATCAATGAAAAAGAGGTAAACCAAATCATTTCCAATCTCAAGCGTCAAAGCTTTCATTTGAGTAAAGTCTTGGATAATACCCTGGAATGGGTGATTACTGAAATGGAAGGGTCAGATTCGGAAGTGCTAGCTGTAAATTCACTGGTCCTATCCGAAGAGATGGTAGAGGTAATGCGTTTTCAGGCAGCTCAAAAATCCCAAGACTTGGTATTGGAATTTGAGGGGAATCCACTGGTAGTTAATTTGGCATTTAAAGAGATTCGGATTATCCTCAAAAACCTGTTGGACAATGCGATTAAGTTTACTGCCGAAAATTCTTCCATCGTAGTAAAGGTATTCCAGAATAATTCCAGGCTCCGTTGGGAAGTTAGAAACCCAGGTAAGCCAATCACTGAGTCTGAAAGGGCATTTCTTTTTGAACTAAAAGCGAGGAAAACAGAAGGGACTTTACGGGAAAAGGGGACTGGAATTGGACTTTCCCTTTGTCATAAAATTGCTTCTCGAAATGGTTGGGAAATTGGCTATTTATATCCCGAGGATGGCTGGAATGTCTTCTTTCTGGAGATTGATTTGCCTAGATCATAACTACTCGGAGACTTTTCGCACCATGGGCACCGATGACCAGGGATTGCTCGATATCAGCAGTTTTAGAAGGCCCTGCGATAAATAGTCCGAATCCTGAGTGTTCATCCCCGATATTTTCATAGGCTTGATGCAACGTGGGAAAAAGTCTTGATTTCCGAAGAACAATCACCAAATGTTCCGTAATAAATGGGAGCGCTCGGTGAGGTAGCTGTCGGTCATCCAGCCAAATGGCTCCATTTTCTGCCACTCCAAATTGCCCCTCCAAAATAGCCAAATTCAAATCTTCCAATTCATGCGGATCCTGAGGAAGTTCGAGGGTAGAGGCTGTAGCATAGGCTGATACTGCAGAGAATACGTTGGCCCACGAGGATTTTGAAAGCCAATCCAGAAACTCAATTTCGGACAAAATTTCTCCCTTATTGCCTTCGATGGATTTTTTGAACGCAGTTTCTATCTCTTCAGAGATGCCGAAAGAAGGTAACTCAGGCAGGTTTTTTTTCTCCTGCGTGATGGCCCGAATGGCGCCTAAAATAGATTCCCTACTGCTCATGTTCTGTTCTTTTGGTACCATTCTTTAAATGACTCCTGAGGAGTTTCCGGTAGATTTCGGCCTTTTCCCCAGCTGTTGATCGGATGATAGATCAGGGATTTAGGAAGTGTCTTTAGGGCGGTTCGCATCAGGTTACCGGATATTTTGTAAGCCAACGGACTTTTGAAAATTCCATTTGCCAGCTTCATAGACAGGCCTTTTCCCAGTTCACCATGGGTTTTGGTGATCTCTTGCCTCCATTCGTAGAGTTGCTCATGGATGTTGATTTTTACCGGGCACACATCTGAGCAACTTCCGCAAAGGGTAGAGGCAAAGGGAAGTGTACTGTATTTTTTCATGTCCAATCCCGGTGATAGGATCGATCCAATCGGTCCCGGCACGGTGCTGCCATAGCTGAATCCACCGCTTCTACGGTAAATTGGGCAGGTGTTCATGCAGGCTCCGCATCGAATGCACTTGAGCGAATTTTTGAATTTTTCACGGGCCAATTGCGCTGTACGGCCATTGTCTACTAAGATCACATGGATTTCCTTTCCAGTCGCCGGACTTCTGAAATGCGAGTTGTAATTGGTGACAGGTTGCCCTGTGGCAGATCTGGCCAGCAGTCGGAGGAAGACGCCAAGGTCTTTTCTTCTTGGGATAATTTTTTCGATTCCCATGCAGGCGATATGTACATCTGCCAAATGAACTCCCATGTCTGCATTGCCTTCGTTGGTACAGACCACGAATTCACCCGTCTCTGCGACCGCAAAGTTGACTCCGGTAATGGCCACTTTTGCCTTGAGAAATTTCTCTCTAAGATGTAGGCGAGCCGCATGAGTCAGGTAGGCTGGATCCTCATTGCCTTTTTCTGTATGAAGTTTTTCATGGAAAAGGTCGGAGATTTCCCCTTTTTTCAGGTGTATGGCAGGCAATACGATATGGCTGGGGGGCTGATTCAAAAACTGGACTATTCGCTCTCCCAAATCGGTATCCACTACTTCGATTCCATTTTTTTCCAAATACGGATTGAGGTGACACTCCTCGGTCAGGATGGATTTGCTTTTGACGATGGCAGTACATTTTTGCTTTTGCAAAATGGAAAGCACGATCTCATTGTGTTCTTCGGCGTCTTTAGCCCAATGTACCCGCATACCGTTTCGAACGGCATTTTTTTCAAATTCCTCTAAGTAGCTATCCAGCTTAGAAAGCACATTTTCCTTGATTTGAGAGGCCAAGTTGCGGAGATCTTCCCATTCGGGAAGGGTCTTGCTGATCCGGTCACGCTTGTCACGTACAAACCAGAGGGTTTCGTCGTGCCATTTGGCTTTGGCTTGGTCTTTTAAAAATTCGGTGGCTGCCTGTGGATGACTCATTGGATGGCTTGGTTTAGGATTTCTGCCAGATGCATAAACTTCACTTTTCTTCCCTCTCTGCTGGCAATTCCTTGGAGATGCATGATGCAAGACATGTCCCCTCCCGTGAGGATTTCGACCTGATGCTGCTCGTGGTCGTCGAGCCGGTCTTTTCCCATTCTCAGGGAAAGTGCCTCTTCTGTGACAGAAAAGGTTCCTCCAAAACCGCAGCATTCGTCCGTACGGTTGAGCGTCATCCATTCCAGTCCATCCAAGTTTTCCAAAAGGCCTTTGGCCTTATTGAATGGTGTGCCGTTCATCTCCGAACTCGAGGCGAGCCGCAATCCCCGCTGCCCGTGGCAGGAGGCATGGTAGCCGACTTTGTGAGGAAATTTTCCTTTGATGTCTTTTACCTGTAGGATATCGGTCAAAAACTCGGTGAGTTCAAAGATCTTGTCGTGGATTTCACGTTGCTCCTGTTCTAAATCCCGAAGCTTTGGAAAATGTTCTTTGACATGCAAGACACAGCTGCCGGAAGGGGCGACGATGTAGTCAAAATCCTTAAAGAGCGAGATGAAATGCCTAGCCGTGCCCTCGGTGTCCCGCTCATAGCCCGCATTGGCCATGGGCTGTCCACAGCAGGTCTGTCCCAAGGGATAGCTGACCCGACAGCCAAATTTTTCGAGCAGTTCCAACGTAGCAACCCCCACTTTGGGGTAAAACTGGTCCACATAACAAGGAATAAAAAGTCCGACGTGAAGTGCGTTCAAATTCATAGCAGTAAGATAACTCAGGACTTTTTATTTACCAGCATGGCTGCGCCTAAAGCAGAACCATTAGGGAAGTCGCTGGGGATAATTTCATGATCAGGCAGCTTGATTCGAAGCATTTCCAAAAAGATAGAATTCGCGTTGAACCCACCGTCTACAAAAATCCTTTGGACTGGCGCACCGTCTAGGACAAGCTGAAGGGAAGCTACTTGGATATCGGTCAGCTCATGGATAAAGGTATAGTAGGCATCTTCAAAATCAGTAAAACCAGCCCAATCTGTTTGTCTTGTTCTTTCAATCCCATAATCTTGCGGCTTGAGGTAATGAAATCCGATTCGTTTTTGCCTTGATGAACCGACTTTTTCAAAAGCAGCTCGATCAAACTTCATCTTCTTGTAAGTGCCAAGAGGTAGATTCCAATGGGCATACATTTCGTCGACTTGATACTTATGTTCTTCCCCGATGAAGAGTCGGGAAATTTTGATTGGCTGGCCGGAAATGCTCAGGAATTGTAGGCAGTCCTTGGTCAATTCAGATTCCGAGAGCGGGGTTTTATTAAACGGATTGATGCTGATCGCCCAAGTGCCGGTAGAGAGGAGGGCAAAAGGTTCTTTTTCCTGCTCCAAGTAAGGTAAAAGTGCGCCTGAAGAATCATGGACGCCGATTCCACAAGGAATAGATCCGAGTTCTGGTTTTGTCTTTAGGAGTGTATCGCCGGCAAGAATCGGTGGAAGTAGCGGTTCGATGCCTTCTTTTTTTACCCAGTCATGGTAATCCATCTTCTCAAAATCCCAAAGTCCCGTATGACACCCGATACTGGTATAGTCAGAGACCAGCTGTCCGGTGAAGATCGAGCTTAGGTATTGGGGCAGGTGAAGGCAGTACTTCACGTTTTTGAAATACTCAGGTTTGGCATGTTTCAAAAAATATATCTGCAAGCCTGAATTGAGCATGGCGAGCGGAGGAGAAGAGGTTTGTTGGCAGAAAGCCATCTTGCCACCATTTTCCTGGTAAAACTTTTCCAAAAGCTCTTCTGGATAGGGCTTCAGGTAATCATATAAAGGAGTAACGGGTTCACCACTTCCATCAGTATGGACGAAAGAAGCCCCGTGGCCTGAGAAATTGAGTTTTTTAATTTCAAACTCGGCAGAATTCAAGGCATCCAGAAATGTCTGTATCATCCAGTCCCTTAGCGGCAGAATTGCCTCACTGTCAAATCCGTCCTCATCCGGAATTGGGTCAAAACGCGTGTAGGTATTGAAAACTTCCTTGAGATCCTCATCAAAGAGGAAGAATTTTTTATTCGTTTTACCGATGTCAAATACGGCGGTGACAGGGATTCTGGACATGAGAATTAAAGTATTGGCTGTGTCTGGCAACTACCAAAGGGATAGATAAGAAAAGAGAGTCAGAATTTTTGGTCCGGACTCTCTTTTTGGGTTGGGTTAAAGTGACTTTCTGAGGGTCATCCGGAACGGATTTTTGATCGGGATTCGGTCCTCGATTCCTAGGATTTGCTCAGCGATGGATTTGCCCATGTGCTCAAAATCTGTCGAAATGGTGGTAATCCCTTCTGCAAGGATTTCCTTTAGGGGCGTATCGTTGTAGGAAATAACTCCGACCTCTCTGCCTAGCTTAAGGAGCTGCTCTCGGGATTTTTTTACCAGATTGACCAAGTCAGACTCAGCCAATACAATGTAGCAGTCACCTGCGTCCAGCGGCTCGTCGTCATCAACTCCATCCACAATCAGATTTTTGAAATCATGGAAGAAGCAAAACCGCTTGAATCCGTCCATGATTTCCACCGGATAGAGTTCCCCTTTTGGAAACACCAAGATCAATCGCTGGTACTTTTTGAGGTGCGTAATTCCAGATTCCAGCACCTCGAAAATGTCTTTGGCAAAATCTTGATAGACGCCCGGAAATTCATTTTCATGTCCTTTTACCGCTCGGTCGATGATCAGCAGTTTTTCCTTTGGAATTCTTTTGATCAGGTCATAAGCGGTCTCGGGATGTCCGCTTTGGTCAAAGAAGTGTGGAGCAAGTACGTACTGATTGTAATTTCCGAGGTTTTGCTCCAGCAGGTCTTCCAGGAGATTTCTGTTGTAATGATGAATGTACAGATCCACCGTAGCCTGAGGGCCTAGCGTGTCCAAAATGGAATAGTAGATGAGTTTTTTGTACGAGCTGAGTTTGTTGAAAAGCAGCAGGACTTTCACCTTGTGTTCCATTTTGGTAGAGGAGATGTAGAATCCTTTTCCTCGTACAGAAGAAATGATGCCACGGTCTCGTAGTTCGTTGTAGGCTTTCTCTACGGTGTCACGGGATAATAAAAAGTCAAAACTGGTCTCATTGATTGAGGGTATTCTGTCGCCGATTTTCAGTTTTCCTTTTTCAATATCCTCCAAGATCAAATTGACTACCTGGAGGTACTTCGGCGTGCGTGAATCCACGGCGATTTTTTCAGATTTGTCAAGAAGCATAGGTTACTGGGTTGTTGGGTATAGTGCTAAGGGTAATAGAGGGTATCGGTATTTACCGAGGGAAAGCTGCCGCCAGGCCGCCATCCACATTGAGCATATTTCCGGTGGATTTGGTCAGAAGTCCACCCACAAAGGCGAAAGCCGCATCAGCGATGTCGCTGACTTTGACACTTTCTTTTAGAAGGGTTCTGTTTGCATAATACTGAGGAAGATCCTTGACATCAATGCCATAGGCTTTGGCACGGTTTTCTGCCCAGCCACCTTCCCAGATGTTGGAGTTTTCGATCACAGCGTCCGGATTGACTACGTTTACCCTGATCTTGTCTTCGGCAAGTTCGGCAGCCATCAGTCTTGACATGTGTAGCTGAGCAGCTTTTGCGGTACCGTAAGCCACGTTTTTCGGCCCAGCCACCAGTGCATTTTTGCTTACCACATTGACAATATCTCCCCCAAGGCCTTGCTGACGCATCAGGTCAACTCCCACTTTGGATACATGGTATTGTCCCATCACCAGGATATCGTTTAGGCGATCCCAATCGTTTTGGCTATGATCCTCGAAAGCACGCGAAATGGAGATGCCGGCATTGTTGACCACGATATCAATTCCGCCGAATTTCAGACAAGAAGCTTGGATGGCCTCGGCAAGGCTCTCGGTATTGGTCACGTCCAGTCTTGCACCTAGGACAGCGTCTTTTCCATATTTCTTTTCAAATTCGGCGACTGCCCCATTGAGTCTTTCCTGATCAATATCCGTGAGGACTACACAGGCTCCTTCTTGAGCAAACTTATCCGCAATGCCTTTCCCTATCCCACCGGCACTGCCCGTGATCAAGGCGATTTTCCTAGAAAGCGGTTTTTCTTTTGGCATTCTGGAAAGTTTTGCTTCCTCAAGTAGCCAATATTCAATGTCAAAAGCCTCCTGAAGCGGTAGGGAAACGTATTCCGATACAGCCTCAGCACCGCGCATCACATTGATGGCATTGATGTAAAATTCGGAAGCAACACGGCTAGTTTGCTTGTCTTTGGCGTAGCTGAACATGCCTACTCCCGGCCAAAGGATCACTACCGGATTGGGGTCCCGCATTGCAGGACTATTGTGATGCTTGTGCTTTTGATAGTAATCGGCATACATCTCCCGATAGGCTTGGAAGGCGGTACCTATCTTTTCTTTCAAACCCTTCACATCGCTCAGATCTGCATCAGATGCCAAGTCCAAGACCAGAGGGCTGATTTTGGTCCGAAGGAAATGGTCAGGGCAGGAGGTGCCCATCGGAGCCAATTTTCCCAAATCATGGCTATTGATGAATTGAAGGACGGTATCACTATCATTGAAAGTGCCCACCATGCGACGCTCTGAGGAAGCAAGACCTCTCAAGATCGGAGCAAGTTTGGCAGCCTGAGTTTTTCTTTGGTGGGAGTCTAGTGATTTTACTTTTTCACCACCAAAAACCGGTCTTTTCTTGCCATAGTTTTCAGCCAAATAGGCAGAAGCCATTTCGATCACCTCTAGGCTGTTCATATAGCATTCATAGGCAGTATCTCCCCAGGTGAAGAGTCCGTGGCCGCCGAGCATGATGCCTCTGATTCCTGGATTGCTGTCCAAAGCTTCCTTGAGCTTTAAGCCTAAGTCAAAACCTGGACGCTGCCACGGAACCCAAGCGATGGATCCTTTCCAAAGGTCTTTGGTGATTTGTTCTCCGTCTTTTGAAGCCGCAATGGCAATCGCTGCATCAGGATGCAGGTGGTCGATGTGTTTGAATGGTAAAAATCCATGAAGTGGCGTGTCGATAGACGGTGCCTTGGAAGCAAGGTCATAAATGCAATGGTTGAACAGTTCCACCATTTCGTCTTCAAACTCAATTCCTCTGTAGATTCCTTTTAGAGACCGTAATTTATCCACGTATAGCCCTGCCAAACCCGAACGTGTCATCGTGCCGATATCACCACCTGAACCTTTGATCCACATCACTTCGACGGGCTCTTTGGTCAGAGGATCCAACTCAATGGTTTTACAGGAAGTATTTCCTCCTCCGTAATTGGTGATTCTGAGATCTGCTCCGAGTATGTTGGAGCGATAGATTAAAAGGTCGACTTCATTACCCTCCAAAGTGGCCGCTTTGGCCTCATCCCAGAGGTAGCTTACATAGTTAAAACTCATAATCGGTGTATTCATACGTGCAGGTCTACTGGTTATACCATGAATTTCAACTAAAACATGGCATTCGGTATCCTGTAGTGTCTTGAGTGAATAGGTTTTTGTTTGATTTTTTTATTTCTGCCAAAATGGTTTTTTTGGCAAAATGTCTAAGTACTGCTAAAGTCTATTTTCCAATTCACTTTTCCCAGAAGAATATGTGTTATCTCTTTAAAAATTCATCTGACAGGGCAGGATAGGGCAGGTCAGTTTGTTTAGTTTATTCAACCCAAAATAAATTCTATGAGCAGCATCGGACTAGTAAAGAAACTGGTCGCCCAGACCAATGAGTTTGAGCGAACTCCTATACCGGATGACCAACTGAAGGGAAATAAAAGTTTCTTGGGGATGTATGCCGGTGAGCATACGGCAGGTACTGAATTTGTGATTGGGCCTTTGTTTGTCGCACATGGGGTAGGAGCTATAGACTTGGTGCTTGGCTTACTGATGGGTAATCTGCTTGCCGTGATGAGTTGGGGATTGATTACTGCTCCGATTGCCACAGCCAAGCGAATGACGCTCTATTATCAATTGGAGCGGATAGCGGGAAAAAATCTGGTACGTTGGTACAATCTGGTCAATGCCTTGATGTTTTGTTTTTTGGCGGGGTCGATGATTGCGGTTTCTGCTACCGCAGTTGGGATTCCTTTTGATTTGGAAATGCCCACGCTGAATGATTGGCTGCCCCGTACGCCCGGATGGATTATCACAGTCTTAGTGATGGGAGCGGTGATTACGTTGGTAGCTATTCAAGGATATAATCAGGTGTCAAAATTTGCCAATGTGATGTCGCCTTGGATGATTTTGATTTTTATAGCGGCAGGGATTGTTGGCTTGGCACAGTTGGGAGTAGGTTCAGTCGAGAGTTTGATTTCCGTGGCTCAGGAAGTGATTTGGAATGGCGTACCTCTTCCCGGTATGTCTCGGTTTACGATCTGGCACATCATCTTCTTTTCTTGGTTTTGCAACATGGCCATGCACATTGGCATGTCAGACTTGACTATTTTAAGGTATGCCAAGTCTTGGACTTCGGGTTTTGCTGTATTTACAGGTGTGTATTTGGGCCACTTTGTAGCTTGGATAGCTTCAGGTATTCTCTATGCTGTTTTTCTTCAGGCAAATACTGGTTCCCAAGAATTCGCACCCGGGCAGATTGCCTATCAGACCTTGGGGATTGCGGGTGCGGTTTGTGTGATTATCGCAGGCTGGACTACTGCCAATCCGACGATTTACCGAGCCGGATTGGCACTACAGGGTATTTTCCCGAATGTCCCCACTTGGAAAATTACCGCCATCGTAGGCGGAATCACGAGTTTGGCGGCGTGCTTTCCGGCATTGGTCATGAAGTTGCTGGATTTTGTAGCACTGTATGGATTGCTGCTGATGCCGATGGGAGCCGTCATTTTTGCGGATTTCTACTTCGCGAAAAAAATGGGCTTTCGGTCAGAAGCTGCTTTAAGCACCAAGTCAAATTTTAACTTGCCAGCCTTGCTCAGTTGGGTGCTTACCTTAGGCTTTTGTCTTGGTCTAAATCTGTTTTACGGAGTTGAAATTTTCTTTCTAGGTCTCCCAGGCTGGTTTGTAGCCGTAGCCATTTTTGTAACCTTATCTAAAATGAAATACCCATTGACTAAATCACTTGCCAAATGAAAAGTGTGTTGAAAATTGCTTCTGTGATCGGATTAATGTTGTCAATTGTTCCTCCTGTGCTTTTCTTTCTAGGCAATATGGACCTTGACACCATGAAGCTTTGGATGGGAATCGGGATGCTGGCTTGGATGGTGACTGCGCCTTTTTGGATCAATAAGAAGGAAGACAGAAGACCGAAGACGGAAGAAAATTGACCGAATTCAATGATCAATTATCAAATTCAATGACCAATTTTCAATGATTTCTGGCCGGGATCTAATTTTCCAATAATACCTCATTTCTTTACCCTATGAATACCGACTTTCACGCACGATCATTTTCCTTGCTTTCCGAACAGCTTGACGCAAAAGGAATAAATCCAGCTGAGCTAGTCTCCTGGATTTCTTCATTTCAGATTGCAGTGCCGAGTTGGGCGCTTGGAGCTGGAGGAACCCGTTTTGGGAGGTTTTCGATCGGGGGCGAACCCAGAAATTTGGAAGAAAAGCTGGAGGATATTGGGCTTTTAGCCAAGCTGACCAAGCGAACGGATGCCGTATCACTCCATATTCCTTGGGATATCCCCCAAGATGCTCAAGCAGTAAAGCAAAAAGCAGCTAGTCTCGGGATTGGCTTTGACGCGATGAATAGCAATACCTTTCAGGATTACGGGCAGCCGCTTTCGTATAAGATGGGTTCGCTCAGCAATTCGGATGCAGCCGTCCGTGCTCAAGCAGTGGAGCATAACCTTCAGGTGATTGAGATAGGCAAAAGCTTGGGAAGCAAAGGATTGACCGTGTGGCTGGCAGATGGAAGTAACTTTCCGGGGCAGGCCCATATCCGAAAAGCGTTGCAATGGACTACAGATTCGCTGAAAGAGATATATGGGGGTATGCCGGCAGACTGGAAGTTGCTGTTAGAATACAAGCCTTACGAACCGAATTTTTACCACACAGTCATTCCGGATTGGGGGACTTCGGCGCTGATCTGCCGACAGTTGGGAGATCGAGCTAAGGTGCTGGTAGATTTGGGTCATCACTTACCCAATACTAATATTGAGCAGATAGTGGCGACTCTCATGCATCAGAATCTGCTCGCCGGCTTCCACTTCAACGACAGCAAATACGGCGATGATGACTTAAGTACTGGTAGTGTGAAGCCATACCAGTTGTTTTTGATCTTTTGCGAACTGATCGGCGGCTCGGCCGAAGGGGCGCAAGCTTGGGATTCCATTTCTTGGATGATCGATGCGAGTCACAACACCAAAGACCCACTTGAGGACCTGATTCAGGCGCTAGAAGCCATTTCTCAGGCTTATGCCAAAGCACTCTTGGTGAACAGGGAGAAGCTCAACCAATGCCAAATCTCCGGAGATGTGGTCGGAGCTCAGGAGGTTTTGCAAGAAGCGTTTTTGACAGATGTCAGACCTTTAGTCCGAGAGGCCCGAATCCAAAGTGGAGGAGAAGGGGATCCCTTGGCTTTTTACAGAAGTGAAAAAATCCGGGAGAAACTGATCGCAAAAAGGGGAAAAAACGCCCAGGCGAGTGGGTTGTAGTACTAATTGATTCTCTCCAACTTCATGAATTCAGCTAAATTCATGAAGTCAACTTCACAAATTTCAATGAATTGATGAAGTTAAGACTTTTTGAACGGTGAGAAAAGCTGGATTCGGACTTTTGAGCGGATTGGTTTAACTTCCTCATTTCCAAAATCAATCCGCTATGAAAAACTCCTTTTTGTTAATCCTTTTAGCACTTGCGGCATGTTCCGCACCACAATATCAGGAATCCCTTGAGCAGGAATTCATGACTATCGGTTCGGTCGAACGACTCGATTCAGCTCTGGATACATTAATTCCTGTGGGTGCCGAAATCGAAGTGTTGGCTTCGGGTTTCGAATGGGCGGAGGGGCCGCTTTGGCTGGAGGAGCAGCAAGCCTTGATTTTTACCGACGTGCCCACCAATAAAATCTGGAAATGGACGGAAAAGGATAGTCTCTCACTTTACTTGAGCCCTTCAGGATACTTGGGTGATCGGACAGACAAGCGCGAACCCGGAGCCAATGGCTTGGCGCTGGATGCTGCTGGAAATCTGATTTTGTGCCAACACGGAGAGCGTCAAGTTGGGAAAATGCTTACCTCTCTAGATGCTCCCAAATCGAATTTTGAAGGGTTGGCCACCAATTATGAGGGTAAGCGGTTCAACAGTCCAAATGATCTGGTATTCAATTCCCGAGGGCAGCTCTTTTTCACCGATCCTCCCTATGGCATGGATCCTTGGGATGAAAAGGAGTTGGAGTTTCAAGGTGTGTATCGCTTGGATCCTGATGAGAAAGTAAATTTGTTGGTGGATACGCTCTCCCGTCCAAATGGTATAGCACTCAGCCCCGATCAAAAGACCCTTTACATTGCTCAATCAGATCCGGAAAAAGCCAAATATTATGCATTTGACTTGGATGAAAACGGAAATGTAATCTTGGGCAAAGTGCTGTTTGATGCCACTTCATTACAGGGTGAATCCCGAAAAGGCCTTCCTGATGGATTGAAAGTTCACTCCAGTGGGGTTCTATTTGCGACAGGTCCCGGAGGGGTTTTAGTGATCAGTCCGGAGGGAAAACATCTTGGGACAATCCTGACCGAAAACGGCACGGCAAACTGTGGGTTTGATGCTGGAGAAAAATACCTCTACATGACGGCAGATGCTTTTCTGATGAGGATTAAGTTAAAATGAGAAAGCTTAATGCTGAAAGCTGAAAAATGTTGGGATGCCAGGAAGCTGTGAAGTATGGAGGTCGGACGAGATGCTGCTTCTAGTGAAACAGCATAACGTCAACCATTTTATCTTAAATTTTAGGTAAAGTCCAAGGCTCCCGATATTCTGGAAAGATCAATTCGTTTGCTTCATTATTGCCGATAAACTGTCTTTTTGCGTCATCCCATATCAACTGTTCGGCACCTATTCGGGCAGCGATGTTCGGGATGTGCGCATGCAGCGCGGCCAGTCTTCCAGCCTCGGGAGGGCAATTGGGTTGATTTCTTGTTTTGATGCATTCCACAAAATTGGCTACGTGAAGGTTGTGAGATTCAGTGGTTCCTTCCAGCTTCTTTGCTTCACATTTTGGGGCTTTGGCAGTTCCGTCCCACTCGGGATAGATTTCATAGCCACTTCGATTGACGACCAAGGTACCTAATTCACCCACATAGGCGATTCCGTATGGTTTGTTGTAAGGCCCGCTTTGCAGTCCTCCATTCATGTCGTAGTTGATCAGAAAATCCTTTTTTGGGAAAAGCACATTCATTGTGTCAAATGTGTCCCGATCGCGATTTTCCTTGTTCACGTTTTTGGCGTAGGTCAGTACGGTGGAGGGCGCAGCGGGATTTTCCTCTGCCCAGATGGCCATGTCCAGCAGATGTACTCCCCAATCCGACATCAATCCTCCTCCGTAATCCCAAAAGTGCCTCCAGCTGCCATGGAATCGGTTAGGGTTGAAATCCCGCTTGGGTGCTGGGCCAAGCCAAAAATCATAATCCACTCCCTGGGGGGTGGGTGTGCCAGGTTTCACCTCGTTGCCCAGTCCGTAGTTGAAGTTTGACCAGATGTTTACCTTACGGATTTTGCCAAGATGGCCACTTTTGACGAATTCCCTGGATTCAATAAAGGCTTGGCCGGCTCGCTGCTGTTGGCCTACTTGCATAATCCGCCCGTATTTGGCAGCTGCCTGAGTCATTAAGTCGCATTCTCCGATGGAATTGGCCATGGGTTTTTCCACATAGACATCTTTCCCCGCTTGACAGGCGGCTACGGCAATCAAGCAGTGCCAGTGATCTGGTGTGCCGATGATGACTGCATCGAGATCTTTTTTCTCCAATAATTTCCGGAAATCTGTATACCGTTCAGGTTTTTTCCCCGTGGCTTCTTCCACCTCTTTGATTCGCTTATCGAGCACATTTTGGTCCACGTCACAAATGGCGACACATTCTACTTCCGGCAAGGCTAGGTGGTGGCGGAGTATCCCAAATCCCATATTGTTGGCGCCGATGAGGGCCACGCGAATCTGCTCATTTGGGGAGATTTTCTGTCTGGCTTGAAGTAGGGAGGGGGAGAGCCAAAGGCCGCCTGCGATCAGACTTGACTGTTTCAGAAATGATCTTCGATCGTTCATATAGGAAGATGGGAAGTGTGATGAAATTTAAATTAGGTGAATTTTCGGTAAAGAGTAACTCCTTGAAAATATTTAACTGACTAATGTCAGTCTTTTGATCATTGATTTTGAAAAATGTGTATAACTCAGAAGTTTTAGTGGATATCCTGTGATTTCACCGCAAAAAATTAGGGGAAAAATTGTGGGAAAGTTTTGATTTGAAAAATTGGAAACAGTCTGAAAATCAGCCAACTTTAATCCTATCAAGTAAGAGATAAAAGGCCGGGTGTAAGATCTCGGACCGAAGTTTGACAGATTGAGATCAGGCGCAAAGGGGAGTTTTTCGAAAGAGAAATTTCTGAGACGGGAAACCGCAGAAGTGCCAAAAAAGATGAGCTGAGTTTGAGTTTCTCCTTGGAGAAATCAGATTTCCGGGCACGAAGGATCGGGAAAGAAATTTCACGGTTGAAAGGGGTAACTCCAGAAATGCACAAACGGATTCATCAGCGCTTGGAGCCTTCGGGCGAAAGGTAAAATCATCTGGCACAAAGGAACGGCTGCTCAAATGCAGCAGTTTGAAACGGACCACCGCAGAAGTGCTATCACGATCGGCCCAAGAGTTTGCCGTCGGGCAGATTCAGGATACCGGGCATGAAGGGGCTTTCCGAAAGGAAAGTCTGAGAAGGGCAACCGCAGAAATGCAACAAGGTATCTGAAAATTGGGACATGCTCTTCGGAGCTGCTGCAGACTGTCGGTTTTGACTCGGGTAACTGGGGAGAGCCGAATAACTGTAGCTTGAGGTGAGTTGAGGACTATGGTTTTCAAGTCATCAAATGGGAAGCTTTCGTCAAGAAATGCTTCCCATTTCTGTTTTATGCCACTCATTTTTCTATTTTCGGCTATGAAAATAGCTTTACCCTCTCTGCCAACTCTTTTTTTTGTAATCATCCTTAGCTCAGTTCTTTTTCAACTTGTTACAGAGGATTCTGCCGAACAGGAAATCCCGAAGCCAAACGTAGTTTTCATCCTAGCTGATGATTTGGGATATGGAGACTTAGGTTTCCTTGGTCAGCCATACATCGAGACCCCGAATATTGATCGTCTGGCTAGAGAAGGAATGTTTTTCACCAATCACTATTCCGGAGCGCCGGTTTGTGCCCCTTCCCGCTCGGCCTTAATCACTGGACTTCATACTGGACATACTCCGGTTCGAGGCAATTTTGAGATTCAGCCCGAAGGACAATATCCCATGCCGGATACACTTCTGACATTGAGTAAGATTTTCCAACAAGCAGGTTATGTCACAGGAGCCTTTGGGAAATGGGGGTTGGGTTTTGTCGGTACTTCAGGTGATCCAAGCAAGCAGGGATTTGAGCAGTTTTACGGATACAATTGTCAGCGCTATGCACATCGCTACTACCCGGCGTACCTTTGGGAAAATCAAACCAAGGTAAACCTCCCCGGGAATGACTGGACGAATAAAGTCACTTATGCCCCTGATCTGATTCAGGAAAAGACCTTGGCTTTTATTGAGGCAAATCAGAATAATCCCTTTTTTCTCTTCATGCCCATTGTGATGCCACATGCCGAACTGGCGGCACCGGACGATGCCATTTTTCAAAAGTATCGGGCAAAGTTTGGCGAGGAAAAAGCACACATTGCTCCAAAAGGGGGAGATTATGGTCCGGATATGCTGATTCCTGGTTATCAGTCCACGGATCATCCGAGAGCAACTTTTGCCGCTATGGTGGAGCGTACGGATCGCTACGTTGGAGAGGTTATGGCCAAATTGGAAGAATTAGGACTCAGTAAAAACACCATTGTGATCTTTACCTCTGACAACGGGGCTCATTTCGAAGGTGGGACAGATTACGATTTCTTTGACAGCAATGGGCCTTTTCGAGGATTAAAAAGGGATCTATATGAAGGAGGGATTCATGTACCAATGATCGTCAAATGGCCGGGTAAAGTAAAGGCGGGAAGTCAGTCAAACCACGTTTCTGCTTTTTGGGATTGGTTGCCCACCTTTGCAGAGATGCTGGGTGAAAAATCACCGGATGGAATCGATGGGATTTCATTTTTACCTTCTCTTTTGGGTAAAGGCAAGCAATCCAAACATGACCATTTGTATTGGGAGTTTCATGAGTTGGGAGGAAGGCAGGCTGTACTTAAAGACGGCTGGAAATTGGTAAAGTATCAAGTGAAAGAACCTGCAAAACTGACAGTCGAACTATTTGATTTGTCATCAGATCCAGCAGAAAGTAAAAATCTGGCTACTGAAAACCCCCAAAAAGTGGCGGAATTGGAAAAGTTGATCCAAGAAGCTCATATGCCAAATCCGGTTTTTAGGTTTTTTACTAGCCAATAAGATTTGGATCAATCTTTTTTTCGAGCTGATCGATGATGGAAATTAACTCAAGTTCCAAGGTAAGAATGATGTGATCGACTCCACCCCAAACAGCCCAAAGATCGACTCCAATATAATCGTGAATGAGTTTATCTCTCATTCCAGCAATTTTCTTCCATTCAATTTGAGGATGTTTTTCACGAAGTTCGAAGGGTAATTTTTTGGTTGCTTCACCAATTATCTCAAGATTTCTGATTACCGCATCCTGAACAACGGGCTTTTGTAGAAAATCAGATTCTGTAAATCCATGCGTATACTCTTTGATTTTCTCAATACAAGAAAGAATATGTTGGAGATATAGTAATGGATCTTTTTTCATTCTATAAAATCCTGATTAAATCATTTTCTATGATTGGCTTAAGGGGAGGATGAATCGATTTTTGAGTTATCAAGTCAACTTTTAAACCTAATAATTCAGAAAGTTCTTGCTCAAGACCAATCAGATCGATGAGATTCACATTTCCCTCGAAATCGATCAAAATGTCTAGGTCAGAATCCTCCGAGTGATCTCCTCTGGCATATGACCCAAAAACACCGATAAATTTGGGGTGAAATTTGTATGCAGTTTTCTTGATTATTTCTCGTTGTTTCTCTGAGATAGCCATATTTGAATTAGTCATTCCTATATCTATTCAAGAGTTAAGGAATTACTATTTAAAAACTAAAAACGGGAGCCCGAAAGCTCCCGTCTTATTACCCAATCATTTACTTATTACCCTATAAGTATTTTGAATCTAGGACTTCAACTATATTTAACTATCCTTCTGTGACCTGCTCAAGGAAATTATTTCCAATCCCATGCAACGATGGCCCAGGATTGAGTATGATCCTCAAACTCATCGATCACCTCAAAACCTACTCTGCGATGTGCGGCTAAAGAGCGATGATTGCTCAGGGCGATTTCGGTGATGGCAAAGGAATATTTCTCTGAGAAGGCATTTTTGTAAGCCAGGTAGAGTTGATCAAAAAGTCCTTTCCCCCGTTGGTTTTTCCCTACGCAAACTTGTCCAATGACCAGATATTCGTATTCTGAAACTGATTTTCCTCTGTAAAGAAGTTGGTCAAATTGGTCGAACATAGGGATCAATACAGGGATGAGATTTCGGGAAGCTTTGGTCATTGCCAGGATGTATCCTACTACCTCATTTTCATATTTTGCGATGATGTGTGGGGCGATTTTGTTCAATTCTTCCAATTGCTCAAACGAATGTCTCACTGTCACAAACCCCTGACTTTTTTTCTCCTCAAGACTCAAAGTAGTTCGATGGTTTTCCAGCTGTAAGTCCAAGATCCCTTGAAGATCTTCGGTCGATGAGGCATGCGTAATCTGTATCATGGGTAGTGTTTAGATCAGTCCGATTCGAAAATACCCGATTTTTTCATGACAAAAATCTTATCTGACCGATTATCCCAAGTAGGATGGATATAGGTTCTTTTTGGCTAGTTTTAGGATTAATCAACCCCTAGCGATTATGAAATATTACTATGCTGTTTGGACTCTTTTGTTTGCCTTGTTTGGTTATTGGCAAATCAACGATCCTGATCCCGAAGTTTGGGTGAGTATCTATGCGGTAGCAATGATTTTCGCTCTTCTTGGTTTTCGAGGTATTTTCCCCAAAATCCCATTGACTGTAGTTGTTGTTCTGTGCATTCTCGGAGCTATTTACATGTTTCCCGGTGGTGTGGGAGATTGGATTTCGGATGAATGGGCCCAAAAAGACCTTACCATGAAGACTCCTCAAATGGAGGAAAATCGGGAAACCTTCGGACTACTTACCATTGCTTTAGGACTCAGTCCAGCTTTGTTTAGAGCTTGGAGAAAGTAAAAAATAATTACAGTTGAAATACAGTTGAAATACAGTTGAAATACAGTTGAAATACAGTTGAAATACAGTTGAAATACAGTTGAAATACAGTTGAAATACAGTTGAAATACAGTTGAAATACAGTTGAAATACAGTTCGTTCGTTGGATGAAATAAGGGTTTACATGGATTTCAAGAAGTATTTCCAAGGTATTTCTACCTACGATGGAGGAAATATTTCAACTGTGTTTCCAATTATTTCTAGCTTCTATAAATCAATTTCCTCTAACATCAAACCCATAAACCTCATGAAAAAAATCATCACCCTGTTACTCGCCATGACTTTGGCCGTCGTCACCTTTGCCCAACAGGGCATCAAGTCCAAGTACTTCGAAATGCGAACCTATACCGTTCATGAAGGAAAAATGCCAGACCTGATCCAGCGTTTTCAAAATCATACCCTGAAGCTTTTCAAGAAGAACGGAATTGAAAATGTGGCTTACTTCCTTTCTGAAGAACAGCCTGACAAGCAGTTGACGTTTATTTTGGGTTACCCAGATCAGGCCTCAAGAGATGTTCTATGGAACAAGTTTGCCAACGATCCGGAATGGGTTGCCGCTTACAAAGCCTCAGAAGCAAATGGACCTTTGGTTCAAAAAGTAGATCAGGTGTTCATGGTTTGGGCAAATAATCTGAATGATAACAAAAAGCCAAAGCCAAGCGGAATCTTTCAGTTGAGAACTTACTACTGCTTCCCTGGTAAAATCGAAAATATTCAAACCCGATTCCGTGACCATACTCAGGACTTATTTGAAAAGCAGGGCTTGAAAAATTATCCATACTGGTTAACGGTAGAAAAAGACGGCAGCCAGCCAAAGCTAGTTTACCTATTGGGACATGATTCCAAAGATGCTTTTAATGCCGCATTTGATCGATTCAGAGTAGATCCTGACTGGGTCAAAGCTCGAGACGAGTCTGAAGCTCCAGGTAAAATCGTCGAAAAGGTGGTTGGGGTCTTCTATACCGCTCTGCCTTTTTCTCCCATGAAATAGAGGTTTGTGTGTTCAGATTTCGACGTTCGATATTCATCAGTCGATACTCGATATTTCCAAAATCCATTCAAGTTATTTTCGAGAGAAACAATCAAAAGAAGCCACTCTGGATCGATCAGGGTGGCTTCTTTTGTTGCTTGGGTAGCACTTTTTTGTAATTCTTCGTTTCAATGGTAATTGGATAAATTTGACTTGATGCAAAAAGTTTTTTTCTTAATTCTATTCTGCACCCTCTTTCTTTCCTGTCGTGAAAATGACGGGCCCACTACTTGTGCGGTGGCAGCCCCTGTAAATGACCTGGCTTGGATTCAACAGGGGATCAAGGAATTGGAAAATTCAAGCTTGATCGAATACTCGTATTTAGTACAGGCTACCTACAAAGGGGAGACCGTATTCTTCTTTGGTTCCTGTTGCCCCTTCTGCAAGTTTGCATTGGTGATTCTGGATTGCCAGGGAAAGGCAATTTCCGGTTCTATCAGTACGGCGGACCTTATCGATCAAAAAGTAATCTGGAAACCCGCAAATTCGGTTTGTGACTTGGATTAGCCTTTTGTGACTTACTCCATGGGCTGTAGCCTTTGAATTTGAATTTTCTTTTTTCTTAAATCAAAACTTCACTGATTATGAAATCATTTCTGCTTGTTTTGCTGAGTTCGGTCTTACTTTTTGGCTGTTCAGACAGCGAAAATCCTACAACTTGTGGAGTCGAGAATCCATTGAAGGATTTGGCTTGGCTTAAACAGGAAATCGAAAATGCCAACGGTCCCAACAGCTCAGAATATTCCTTTTTGATGCAGGCGAGCTATCAGGGTCAGACGGTTTTTTTCTTTGGATTTTGTAATCCTCTCTGGAATTATGCCACGATATACCAAGACTGTCAGGGTAATCGGATATCCGGTGAAATAACCTTTGCTGATTTATCCAACCAAAAAGTAATCTGGAAACCTGCCAATTCGGTTTGCACATTTTCTTAACGGATCTTCTCCAAAAGTAAAAAGCCAGCTTGAAATCAATCAAGCTGGCTTTTTTTATAAGTAATTGAAAAAAGACCTAAGTCAGTTTAGAGATTACTTCGCGTTGAAGGTGATTCCCATCAGAATAAACGTTCCCAGTTCAGCACCTTTGGCATCACTCACAAAATAAAGTTTATGCTTCTTGCCATCGGTAGCGCCAGTCACAGGGATCATAGCTTGGTGCATTAGGATAGGCATATTTGGAGCCTTAAATCCTTCACTCGGCTGGTGGGTTCCTTTGGCTACCACTTCACCAGTCGGGCTATCCAAACGAATCTCGAAATCCACCGGCACTTTGATCGGTTCTTGAGAAGCAGTCATCAAAGTCACCGAACCAATTCCTGTCAAGTCAATGGCAGGCAGAGCAAAGGATCCGGTTTGGTTAGGGACTGTCAGCAAGGTTCTACCGTCAAATACCATTTTGGTGTAGGTAGTAAAGTCACCTGCCTGCGCCAAGTTCACACTGTTTGGGCCTAATACCAAAGAAGTGGAACCTGTCAAAGGCTTGATGTTTTCTCCTCCTTTATCAGTGTAGGTAGCGGAAATCACCAAGGATCCGGTAGGAGAAGCTGGCTTGCCCAAGGTTGGGTCAACGCTTCCTTTTGCTGCCAAGGTTGGCTTGCTTTCTTGTCTGAGCGAAAGGATATAGGTCACCAAGGCATTGACTTCGGAGGCTTTCAAGTCTGGATTGGCAGGCATTGCAGTCTCACCCCAAACACCTCCTCCGCCTTTTCTGATTTTCTCCACCAGGTAATCACGGTTTCGCTCCCTGTATTTTTTCGCCACTTCGGTATAAGCAGGTCCGATGGAAGCCTCATTTTCTTTATGACAGGTTTTACAGGTCAATGACTGCACCAAAGATTTCCCGGTCATGGCTTCGCTCATCACCTTGTGGCCCATATCGGCTTCTGCCTGATCGATTCCCTGTAAGTAATCTGCTGCTACATACAAGCTGCTGATATCGCTCGAAGCTTCCGGATGATCTTCATCGGAAACGGCTACGGAATAGCTCACTTTTTTGCCCGGGAAGTAGAAAGATTGGTTTCCATCCACTGAAATGCTCACGACTGGAGCAACATTCCCAGAATAAACGGATACCAATGGACTGGTTCCCGTCAATCCGGAAGGATCCGCTGCAGTCACCTTAATTTCAAATTCACCCACTGTAGAATAGGTATGGGAAAGCGTCGGTTCGTTCGTGGTTTTGGTTTCACCATTACCCAAGTCCCAGGTGTAAGTGAGGGCGTCTTTCTCCGGATCTGAAGCGGTTGCATTCAAGGTCACAGTCAAAGGATTTTTGCCGGAAGTTTTGTCTACAGTCAATTCTGAAACTACAGGCGCTCGGTTTCCTCCATTGTAGTCAATTCGGAATAGACCTGCGTCAGGGTTTTTGCTAAACCAGCCATTTCCATACTCGAGGATATAGATTTTTCCGTCAGGACCCATTTCCATATCCATCAAGGCGTTGAATTTGGTGCCTTTCATGAAGGGTTCCATTTTGTCAAAATCACCGTTTTCCCGCATGGTCACCACTTTGATCCAGCCTCTGATCCAGTCATAGATGAAAAGTTTTCCGTCGTAGTAATCCGGCATTCTGGTTTCTGCTGGATACATGTCAGAATAGTAAACCGGTCCAGCCATGGCATTACGTCCGCCTGTTCCCAGCTGAGGGAAGTCAGGAGATACCGCATACGGATACCAGATAAAGGCAGGTTCTACCGGTGGCAGTTTCTTCAGACCAGTATTGTTTGGAGAGTTGTTTTCCGGTCCGGCGATATCAAATGCCTGACCGGTCTGCCCGGTTTCATAGTTGAATTCACGGTACGCGAAGTTGTTTCCGATCGTATATGGCCAGCCGAAATGTCCGGCTTTTCTTGCCTGGTTCACTTCATCGTAACCTCGAGGACCTTTTACATCAAGCGAATCATTGGCGGCATCAGGTCCCACTTCACCCCAATAGAGGAATCCGTTTTTCTGATCCACAGCGATTCGGTAAGGGTTTCTCAAGCCTTGGGCATAGATTTCAGGACGTGTTCCTTCGGTACCTTGTGGGTACAAGTTCCCTTCAGGAATGGTATAGCTTCCGTCTTCGGCTACTTTGATTCGGAGGATTTTTCCTCTTAGGTCATTGGAGTTGCCGGAGCTTCGACGTGCATCCCACTGCTTGTTGCCATCACGGCTGTCAAGCGGTGCGTAGCCGTTGAGGGTGTATTTGCTGCCTGGTTGATTGAATGGGGTGGAGTTGTCACCCGTGGAAAGGAATAAGTTTCCGTCTTTGTCAAAGGCAATGGAGCCGCCGGTATGGCAGCAGATGTCACGCTGAGAGTAGAGTTCGAGGATGATTTGCTCGGAAGCCATGTCCCAGACTCCATTGGCAAACTTGAATCGGGAAAGTCGGTTGATTTCTTTGTCACCGGTAGGTGCGTAGAAGGCATAAACCCAATTGTTGGTCGCGTAATTCGGATCTTTTTGCAAGCCCATCAAGCCTTCTTCAGCATTGACACCTTTCACCTCAGTTTTCCAATACACATCCAGTTTTACGATTTCTTTCAGTTCGCCGGTGGCATTGTTGTAGTGAAGGATTTCCCCTCTTCGCTGAGCTACCAAAATGTCCAAATTAGGAAGAATGGTCATTTCTGTCGGTTCGGTAAACTGACCGATGGAAAGGGTAGTCTTGGTGAATCTGTTTTCTTCAGGGGCACGCTTAGACTTGGCTTTGCTGTAGTCCAGTTCTTCGTTTTCACCGATTGCATATTGAATACCTGAAAGCAAATGCTTCAAGAAATCAGCTTCTTCGTAAGATTCTTTGGTGTGTCCACCGCCGGTGTAGTACGCTCGTCCGCCGTCAAAGTCATGGTACCAAGCAATCGGATGCTCGCCCATGTCAGCTCCTCCTTGGTAGGAAGTTTCGTCCAGCATGAGAAGTTTCTTCGTGTTTGGATTGACTTTTTTATAGCTGTACCATTCGTCGGTACGCTCCCAAGATTCAGGCAGAAAGTCTACAGAAGGATGTTTTTCACCTGCTTTGGTGATCTTTCCTGGCTGTACGTTTGGATGAGGATCGTTAATGCCGGGATGGTCAGAGAAATACCCGCCTACCAGTCGGCCGTACCAGCCCCACTCGTATTCGGTATCTGCCGCAGCGTGGATTCCTACAAAGCCACCGCCTGATTGGATGTAGCGTTCAAAATCCGCCTCTTGGTAGTGATCCAAGACATCACCGGTGGTGCTCAAGAAGATCACCGCTGCATATTGAGCAAGGTTTTCTTCATTGATCAACTCGGCATTTTTGGTGGTATCTACCGCAAAGCCGTTTTCGGCTCCCAATTTTTGGATTGCAGCGATCCCGTTTGGAATGGATTCATGATAGAATCCCGCAGTTTTGCTGAAAATCAGCACTTTCGGTTGGCCTTCCCGCTTTTTGGAGCAAGAAGCCAAACCTACTCCCAACAGCACAAGCAAAAAGAGCAGGCTACGTAGGTTTTTCGGGTAATTCATAAGGTTTGGATTAATTTTTCGGGAAAATAGGAAAAAAGTACAAACCCTTGATTGCGAAGCGTTGTAAAGGATATTTTAAAGGATCAATCGGTAGTTTTTATCGATAAAAATTTGGTTTACAAAACCCTCGCCCCCTCGCCAATCTCCACCAAAATAAACTCAGGGGTTTTTTGGAAAGCTTGTTCGTAGGGGGATTTTAAAGCAGCTTGGAAGGCTTCCAGTTCGGAGGTTTTGACCAAGTTGAGGGTACAGCCGCCAAAGCCTCCTCCCATCATGCGTGCACCTAGGACAAAGTCAAGGGCTTGGGCTTTTTCCGTCAGGAAATCCAACTCGGCACAGCTGACTTCGAAGTCTTGGCTAAGGCTTTGGTGGGTAGCGTTGAGTAGCTTTCCGAAGGATTCCAAATCTCCGGCTTGTAAGGCTGTTGCCGCTTCATGTACGCGGGCGCATTCGGTGATGATGTGTTTTGCCTTTGGGTAAAGTGCTTCAGGAAGGAGTATCTCTACTTTTTCGAGGTCGGTGAAGGATAAATCTCGGAGTGTCTTTATTTGTGGAAACTCGGATTGGAGGATTCTCACGCTTTCCTCACAGGCTTCTCGGCGCTTATTGTACGCGGTATCTGCCAAGGTGTGCTTGACCTTGGTATTGACCAGCATGAGGGAATAGTCTCCAAGGTGGACCGAGATTTCCTGATGGGTGTTGGGTCGGCAATCCAGCAAAAGTGCCTTTCCTTCGGCACCGAAAGCAGACGCATACGGATCCATGATCCCGCATTTGACTCCGGCGTAGAGGTGTTCAGACTTTTGGGCGTAGAGGACGATGTTTTTCTTGGGTATCTGAAAGTCGAACAGGCTAGAAATAGCAGTTCCAATGGATACCGATAATGCAGCCGAGGAGGAAAGCCCCGAACCCACGGGAATCGTGCCTCCGATCACCATGTCAAATCCCTGTACCTCGTAACCTGACTGCTTCATCAAGGCACACATGCCCATGACATAGGTGGCCCAATGCCCGTTTTTCGGGGAAATATAATCCAACTCGAAACTGAATTCCTGGGCAAAGTCCATGGAATATAGTCGGCATACCGTCAGTCCATTCTTTTGAATCCCAACCCAAATCCCCTGCGCCACAGCGGCAGGAAATACAAATCCTTCCTGGTAATCCGTGTGTTCCCCGATCAGGTTGATCCTTCCTGGAGCAAAAGCGACTAGCGGAGTGGTGGCAAAATAGGATTGAAAGGTTTTGGTGAGTTGGGTGATCATAGAAAACGTTATTAAGTTATTGGTTAATAGTAAGTATCCGCCTGAGACCTATAACTAATAACTCAATAACTTTTTGCTGATTATTTTTTCACTTCAAAATGCTGGGATGATTTCCTAGGAACGAGTGTCGTTTCCAAAACAATGGAGATCGGATCTTCGGAGGCAATGCCATCCAATTGATCCAACAGGTGGCTGACAGCCAATTTTCCCATTTCGTAGCCAGGTTGTGCCACCGTGGTCAGTGGGGGTTCGACTACTGCGGACGTAGGATTGTTGGTGAATCCGGCCAAAGCAATGTCCTCTGGAATGCGGATGCCTTGAGATTTCCATTCGGTCAACACATCTACAGCCACAGGGTCAATCATGCAAAAAACAGCGTCAGGCTGTGGGCGCATGTGGAGAATGTCACGGGCGACTTTGATATTTCCTGCTTCGGTCAGGTCGGTGATTTTGATCAGGGAATTGTCCTGATGGACGCCAAACTCTGCCAAGGCACGGAGATACCCTTCTTTTCGCTTTTTGGAAATGTACAAGTCCTCAGGGCCTGAGACGTAAACGATTCGTCTGGAACCATTTTCAAGCAAATGCTTGGTCACTTGATATGCACCGCCGGCATCGTTGAAGGTGACTTTGGAAACAGGGATGTCTTCCTGCACCCGGTCAAACAACACAAAGTTGATTTCCCGGTCATAGAGGTCGTAGAGGTGGTCAAATTGGTTGGTTTCACGACTGAGCGAAATCAACAGCCCGTCCACTTGGCTGGAAACTAAGGTTCGGATATTGGCTTTTTCCTGTTCGATCGATTCGTTGCTTTGGCAGATCATCACGTTGTAGCCACGCTTGTTGGCGGTGTCTTGGATGCCGCTAATGCAAGAGGCGAAAAAGTGAGAAGTGATCTCCGGTACGATTACCCCGAGGGTTTTGGAACGGCTGATACGAAGACTTTGAGCCAGAAGATTGGGTTGGTAGTTCATCTCCTTGGCAGCCTCCACGATCTTTCGCTTGGTCTCAGGATGCAATTCCGGGGAGTCTTTGAGCGCCCTGGAAATGGTGGAAACCGACACGCCGAGCTTTTTGGCGATTTCCTTCATCGTGATCTGATGACCCTTTTTCATGTGCTTTGAATTTGTTTTTCAGAGGCCACATGGAATCTCGCATTGCTGCCAAATTTTAACTTGGTTTCGGCTGATCTAATGCTCGATTTCATAGGTAGTGCTTTCTGTTATCCTTAAAATGCAATCGTCTGCTATTACGAATAAAGCAAAGATTTGGCGAAAAAACGCTATTCCTGATAAACTGTAAACAAAACAGTTTCACCGACTGCTTTCAGAGTACGAGCGTCAATCAGCTCCATGTTGTCTTGGTGGGTATGGTGGTAATGACCAAATCCAAACTCGGGTGAAAACTCAATGATATCTACCATTGGAATTCCTCCAATCGCATTGACAAAGTAATGGTCATCCAAAATCTCCGGAGCATCCTGCTGAATGAAAAAGCCGGAGTGTCCCAACTGGGAGCCATTTCCCCAAACCTTCGACACGATGCCGCTCGCGTATTGTCTGGAATACCCTTCTCGGTAAAATCTGGCGTTTTTGGCTCCCACTAAATCGACCAAAATCCCATAATAGGCGGAGTAATTTGGAATATGCTTGTTTTTGGACCAATACTGCGAACCGTGGCACCACCAGATTTGGGCGTTATTGGTAACCTTCGCGTTTTCCGGTTCACCGTCATCCTCTCCATCAAAGAAGATCAAATCAATCCCCACTTCCGGCTTCAACTCCTGCGAAGCAATCGTACGAGCGATTTCCATCAATACGCCCACTCCGGATGCACCGTCGTTGGCTCCGTCGATGGGTTCGTTGAGTCGTTCGGTATCTTTATCGGCAATTCTACGAGTATCCCAATGGGCAGCTAAAAGGATGCGCTTGGTGGCTTGAGGGTTATAGGAAGCGATGATGTTGGACAAGTTCCAAGTCAAACCGTCGTAAGTCTTGGCTTGAAAATCCTGAGACTGTACCGACCAATCGTATTTTTCCAAGGTGGAAATCATCCAAGCTTTGGTAGCTGCATGGCCTTTGGTACCCGGTACGCGGGGGCCGAAATCCACCTGCTTCTGCACAAAAGCATAGGCGGAATCTGCATTGAATGCAGGATAAGGCTTCAGGACTACTTCGGGAGTGACGGTGGTTTCGGTAGTTTTTTCCCCCGAACACGCCCATACAAAAATCAACAGGGCAATTAGCCAAAGTTTACTATTCTTCATACGCCCAATCGATTTTGTCTTTCATGTCTTTCACCACAAAGCCCATGGCTTTCAGACCGGCTCGGATCTCGTCTACTTTTCCATAATCCCGGGCTGTCTTCGCCTCGGTGTACAGCTTCAGCAACAGTTCCAACATGGAATCTTGTACATCACTCTTTTCTTCAACCAATCCCAAAATGTCCACCACAAACGTGATGAAGGTTTCTTTGACTTTGGCAAAAACCTCTTCTCCCAAAGCTGCCGAAGCCAGCTGTCCGGTAAACATGGAGTTGATCTTTTTCAGCAGATTGAACAAATGACCTATCGCCTGCGCGGTATTGAAGTCGTCATCCATCGCGCGATAGGCTGCGGTGATGCTGCTTTCCACCTGTTTGATTTGTTCAGGATCCAAGGCAAGCTCAGCGTTTGGTGTGAATTCCAAAGCGCGTGCGATTCTGAGTCCGTTGATGATCTTTTTGTAGCCCTTTTGGGCAGCTTTTAAAGCATCGTTGGAGAAGTCCAAGGTGGAGCGGTAATGCGCCGTGAGCATGAAATAACGGATGGTCATCGGGCTGTAGGCTTGCTCCAACAAGCGGTGATTGCCGGTAAACAATTCCTGTAGCGTAATGAAGTTGCCCAAGGACTTGCCCATCTTCTGCCCATTGATGGTGATCATGTTGTTGTGCATCCAATACTTGGCCGGGTCACGATGGTTGCAGGCGTTTCCCTGAGCGATTTCGCACTCGTGGTGTGGAAACATCAGGTCCATCCCGCCTCCATGAATGTCAAATTGGGTTCCTAAATATTTGGAGCTCATCGCAGTACACTCGAGGTGCCAACCCGGGAAACCGACTCCCCAAGGGGAATCCCACTTCATCAGGTGCTCTGGAGATGCATTTTTCCAAAGGGCAAAATCCACTGAGTTGCGCTTTTCACCCTGACCGTCAAGGTCTCTGCTTCCGCTGATGAGTTCGTCCAGCACGCGACCGGAGAGCTTCCCGTATTTGTAGCTGTTGTTGTATTTGAGGACATCGAAATAGACCGAGCCATTGACCTCATAGGCCAAGCCTTCCCTCAGGATGGCTTCCACCAAAGCGATTTGCTCGGGAATATGACCTGTGGCGCGGGGCTCGATGCTCGGCTTCCAGGTATTGAGTAAAGCCATGTCCCGATGGTAGGTGTCCGTGTATTGCTGGGCCACTTCCATGGGCTCGAGCTGCTCGAGTTTCGCTTTTTTGGCGATTTTATCTTCTCCCTCGTCTGCATCGCCGGTCAGGTGACCCACATCGGTGATGTTGCGGACATAGCGTACGCGATAGCCCAAGTGGGTTAAGTAGCGATTGACGGTGTCAAAAGTGACCGCAGGACGGCCGTGACCCAGGTGTGCATCTCCGTAGACGGTCGGTCCGCAGACATACATGCCCACGAAGGGAGCATTGATGGGTGCGAAATCTTCCTTTTGGCGGGAAAGGGTATTGTATACCTTGAGTTGATGCGATTTCATTTTGAGAGGCTAGAAGCGAAATTCAAGAACCAAGAACCGAAAATTCAGTTTTCGGGTTCGGGCTGCAAAATAGCGGTTTTGGCTGGGGAAATGAAAAGAAATGGATTTCAGAGGCCGTTAACTTTTCCAAAGTTCTTCACTTTGGAAAAGTTGGAGGGACAAATTCCCTTGATACGATGAGGACTTTATAAGGTACAGGCTGGATTAATTGGTGAAAATGCGCTGAAATGCGCAACCTGTAAAAGCCCCAAATTCAATTTGGGGCTTTGAACATTTGATTTTTGATTTTGAGCCCTGAATGGGCGATCTGTAAAAATGAACAGATCGTGCCGTTGGCACTCTTAAAACTCTTTTGAAAACCTACACACCCAGAATTGAATTCTGGGCTAAGACAGGAAATGCCTTTGGCATTTAATCCTTTGGAGAGAGGGTATGGCCAACCATAAAAAAACAAAAAACCTCCGATCCTATTCGAATCGGAGGTTTTTGAGATTTTATGCAAGACCTTCGAGGTTTTTGAAACCTCAAAGGTCAGACGATCAATGCTTGAAATGTCTCACGCCGGTCATCACCATGCTCATGCCGTGTGCGTCGCAGAAGGCAATGCTGTCTTGGTCCTTGATCGATCCGCCGGGCTGAACTACCGCGGTGATTCCTGCTTCATGGGCAATCTCCACACAGTCAGGGAATGGGAAGAAGGCATCGGAAGCCATCACCGCACCTTTCAAGTCAAAGCCAAATTCTCCGGCTTTGATGATGGCTTGACGAAGGGCATCCACTCGGGAAGTTTGACCTACACCTGAAGCAAACAGTTGGGAATCGTTGCTCAATACGATGGTATTGGACTTGGTGTGCTTGCAGACTTTCGCTGCGAAGACCAAAGCATCCAGCTCTTTTTCAGTTGGTGCGACTTGAGTGACCACTTTGAAATCTGCCTTGCTCTCGGTAGCCAAATCCTTGTCCTGCTCGATCACCCCATTGAGCAGGGTTTTGATCATCTTGGTGCCGGGCAAATCCATTTTTTGGCGAAGCAGGATGCGGTTTTTCTTTCCTTTCAAGACGGTCAAGGCCTCTTCGGTAAACTCAGGAGCGATCAGGACTTCGAAAAACAGGGAATTCATTTCCTCTGCTGCTTCTTGGTCCACGGTCCGGTTGGTGACCAAAACTCCGCCAAAAGCGGAAGTGGTATCGGCGGCAAACGCCTTCTGATAGGCTTCTTTCACGGTGTCTGCTGTTGCGCAACCGCAGGCATTGGTGTGCTTCAGGATGGCGAAGGCCGTTTGGTCAGGGAATTCTGCGATCAGATTCACTGCCGCGTCCACGTCCACCAGGTTGTTGTAAGAGAGTTCTTTGCCGTTTAGTTGATCGAAAAGATCTTCCAAGTTGCCGTAGAAATGAGCCGCCTGATGCGGGTTTTCTCCATAGCGAAGGGCTTTGGCTTTGCTTTCGGAGACTTTCAGTGCCGGGATGTTTTCGGCACGGTTGAAGTAGTTGAAGATATGGGTGTCGTAGTTGGAAGACACTTGGAAGGCTTGTGCCGCAAAGTAGCGACGGTCTTCGATCGTGGTGCCTCCGGCTTGCGCTTCCAGCTTGGCTTCGAGTTCGCCGTACTGATTTTTGGAAGCGATGATGATCACGTCCTTGAAGTTTTTGGCAGCGGCACGGATGAGGGAGATTCCTCCGATGTCGATTTTTTCGATGATGTCAGCTTCGGATGCACCGGAAGCCACGGTTTCTTCAAACGGATACAAATCCACAATCACCAAGTCGATGGCCGGGATGTCGTATTCCGCAGCTTGGGACACGTCGCCTTCATTTTCTCTTCGGTAGAGGATACCTCCAAAGATCTTTGGGTGGAGGGTCTTCACTCTGCCTCCGAAAATGGAAGGGTAGGAGGTCAATTCTTCAACAGGAATTACTTCTGCGCCTTGCTCTTCGATGAATTTTTGGGTGCCTCCGGTGGAGTAGATTTTCACTCCGTGCTTTTTCAGGAGGGCGATGATCGGTTCGAGATTGTCCTTGTAATAGACTGAGATGAGGGCAGATTGTATTTTTTTGGTGGCCATTGGGGAATGGATTGGATTGAACGCTTGGGAAAGCGCAAAGGTAGAAAAATTGGTTGGAACCGAAGGCTGAAAAATTGAAGAACTTGGACTGGAAAAACCAAATGGAAGGAGGAATCGCTTGGGGTTAGGTACTTTTAGTAACGGCTGCGGATATGAAATGTAGCGGATTGCGGAGATACGTCACTATCCCACGATACAAAACCTGATGCGGGACGAAACTCTCGCAAACCCACTGAAACCGCTATATTTTATACCCGTTGTTGGCAGCTGGCTTTATTTTTTTTATTTCATATATTCCATAAAATATAAATCCAACACCAACAAATATACATATCCAAAATAATATTGGCCCTTCATTTTTATCTCTATATGTATAGTTATTTAGTGATAGATATGTTCTTTTCAAATCACTAAGTCCGAAAACTCTAATTCGTTCCCAACCGTAATGCTTGTCTAAGTATCCAAGCGTAGAGGTCTGAAAAAGTTTTTTCTTAGCAACAGATTCTTCAATAGTTAAAAAAATCGAATCTCCTTTTAAAGCAAAATTTACATAATCAGAAGCATGCATTTCAGAATAAGCAACACCAGAAATCGAAAATTTAAACTCAGGGTACTCCTTTAATCTAATTTGAACATAGCGTGAACCTTTAGAACCTCTTTCTATTTTTGGTTCATTATCAAGTATCCCAGAGATTCTTATAGTTTTCTTATCAATTTTTTCAAGCCTGTTATTTTGTAACCAATACGCCCCACAAAGTACAAGCAATCCGAATAGAATAAAAAATATTGAATATCTATAAGATACTCTATCTAACCAATTTTTTATTTCATTTTCATCTTTTCTTTTTCCTTTTGTTAAGTGATGCTTTATTTTTTCATAGTTCTTATATCCAGATGAAGATATCGTATATTTTTTTTCAGAGTAATAAATAATCAAATCCTTCCACTTAGTATGCTTTGTTTGCTTTTCAATTTCCGTCCATTTAATTATGTCCTTTAAATTGATAGTCTGTTTTTTAAAACCTAAACCTGAAAATACAATTAATCTGTCGTTGTATATTTTAAGATTGTCAATAAAGAAAATAGAAATGAGAGCTAAAAGGCTAAATAATCCGAAGATTATACCACCGATAAGTTCCCCAATCTGATAATACCTTGGTGATAATGAATTTTTTATCAGAAAATATGCAGCTATTCCTGCACCAATAAATCCCAATATCAGGATGATTAGTGTTCCAAATGATTTTTTCGTTGTGATTATTGGTTTATCCACTATTGTGTGTTTTATAAGCTTTCTGCCAACGGTTTCGGGCTTTGCGTTCGGGCGGCTTTCGATTCACAAATTTTCAATTTATCACAAAAGTTCAACGATGCACAAAGCTCGAAGTTTTAACGTCAGCCCGCCTGACGCAAAATCCATGTTAGCTGCAGCAAATGTTTTCATTACCTATTCATGAAGTTGATTAATTCTGCCCTGAAATCAATTAATTTCTTATCCTTCGGAGAGTGTTTTATCGCGATGTTGATATTGTCTAAGGCCAATTGATATTGCCCCATATCAGATAAGATACCTGCTCTCTCTGTAAAACCACCAGAGTATTTTGGATATTGTTGTATCAGTATATCAAGGTAACACAGAGCTTTTTCAGTCATTCTTTGCCTTCTATAAATATTGACTATCCGAACCCCTATTTCTTGCTTTAACTCTTTCATGAAATTTGGAAAAGCATTTTTATCTGCATTGACTAGAGCTTCCTGGAAGTCTTGGATAGCCTCATCATATAACTTTAATTGGGTCTTGCATTGTCCTCTGTAATAAAAGCTGTAAAAGTCATTAGGTGTAGACTTAATTTGAGAATTGCAAAGTTCAATACATTCATAAAAATTCCGCTCTGCGAGAAGTTTTCTAGCCTTTGTTATTGATTTGATTTTCTTAATGACTCTTCTCATTGCAAGTTGCAGCTAACGGGATTCAGCTTGGAGACGGCGGGCATTCGGAGCCGTTCGCTTCCAGCCTACTCCTAACTTTTTAAAGATAATAAACTTTCAATTTACTTGGAACCGCCCGCTGTATCCAAGGTGATGTTGGCACACGTTTATCTTTTCACAAAGTAGTTAAATATCCCTTTATGATATCTGTAAACATTATCATCTCCTTTAGAGAGGATTACTATTTCTGGAAATTCTTTCTCCCCAAAATCACCTCCAACATTAAACTGAATTCTTACGGTATCATTCTCTACAAGTAAACCTTTTGAACATCCAATTATTTTATTGTTCGTAGTATCAGCTAATGACATATCTGAAACTTCACAATCAAAACTGGCATCTACTATTTTAAAATTAGGTTGCGATAAAAAGACCTTAACATCAATTAGTTCTCCAATTTCAACCGTGTCAGGTGATACTACTTTCAATAAAACAGGCTCCATTGCTTCTCCATTTCTATTTGTAGAATTCACATTCAATATTTGATGGCCGTTTTGATATTGAATTTTTTCAAACCTTTTTTCTGCACATGATAAAAAAATTAGAAAAGTAAAAATCATTAAATTTATTTTTTTCTTGGATGAATTATTATACCCATCTTCTACTTTTAACTGGTGCTTTGATACAATCATTATTGTGATAAGAGCCAAAACTAGAACTGCAAAATAAATTGGTTGAGAATAAATGTATTCCCATTGTTCTTTTAAGGACATTTTTTGGCTTTCATTATTAACCATTAAGATATTTGAATAATTGAGCTTTTTGAAAATGCTAATAATCAAAAAAATTAAGGAAGTTAGTATTGGAAGAATGAGTGCATAACTTCCTATTTTCAATCCTAATTTTTTTGAAGTTAAGAACCCTAAACCTCCAATTATTACTGTAATCCAAAACAGAAACTCAACAACTATTTCCCAATATGGTCTTGCATATCCAAAAGTTCCACGATTAAGTCCCCAAGTTAATTCGTAATTCAAAAGATGATATCCTGTTTTAACAGCAAAATATCCTCCAACTAAGAGAAAAATTACTCCGATTAACTGGATTACTTTTTTCATTAGTTTTTGATTGTGGGGTTTCGTTTTGAAATGTGTGCCAACGTTTGTGTTTGCGAAACCAGTTTCGTAAGGCATGCCTATTTGGATACATTGCGAAACCAGTTTCGGGTATTTCGAAATTATTTTTTAGTCATCTAAGTCCAATTGGTCCAAGGGGCTTTTGATCTGATCAAATCCCTTGGTTGTAACGTGGGTATAAATCTCCGTTGTCTTGCTGCTTTCATGCCCTAAGAGACTCTGGATGTATCTCAGGTCTGTCCCGTTTTCTAGAAGATGTGTTGCAAATGAATGACGAAGGGTGTGGACGCTTATTTTTTTGCTGATTCCTGCCTTTTTCGCTGAATCCTTTAAAATTACCTGAACACTTCTCGCTGTATAGGCAATTGGATTTTCCCTTGTGCTTCCTGGTCCCTCAAACAAATAGTAATGAGGGGTATACGCTTTGATGTATGCTCGGAGTAGTTTCAGGGTTTTTGGAGACAGCAGGGTATAGCGATCCTTTTTTCCCTTAGACTGTTCAATCCGGATTTGCATGCGATTGGAATCGATATGGGAAATTTTCAAATTAATCAGCTCACTGATGCGAAGTCCTGCTGAGTAGATGGTCGTCAAAATGGCCCGGTGCTTAAGGTTGGAAGTGTTTTTCAATATACTAACAACTTCTTCTTCACTGCACACCTCCGGAAGATTTTTTTCACGCTGGGGGCGATCTATCGGATAAAATTTTCGCTGTCCTCCTTTTACTTTTTCGTAATAAAATTTAATCGCATTGATAGCTTGGTTTTGATAAGATGAGGATACTTTACGATTGACCACTAGGTAGGTCGAAAAATCCATAATGTCCTTTTCATTGAGCTCATCCACTTCCCGATCCGGAAAGAAATTGATAAACTCAGTAAAAAGCGCCGAATAGGTTTTCAAGGTTTGGGGACTGTATCGCCGCTCTTGAAGCTTTTGTATGTATTCAGGTGGGCAAGTCTTGGTAAACCCTTGCGTGTTTAGCTTTACCCGTTTTTCGGAGCTTGATTCGGTTTTTTTCCTGAAGATCAATTCCATGCCCAAGTCGGCGATTTTCTGCCGGATCTCCTGTTCATACTTTGGAGAAAAGGGGAGGATCCAGTGTTTTTGAGCGGCATCCCAACGGTAAAAGGGAATTTGCTTGACTGCTTTGATCAGTTCGTCGTGGTATAGAAAATGAAGTTTTAGGCTTCCTTTTTCTTTTATGATCAAGACTTGGCCTTTTTCGGGAATATAGATTTCCTCTTTAGGAGGTTCAGGCTCTAAGGTCTCCGTCAGTTCAGAGATTCGATCTCCAAAATGACGCTTGATTTTATCCAGATTACCGGGATAGTTTGGGATTTCCGAATGGTAACTTTCCCATTCCAACGGCTGTATCTGAGGCTGCGGACAAAATCAAGGTCAGCCTCATTTTTGGGCATTTTGAGAAAAATTTTCTTCTCGGTCACCAAAAGAGTGATGGGAAAAGGATTCATAAAAGTATGTGCTTAAAAACGTTAGATAAGATAGGTTTTTCCTGCAAGGAGGCAAAAAGACCAGGTGGTTTTGTGCTAGTTCTCCCTTTTGGAGTATGCCATTCCGCAACCATGCTTTTCTTTCCCCGAGGATTTGATCAAGAGATTTAAAAACCTCTAAAAAGCTTCAGGATTGCAAATCGTAAAGAAAAAGTAATCTGATTTTCTAGCACCTAAATAATTGAGGGAGTAACTTGGGTTTTCTGTCTCACAAATCGATTCTGGACAATCTTGTCCAGAAACAACTTGGTCTCCTTGCATTCAAAAATCAAGGGATTTTGGAAGGGACCGAATAACGGAATGCCCGAACCCAGGAGGACAGGAATCACCGTAATGATCATCTCATCGATCAAATCCTCCTTCAAGAATCTTTGGATGGTTTTGCCTCCGTCGATGTACAGCTTAGAGTATCCTTTTCCATGGATAGTTTCCAGGATTTCAGCCAAATTTCCACTCACCAATTCCGCTTTTCCTTTGGCTTTTTCCGGCAATTCGGTCAGCGTATGGCTCAGCACAAAAACCGGCTTTTGGTAAGGCCAGTCCATGTCAAATCCGCAAACTGTTTCAAAGGTAGTTCTACCCATGACCAGCGCATCGACCTCTGCCATAAAAGCCCCATAGCCTGAGTCGATCTGATTGATCTCCGGAAAAGTGTCTAAAAAGTCAAGCTTTCCAGTTGAATCTGCGATGAATCCATCGAGGCTGGTGGCGATAAATACGCGGTTGCTGGTGTTCATATCTTTTGCAGAGGTTCTTGTTCTGTTGCAGGGTTCAGAATTAAGTCGTAGTGTTCAGTGTTCAGTGTTCAGGGTTGAACTTCCCGAAATCCGAAATCCGAAATCCCACTAGGTTCATCCTACATCTGTCACCGAGCTTGTCGAGGTGCCCACCAAACTCTCAATCACCTCTGGAAAATACCGGTGCTCGAGCGCATGCACCTTGGCAGCTATCGTATCAGGGGTGTCTTCCGGGGTCACGGGAGTAGCCGCCTGAAAGATGATTTTTCCCTCATCGTAATGTTCGTTGACCAGGTGGATGGTAATACCTGTCTCAGTATCTCCTGCTGCTTTGACTGCCTCGTGGACATGGTGTCCGTACATGCCCTTTCCTCCATAGTTCGGGAGCAGTGCCGGATGGATATTCACCATGCGATTGGGGAAAGCACGAATGAGCGCCTCCGGGATCTTTAGTAAAAAGCCCGCCAAAATCACCCAATCGATCTGTTCTTCCTGAAGCTTGGCCAAAAGCACTCCTGCATCCATTTCTTTTCGGGAAAAAGTGAAGGTCGGCACTCCAAACTTCTTCGCCCGCTCCAGCACAAAGGCATCAGCCTTGTTGGAGGCAATCAGCGCGATTTCTGCTTTGGTGGAACCCTGAAAATGGGCCATGATTTTTTCTGCATTGGAGCCGCTACCGGAGGCGAGAATGGCGAGTTTGATCATCAGGTATGAGTCGTTTGAGAATGCAAATAAGTGCCGATGGATTGTTGAATCAAAACAGAGAATTCAATTTCGGATGTCAGATTTGGGATTTCGGAGCAGGGCTTCCGTCCGAAATCCGAAATCCGATTTCCGAAATCGCTTATTCTTCCCCTTCCTTCAGGTCATAATTGACCATCCAACCAATTCCGAATTGGTCTTCGAAGCTTCCAAAATAGGCTCCCCAGAAGGTTTTTTGAAAGTCCATTTCAATTTTTCCTCCTGCTGAAAGGCCTTTGAATAGGCGCTCTCCATCTTCCTTGCTGTCCGCATTGATGGAAATGTAATTGTGGTTGCCTTTGATCCAGACATGGCCCATGCTGGGACTGGTGTCCGATGCCATGATTTTGACAGATTCACTGATTCTCAGCGAGGCGTGCATCACGCGGGTCTTTTCTTCTTCGGGGAGTTCCATGCCTGGGATTTCTCCGAAATAGCCGATACCGCCTTCAAATTCTCCGCCTAGAATGGACTGGTAAAACAACATGGCTTCTTCGGCCTTGCCGTCAAAATTGAGGTAGGGATAGAGATTCATCGTGTGGGTGTGCTGGGTTTTGAGGTGTATTTTTTGGAATGGTAGGAAATCAAGGGAGAAAGCAATACCGTAGGCAAAAGCCAAAGGGTCCAAACAGGCATCCAGTCCGGGAGTTCTCGAAAATTGACCACCAGAAAGGCCGTCGCTGAGGCGATAAATCCTCCTCCAAGGCGCTGGAGATGCTTTCGGATATAGGCTTTTTTGTCATGGGGAATAGCTGTGGATCGAATGTCCTGTAGCGCCATCAGGAGCCCAATTCCGGCAAAAACCACAAATACAATCCCAAACAGATCCCCAACCCAGAGTTTTTTTATCCCCAAATAAACCAAGCTCAAGCCAGCGATGACCATCCCAAACTGTAGAAAACGGTCAATGGAATGCTGGGCTCGGAAGCTTTTGCTGTAAATCGCCCTTGCGCCGGTTCCCACTTGGTAAATCGTAAATACGCCCACCATAAACAGGAAGGCATTGGGCCGGATGAAAGCCATGAGTTGGGCAGTGATCCCGGTCAGGAGCATTCCCAGGATAAACAACCTGCCTAGGTTAGCATGTCGGGAAGTTCCTTTTTTCAGGATAAAGACCAGCAAACCACACAGCAATCCGATCGAACCGCCGAGGATGTGTAGAAAAAGTAAAAGACTGAAAAATTTTTCGTTCATGTTTGAGATGGGGGATTGCTTTTGAATGGAAGGGAATAGCGATCTACGCTGAAAGCCAAAATGCCTAACATAACACCGATCCCGGCCAAAGCGAATGCCAGATAAAGATGGCTAAAGGATACGGCAATGGAAAGTAAATTGAGACCAAGTCCGGCTGTCCACACGGCATGCCCCGGCAGACTGCGGATTGATTTGGTCCGCTGCGGTGCTTGTGCAAAAGCCTCATCCACCAAGGGCTTGAAGTAGTCTCTGTACTGCCAGAGTAAACATGCATTCATCAGCAGTAATACCGCAAGTACATAGGGGGTACCCGTCCAATTTTGCGAGATGGTGACCATCAGAATATTGACCAGCATGGGCACCAGCATGATACCGCCAATCAGCTTGAATCGGGTAGTGAGCAGCATAAATCCAATCACAATCTGACTGATTGCGATGAATTGGGCATAGAGGCCAAGGTCGTATTCGGCGAGTCTTTCCACGAGCCATCGGGGGCCGATCCATCCGATAAACTGATAGCCTGCATAAAGTTTGGACATGCCGGCACCCCAAAAGGTGAATCCTAGAAAGGCTGAAAGGAGGTTGGGAAAAATGGTTTTCATCGGCTTTGAGAGAGGTTTACAAAGAAAAGTTGATCGATTAGCAGAGTTGAATAATGAGGGAAGCAGATTTGAAACTCAAAATAATGATTTATCTGAGGAGCAAATCACTTTATTCTTATTTTCGATATGGGATAGGTAGAATTCTGCCAGTAGTATTTCTAAAGGTCAAAAGAATACATTAGTGCTTGAATTTTGGACATCTTCGGTCTTCGGTCATCGGTCTTCCAGCCCACTATCAGAGTACTATCATCCAACTGGCTAAATAGCGTATATTCTTATTTTCGAAATCCAACTTTATCCATCACATACCATGTCAGCAAGTGAACTAGCGGTAGGAAGCCGCATATCCCATCCCAAATTTGGTTCAGGAGTGATCGTCTCTGTGGATGCCACCTATTACAAGATTTATTTTTCTTCGACAGAGGAGGTAAAGACCCTAGCCAGAGATTATGAAGGCTTTACGGTGGAAGAGGCCAAAGTGCCTGATTTCCCGATGCTCACCCTAAAAGATGTCGAAAAAGCCATCCGAGAGGCACTTCAAGCCACTTCCGAACGAGCGCCTTTGGTGCCTCTGGGCGGAAAATGGATGGGTGGTACCGTCGTGATCGAACCTTATGATAAAAGCCTACAGCCAAAAGAAATCCCGATTGAAACCTTCTTTCACAAGATTGTGATGGTACGGGAAAAGCTTCGCGTGTTGGAACAAAATATCAACAATCACCCCAAACTCGACGATGAGGACCGGGTAGGTTTACAGCAATACATTACCCGCTGCTACGGTTCCCTGACCACCTTCAATGTCCTGTTTGCCTACAAAGAGGATCAGTTTAAGGGAAGCGGGAAAGATTGATTATCTGGCTTTCCTAGATCGATTTGAAAATGGAGTAGGGCCGGGATTTGGATTTGAATGACGGATTTTTGCCCGATAATTTATCCAGCGGTCTATTGCTCATGTGAACAACCCTCCTAGAACCAGGAGGGTTGATTATTTTTAGGAATGACTAAAGCACTTTCTACACTCGCCTGCCTGATTTTCCTTTTAGTTTTCCAAGATCTCCCCCAAAAGGGGTTGAAGGACAAGTTCAAGGATGATTTTTTTCTCGGCACTGCGGTCAACTTGGCTCAGGTGACGGGTAAAGAGCCCGGGGCAGATTCGTTGTTGAACCTGCATTTCAACTCCATTACTGCCGAAAACGGATTAAAATGGGGTCCGGTCCATCCCAATCCCGGAGAATACCGATTTGAATTTGGAGATGCTTTTGTGGCGTTGGGCGAGCGAATGGGGGCTTTTATTGTCGGGCATACTTTGGTTTGGCATCAGCAGACTCCTGCTTGGGTATTCAAAAATGAGGAGGGACAGCTCCTTAGCGGGAAAGAACTCACGCTACGAATGGAAGACCATATTGAGCAGGTAGTGGGAAGGTACAAAGGCAGAATTGATGGTTGGGATGTAGTCAACGAGGCTTTTGAAGACGATGGTACTTGGCGGAAAACGCATTGGTACAACCAGATAGGGGAAGATTTTATCAAAAAAGCCTTTGAAAAAGCCCATCAGGTAGATCCTGAAGCTGCACTGTATTACAATGACTACAATGTCTGGAAGCCGGCTAAGCGAAAGGCCATTTTGGAAATGGCTACCAAACTCAAAAATCAGGGGGTACGAATCGATGGCATAGGGATGCAGGGTCATTACCGGCTCGACTCACCCTCGCTGGATCAGATTGAGCAGGCGATTTTGGATATCCATGCCGCGGGATTTGAGGTACATGTGACCGAGTTGGATGTGGAGGTTTTACCCCGACCGGGAGATATAGATGGGGCAGATCTGAATGTGAACTTTGGAGAATCAGAACAATGGAATCCGTATAAAAATGGACTTCCTCAAGAGATCGAACAAAAACTGGTGGATAGGTATGTTGGGATTTTCAAGCTTTTTAAGAAGCATTCGGATAAAATTTCCCGGGTGACTTTCTGGGGATTGCATGATGGAAGAAGCTGGCTAAACAACTGGCCTGCACGCGGACGAACTAATTATCCTCTGCTCTTTGATCGTGAAAAGGCATTAAAAAAGGGCTTTTTGGAAGCTTTTTAAGAATACTGGTGAATACATTTCATTTCAATAATTCCACTTTTCTTTGGTTTGTTCTGATTTTTGAGGGTAAAGACAGTTGTTGTGTTTGAAAAATATAAATTTATAGAATAATATTCTGTAAATAATTGAATTACTAATTCTATGTATTGATATATTATAAAAAAAAGATATAAACAGTATAAAATTCCATTAAGTCATTTTTCTGTCTGCCATCAATCATGGGATTAACTGACTTTTGTCAGCTATTTAGCAGCAGTTCATTCGGAGTTTAGCATCATCAAATCAAGCCTAATGATGATGAATATTTTCAAGCACAACCCTTTAATCGTATTGATCGCCTTGCTATTGCTGGGATCAGTAAACGGATTCTCCCAAACCAAATATGTCATGGCTGCCTCACCTGAATTTAAGGTGGATGGTGGGTCTACGCTTCATGATTGGCACATGGTCTCTACGACAGCCAAGGGAGAAGGTCTTTTTGTAGTGGAAGGCGGGCAATTCAAAACAGCCAAAAGCCTTAGCATTTCCCTACAAGCCGAAACACTCAAAAGCGGAACCAAAGGACTGGATACCAATGCCTACAAAGCACTAAACACGGAGAAGAATAAGGAAATCCGATTTGTGCTCAAAGAATTGACCGGAGCTGGCGCTTCCATGGTTGCCAAAGGTGACCTGACCATCGCAGGGGTGACTAAGCCTGTAAGCTTCCCGGTGAAAATGACTGCCAGTGCCGGCAAGTTCACCTTTGAAGGAAGCTTTGCGACTAAGCTCACCACCTTTAACGTGACTCCGCCTACCGCGCTGATGGGCACTGTCAAAACCGAAGACGATATCAAACTATCTTTTAAATCAACATTTCAACCCACCATTTAATCCAAATAATTATGAAGAAGTATCTATTTTCCGCAATTCTCGCCGCCGGCATTTCTGCCGTAGGTTTGGCTCAAGGGCTGCAAAGAGACGTCCAATATTGGAGACCGTATGACCAAAGAGGTACAAACATCTTCGAAACAGGCAAGCAGGATACTGTAGCCTTTGAAGGTGTCAAAGTAAGAGTAGGGGGACACTTTGCTCAGCAGCTTCAAAACCTCAGTCACGAGAATAAAGCAACACCGGTGATTTCAAACGGGGTTAATGTGAACCAACTGATCGAAATCGGTGCAGGTAGCAACTTGGCTACTGCAAACTTGAACATTGACGTAGAAGTAATGGACGGGGTAAGATTGAATCTGATCACTTACCTGTCTTCCAGACACCACCAAGAAACATGGGTAAAAGGCGGTTACCTACAATTTGACAAACTGCCATTCTTGGGCAATCCGGAGTGGTTCTCCAAATACTTGACTCTTAGAGTGGGTCACATGGAGATCAATTACGGTGATGCTCACTTCAGAAGAACAGACAATGGTAACGCGATGTACAACCCATTCGTCGGTAACTACATCATGGATGCCTTTACTACCGAAGTGGGGGGTGACTTGACTTTCCAAAACAACGGATTTATCCTCGTAGCCGGTGTGACCGGTGGTGAAATCCAAGGTGGTATCACCAGACCCAAAGACAGAGCTTTGTCTTGGATCGGTAAAGTGGGTTACGACAAGCAGCTTTCTGATGATTTGAGATTGAGAGTGACCGGGTCTATCTACACTACTTCAAGCTCTGCCAGAAATACCCTTTACGGTGGTGACCGTGCAGGTTCCAGATACTACCTAGTGATGGAAAATACCCTTGCTACTACCAATGCTCAGTTTACCTCAGGTCGAATCAATCCAGGTCAGACTGACAACATCACCGCTACTGTAATCAACCCATTCTTGAAGTTCAAAGGATTGGAGCTCTTCGGTAATTTCGAAACTTCCAAAGGCCGTGCTTCCAACGAGACCAAAGACAGAACTTGGAACCAATTCGGTGCGGATTTGGTCTACAGATTTGGAATGAATGAAAACTTCTACGTAGCCGGCAGATACAACCAAGTAAAAGGTAAATTGGCTGGAAGCGGATTGGATGTGACTCTAGACCGTACTCAGATCGGCGGTGGTTGGTTTATCTCCAAAAACATCCTGGCTAAAGTCGAATATGTAGTTCAAAACTACGATGGATTTGCAGCCAACGATATCCGAAATGGTGGTAAATTCAACGGCTTGATGATCGAAGGTGTGATCGGATTCTAATCGAAAATAAAGAATATAAACCCATGCGTTTGCTCGCTCTTTTGGCCCTGCTTCTTTTCTCTTCTGGAATCCAGGAGAGAAAAGAACTGGTCATCACCCAGCAGAAAATACAGGTCAGTGGATATACTTCAGTAGGTAAATTCAACTGTGATTTTTCCAGGGCCGGAATGGCGGATACGCTTCGAATAAATTCCACCGAGGTCAGAAAGGGCCTTGAGTTTAAAATCCCGGTTAAAAGTTTTTCCTGCGGTAATTTCCTGCTCAACAGTGATTTCAGGTCTACCCTCAAAGCAGATGATTATCCATTTGCTTATGTCAAAGTGGCCAATTTCAGGGAAAAGTCAGGCAAGATTTTCTGCCACTTAAGTTTGAATCTGGTAGGAAGAAAGCTGGAGTTTCCTGATCTGATGCTGGAGCGAAATCCAAAGGGGCTAAACGGGAAATTGATTCTCAACTTTGATCTGCTTCATCTCACACCTCCAAGTAAGTTTGGAGGACTGGTCAAAGTCGAAGACCAACTCGATCTTGAAATCCTCCTCGGTGCCTAAGTAAGAAAGCCTCTCGAATCTCGGGAGGCTTTCTCTTTTTTGGTGGTTTCGCTTTTTAAAACATGAATTTACGGAATCCTGAGCGAGGCATTTTAGAATGTCAGATGACCATGTAAAGCCATATTTGTGAAAATCTTCGGTCTTCGGTCCCCGTAATTCTTCGGGGCAGGTTACCTGTCTTCCATCATTACCTGTACTTGTCATTCAATCCTTTTCCTTCCAAAATCATGGGAATGATTTTTTCCATTCGACTGATTTGGGTGGCTTCGCGCTTGGCGGTGATGAGATACTCTAAGTATTCTTTCCGTTTGAATGAACTCAGGGATTCAAAAGATGACTTTAGCTGGGAGTCTTTGTTGAGCTTTTCCTGGAAAAGAGCAGGAATCTCTATTTCTGATGTCTTTTCAGGTTTCCAAACCCTGCCTTCTTCTTCATTTTGAATGGCTTCGCGGACATATTCCAGTATTTTGATCTCATCGATTTCCTCTGCTGACTGAAATCTCCATTGCCTCATGGCCTTGGTTTTTCCTTCTTGGGCATTTTGCAAGACCTTATACGGATCGGAAAGAAATACGCCATTGTAAAACCAAAGCACAAAATGGTTTTTGAAACCCAGGCAGCCTACCACGTTTCTGCCCTTATAGGTGAAGGACTTTTCTCCCCATTTGATGGTTTCTTCCAAGCCGGTTTTTCGGATGATTTCGAGCAGTCGCTGTACTTCATTGGGCCAGTTTTGGGATCGATCCATGATAGGTAGAAGGTTTATTTTTTAAAACGGAATGCTTCTACCATTTTATGGAAAATGGAGTTGTTTTCATAGATGCCGGCAAATTTTTCTGATCCGGGACCATAAGCAAACACAGGAATCATCACGCCGGTGTGGCTTCCGGTGGTGAATTTGCCCTCGACCATCCCGGTCTTGGTGTCGCCCTTGTTCACTGAAAATCCGCCTGTCTCATGATCAGCCGTGATGATCACGAGGGTGTTCCCATCCTTTTCTGCAAAATCCAATACTTTGCCAATCGCTTGGTCAAAATCGATCATTTCTTCCACGATGTATTGGGTGTCATTGCCATGGCCGCCCCAGTCGATCTGCGAACCTTCAATCATCAAAAACATGCCTTTTTTGTTGGTTTTAAGCAATTCAAGACCTGTCTCGGTAGATTTGACAAGTTGGTCGCCACGCCCTGCTGAATATCTGGGCTGCTGTTCATCGGCAAGGAATGCTGCGAGTTTACCGCTTTTTACTTGCTGAACTTCCTCGATGGAGTGGGCGATTTGGTAATTTCTGGATTTAAGGGAGTCGACCAGGTTTAATCCGTCTTTTCGGTCAGCAAAAAACTTTCTTCCTCCCCCGATAAATACATCGATATCTGTAGCGAGAAAGTCCTTGGCTATGTCTTCATCCAGTGATCGGGAAGGCTGATGAGAGATAAAGCTTGCCGGCGTGGCATGCGTGATCGAGCAGGTGGCAATGAGTCCGGTAGCAAGTCCGTTTTCTTCGGCCATTTCCAGGATGGTGGGCAGCGGATTGCCTGCAGCATCGACTCCAATGGCGCCGTTGTAGGTTTTTACCCCACAGGAAAAAGCCGTGGCGCCGGCTGCCGAATCCGTCACAAAGGCATTGCTTGCCTGATTTTTATGAAAACCGACCACAGGCATCCGCTCTAAGTTGAGCTGTCCAAAATTGCCGGTCATTCCTGCATAAATCTGCGAAACTCCCATGCCGTCCCCGATCATCAGGATGATGTTTTTGGGGTGTTTGACTTTTTTCTGAGCCCAAGTGGGGCTGCTGCAAAGAGAAAGCGCGAGTAGGATTAGGTATCTTTTCTTCATAGAGCTTGGTTTTTTGGGTAAAATAGGGGGCAAATAATCAATGACCAATTTTCAATGACCAATTCACAATTTTCAATTACCAATGGCAAATGACCAATTTTCAATTGCAAGGTTGGTGTTACTTTTGAGCCTTGAATTTGTTCATTGTTCATTGAGTTTGCTCATTGAGCTTGTTCTTTGTCCATTGAATTTGATCATTTTCCTTAGTCTCCTCCTTTGATTAAAATGCAACAAGGCAGTCCCAAAAATCAAGGTAGGGTAGCCAATGATGAATAGTATAAAATTGATCTCATAGTAAGACAGATTCAGGATATTGGCCAAGTTGATCACAAAGTCGGTGCAGTAATTATATGCCCAGTAGGCAGTTTGGAGGATTTCTTTCATGGTTTTCGAAGTCGGTTGATTTGATCTTGGATGTGAAGTGACTTGATCAAAAGGAAAAACATCAAAAGAGGTACGAAAAGGACCAGAATCAAAATATTGGCTAGGCCATAATTACCAAATCCTTTTAACAAAGTGATCATGCCGAAATAGAGTGGATCCGTAAAAGCAAAATAAGAGGAATCGAATTTCACATGATGGGCTTTGCAATAGCCTGTATCGTTGTGACAAGCCCAAGTGCATTTTTCGGGATCCAGACTTGCAGGATTGAGTGTAGCCTGACCTCTGCTTTGGTATGCTGTCGGTTCGAGTTGAAGCCTCGAATACTCATTGACCGACACGATGAAAACAAGAGGGAACAGGAAAATCAGAAGATTTCGAATTAATGGCTTCATGCTTTTTTACATTATATAAATATCCGCAATCTTACCACCAAGTAGGTCATCGGCTTTAAAGACTGCGGATATTCATCGACTGACCACAGACGACAGTCCACAGCACCTCCAGCAGAATTTCAAACCTTGTCTTATTTGGTTAATGGTAGAAAAGCGGATAATCTGATTACATTAATACACAAAACGAAAAAGGGTAACCATTTCTGATTTACCCTTTTTGTGCTTTCTAAATTGAGTAGGTAAGAATTATTCTGTGCTTTCCTCTTCTTCGGCTACCACATCCATCAGCGCTTCCGCCCATTCGATGAGTTTTTTGCGATCCAAGTCTTTGAGTTTAGCCTCCGCATGGACATAGGTGTAGATTTTCATCGGCATTTCGCCTTCACCTACTTCGATAGCGATGTCATCGAGTTTCCCCAGCTTTTCCATCATGTCATAATTCGTCCAATTGGAAAAATTGAGTTCTTCGCGTCCTTCTCGGGTATCTTTGGCTACTAGCCAAGAGATCGGCGCCACATGGGAATACCAGGGATATTTGGTCTCATTGCTGTGGCAATCGTAGCAGGCACTCTTTAGAATTCCTGCCACTTCTCCATCTACTACCCCTGTTCCGATGAGGTCTCCGGGATTATCGGTGGTTACTTCGGGCAGTTCATTGGGCACCAATTGAATAGCCACACCAATTAATGCCAGCCCTCCGATCAGGTATTGCCAGACTTTCATGGTTTATTTCTTTTTACCGGTGGTCCATTGCAGGAGGGTAGCTGCTTCTTCTGCGGTCAGTTTTTTGTCCGGATTGGACTCCAAAAATCTCGCTGGCGGCATGGTGCCTTCTTCGAGGGTTTCCTTGATTTTGCCCATGGTAGCGAGGGATTTGGACTTTTTGGCAGCTTCCAAAGCATCCCAATCCAACTTGGCTTTGCCTTTTTCATTCTTGGATTGAGGGTTGTGACAGCCATAGCATTTTTGCTGCACGATGGCTTTCACGTCAGCGGGCAAAGCCGGTGCTTCGGGTTGCATGGCGTGAAAGGTGTCTGCTTCAGGTTTTGGATTGGCTTGGAGAAAAAGAATCCCAACCAAGGCAGCAACGGGGAGAAAGGCTAATTTTTTCATAGTGAGATAAAAGGGTTAAAAAGGAATTTCTGTAAGAATTTTAAACGATGCAATTTTATTTGGTAAAAACTCATTTCAATATACTGAATGATTGAGTAATTGGTTGTTTTCAAGGTGTTTTCAAAAAGTAGCAATAGACTAAATGCTCGAAATACAGGGATAAATGACTCGATTATGTCGACAAAATGTTGAGCCTTCACTTGAGAAGCAGTAATTACCAGAGGGCAAAGAATTGGATTTCAAACACCCAGATTCCGAAAAGGGTTGTCATTCAAAAAGAGCAAAGATGAAAAAACGAATCATAGGGATAATCGCGGGAGTGATGCTGATGGTTTCAGGGGAAGTGCTAGCCCAAAAAGGAAATGCCCCTGTCTATACTTACAAAACCCCAAGCTATGATGGTATAGGGAAGGTCTATATGGGAAGAGAGATTTCTTTTGTGATGGGCTTCGAAGGCATGTCATGGCTCGAGCGTCGGAGTCGCGAACAAGAGGAAAGTGTATCGTTGGCCATCAAGAATCTACCCGTGACCGAATCCAGCGTGGTCGCGGATATCGGTGCGGGATCGGGCCATTACACCTTTAAAATTGCCCCCAAAGTACCCAAAGGCAAGGTCTATGCGGTGGAAATCCAAGATCAGGCTATCAATTACCTCAAGGCTAAATCCAAAGAACTCGGGTTTTCCAATGTGATTCCGGTGATGGGCACCGAGCAAAGTCCAAACCTGCCTGCCGCCTCTGTGGATTTGGCCATCATGGTGGATGTGTACCATGAGCTTGAATTTCCGGTGGAAATGCTCGCAGCCATCCGGCAATCCCTGAAACCCGGAGGGAAACTTTTATTGATTGAATTTCGGGGAGAAGATCCCGAAGTGGCCATCAAGCCACTTCACAAAATGACTGTCAAGCAGTCCGAAAAAGAACTGACTGCCAATGGATTCAAACTCGTCCAAAACGGTCAGTTTATGAAAATTCAGCACTTTTTGGTGTTTGAGAAGGTGGGTAATTGATGTTGAAAATTTCAAGTTGGATTATTTTCAAAGCGGAATCGAAAAGCTAAACTGACTTCCTTTTCCTATTTCACTGTTCACCCAGATCTTTCCTCTGTGTTTTTCAATAAACTCCTTGCAAAGTACCAATCCTAAACCGGTTCCTTTTTCATCTTCCGTACCTTTTGTAGTAAAGCCATCTACGATGTGAAAAAGTTTTGCTTGGTCTTCTTTACTCATTCCTATTCCAGTGTCGGAGACGGAAAGGACTGCTGATTCATGCTGAAGGAAAGCTTCTACTATGATCGAACCGTCTTTTTTTGTGAATTTGATTGCGTTGGAAATTAAGTTTCGGATCACTGTTCCGATCATTTTCCTATCCGCAGTCACCACAATCTGATCTACTGTGGCATCTACCAGTTTTATGTTTTTATGATCAGCTATAGGTCTGAGTATGTTGATTTCCTCTGTGATCAGATCATTGATTGCTCCTTCATCGGGCGAGAAAGGGAAGCTGTTTTGCTGGGTTTTAGCCCATTCGAGCAGATTTTCCAACAATTCGGCGGTATGTTTTGCAGAGGAATAAAGGATGTTTGCGTAAGAACTGATGGATTTATTTTCCACTTCTTTTGCATCTTCTTTCAGGAGTTCACTGAATCCAAGGATTGATTTTATCGGATTTTTAAGGTCATGGGCGATGATGGAAAAAAACTTGTCCTTGGTCGCATTAAGTTCATTTAGAATTTGGGCTTGCTCTAACAGTCTGAATTCAAATTGCTTTCGTTCGGTAATATCACGAGTGACTCCTAGGATGAGTGTAGAGTCGAAATCTTCCCCTAAGATGGGATAGGTAAGTACTTCGGTGTGGAGGATCGAACCGTCTTTTCGATAGTAATCTACTTCTCCTTTGAAGCTGCTCAAGGGCATCCCCCTCGTGTAAGCAAAGTATTGCTCTTGCATGTAAGTGCCTACTTTGAGAGCTGATTCTGGCGTAAGTATCTCGTGGATGGCTTGGTTTTTTGCTTCTTCTACCATAAGTCCCCTGACAGCTTCTATCGCAGGGCTGATGTAAGTGATGCTCCCGTCTAGCTTCATGGTCCAGATCACATCCCGCACATGCTCAGCGATAAGTCGATAGCGTTCCTCGCTTAGTTGAAGATCTTGATAGGCTTTTTTGAGATCATCGAGGTTATCATACTGGAGTTCTTCAGGCATGGATTCAGGCTAGGTGGGGGGGTGAAAATGGAAGGATCAAGGAAATCCGTTTGGCATAGTGAAGATGGCCTTTCTTTTTGAAAGCCAACTGGTTTTTAGGTTAATTATTTATGAAAAACTGCTATTCATTAGGTGATTATTAGCCTGTAGATCTAGATTGGTTTCACTTTCTTACTTTTTATTCAAAGCTCTAAATCCCTGAATAAATATATCATTCACCTAAGCGCATTCCTCTTTGGGCCTAGAAATACCTATCCTTACTTCCAAACGGAGTTCTTTGACCAGATCCAAATCTTATCCCTTCACCAAAAACTTATTCACATCCAGCCAATGCATAAAGGCATCAAACCATCGGTTGCTCGTGCGGTTGGGATTACCTAGACCAAAGCCATGTCCGCCGTTTTGGTAAAGGTGAAATTCAACAGGACGACCTGCCTTGTGCCAAGATTCGATGATGCCTGTTTGACCTTGAAAAAGGAAGTCATCTGTTGCAATCACATTAAACATGGGAGGAGCATCTTTTGGAACTTCCACCGGACCCATGCCACCATAGATCGGGCCGATAAAGGCCAGTTTCATGGTTTTGGAATTTAGCGTGGCATGCATGGTCAGTCCTGCGCCTGCGGAGAAACCGATCATTCCTATCCGGTTGATGTCCACTCCCCATTCCTTGGCTCGGCTGACAATCATCGCATACGCTGCCTCGGCATCTTCCAATTGATTGGAAAGGTCTCGCTGTGGAGGTCGAGGTGCGGGAGTAGCCGAAGCTGAGGTACCTGTGGCTGGTGGTGCAGGAGCAGCAGGTCGGGGTCGGTTCATCCAAGCAGAAAAGTCCTCGAGTGAGGGTGGTGTAGGATTCAATCGGTATTTCAATACAAAAGCAGCGATTCCCTGCTTGGCAAGCGCTTCTGCCACTTCCCAACCTTCATTGCCCATAGACAGCCAGCTGAAGCCACCTCCCGGTGCCACAATCACAGCGGCGCCATTTGCTTTGCCGGGTTCGGGTAGGAAAGGAGTCAAGGTAGCTGTAGAAATATTCCGTGCCATGGGATCACCCCACTGTCGAAACCAAGTCTCCGGAGCTGGCTGATTTTCCACTCCGCCAGTGCCGAGTAGGATTGCGTTGGGTTCCTTGGGATTTTCGAGCGGGTAGATGGTGCCGTCTTGGGCAAAGGCTTGAATAGAAAATCCAAGCGATAAGGCGATAAAGCCTGATTTAATCAGATTGTTCATGGGTTTAGGTTTTTTGGGTTTGAATGGAGTAAGATATTGGTTTTCTGTGGGAAAATCAGGGGACTTTTGATTTTGGAAAGTTGAAGTGGGTAGTTTTTCAAAAAAGAAAAAGGTGAAAGTGCTTTTTGCAGAAAGCAAAAACTGTTTTTGGTGAATTAGTTTATGATTTAAATAATAGTGATTGAAATCATATCGTCCGTCCCGATGGGACTTTGGTCAAATTTGGTGGTAACCTTTAAAACCAGAGGTTAAAACCTCTAGCTAGTAGGTGGATCGTCCCTATGGGAGGGGAGAGCGTTTAGGATTTGTCCACTGGACAAATCCAGCGAGCAGCCAGGTTGCAGGGAGGGAGAAAATGCCTAAACTGGATTGAATGTCTTGAATTGTTGGTTTCTGATTGTCCCTTTGGAAATAATGCCGTAGGCATGACAGATCATCTAGCCAGCCATTTCAATGGCTGGAAAAAAATGATTAACGATTCCGGAAAATGCCGTAGGCATGGCCGATAATATTCGGAAACCATGTTAGAAAACAGTGGTTAAGGATTTTAATTTCAGTGATTTACAAACTCATTTGATAAAAATGAATAGCTGCTTCCTGTTAGTTTCAGGCAAAGGCCAGTTTTAATTAAACCGCTTTTTAAAGTGAATCCAGAGGTATCCGTACTCTGAATTGATGCACTTTTCCGGGAAGGAAGGAACTGCAATCATAAGGAGAGCAATCTTTCCCCTTGGCAAATTCATAGGTGCCTGTGGCTACCTCTTTCAAAATAGTTACTGTAAAACGGGAAACCTGTTCGTTGTAAGGCGCCACGAGACGAAATTTTCCCTGGCTATCCGAGATAAGGGTGTCTTCTCTGATAATACTAGGAAGTGTAAGGAATGGAGCTTTCTCATAAGCACTAATTAACACGGTGACCCCGGGAATTCCAGCATCAGTCTTCGTATCCACTACCTTTCCGGAAAGTATGGTCGGATCCTCGGATATACAGCTCTGCGTCAATAGTAGACAGATTAGCTGCAAAATCCTTTTGACTGATTTGTAATTCTGCTTCATCAGCTGATGCTTTATTTGGTTAGGATTTCTTGAATCAGACACTGATGAATGTAGTCAAAATCCTAAAAAGAAAAGGGTGGAAATTGGAATTCCACCCTTCTATCGAGATTCAATAATTATCTTTCCAACCTAAATTTTCTGAGTTTTATTCCTTGTAATTCAGCCCAAATCCAAATGGAAATAGGGTGTCTTTTTCGGGATAACCCGGTGCATCGGGGTCTTGTGCTATGACAGCTGCGCTGGTTTTGGCCAGTGCATAAGGAAGCTTTCCGGTAGGATTAAACTTACCCATAATGATGTCCATCAGGGCCGCATCACTCACCCCAAAAGTAGCCAATAGACCACCCGCATTGAGTACGCCGCTCCCTTCATCTAAGACATAGGGCTGACGGAAGTCAATGGCCAAAATGGTCTTTTCGGGCCCTAGTGTTTCCATCACGGACTGGATATCCTCCAAAGACGGTGAGATTTTCCAAGACTTGGATTTTGCCATTTCGGAAAGGGCTAAAAAGTTGAGCTCCTCGGGAAGTGCTCCACCAAACCGTCGATCCGTTCCCGGGTCATTCGTGATCTGAACTCTAAGAATTGCGAAGTCTGTATCCTTCGAAATGGACGGTAATTTTTCACCTTTGGATTTGTTGTATTCTCCTGTGGTCACCTTGTAATTTGCCCAAGCACGATCTTTAAAAAAGGCTGCATTCATCCCCATGGTGAAAATTTGAAGCGTGTCCTGACCCTTGGGCTGGGCAAGTGGGAGGACGGATTTGTTCTGCAGAAGTACGATGGATTTCCGTTGAGCCAGGTCAGCCTTTCGTTGAAAAGAGGCATTCCCCACGATATAAGCGGCCCGGTTGGGATCGACGTAAGGATTTTCAAATAGACCTAGTTCAAATTGTTCTTTCAGCAACCTCGTCACGGATAGATCCACTCGGCTTTCGGCGAGTTTGCCAGATTCCACCAAGGCTAAGAGTTGTTTGTTGTTGCTAAATCCGGAAAGGACATCGGTGCCAGCTTCCAAGGCGATGAGGATTTGTTCTTCCACGGTTTTATCCTCCAATCCCCAGGCTCTGTCCCCGATAATCCCCGTGTCGGAGTTCACATAACCTTTAAACCCGAGTTTGTTGCGCAAAAGATCTGTCAGGATTCCTTTTGAAAATGCCATACCCACATTATTTGGGAGGTAAGGCTGTCCCACAGGAATGCCATAATACGCCATAATCGAGGAAGCCCCTGCATCTACCGCCGCCCGGAAAGGGGCCAAGTGGTACTCGAACTTGCCTGCGGGATAGATTTGGTTTTTTCCATAATCGTAATGCGGATCTCCGCCCCCTTCCTGAGGGCCTCCGCCCGGAAAGTGTTTGATGGTCAAGGCGATGCTTTTCGAATTCAGACGCTCTCCCTGCAGATTTTTGATCAATGTGGTGATGATTTCGGAGGCCAATTGGCTGTCTTCCGTGAATGTTTCGTGCACCCGATACCATCTTGGCTCGGTGGACAAGTCTGCCATATAGCCATACATGCCGCGCAGGCCGATGGCTCGCCATTCCTCGGCCATGATCTTTGCAAAGTCGGCAATCAGCTCCATGTCTCGGGTTGCCGCCAGTCCGCTTTCTTTTGGCCAAGCTGAAAACGAACCGGATTCCTCATTGATCCCCGCCCGGGCGTCGATTTCCATGTGGTTTCTAGAGTTGGATTTGAATAGTGCAGGAATGCCCAATCGGGTGCTTTCAGAAAGTTCCTGCACCGCATTCATAAATTGTGCAGCTTCATAAGGGCTGATTTGAGTGCCGGCGAATCCATTTCCAGGTCCGGTACTTACGGGATTATTTTTGACCGTATTTCTGAATATGAATCGGGTCATTTTCTGATTTTCGATCAGGTCCACCGCACCCTCGGTCATTTTTCCCTTTTCTCCTGCATTGAGCGTGTTGATCAGTAGCATCCCAACTTTTTCTTCCAGTGTCATCTGACTCACCAGATCTGCTACACGCTTGTCCAGCGGCTGCCGCCAATCTTCATAACTATCCAGTTTTTGATTTTTGTTGAGATCCTTGAAAAGGAGTTGATTTTGATGCAGCAGGTCTACAGCTCGGGCTTCAATCGGTGGCTGATGGGTATAAGTTCCCTGAGCGAAAGCAGGACTTGCGCCTAAAAAAAGCAGCGCAATTCCAGTAAGGGTATGTTTCATGAATTGGGTTTGGGTTGATTGTCAAGTGATCGGAATACCGTTTTCAATATAGGGATTATCGCAAACGAGTCAATAAGCGCTTAACTAGGAAATGTTAAGAGTTTGAGGAGGTTGATGGAAAACCTTCTGCTAAAAAATTGTGAAGCGGAGTCGCAGAATAACAAGTGTAGTAGCCCCATGTTGGCAATTGATGTTTTTTTGCTAAAAATTTAAGAATAGAGCATCCTTAAATAAGGTTATTGATGTCGTCAATATCTCTCAGACGGCCTGATTCTTTTTTGTTTTTCAACAGGTCCTGATACCCTATGAAGTTGACTACAAGTCCTTCGATCTCGACTTCCTTTTTATTTTTAAAGCACTCCTCGAATGTCACTCCATCAATCTGGGTCAGTAAATCAATTCGCAGAGGAGGACAACCAAGCTGTACGATATTGCCTTCTTTGGTGAAATCCTGTAGGCTGAGACCAAAAGATGAAAAGCTAAATTCATTCACACAATCCAAAACTCGTTGAGCGTTTTCGGTTGTTGGATTCAGCCAGATTTCCAAATCACCAGTATATCTAGGATGTCCGTGAATACCCACGGCATATCCTCCAACCACCAGGTATTCCGCTTTATGATTGTTTTATAACTCTACAAACTCTTTGAAGTCTTGGATGAACATCTTTGTTGAGGCTAAAATACTGCTGCCGAAGTAGCTCTATAGCTTCCAGGCGTTCGATGGGACTTTTGGTAGACCAGAAGGCAAAGTCAGTGGCGGTATCATTTAAAGTAGTAATCTTTAGTACCTTTTCCATGACATGAATATACGTCTTTTTGGTGACTGCGAAACCTTGCCTATGATCTTGGTGGGTTTGTTTGGTGTCCAATTAAATCCCGACAGCTGTACTGGATTGTTTGGATAGAAATTTGATTTATTACTTCTCAACCCGAATAGTGTCAAGGGAATTGCAAATTCCCAAAAATAGAAGAGCGGAGTTGCAAACTCCGCTCAGTCAACCGCTAATTCTACGCTCAGAATGGGGGTAACTCTGAAGTTCAAAATGACGCTGGGTGAAGTATGAAACTTCACCCCTATATCCAACCAATTTGTAATTGTTTTTTGGTGATCTCATTCCAGTTTCAACTACCAATTTTCTTAATTCTTTTACCTCAACCCCTCCAAATAACTCACCAAATCCACCAATTCTTGTTCGGTCAGCGGGAAGGCGGGCATCAGGGATTCGGAGAGTTGGGTGATGGAGGCGATGTCGGCCAGCTTGTAGATGGTTTGTTCGCCGCTGCCGACGAGCTTTACGATCAGGTCGTTTTCGGTCTTGGAGTTGACGATGCAGCGGATTTCTTTGCCGTCTTTGAATTTGACGAGTTGGGTTTCGTAGCCGAAGCCCATGCCTTCGGATGGATTGATGATGGCATTGATGAGTCCTTCTCGACTGAGTTTGCCTCCGATTTGGGAAAGGGCAGGACCAAAGTCCACACCTTCGTTTCCGATCTTATGACAGGCCACGCAATAGGTGGAAGCCAAAGTTTTTCCCTTTTCCACTTCACCTTTGGCAGAGAGCATCTTCACCAAGTCATAGCCTTGGGTAATGCTGTCTCCGTACTTTTCAAGAGCGAGAACACGAATATTCCCATTCCAGCTGCCCATCAGGATCTTTTGGGCGATTGGGAGCAGGTCTGCAGGAATCTGATCTGATTTGGCCATTTCCCAGAGTACTGCCTCGGACTGATAGCCCTTAGCTTCTTCCATGGCAGCTGTTCGGATAGCTGAGGAGGCTTGGTCATTTTTCCAGAATTTAGCCAGTAGTTTAGCCATATCCGGGGTATCCACTGAACCAAACTTGCGGATGGCGGCGATGGCCTTGGTTTCATCCGAGTTCTTCATAGCCTGTTCGATTTCGCTCATGCCGTAGAGGGAAGCGAAAAGTCCGGCAGACTGATTGGCCAAGCCCCGGTTTTCCTCCTGATATACTAAACCAAGTAGGCGTTCCTTCTGGTCTTTCAACTGGTATTTGCGGACGATCTCGAGGAAATCCCTGTCATCTGCAATTTCTCCTGCCTTGGCTTTGGCCAGGTTGAGGAGTTGGGTATCCGGTTTTTTGGGATCAAAAGCCACCTGTCTCAGGATGATCACCTGATCTTCGTTTTGGCCCTTGGCCAGGATGTTTTTGAGGGTTTGGTTTTTCAAATCAGCGGTTTGGAAGTCTAAAGCCCGGTAGTAGCGATGATCTGCAGGGCTGTTTTCTGCTAGGATCAGTTCTTCCAAAAGCGCCGGAGTCCCTGCTGATCTCGACCTCCAAATCAGGTCTTTTGCCTCAGGCGAATTGCTCCATCCCTGACCCAGTTTGGCCAGATAGGCCGGCAAATAGCTATCCCAGCGGTATTCCGCCGCAATACCCAAAGCTTCCAAGTACCAGCGATCTCCGCTGCGATAGCCTTCGGCCAGCTTCAGCCACACATCGGGGGCGTCTTCGTATCGGATCGCCACAGCCACTTCCCGACGAACCTGATCCGATGGATCGGCAGCGAGTCCAAGCAGGAACGCATTGTCTTTCATATCGTTGATTCGGGAGGCGCGGATAGCGGCCACTCGGATATTTTCATCGGCATCGGCTGCGGCTTTTCGGATATATTCTTCCCCATTGGGCAACTTGCTCAGTAACCAAAACGCACGGGCTTTCATGCGGGAGTCTTCCGACTCATACAGGTTTTCCAAAGCTTCTTTTGCTTCAGATCCTTTTTCCTTCAAGGCCATAAAGGCTTTGAAATGGATCGCTCGGTTAGGGTTTTGTACCAGCTCGATCAGGGATTCAACAGATGAGTAATCCGGTGCTTCCACTTTGTATTTGGACTTTTTCGGAGCAAGGCGATAGACTCGGCCTTTTTCCAAATCACCCACGGCATGGCCGCCCACGCCCGGATCGTACCAGTCGGAGATGAAGATCGAGCCGTCAGGTGCTACGGTCACATCGGATGGACGAAACCAGTTATCCCGCTTGTTGCCATCCAGAATAGGTTTGACTTCTCCGGTAAAGCCCGCTCCGGAAGCCTGCACGGGATACATGCGGATCACATTGGGGCCGGCATCGGCGTGGATGACCTGATTTTGGTATTCAGCGGGGAGGAGTTTGCCTTCGTAGACGAGGATTCCAGTCGGCGAACCCGCATAATTTTGCACCAAGTTGGGCACTACGCCGGGATCGTTGAGGTGCCAGTGTTGACGCCAAACGGAATCTTCCATATTCACACGGCGGGTTCTCCAGTCGGCTTTGGTCATTTCGTCCTTGAAACCGTAGTTGCCGTAGTCCATCACGAAGTTGATACGCGTGGAGCGGTTGCCGTCGTCGTCGTTGTCACTCTGCCACATGCGTCCGTAGCTGTCCACGGCGAGTTCGTAGTTGTTTCGAAAATTCCAGGCTAGAATTTCCGGATTACTGCCATCCGGATCACAGCGGAAGACCATACCTTCCTGATACGGAGCTGTTTCAGAAGTGACGGGGCGACCCAATGGATCCAAAATAGGAGTTCCATCGGCATAATGCAGTCCTTTGCCTTCGTTGCCGTAGTTGAAATAGAGCTTTCCGTCTGGTCCAAACGTGAAGGCATGCATGCCGTGATCGTGCTGCACGCCACCCACTCCCGTGAAAAGCACTTCTTTTTTATCAGGCACATCATCCCCGTTTTCATCGGTGAAGACAAAGACATTCGGGCTGACGGAGACGAATACTTTATTGCCGAATACCGCAATTCCCAAAGCGGCATTGATGTCGGTTCCCTGGTAGAAGACCATGGATTTGTCCGCTTGTCCATCTCCGTCGGTGTCTTCAAGGATCAGGATTCGGTCGCCTTCGGCTTTGGTGGGATTCTTGGGATTGAGTTGGATGCGGTAGTTGTAAGCTTCGGTGATCCAAACCCGACCCCGATCATCAATGTCCATATTGGTGGGATTCATTAACATGGGTTCGGAGGCAAAAAGCGTCAATTGCAGTCGGTCGTCCAGCACCTCAATCCCATCCAGCGCAAATTCCACGGAGCGCTTTTGCTCATCTGTGAGCGCATCGTACTGTTGTTGGGTGAGTTGGGGCTTGGTGGTATCGCAGGAAAAAGTGAGTAGACCGAAAGCGGCCAAGGCTAGAATAGGTTTTCGCATAGGTTTTTGGGGTTATTGGATTGATTTATTTCGAAAATCAATTGATTTACAAAATAGAAGGAATGCGTTTGAGATCAAAGAAAATTAAATGCAAGGGGTTTTAACCACGGAGGTCGCAGAAGATAAAAGGAGGTCGCCAAGCGATGATTTGCTGTTCTTCCTGGTTTGCTTTGAGTTCAATCATTTCAGAAAAGCAAAGAAAAACTGACGCTTTTTGGGGGAACGAGTGACTTTTGACTCATTCTAAGGCCGGTGATTGAAAAGGCGCTGAAGGCGCATCCTGTATAAACCCAGAATTCAATTCTGGGTATTAGATGAAAGGCTTTCCAAGAGCGACAAAGGCGCGATCTGTAATGAGCCAAAAGAATAATTCTAATTCTCTAATTTCAGATTTTTGCAAGGCAGGAATTGAACTAGAAAACGACTTAATTCCCTCAATTTCTTACTATTTCAAAAAAATCACTAGCTCCTGCAAAGTGCAAAATTCCTTGTCTTTATATCGAATCAAAAATGGTTCCTTCGAAACCGAAACTACCGAATCCATGCCCTGAAAGCCCGCTTTAACCAGTGCCTTTTTCACCCAAAAAACCAATTCTTGAGGTCCTTCAATCTTAAAATTTAAGTCTGGTTCCTCAGCCTCCATTCTTCCCCGAGTTAGGCTAAATCGATACCTATTACTTGGAAGCAACTGGTTGATCTGACTGGAAAGAATCAGGTCTTCTGGCTTACCAGAGATGAGTGGGGTACCACAGTTAAGCAACCAAAATCGATCAGCTGTCTCAATCGCAATGTCCAAATCATGGGTTACGACCAAAATTGCTTTTTGCTGGGAATGAGCGATTTCTCGCAATAAACTCATGATCTCAAATCTGTTGACCAAGTCCAGATGGGCTGTGGGTTCGTCGAGAATCATCACCTGTCCATCTTGTGCCAATGCCCGCGCGATCATCGCTTTTTGGCGTTGACCATCGCTGATTTCACTGAGTCGCTCCTCGCGGAGGTAGGTGATTTTGGTATCGGAAAGGGCTTTTTCGACGATATCGCGGTCAGCTGGATTCAACTTCCCCGACCAACCCGTATGGGGCGTTCGGCCCAAAGCCACGAGTTGCCCCACGGTCATATTTCCCGGGAAAACCGGATCGGTCAGCACCACCGCGATCCGCTTGGCAAGTTCTTGGACAGAATAGTCTGTAATGGATCGCTGATCGAGTTGGATGCTTCCCTTCCAGGGATGGATTTGCCCTAAAATGGCTTTGATCAGCGTAGATTTTCCTACACCATTGGGTCCGAGCAAACAGGTGAGTTCGCCTGAGAAAAGGGTAAAATCCAATTCTGATAGAATCTCTTTTTTGACTTTTTGGTGAGTGTAGCCAAGGGAAAGGCTGTTACCGGAAAGAGCGATGGATTGGGAATATTGCTTCATCGGATCAAAAGTCTTTGCTGAAGTTTTTTCTCAAAATCAGGGTAATCACGATGGGCGCTCCGACCAGCGAAGTCACCGCATTGATGGGCAAGGTACTCGCCAAACCGGGCAATTGCCCCACCGCATCGCAGAGCAACAGCAAAATCGCTCCGATCAGTGCCGAACCCGGAAACAACACCCGATGATCCGAACTTTTCCAAACCATCCTCGCCAAATGAGGCACCGCAATGCCCAAAAAGGCAATCGGTCCGCAAAATGCCGTGATTCCACCTGCCAAAATCCCCGTGCTTACGATCATCACCCACCGCATTTGTCCGGTGCGGATACCCATGCTTCGGGCGTAGTTTTCTCCCAGTAGCAGGGCATTGTAGGTCTTGATGGAAAGAAAAACGGGTAAACTTCCTACAGCAATCAGGAGTCCCAAAATCGAAACCTGGGTCCATCCCAATGCACCCAAGCTACCCATCGACCAAACGGTGTAGAGCTTTAGTGCTTCAGCGCCTGAGAAAAAGGATAGTACAGAAACTACCGCCGAAACTGCACTGCCAAACATTAATCCGACGATCAGCAAGGTCATGCTGTCTTTGACCCGCCAAGCCACCAAACTCACCCCCGAAAGCACCAATCCTGCTCCTAAAATCCCGGCCGTGGCAATGGCCCAAGCGTTAATTCCACTTAAGGCAAAACCCAATGCTGAACCTGCCAACATCAAGATGGCCACTCCCAATCCTGCACCCGAACTGATTCCCAACACAAAAGGTCCCGCAAGGGGATTTCGAAAAAAGGTCTGCATCTGCAGGCCACTTAAGCTCAATCCGATTCCGGCAAAAATGGCTACCAAAGCCTTGGGGAGGCGATAGTTGAGGATGATTTGCTCCCATGATGTTTTTGCCCAATCTCCTGAAAATAATCCGTTCACAATCTCTCCAAAGGGAATCCAAACTGAACCCAAGCTCAGATTGAGCAAGAAGCTCAGGCCGAGGAGAAGGGTGGCGATGGGAAAGAGGTAAGAGCGGATAGGCATTTATTTTTTCAAAAGAGGTTTGTGGAGACACAAACCTCGGCGATCATTTCCGATTAATTTAATTTCTGATAAAAATATAACTCATACTCGGGTAAAAGTGCTGGATGGAGGATTTTGATCAGGTCTTTGAGAATCAAATCGGGGCGCACATAGCCGAGCTCGAAGTATTCCAAGCCTCCGGTTGGTCCTTTTTTTGCGGTGTAGGTATAAATCTGACCTGTTTTCCAAGACTTAAAATTCCGGTATCTCGGCTCGTTGCTTCCCATGGTTTTGACATCGGGAAAATCAGCCGAACCGATCCAAACCTCCGCTTCAGCAGCCCGATCGAGGACGAATTCATAGTTGAGTTGCAAGCTGCCAGAGCCTGTTTGGTCAGAGAATACATAATCTCCGCCTGCATTTTGGAGGATTTGCGCTCCCCAGCTTTCGGCTCCCGGAGCATACCAAATGTCCTGATACATGACCCCGCTGAGTACCTTGGGACGATTGTCTGATGGGAGTTGAGAAGCAAGTTTTTCTGCTTCCTGATAGGCCATTCTTATCTTCTCAAATTCCGCAACTGCCTCCTCGTATTTCCCGAGTAAAATCCCTGTAAACTTGATCCATTCGGCTCTTCCGAGCGGATTTTGCTCCACGTATTCTCCATTAATCAGTGCAGGTACATTCGCTTGCGCAAAAAGATCCAGATACCGCAGATCTTCCCCTAAGGTCGAAATCATGATCCAGTCCGGTTGCAGGTCAATCACCAGCTCAGGATTGGCCGCAGGTCCGCTGCCCAGATCGGCTACTTTGCCATCATCTATCCGAGCACGAGTGGCAGGAGAAGAGATCAAATCGGTCTGAGGGAACCCAATCAATTTATCCGTTTCACCCAGCATATCGAGGTGGGGAACTTGCGTGGTCGAGGTCAAAATCACCTTGGAAATCGGGAGCTGAACCACTGCATCAAAGCCGGTTTTTTCGAGTTCGGCTCCTTCTTCCAGGACGAGGTAGCGATAGGTTTTTTCCGCTCCTGTATAGCCTTGGGTCACGTGGATTTCCCAGAAATTTTCTCCTTGAAAAAGTTGAAAGCCTTGGGCAAACTCCAAAGGAATCGGAGTTTTTATGCTGGTCGTTTCACTTTTTTTTTCGCAGGAAAAAATCAAGAACACCCACCCGGTGAGTAGGAGATAAGGTGCTGAAAAATAGGAGGAATTGAATGTTGAAAAAGGGTTTTTCATCTAGAAATAGGAGAGAAATTTTCTACCAAGGTAACCGTGATTTTCCCTGCTTTCCAAAATTTTTAACATTCCTCCATTTTTCTGCCGGATAAAAATCACGTTACTTTGAATCGATTTTGGTTCTCAAACCATCCCGATTGCTATCGGGATTGGAGCTTGAGATTAAAAGGGAATCCGGTGCGAAACCGGAGCTGTCCCCGCAACTGTAAGTCTGCCCTGATTATCCTCGGGGAAGTACTTTTGCACCACTACGCCATTGTCCGGATCCGAAAGGAAAAGGGTGAGAAGGCCGGCAAAAGTCAGACAAGCCAGGAGACCTGCCTAGATCAGCTGATTCTGTGCTTTCGGAGGAAAAGCGAAGAAGACTTGTCGATTTCTCAGCCGACCTGTGTCGGATGAGTATGTTTTCATTTCTTTCTTAATTTCTCTCAAGGCCGAATCGATTGGACTAAACCTTTTCGATCGGACATGACCTTGGTATTTTGGATGTTTTCCCTGTTAGGCTTTTCTGCCTCACAGGACACAGTGGCTTTGGCTGAGGTGGCGGTATATGCGCCCGCCTTGGATCGTTTTGCCCAAGGGCAAAAGCTGGTTTCCTTTGAAAAAAAGGAATTGGAAGCCTATGCTGCTCGATCACTAGGTGACTTGCTCCAGGAAAAATCTCCCGTTTTTGTGCGGCAATACGGAGCTGGAATGCTCGCTTCTCCTTCTTTTCGCGGAACATCGGCAGGCCACACGGCAGTTTTTTGGAATGGATTACCCATCAATAGCATTTCTCTCGGACAAAGTGATTTAAGTATTTTGCCGATCCAGGCTATCGATCAGGCAGAAGTTCATTTTGGGAGTTCGGGAGCAATTTTCGGCAATGAGGCGATCGGAGGTAGTGTTCATTTGGTTACCAAAGCCCAGTTTGGCCAAGGCTTCAATGGGCGATTGAGTCAAGTATTTGGCAGTTTTGGTTTAAGTAATTCGGCCTTTTCGGCTGGATTTTCGGGCAAAAGCTCTAACTCCCAAACCAAGATTTACCGACAGTTTGCAGTCAATGATTTTCCTTTCCGAGACCTTTCCAAACCAGGAACTCCAGAAGTCCTAGCACAAAATGCCCAAACCGAGCAGGTCGGATGGGTCCAGGATGCCGCTTGGAATCTTTCAGACAAAAGTCAGCTGAAAGCCTCATTTTGGTGGAATCGGGCAAACCGACAAATTCAGCCGGTGATGGGTTCTGTGACCCGTGATGTACAGCAAGATGAAAGTTGGCGGGCAGTGCTGGACTATTTCCGTTTTGGAAAAAGTTCCGTTTGGAATGTCAAAGCGGGTTGGGTTTCTGATCAACTCATCTTCAATGCCAGTGAAAACCGCACCCGTCAATTCCTGCTGGCCACCGATTGGGATGTACAGAAATTCGAAAACTGGACCTTCAAAATTGGAACTCGAGGTACTGCTGGCCAAGGTGATCTGAGCACCTATTCGGCCACTGATCAGCGGATTGAGTTGTATCAAAGTGCCAAGTGGGAGGCAAATGAGCGCTTGTCTTTTTCAGCGAATTTCAGACAGCTCGCTTATCAGAATCAGTTGGAGCCTTTTCTTCCGGGCGTTGGGATGGATTTTTTGATTTGGGAAAAAGGCAATCGTCAACTTTTGCTCAAAACCTCTGCGGGGAAAGGCCTCAAAGTACCCACACTCAACGACCGCTTTTGGGTTCCGGGAGGAAATCCCGATTTGCTTCCCGAGAAAAGTATGAATGGGGAAATCGGTCTTCATTGGACTCGAAAAGGCAATTTCTCTTGGGAGCAAAGCCTGACTTACTACCGCATGCAGGTGGACAATTGGATCATTTGGCTGCCTCAAGGAGCTAGTTGGAGTCCGCAGAATATCCGTGAAGTGCAAAATCAAGGCTTGGAATATCAGGGGAAAGTGACTTGGAAAATAGGTTTTTGGAACTGGGAAGCTCGAGGAAGCTATACGTTTTCCCAAGCTTTGGACTTGACCTCAGCTACTCAAAATCCCCAGCAACTCCCCTACACTCCCAAGCATCAGGCGAATGGGAGTTTGGAAACGGAGCGAAATGGATTTTCAATGAATCTTTCCACTTTCTATGTGGGGCCCCGCTCCATCGGCACCGGCAATGCCCGCGTCTTGGGTGGCTATCAACTCTGGAATGCGCGCCTTTCTTTTTCCCAACTCCGATGGAAAAAACTTCAACTCCCGATCAGCTTTCAGGTACTCAACCTGCTCGATCGGGATTACCAAGTGCTTTACTTGCGGGCGATGCCCGGTCGATCTTATCAATTTAATCTAACTCTTTTACTATGAAGTATTTGTTTAAAAACCAACTGTGGGCTTTGGCCCTGATCGCCCTTCTTTTCTCTTGTGAGCCTCGTGGGAATGAGCGTCCTCGTGGCAAGTATGATTCGGGAATTTTATTAATGAACGAAGGTGCCTTTGGTGCCAATGATGGGGAAGTTTTTCACTATGATCCTTCTTCGGGGACATTATCCCAAAATATTTTTGAACTGGAAAATGGACGTCCATTTGCGGGATTGCTGGAAGATTTGGTATTGGAAGAAGACCGCTTGTATCTGGTGGCCAATACCGGAAAGGTAGAAATCGTGAATCCAGGAACCTTCAAATCAATCGGCGCCGTGGTGGGTGATTTGGATCAGCCGAGGTCTGTTGCCACGTCTCGCGAGAAGCTGTTTATATCCGATTATGGACCTTATGATGCGAGCTACAACACCCCCGATTCCTATGTCGCCGTGGTTTCAGGCGAACTTGGAGGTACTGTCAAAAAGAAAATAGAGGTTTCGAATAAGCCCGAAGACCTGTATGTCTTTGGTAAGTACGTGTTTGTGGCTGGTTCGGAAGAAGGGAAAATTGAAATCATCGATGCGGATACCGAGACGGTGACAAAAACCCTGGAAGTGACTGGAACTCCTGTTCAATTTTTTGAGCAGCGGGGTGATCTGTGGTTGTATTCTTACGATTCCCAAAAGGTTTACTTCCAGTCAATTAATCCTACTAATCTGACTAAAAAGGAGTTGCGACAGTTCTCGGTCGCCAATGCCACCAGCCGAATTACTTTTGGAGAAGATGACCGGATTTACCTTTTGACGAGTTCAGGCTGGCCAAATTACAATGATGGGATCGCGGTGCTTTCACTTTTTGATTCCACCTTGATTCCAAGTTGGAAAACAGGCAGTGGGTTTTACGGGATTGGCTTTGATAAAGATCGAAAGGAAATCTATGTGGCCAATGCCAAGGGATTCCAAGGAAATGGAGAAATCACGGTTTATCGAAAAGATGGTTCGGTAGTCAAAACCATGGAAGTGGGAAGAGGGCCTTCCGGATTTTTGGTAAGGTGAGGAAGGATGGTAGTTTGGAGGCATGGAAGTTTGGAAGAAGTAAGCAGTCTCAGTGGTCAGTCTCAGGATTAAATGGCTTCTGCGTTGACCTTCAATATTTTCTGCGAGACTTGCATGTTGCAAGCAGGTCTGCAGGCAAAAGAGGTGGTGTGGAATCTATGGAAGTAAAGCTTTTTGTGGATCGTATTCCATAAAAGTAATGCTTTTTATGGATTGTGTTCCATAAAAGTTATTACTTTTGTAGAGTTAATTCGAAAATCCAACCATTGAGCTGATGAATTTCTCCAGAAATCTAATGCAAATTATCTCTGAATCCTTTGATCGGGATAAGGTGATTTTATTGATTGGGCCCCGGCAAGTGGGGAAAACTACACTTATTCTGGCGCTTCTTGAAGGTAAAAATGCCCTTTTTCTTAATGGGGATGATCCCACAGTGAGGACACTTTTGGATACCCCAAACACTGCACAACTTCAATCCCTCATCGGCGGGCATACCTATGTCTTCATCGATGAAGCTCAACGAATACCAAATATTGGATTGACAGCAAAGCTGATACATGACCAAATGAAGCAAGTCCACTTAATCATGAGTGGTTCCTCTTCTTTTGAACTTTCGGGATTGTCTCAAGAACCTCTGACAGGAAGGAAACTTACTTTTCATCTCTATCCTTTGAGTTGGGAGGAGTATGAGAATAAGGTCGGATATCTGACGGCCGAGCAGGATTTGCCAAACCGGTTGGTTTATGGTTTTTATCCGGAAATCGTCAAAAATCCTATTCATCAAGAGGAACTCCTTTATGAATTGGTGGAAAGCTACCTCTACAAGGATATTCTAGCACTTGGCATTTTAAAAAAGCCGGATGTCATTTACCGATTGCTTCAGTTGTTGGCTTTTCAGGTAGGAAATGAAGTTTCTTACAATGAATTGGGAAGAAATCTTCAAATAGATACCAAGACAGTGATCAGTTACATCGATCTGTTAGAACAGGCCTATGTAATTTATCGATTGGGTACCTTTAGTAGAAATCTTCGGAATGAAATCAAGACCAACAAAAAGATCTATTTCTATGACAATGGAGTGAGAAATACCTTGATCAGAAATTTGCAACCCATCAGCCTAAGAAATGATATCGGAGCACTTTGGGAAAATTTCCTGATGGCAGAGCGGATGAAAATGATGGAATACAGTAGGAAAAAGTACAACAGGTACTTTTGGCGGACTAAAACTCAGCAAGAGATCGATTATCTCGAAGAGTATGACGGTGGAATCCATGCCTACGAGTTTAAATGGAATCCAACAAAAAAAGCATCTTTGCCAAGTTCGTTTGAAGAAGAATATAAGCCGATTTTTCAGGTGATCACTCGGTCAAATTTTAGGGAATTCATTTTGAAAAAAAAGGACTGAATCATCTGCAATAAAACCAAAAAGAGCTGCTTCAACAGAAGCAACTCTTTGGTTATTCATCCAGCTTTTTTGTCATGGTGTCCTCAAACTTCTCCAGCATCGGGATGTAGATCTTGAGGACTCTTTCTACAAAATCATGTTGAGAATCCATCTCATAGACCGGATTGTATTTGATCCGGTCGATCACGATATCCAGCCATGCTTTGCCGTCATGGATTAATTCAGCATGAAAAGCCTCTACCGTCAAATCCCTGCTTCCAGAAAAAGGTCCTTTTCCCATTTTCTCAAAGTATTTTCCCATCAACTTGAGTGCGAGTTCGTGCGTGATTTCAAAATTGATGATGAGTTCCCGATTGGCTTCGGAGGTTTTGAGTTTTTTGGCACGTGCCGCATATAGCTCTAAGTCATCCAATGCTTTGGAGTAGATTTCCAAGCATTGTTCGCAGGATTGGGGAAGGGTTTTCATGACGATTCTTTTGTAGGAAAGATAGGTAAATTACCAGATTTCATTTTTTAAATGAAGGAGACAATCTACTGTACATTGTAACTCTGCATAAAGGGTTGCCCATTCGGGGAGACGCCCTCCAATTTGAGTCGGCCGCTGAATTTTTCCAGGTATTCTCCTAAGGCTTTGGGGTCTTTGGCGGGCATCTCATTGACATGGGTGATGACAAAACCATCTCTGAAGCCCAGGTCTCTGAGGTATCCGCGTGTCAGCGAACTGATCTTGACTCCGTAAGGAATTTTAAGTCGGTCTTTTTCAATGGTATTCACAGCCTCCAATCTTGCACCGATCAGCGCGGATGAATAATATTCCCGTTTGACTACCCCGGTTCCGCCTTCCAGATTTTGAAGGGTGAGCGTGGCAGATTTCAATTCTCCGTTTCGCTGGAATTCGATGGTAAGCTTGTCCCCAGGGTAATAATAAGAAAGTGCTTCTTCAAAGCTGCCTTTACCGGTGATTTTCCAATCTCCGATCCGTGTAATCACATCGTTTTTCTGGAGTCCGGCATTTTGAGCGGCTCCATTTCTGAGGGTGTGAGTGACGATGACCCCGTCCAAGTTTTTGAGTTTCATCTCTTCCGCCAATTCTGGAGTCACTTCCACTATGTCGACTCCCGGAATGGCTTTTTGAACCTCACCGTATTTGATCAGGTCATTGGCGATTTTCATCGCTACATCCACTGGAACTGCAAAGCCATAGCCCGTGTAGGAGCCTGTTCGTGAAAGGATGGCTGTATTGATTCCCACCAATTCTCCTCTGACATTGACCAAGGCACCACCTGAGTTTCCAGGATTGATCGGTGCGTCGGTTTGGATAAAGCTTTCCAAAGGAAAATCACCTCCAAGGATATTGATTTGCCGTTCTTTGGCAGATACGATCCCAGCAGTCACGGTAGAGGTCAGGTTGAAAGGATTGCCGACTGCAAGGACCCACTCCCCAATCTGAAGTGTTCGGCTGGATCCACGTTTGATTTCTGGCAGGTTGACTGCTTCAATCTTGAGCACCGCGATGTCAGAATTCTTGTCCGTTCCGACCAATTTCGCCTGATAGGTTCGCTTTTGGTGGACCACTTCGATGGTTTCGGCCCGATCGATGACGTGGTTGTTGGTGATGATGTAGCCGTCTTTGGAGATGATTACTCCCGAGCCCGTGCTCACCTGCTGTGCAGGACCGGTGCCAAAGAAGTAATCAAACATGCTGTACCGTCGGTAGTCTGACCCGCTGAAGTTTTTGATGAAAACGACCGATTCGGTGCTGTTTTGCGAAGCTTCAACAAATGAAATTGGAGCATCAGTTGCAAAGGTTCTTGGTGCAGGCTCAGAAGCAAACTGGCTGGAATAAGAATTTGGGGAATTAGTAAAACTAGCCGTTTCCTCTTGCGATTGGGCTGAAATGCCAGTCCAAAGGGCTGCTCCGGCCAATCCGGCCAGAAAAGGGATTCCGAAAGATTTGACCAATGTGTTCATAAGATCCATTTACTGAAAGGGAAAGAGGAGAGTTTTAATCTCTGCCTCGATTCACATAGTTTAAGGAAAATTCTACTCTCGAAAATCAAAAACTATCCCAAGACTTAAAATCTGACGAACTGTACCCATAAATTCAGTCCAATTGGTAATTTTGTCAGCATCGATCGCAACCTTCCTGATGAGGGAAGGTTTTTATTTGATCAAATTTACCTTTCATGACAGAAACCAAGCGCGTAGCTATTTTGGGGAGTACCGGAAGCATCGGGACGCAAACACTCGATGTGATCCGACAGCATTCAGATCGATTTACCGTAGAGGTCCTTACCGCACAAAACAATTGTGACCTGCTCATCGCCCAAGCCTTGGAGTTCAAGCCAAATGCTGTGGTAATTGGTAATGAAGCCAACTACCTGAAAGTTAAGGAGGCCTTGATTCCTCATGACATCAAAGTATTTGCCGGGCAAAAGGCCATCGCTCAAGTGGTGGAAATGGAAACCATCGATGTGGTCTTGACCGCTTTGGTGGGTTATTCCGGCTTGATTCCGACCGTACATGCGATCAAGGCAGGCAAACAAATTGCCTTGGCCAATAAGGAAACACTCGTAGTCGCCGGTGAAATCATTACTGCACTTGCCCGGGAAAATGGGGTGAATATTTACCCTGTGGATTCGGAGCACTCTGCGATTTTCCAATGTTTAGTCGGAGAATTTCACAATCCTATCGAAAAGATCATCCTGACTGCCTCTGGAGGTCCATTCCGTGGAAAAGACCGAGCTTTTCTCCAAACAGTCACCCGAGAGCAAGCACTCAAGCATCCCAATTGGGATATGGGAGCCAAAATCACCATCGATTCCGCATCTCTAATGAACAAAGGTTTGGAAGTCATCGAGGCCAAGTGGCTTTTTGGATTGAAAACCGAGCAAATCGAAGTGGTGGTGCATCCGCAAAGTATCATCCATTCATTGGTGCAGTTTGAGGACGGTTCCATTAAGGCACAACTCGGCCTCCCTGATATGCGTATTCCCATTCAATTTGCGTTGAGCTATCCCGATCGGTTGAAAAGCGATTTTGAGCGATTTAATTTTGCGAACTTTCCCAATTTGACCTTTGAGCAACCGGATAGCAAAACTTTCCGGAACCTTCAGCTAGCGTTTGATGCTTTAGCAACAGGTGGAAATGCTCCTTGCGTGCTCAATGCTGCCAATGAGATTGCAGTGGCAGCATTTCTGAATCGACAGGTGGGATTCCTTGAAATGTCGGATTTGATCGAGGAAACATTGGCAAAGGCAACTTTCAAATCGCATCCAAGCCTGGAGGATTATGTAGCGAGTGACGCCGAGGCAAGAACAATTACTGAAAATTTAATTAAGTCAAAAGTATAAATGGAAACTTTAATTATGGTGGGTCAGCTGCTCCTGGGATTGTCAATCCTGGTGGGCCTTCACGAGCTGGGTCACTTACTTACCGCCAAGATGTTTGGCATGAGAGTGGAAAAATTCTCCATCGGATTTCCTCCAAAAATCGCTGGATTCCAGTGGGGAGAAACCGAATATTCGATTGGAGCGATCCCTTTGGGAGGTTTTGTGAAAATCTCCGGCATGGTCGATGAGTCGATGGATACTGCCCAGATGGCCTCTGAGCCTCAACCATGGGAATTCCGATCCAAGCCAGCTTGGCAGCGATTGATTGTGATGCTTGGCGGGATCATAGTCAATGTAATCACGGGTATTATCATTTTCGTGGTGCTGGTGTACAACAATGGCGAGACCTATTTCTCCAGAGACCAAGTCATTCAAAATGGGATCGTCGCTTATGAATACGGCGAATCAATCGGGTTAAAGACAGGCGATAAGATACTGGATATCAATGGGCAGCCCTACCAAAGCATCACAGAGCTGACTAGTGGGTCAGCGCTTTTGAGTGAAAACGGATATTATACCGTGGATCGAAATGGAGAGCAAGTCAAAGTGGAAATTCCAAGAGGCTTTATCAATACCTTTAATTCCGAAGAGGCATTCAGCAAATTTGTCGCTATTCGTTTTCCATTTGAAGTGGGAGAAGTCGAAAAAGGAAGCGGTGCTGAATCAGCGGGGATTGTTGCCGGCGATAAGATTTTGGCAGTAAATGGTCAGTCGATTCAGTATTTTGATGAGATGCAAGCTGCCTTGCAGCCACTGAAAGGTCAATCTGCTCAGGTAGTAAGACAGAGAGGTACTGTAACCGATACGTTGTCTATTCCAGTCACCGAGGAAGCCAGAATTGGAATTGCCATCAATCCCCTCATTGAACCTGTCAGAAGAGAATATGGAATCGGAGAGGCGATCTCCAAAGGAACTTCTAGGGCTTTCGGTGTTGTAATCGTCAATGCCAAAGCACTTGGAAAAATGTTTACCGGTGAAGTATCAGCCAAGAATGTCAGTGGTCCGATCGGCATGGCAAAAATCTATGGTGCCTCTTGGGATTGGGTGAAGTTTTGGAGTATTACCGGATTGATTTCTATGATTTTGGCTTTCATGAACTTGCTGCCAATTCCGGCATTGGACGGGGGGCACGTGATGTTTTTGCTATATGAAATGGTATCAGGAAGAGCTCCTTCAGATAAATTTCTGGAAAATGCCCAAAAAGTAGGGATGGTGATTTTATTGGCTTTGATGGTCTTTGCCATTGGAAATGATATTTTGAAATTATTCAATTAAACACACATTTAATTATTAAAATATTTCATTTAATTAATGTTTGTAAATAATTTATTATTAAAGTGTATTAATAAATATTGATATTATAATTTATCTTAAGCTTATCTAATCAATGCTAAATCCCAGGGAAATACTTTTTCTGGGATTCTTTTTTGGACTTGGTTTACATTAAAACGCCACTCATCTAAATTTAATGTTTTAATAATTCAGGTTAAATTAGTATTACTTACCTTTCGTGATTAAATTCCTTAATTCTGAGAAATACCTAAGAGTTTATACTTTCCTGATGAAATTGCTTTACGAAAATTTTTCTTTTTTAAAAAATCCTTTTGCGATCCTCCTTTTCGGATTGTTCTTCTCCTTTTTCATTGTTCTACTTAACTATGACCGGATTGAAAAACAAGTTGGAGGCCCTTCAGAAAAGGAGATGAAGCAATTAGATTCTCTTTCCATAAAGGCGAGGGATTTGTCCAGAATTGATCCTCAAAAGTCTTTGGCTCTGACCTTGGAACTATTGGCGAAATCCCAAGAATACGACTATCAAAAAGGACTTGGAAATAGCTACCGATTATTGGCCTTGGCCTCAGTGCAGGCTCGTAATTTTGTGCTTACCAAGGATTATATTCAAAAAGCGAAAGAGATTTACCTTGATTTGGGGGATGATTCAGGCCTAGCGGACATAGAAAATACCAACGGTAGTCTTTATATCTACATGGGAGATACCGTAAAGGCTATTGGCCCGTACAGAAGGGCTTACGAGATTTATTCTCAGCTTAATAAGTACGATCGAGTGAGAGTGGCTGCTTTTAATTTGGCTTTTTCCTATTCGGCCATACCCAATCTAGATTCATCCAGGTACTTTTTGGAAATCGCAGAGCAATTAAAAACCAAAAAGGAAGATGTACCTGGGTTTGGAGTCACTCAAGGTTTGAGGGGTAAGATAGCCTATCTGGAAGGCGACTATACCCAAGCAAAGCAATATTTTCAAGAGTCTTTGGATTATTACTATTCCAATAAGGCGCAAGAAAGCTTTGTAGCCTTCTTTGAGTCTACTTTGTTTTTGGCAAAAATGTATGAGGCAGATGGTAAACTTGATGAAGCAATCAATATCCTAAAGCAGGGGCTTTCTTCTGAAGCTATTTTTCTTTCTGAATCTCTAACTCGGCAGATTTATATTGATTTAATCAATCTACACGAAACTCGAGGTGACTTTACCAATTCAAGTAAGATTTTTTGGGAAAAAGAAAGATTCGAAGCTGAGCTAGAAAGAAGAAAAGTAGAGCAGTCAAAAAATTTCTCAGCTGAACTTACGCTCTACAAGGGATTCCAACTGGAAAATGAACAGCTGAATTCAAGACTTTCTACCGTAATGCTTTTAAGTATCCTTGGTGGGGTATTTACGTTTTTTATCCTCATCCTTTTTCTTCGGGTGATTTATCTAAATAGAAAGAATAAGGAGCTTAAAATACTGGTAGACAAATCTTTTCAGATCGCCCAAATTGGCACATTTGAGGTGGGGATTAAATCTGATGGAAAAATTGAACTGCTCGAGATCTCTGACATTATTTTCAAACTTCTAGCCGTAAATCCAAGCCAAGGCGGTTCGTCCAATCTTTCCCTTGAAAGTCTCATTGACAAGTCGCAGCAAGAAAAACTCCAAGGCATCATTTTGACCTATTCGAGTTCCAATGATTTCTTCAAAGAGGAATTTGACATTACTAACCTAGATGGTGATCGCAGAATAGTGCGAGTCATCGCAAGAGTGATTCCTGATAAAAAGGGTCAGGTTATTCTTAAAGGAATTCTTCTTGATATTACCAGTGAATACCAAGTACTGGAGCAGACCAGAGAAAACTTGGATAAAGAGAAGAACTTGAAAGAGTTGCGAGAGCAGTTGATGCACATGACCTCCCATGAATTCAGAACTCCGCTATCCAATATTTCAAGTTCCATTGAACTGATCTCCCTGCTTTATTCCCGAATTACTCAGGAGGATTTGCAGTTTAGGTTTAAAACAATCGTCCAAAATGCAAGAGGCAACATTACCCGATTGGTCGGTATGTTGGATGACTTGCTACTTTATGAGAGGGTACAAAGTGATGAGTATGAGGTCAAGTCTGAACCTTTTAACCTTAAACCCTATCTGGAGGACTTGATTGCAGAAGTTAAAGAATCAAAAAATTCAGATACCAATGTCCTCCTGATGATCCCGGATGAAGGGGTGATCATCGATTCTGACAAAGATCTGCTTCATCATATTTTCACCAATCTTTTGGGGAACTCGATTAAGTATTTGGACAAAAAGCTTCCCGTAGAATTTGAGGTGAATTCAGCCGGAAATCTGGTTCATTTCAGACTTAAAGATTATGGAATAGGAATTCCTGAGAAGGACATGGAAAAACTGTTTACGCCTTTTAAGCGAGCATCCAATGTGACTGGTCGACCTGGAACCGGTCTCGGGTTGTCAATTGTAAAGCGAATGATTACAAAATTGGGTGGTGAAATCAAGGTTTCATCCAAAGAAGGAGAGTTTTCAGAATTTAGTATTACGCTTCCTAAGTCCAAGTGATGGATTTTACCCAGCTATTTTGGGAATTCTTTTGAGTTTTTAGATGTATTTTTTTCAAACTGAATCAAACAGATCATTCAATCTGAATATTTCCTGACCAGTCACCCCAAATGCAAATCGTCTTTGGATCATCCCTTCAATGAAAAAGTTTTCCTGCGATTGTAAAAATTAATCTTTTGGTTTTCAATTTTTTAGGTTTAGGTCAATTAAAAAACGCGTAAAAGAAAGTGTTTTATTTGTTCAAACGTATATATTCGGTCTTAATGTTTTTTGGTTGTTTTCTCATTTTTTGAGTGGGGAATTCATGATCAAAAACGAAGATAACGTAAGGATTGCCTTCATGTCAGTAACTCCACTTTTCATTAGAAACACCACCTTCGGCGAATGCCGGATAAGTCATCTTTCCAATGCCTAAATCATTCCTTTCCATTATTCTGCTTTTCCTGCTTTCAACCCATGTTTTTAGCCAGGTCTCCAAAGATCGTCTAGTATCCAATTGGGCTTTAGCTAATTCAAGCAAGGAAAAAATGCAGGACTTCATTGTGCTTCCATCGGGTCAGCAGGTTTTTGGCACAGTGGTAAGAAATTACAATTATGCTGACTTTGAGGAGCTCGTCTTTTCAAAAGATGGAGTCGTTTCCACGTATTTACCCCAGCAGATTCAGGGTTTTGGATTGGACAACGGCCAGATTTTTCTTTCAAAACCACTTCCTGGAAACTCGGAACCTGTATTTCTTCAGATTCTTGTTTCTGGACCTATTCAATTGGGAGAGTATAAGGGTGGATATTTTTTGGACAATGGCAAAGAATACATGAAGCTTGAAGCCTATTATGGAGAGGTTGAAAAAAATGGTCCGCTATACAAAAAGTACATCAGGCCGTTTAGAGGAACTTTGAAACAATTTCTGGTCGGTGATTGTGGGGTGGCATTATTTACGGATATAGATCGTGCTCCATACAATGATCAGGCCTTGATCAACCTCATGAAATCTTATTTTGATTGCGCTCAAGTAAGGTATCAAGTACATATAGAGAAAGTTCCTTTGATTCTGATTTCTCCTCTGGCTGGTATTGGTCTTAGTCAACATATTTTGGTAAAACCTATTAAGGAAAATGCTAGAGCTGATCAGTTCAATAGTCCGTTTGGTTTCACGGGATTTGTAGGAGTGAGAGCACACGATGCTCGTCGTGTCCCAAGGCTTAGCACTGACCTCAGGGTGGTATTTTCAGTTTTCCAAACCGAGCTTTTATCCAGTTTTGGTGGTACTCAAGCTATTCGTACAGGTTCTGAGGATATTTCGGAAACTAGTATTTCCATTCCATTTGCGTTGAATTACAGTCTGTTGAAAAGAGTTAATTCTGAAATCTATTTGGGTGGTTTTTTGGGCTTATGGAGACCAAGTATCAAGCAGAGTAATGGGAAAGTGGATGAAAGGATTGTTGCGAGAAATGAGGTTTATCTCTACGAGACCCCCATAATGCTTTATCAGGGTACTAATTTTTACTCAGGAGGGAGATTGGGAGGATCTAAAGTGTTCAAAGATAATCTCAAACTTTTTGCAGAGCTGGAAGTCGCTGTGCAGCCAGAGTATTACAAATTTTCATTGCTCCAAAACGATGCTTTTTACAACAGAAGCAGAATGGCGTTTCACCTAGGAATTGAATTTTAAAATAATGGCAAGGAAATTAGTTTTAGCGTTCTTATTCTTGGGAGGTTTGGCTTCATGCTCTGAGGATGAGGTTATTCCGAGGACCAACCCGAGGTTTAGTGTAGCTTTTGTTCAGATGATTGATCGGAGTGGAGCTGAGTTTGCAGCCAATGTTTTTGATTTGGGTTCGGAGGAGATTTTGGAATATGGGTTTGTATATGGATTAAATACCGGTCTATCGATTGAGACAGGCAATTTTGTTAGCGAAAAGGGAATTCCTGGGAAAGAGTTTCGTCTCAAATCGACGCATTCCATGCCTTTAGGGGCTAGTATTTACGTTTCAGCATTTATCAAAACAAACCAGGGGGTGGTTTATTCTTTACCTTATCGTTTTGTAAGTCAAGGATCGGATGGATTCCTTTTTGATCGGATAGAAATACCCCAGGAAGTATATTTTGGAGATACGTTGATCGTCTACGGTAGTAAGCTTTCCAGAGTGCCGACGGATTACAGTGCCTCCATTCAGAGGGTGCCAGCAATTGTGACCAAGATTAAAGATGGTTCTTTTGGGATTGTGATTCCAAGATCAGTGACTTTTCAGGAGGGAGTAGGTCAAATCCAAGATTTTGAATTTGAATTCAAAGTTTCGGATAAGGTGTTGAAGGTAAACAAGCCTGTTAAATTTAAAAGTCCTGAATTCACGATCAGCACTCCGAGTGAACTTTCCTATACGGAAGATTTGGTCATCCGAGGGAAATACCTTCATGATGATAATCTGCGAGTACGATATATCAACTCGGAAGGAAATAATTTTTTGCTTAAGGTGACTGAACCCTCTGACGGGTCAGTTAAAATTGGTTTGAATGCTTTATTCACCGAACCTAACCCAAAACTGGAGGTAACTATCCGAGGTCAAGTCTATCCCCTAGAAGGATTTTTGAAGCTAAAAGAGACCAAGATTAATCCGGGACAAGTGGTTCAATTCCGAGGATACGGTGGGACTGCTACGATTAAAGGAGAAAACTTTAATCCTTTCCTTTTGGATTACAATGAATTCAAGCTTAGTCCTGAAATATTTAAGGTGGATATATTATCTATCAGCCCTTCCGAAATGGAAATCTCTTTCGAATATAAATTTGAAAAAGGTCCAGGCTCTAGAATCACAGAATTGAGAATGACCAATGCCGGTATTACGTCCACGAATTCATTAAAATTGGAATGGACTAATCCAGGGATCCCTTATGTATTGACAGGGGATTATAATTTCACTTTGGGTGAAGGTAAAACCGTAGGCCTTGGCGAAAAAGGATATATGATCAACTCCTTAGGCATCTATGAGATTGATCCCAGATCTAGATCTTTCAATCGAATAGCCAATAGTCCTACACCGGGGATGAATCCCGCCAGTATTTTTGCCATTCCAGCAGAGGGTAAGATTTACTTTGGCGCCTATTCCAATCAAGAAATTCGCATTGCTGAAAAATTATTTTTCGTGTTTGATCCTGTGACTAGGACTGTTAAGTCCTTACCTAAAATTCCAAGTTCGGACAATAGCTTCCAATCCGCAGTGTTTTACCAGGGGAGCATTTATTACCAGGGAGATGAAATTGATCCGATGACCGGAATGGATGGAAATATCAAGCGCTATCGCTTTAATCTAGCAGCTCAAACATGGGAAAAACTACCGGACCTTTACCAGCCGGACGAAATAAATAACAGCTTTACGAGTTTTGAGTATAAAGGAAAAATTTATTCCACGGGTATTTATCAGCCAAATCCCTTCTCCGTGTTTAATGGGCTTTATGAGTTCAACACAGCCACCTATTCTTGGGATTTGTTAGGGCCAATAAGAGGTACAGAATCTTTAGCCATTCAAAAATTTTTCATTATCGATGAGGTCATTTATGGTCTGGGAAACAACAGACTTTTTATTCTAGACCTTGAAAAAGGTGAGATCCAAGCTCCCGAATATTTGGAGGCGCACAATGGTTTTGCTCAAAGCCCAAATAGTTTTCAGCTAGGAAACAGGTTTTATCTCTATACGGGCATTGCATTCTGGCAATACGATCCCAACTATTTCTATTGAGATTAAGATGGATTTTAGAGATAAATACGATGAACTAAGCCTTTGAAGCCTGCCAAATTGGCTAGCTTTCCTTTTGGCATCTCTCTTGAACCTTTTAGAAGAACCTTCGGAAATTGAAGGTTCTTCTTTTATTTTAGCTATTTCCTGACAGCGCTGCTGTCAATCTGTCTATATGAGCCAATTCGAAAATTCATTATTCCAAAATCTTATGCACGGTGACTACACCGGTGAGGGAGATCTGATCCAGTTGATTACCGATGAGGAAGAGGATGAGCCCGGTAAAGAAGAGTTTGGTGAAGAAATTCCGATTCTTTCAGTCCGCAATACCGTTTTGTTTCCCGGAGTAGTTATTCCTATCACAGTAGGAAGGCAACGCTCTATCCGCTTGGTAAAAAAGGCCCAAAAAGGGAATAAGCTCATAGGAGTTTGTGCTCAGATCAATCCCAACCATGATGATCCTTCTTGGGAAGATATTTATCATGTGGGTACCCTGGCCAAGATTATCAAAATGATCGTACTTCCTGATGGCAATACCACCATCATCATTCAGGGCAAAAAGCGATTTAAGATCCGTGAACAGGTCACTGATGATCCTTACTTTATTGCCAAAGTGGATTTTCTGGAGGAAAACTTTCCCAAAAATTCCAAAAAAATCAAAGCCCTCGAAGAGTCACTCAAGGATGCAGCGACCAAAATCCTACACTTGAATCCCGAAATTCCGAGGGAAGCTCAAGTGGCCTTGGATAATATTGACAATACCCCATTTCTTACCCATTTCCTCTCTTCCAACATCAATGCGCCTGTAGAAGCCAAGCAGCGTCTGCTCGAAATCAATGATGGGGTAGAGCGTGCCACGCTCCTCCTTGAATTTATGATGAAGGACATCCAGATGCTGGAGCTGAAATCGGAGATACAGAAGAAAGTCCACACGGATATCGATCAGCAGCAGCGGGATTATTTCCTTCGTCAGCAGATGAAAGTCCTTCAGACCGAACTTGGTGAAGAAGGCCCCGAGAAGGAGGTGGAAGATCTGCGTGCAAGAGGCGAAAAGAAAAACTGGCCGGCCGAGGTTAAGAAGCATTTTGAAAAAGAACTGGATAAAATCCTTCGTATCAATCCTTCAGCCGCAGAGTATCCCATCGCACTCAACTATGCGGAAACGATGGTGGAGTTGCCTTGGAACGAATTTACTCAGGACAACTTTGACTTGAAGCATGCCAGGTCGATTTTGGATTCAGATCATTTTGGTTTGGAAAAAGTAAAGGATAGAATCATCGAATACCTTGCTGTTTTAAAACTTAAGAATGATCTAAAGGGTCCTATCCTTTGCCTCTACGGCCCTCCGGGTGTGGGGAAAACTTCCCTAGGGAAATCCATTGCTTCCGCTTTGGGTAGAAAATACATCCGCATGTCTTTGGGAGGTCTTCATGACGAAGCCGAAATCCGGGGCCATCGTAAAACCTATGTGGGTGCGATGCCAGGCAAGATCATCCAAAACATGAAAAAGGTGAAAATCTCCAATCCGGTCTATGTATTGGATGAGATTGATAAGCTGTCTTCGGATTTCCGCGGAGATCCTTCTTCCGCATTTTTGGAGGTGCTCGACCCCGAGCAAAACAGCACCTTTTTGGACAACTACCTTGAGGTGGAGTATGACCTCAGCAAGGTGTTATTTATTGCTACTGCTAACTCACTCGATACCATCCAGCCTGCACTTCGCGACCGTATGGAAATCATCGAAGTGACAGGCTATACCCAGGAAGAAAAGCTGGAAATCGCTAAAAAGCACTTGGTGCCCAAGCAACGAAAGGAGCATGGCTTAAAGAACAAAGACGTCTCTTTTGATAAGGCTGCGTTGATCAAGATCATTGAAGATTATACCCGAGAGTCAGGGGTGAGAAGCTTGGAGCGCGCAATCGGAAAAGTCATTCGAAACATCGCCAAGTCCATCGCTATGGAGGAAGAATACGACCATAAGATCTCTCCAGAAGCGGTGCGAAAGATTTTGGGCTCAGAGATCTTTGACAAGGAAATTTACCAAGACAACAGTGTTGCTGGTGTGGTTACCGGACTTGCTTGGACGAGTGTAGGGGGAGAAATTCTCTTCATCGAATCCAGCTTGAGCAAGGGAAGGGGCAAACTTACCCTTTCCGGTCAGCTAGGAGATGTCATGAAAGAATCTGCCATGACTGCTCTTTCTTACCTCAAATCCAAAGCTGAAAAGCTCGGTATCGACCATCGGGTATTTGATCAATACGACCTCCATATTCACGTACCTGCAGGTGCAGTTCCTAAAGATGGTCCATCAGCGGGGATTACCATGCTTACAGCCATGGCCTCGGTCTACACGCAACGAAAGGTAAAGGCGAAAGTGGCCATGACCGGCGAAATCAGCCTGATCGGGAAGGTTATGCCGGTAGGTGGGATCAAGGAAAAGATTCTTGCTGCCAAGCGAGCCGGTATCAAAGAGATTATCCTTTGTAAGAAAAACCAACGGGATATCGAGGAGATTGATGCACAATACATCAAAGGAATGGAATTTCATTTTGTAGACAAAGTCGATGAAGTTTTGGAGATCGCCTTGACTAAAACCAAAGTGGAGGATCCTTTGAAGTTTACCTTCACCTCTGAAACCAAGCCTACTGATTAATTTATTCACTGAACAAGGTTTCCTCCATTAGGGGGAAACCGCTTTTTCTTTCACCCAAAGACCAGCTCAGGTTTATCCTACCTAACCACTACAACATGAACTCCATACATTCCCTCACTCCAAGACAGATCGTTGAGGAGCTAGATAAATATATTATCGGTCAAAAAGATGCTAAGCGAAATGTGGCTATCGCCCTTCGTAACAGGATTCGCAGGATGATGGTGAAGTCTGATATTCAAAAAGACATCGTGCCAAACAACATCCTGATGATCGGAAGCACAGGTGTCGGAAAAACTGAAATTGCCCGACGCCTTGCTAAGATTGCTCAGGCTCCATTTACCAAAGTGGAGGCTTCGAAATTTACGGAGGTAGGCTACGTGGGTCGGGATGTGGAAAGTATGGTCAGAGATCTGGTAGAGCAGAGTGTCCATTTGGTAAGAGATGTGAAAAAAGAAGAAGTCAAAATCAAAGCTGCCGAAGCAGTGGAGGAAGTGATCTTGGATATTTTGATCCCTCCGGTAAAAAGTGCGGGTTTTACCAGGCCAATGTCCATCAGTTCGGAATTGGATTCTGAACCTAATTCTGATTCAGAGCTGAATGAACGTACACGTGAGCGCTTCCGAGAAAAACTCCGAAATGGAGAACTGGACGACCGGAAAATTGAAATCAATGTCAAAGCATCGGCTCCTGTAGGCATCGGAATGATCGGAAATGGAATGATGGATGATGCCAGCATGGCTGGACTTCAGGATATGATCTCGGGCATGATGCCTAAAAAGACCAAGAAAAGAAAACTCTCTATAGCTGAAGCCCGCAAAGTGCTCCTGGAAGACGAGATGTCCAAGCTGATTGATTTTGATGAAGTAAAGGAAGAGGCGATTCGGTTGGCGGAAAATAACGGGATCATCTTCATCGATGAGATCGATAAAATTGCCTCCAAATCCGGTAAGAATGGAGGAGGTCCTGATGTCAGCCGAGAGGGTGTTCAGCGGGATTTGCTTCCGATTGTCGAGGGCTCTAGCGTGAATACCAAATATGGGGTGATCAATACAGACCATATTCTATTCATCGCAGCGGGAGCTTTTCACGTGAGTAAACCTTCTGACTTGATACCGGAGCTTCAGGGAAGATTTCCGATCAGAGTAGAACTCCAAAGCTTGACGCAAGAGGACTTTATGCGCATCCTTAAAGAACCGAAAAATGCACTTACGAAGCAGTACGAGGCCCTTTTTGAAGCTGAGGAGGTGTCTCTGGCCTTCACAGACGAGGCCATAGATGAGATTGCCAACCTTGCTTTCCTGATCAATCAGGAGGTAGAAAATATCGGCGCCCGTCGTCTTCATACCGTGATGAGTCATTTGCTGAATGATTTTCTGTTCGAAGTGCCTGATTTGATCGAACCCAATTCCAAAATCATGGTGACCAAAGAGATGGTTCAAGAGCGATTGAGTACGTTGGTGAAAAACCGAGACTTGTCCCAGTACATTTTATAAAGAGATGGGTTGCAAGTTGAAATTCCCATTTAGACAATGAAAACTCTCCTGATTCTCACCGGACATACCAAAGGGCTGGGACATGCCATTTTAGAAAAGTTCTGTGAATTTTTGGATACTCATATCGTAGCTCTTTCGAGAGGAAGTCTGGAAATCAATCATCCTAGGATAACAGAGGTGCCACTTGATCTCAGTGATTTGGATGCTTTGGAAACCCAGTTACCTAAAGTATTTCCCAAAGAGGCTTTTGATCGCTATGTATTGATCAATAATGCCGGCTGGATAGGGGAAGTGAAACCTGTCGGAAAACTTAATCCCAAAGGGATTCAAAGGGCGCTAAACTTAAATCTTGTTGCTCCAATGATCCTGATGGATGCTTTTGTGAAAGCTTATGGTCCATCCGAAGGTCAAAAAGTAATCTGTAACATCAGTTCGGGTGCGGCACATCGGCCTCTGTCAGGATGGGGAGAGTATTGTGCCAGCAAAGCCGGATTGGCCATGTTTTCTCAGGTGGCAAATGAAGAATTGAAGGAATTGGGCTTTAGAGTATTTTCTCTTGCCCCAGGAATAGTCGATACAGCGATGCAATCCGAAATCAGGCAAGCGGAACTAAATGATTTTCCGGCATTGGGTCGCTTTATGGAATACAAATCGGAAGGTCTCCTGAGTACACCCGAAGAAGTAGCGGCAAAAATTTTTTATCTTATTCAGCATCCTGGTTTATTTACCGAGGTGGTACAGGATGTGAGGAGGTTTTAAAACCTCTTTTTTGGAAAATCAACGAACCAAACTTCTGCTGTTTTTGGTCCAAATTCACTCCATCGATCTATTTTTGCCAGAAATCCAAATTGCCCAGAAGTTGGAAGATTGTCCAGTTTTCCTCCTAAGTGTTCGATAAGTTCGTTTAAGCCAGGATTATGTCCTACTATAAACAAGATGTCTTTCGAGTCTTTTTGAAGATGGATGTATTTCAAAATTTTATTTGGCGAGGCATGATATAGATTTTCTTCAAGGATGATTTCTGACACAGGAAATTCAAGTTCTTTGGCGATGATTTTTGCTGTTTCTACTGCTCTGGTAGCTGTGGAACATAGTATGATTTCTGCTTGTATCTTTCTCTTTTTTAGTCTCTTGGCCATGATTGGCGCATCTTGAAGGCCTCGATCGGCAAGTGGGCGATCATGGTCGCTTAGCCAAGGATTATCCCAAGCAGATTTGGCATGTCGGATCAAAATTATTTTCTTCATTTTGGCAGAAAAAAAACGATTATTTTGTTTTTTTTAATCAAATCTTTACATTTAGAGCACTTTCAATTACAATTTATCACAATTCATTATGTTTACCGGAACAGTAAAATTTTACAATGAAGCCAAAGGTTTCGGATTTATCGTTGATGACGAAACTCAGGGTGACGTATTCGTACACGCCACTGGGTTAGTTGACAAAGTTGCTCAAAACGACAAAGTTACCTACGACATCAAAGATGGTAAAAAAGGACCCAACGCCATCAACGTCAAAAAGGCCTAATATATTCAGCAGAATGTTTTAGCTAAGAAAATCCCTCGAACATTGCGATTCGAGGGATTTTTGTTTTAGTGCATATCTATGTTTTAGTGTAATTGAAAAATGGGTTAAGATATTAAATAAGGTAGGAGAGCATATTAAGGTCATTTTGACTTATTTTTTTAAAATAAACGATTGTTTTTCAGACAAAATGACTCAAAATAGGTGGTGGTATGGTATTTACTTATTACAAAAAGTAAAACAAAACCAACTCAACTATGAAACTGGTAAGATACAATCACCTGGATCCTCAAATTCCGGCAAGCTTCAGCGGCATGCTGGACAGATTATTTTCTGAATCCATGAGCGCTGCACTGAAGCAATTTACTCCTGCGGTGGATATTGCAGAAGACGAAAAGTCCTATAGCCTTCATCTCGCAGTTCCCGGAGTGAAAAAATCAGACTTTAAGATTAGTCTGGTTGATGGTAAACTCACTGTCTCCGGAGAGCGAAAAATGGAAGAAAAAAGAGAAGGGAAAACCTACCACGGTCTAGAAACACAGTACGGTAGTTTTAGCAGATCATTCTTTCTCCCTGAAGATGTATTGACTGATCAAATTGAAGCTTCCTATGAAAACGGCATTTTGATTTTGAACTTACCCAAAAGGGAAAAGAAGCTTGCAAAAGCCATCATTGAAGTGAAATAAAGGATGAGCGGGAAAACCCGCTCTCTTTATTTTTGTTATTCTTCCAAACAGGGTTGAAAGCGGTTAATTCTTGTTAATTTGAGGGCTTTGTTACATCCCAAAGCTTTCAAATGAAGTCTAAAGGATAGAAAATTTGCAGTATAAAACTTATTTAAGAAAACGATAACTATGAGCAAGAGACAGTTCTTTCTAGGGATCCTTCTAGCAGCCTTGATAGGCGGAGTGGTGGCATTGGCTGGGGTTAGTTTTCTGATCCAACCTCAAAATGCTAGCACCTTTGATGAAAAGCAACAGGCAAGTTTTGTCAATATGCTTTCGGACGAAAACTTCACTATTCCCGATGGGATCAATTTTGTGGCTTCAGCACAGCTGGTCACCCCTGCTGTAGTCCATGTGAAAAGTCAAGTAGCCTATACTCCCAGATCTCAACGTGACCCAATCCAGGAGTTTTTCGGAATTCCGGACCCTAGAGGTGATCGTGGACAGGGCGGAGGCAACGGTGCTATGCCAATGAGTTCTGGTTCTGGTGTGATCATCTCTCCTGACGGTTACATCGTAACCAATAATCACGTGATCGAGGGAGCCACCAAAGTGGATATCTCTTTGGATAACAATAAACGTTATGAGGCTACCATCATCGGTACGGACCCCACAACAGACTTGGCATTGTTGAAAATTGAAGCAGACAACCTTCCATTTGTAAAGTTTGGGGATTCCGATCAGACCAAAATTGGAGAATGGGTACTTGCTGTAGGTAATCCTTTTGATCTTAATTCTACAGTCACTGCAGGAATCATCTCTGCAAAAGCCAGGAATATTAATATTCTTCGAAATGTGGAGAACAACCTCCAAATAGAGTCCTTCTTACAGACGGATGCAGTGGTCAATCCAGGTAACTCCGGTGGAGCCCTTGTAAACTTGGCCGGTGAACTGATCGGCATCAATACAGCCATAGCTTCCAATACCGGTACATTTGCAGGATATTCCTTTGCGGTACCTAGTACCTTGGTCAAGAAAGTAATGGATGACCTGATGAAGTATGGTGCAGTCCAGAGAGGATTGCTCGGGGTGTCTATTCAGAGTGTGAGCCCTGAATTGGCAGATTACTTAAATAAAAAATTCCCAGTAGATCAAGGAGTCTATGTGGGTGGGGTAAATGACAACTCCGCAGGTAAGGCAGCTGGACTTAAAGAAGGTGATATCATCATCTCCATCGATGGCAAGGCAGTAAATAATGTGTCAATGCTACAAGAAATGGTTGCGAGAAAACGTCCTGGGGATAAAGTGGAAGTAGAATACATCCGTGATGGTAAGACATCTAAGACTTCTGCTACGCTGAAAAATTTCTCCGGTGATACCAACATCGTAAAAAAAGAAGTGCCTAAAACCTTTACGTTTGAAGGCTTGCAATTTGAAGATGTGAAGCAGCAGACTAAAGATCAACTTAAGATCGCAGGAGGCGCAGTAATCAAGTCTAATGCAAATGAGGCTTGGAGAAATGCAGGCGCAAGAAATGGGTTTATCATTACTTCTGTCATCTCTGATTCAGGACGAAAGAAAGTAACCAATGCTCAGGAGATGATCGACTTCTTGGAGGATTCCAAAGGCCAAGAGATTGTAGTCTTGGGTATGTTCCCTGACGGAACAGACTACTACTTCGAAGTAGAGTTGAATTAATCAGAATCCATTCATATAAAAGCCGGTGAAAGCCGGCTTTTTTTATGGCTGCTTTTTTCTACTTTCAGATCAAATAAACCCACCAAACCTTATGACCAAAAACCTATTTCTAATTCTGATTTGCCTGATCGGAATGCAATCCAGCCTGACTGCTCAGGTGATTTCTCAGGCAGGAAAAACTCCCGTAGCCGGCATCTCTCAAGAGCGTGTGACCAAACTCGATGCTATGCTGGAAGAAGCGATTCAAAAAGAACAAGTGCCGGGACTGGTTGCTATGGTCCTGAAAAACGGTCAAGTGGTCTATCATTCGGCCAAAGGCTTTGCAGATGTGGAAAGCGGGAAAAAGATGGAGAAAAATTCCATTTTCCGGATTGCATCTCAGACCAAAGCAATTACCTCCACTGCAATCATGATCCTATGGGAAGAAGGCAAATTCCGCTTGGATGATCCGATTTCCAAATACATTCCAGAGTTTAAGAATCCTCAGGTATTGAGTAATTTTCGCTATGCTGATACCACCTATACTACCAAGCCTAGCAGCAGAGAAATTACCATCAGGCATTTGTTGACCCATACTTCAGGTATAGGCTATGGCGTCATCGATGGGGATGAGCGGATGAAAATGATTTACCACAAGGCCGGAGTGGTGGACCTTTTTACCACAGAAAAAGTATCCATTGAGCAAAGTGTCAAGCGACTGGCTAAGCTTCCCCTTCACCACGAACCTGGAGCCAAATACACCTACAGCGAGGGATTGGATGTCTTGGGATATCTGGTGGAGATCATTTCTGGAAAACCCTTTGATGTCTTTTTGAAGGAACGGATTTTTGATCCGATCGGAATGAATGATACCCGATTTTATCTGAGCGAAGCACAAGCCCCCAGATTGGTGACAGTGCATACGCGCAAGGATAACAAATGGGCTTCTTATCCTGTGACATTTTATGATCCTGCCTATCCTAAAACTGGCGCAAAGACCTTTTTCTCAGGAGGAGCAGGTCTTTCCAGTACTACAGAAGATTATGCCAAGTTCCTGCAGATGTATTTGAATGGAGGGATTTACAACGGAAAGCGTATCCTCAGTCCGCATACCATTCACACCATGATGCAAAATCAAGTTGGGGATCTTTGGAATGCCGATCGCTACCATGGGATAGGTTTCGGTGTCGTGACAGACAAGGGTGTGGCCATGGGCGGCATGGGCAGCAAAGGCACCTTTGATTGGGGAGGGTATTTCAACACCCAATATTTTGCCGATCCGGAGACAGGAATCATTGGGTTGATTTTCAAACAAACCTCCGGTGCCGGCAATGGGGATGAGACAGGGTGGAAGTTTCGTCAGATGGTATTTACATTGGTAGAATGAGATAGTAGTGGAGTGTGAAGACACTCATTAGGACAGAACTGTAGGGCCACAGATGCACAGATCAATCATATCTGCGCATCTGTGGCCTTTTAATTAAATACTTGGCTTTTTATTCCCTTGAAAAATAGGCCATCATCAGAATCGAACCCGCTGTGCCGTCCATGGTTGGTTCGTTGGTACTATAATCACCAACCGCATCGTGATAGACAATAAAAGGGTTTTGCCTTCCGATATAATCGTCCGGCCTTTCCAAGGTCAATCCAATCAAATTGGAGTGGATCGTACGGAAAATCGGTCCATCCACCAAGCCTCCCGGTATCTCCAATCCCAACTTGACATAAGGAGCAGTATGCACATAGACGGGGAAATCTCCATGTCGCGGAATCCCTGTAAACATGCTTGTGCCCCAGGGATTTTTTCCAAAGAGCCAATCCCGCTGAGCAATCAGGTAAGGTTGGTATTGGGTGTTTCCGCTCATTTTTTCAAATAGAATTAGCTGCGTGGCTAGGCTGGTCATCAGATTATTGGAGCACCAGATAAAAGGAATACCCACTTCGAAGGGGCTGGTCTGGGCTTTTTTCAAAGTGTATTCAATGCCTTCTTGATAGAAGTTTTCCAGTGTCTTTTTGAAATTCTGATCTACCACTTCATGAAGAGAAAAGTGGCCCAGATTGATAAAGGGATATAGCTGATAATGGGCGGCCGAATCCCGAACTGTCCATGAATCAGCGTTCGAACTTTTCAAAGCATAGTCTTTTGCCTGAGTCAGATAGGATGATTCTCCGGTAGCTTTATAGAGTTCTGCTCCAGCCCATTCCATGTCATCATTCCAGGTTTCTTCATTGTAGCGATAAGGAGCCCCGTAGGAATTCCCCTGCTGATAGCCTTCGTATTTTCTTCCTAATGCATAGAGGCTTTTAGCTGCACGAAGGCATTGGATGGAAAAAGCTTCATCGATTTCTTTCCAGATTCTCGCTCCCAAGGCCAAAGCGGCCGCCGATCTTCCGGCAATGTTTGCCATTCCTGTGGACTCACTTTTATACTTGCCCAGACCTTGGGGCTTTCCCGTAGCAAAGTAGGCGGGGCGATAGCTGTTTTCTCCCCAACCGTAATCCGAGTTGTCTTGATTGGGGATTTTAAACCCTCGGTGATCCCGGTCATCGGCGATTTGATGGATGAGTTGGTCAGGAGCGGGATGAAGTTTGAGTAGCCAGTCCAGACCCCATTTGGCTTCGTCTAGGACATCGGGGATTCCATTTCCTCCCGGTTGGCCCAATGCATTCACCTTATCTTCAAATCGGTTCGGGAAAAGCTGATGCGCCATCAGCAGGTGTCCCGTGGCATAACTTCCCGTGATTAGGTACTTGAGTTGGTCGCCGGCATCATGCCAACCGCCTGAGGCATCCACAAACGTGCTGTCCGGCATGGGGCCAAAGAAGCTGCGTCCATCCTCTTGATGACACACCATATCCATCGTCGGGTTGTACCCGCAACGCTGCTGCCTCATGAATTCCAACAGGTCTTCCTGAATGCCCGCATAGGAATTAGATCCGATTTCAAATTTTTCTGAACTGGATCTCGAGGCTGAGTGCCAAAGGAAGTACGTTCCTTCCTCTTCAATCTGTGTGAAATCAACTGAATAATAGAAATAATCTCCCCAAACACCCGATTCCACCTGTTCAGGTTTGATTCTGGCCGCTGAACTCGAGTCGGGAAGGTGGATGAGATGGATGTTGTTTTTGATTTTTTCCTTGGAAAAAACGATGGCTTTTTTTGGGTCTGCTGGGTGAAAGCCAACTTGGTTGACGGAAAAGAAAATCTCCTGTGAATATGATGAAATAGCTATGAAAAACAAGACCAGTGTGCATAGAGAACGTATCATTGATATTTTCTTTAGATCTCAAGAAATTAGAAAATTTTTGCTTCAAACTTTAAATAAAAGTGATTAATGGTTAGTGAATTGAGTCCGTTCTTTCTAGGTATTTATTAGTTTTCAGGTGTGGAAATCGGATAAATTTTGATTTATTAAATTATGATTGATCATCAGAAAGAAAGGTTAGTAGGGGAAATTATTTATTACAATCATCAAAAGAAGTTTGGTTTCATTAAGACTTCAGATGGTGACTCCTTTTTCTTTTATTCAAACTCCCAAATAAGATGGGATGAAAAGCAAGAAGGGTTAATCCAAAAGATGTTCACTCCCTTTGTAGGAGATACGGTGAGCTTTCTGATTAGACCATCGGAATATAAAAAAGGTGAGTTAGAGGCCTATGGATTAAAGTGGATAGGAAACAGTCACAAGGAAGCACTCCTGTTGGAAATGAAGTCTAATCTCAATATTCTCGGTGAAATTTTACCAGGATTTGAATCAGTCTATTATTTAAAACCTGAGAACCACAAGTGTTGGTTGAAGATTATTCCTGGGCCTTGGGACGTGGAATTGCCCAGCTTTTTGGAAGACAGGGAAGGTAGTTGGATGAATTTTAGGATAGTTCAGAAAGCTAATCTTCAACGGATGAAAGCAATTTTGTTTGAATCTCCAAAATCCTCCATTTACGATTATTTGAGTTATCATCAAAAAGCTGGATTTCCAATCCCCTTGCGAATAATTTCCAATAAAAAAGGGAAAATCAAAGTCGAAACAGAGGAAGGAGGAATAAAAGGATTTTTTATTTCATCCAGTATAACAGATTCGGGGGAATTACTGTGGTTGAAAACTTTAAGTAAAGATATGGTGGTCGATGGCTTTGTCAGTCATGTGTTGCTAACATCAAAGACTATCTTGGTTGATTTTTTCAAGCCCCATAATCCTTTTAATCAAGAGGTTGAGGAAGGTTTTTCTGATGCTGAAGGGATAATAGATTTCTGAGCGGCCTACTTAATCACCGCATTGATCTTTTCCCAGAGCAATTGATCAAAACCTGATAGCGCAAAGTTGGGATTGTTGGGGTCGGAGGCTCTGCCCATTCGGATGATGACCATTTTCTTACTGGGGATCACATAGATGCGTTGATCTTCTGCCCCCATGGCGGCATACAGGTCCGAAGGAGCATTTGGAATTAGCATTCCTGGAAAAACAGTCTGTGTATTGGGCAGCATGTATTGGTTTTTTCCATTAAGCCACCAGAGGTAGCCGTAGGAAGGATTGATGCTTTGGGAGGTAGAAGTGCTTTCTTTGAAAAATGCCTCGTTGACAATCTGCTCATTGCCCCATTTTCCCTGATTGAGAGCCAAAAGCCCAAAGCGTGCTATGCTTCTGGTGCTACTATGGTAAACGGTGAAAATGAGTCCTTCATTCCAGAAGCCATCCATACCTATCTTGTTTTTTAGCTTGGAATTAAAGTACGTTTCAAAAGACTGACCGCTTGCCTCTCCCACCACATTCATGAGTCGCTGGAAGACATTATGGTACGACCATCTCGTGCCGGCATCGGCGAGGTAAGTCAGGTTCGGCCGAATGATGAGCTCACTTTCATCATTGATTCCGGAGGTCATAGTGAGCAAATGCTTGGGTGTGATCAAAGCTTCTTTGGCCAAGGGCATGCTGGTCCAGCCAGCTCCGAGGTATTGTGACACCCGAGTAGTGATATCAAGGAGTTTTTCCTGCTGGGCGATCCCCACAGTAGCTGTAGTGAGGGTTTTTCCTGCACTGTTCCATTGCCACGTATCCGAGACTTTGTGTCCGTCAAAGTATTCCTCCATGACTATTCTTCCGTTGACCAGGATGAGAAATGATTTGGAGTTTCTGCTGCGCAAAAAGTCGATAAGGGCGGGGATTTGACTTTCATTCCAGCCGAGTTGGGAAGGTGCGACTTTTTCCCAATCATTACCGGAAATGGGAGGAAAGTACATTTCCTGATCTGTGATTGGAGTCGGTATTTCTGAAGTATTGCAGGAAAGGAGGATTAGAAGAATTCCTGAGAAAAGAAAAATTACATGCTTCATAGCTACAAAATTTAATTCTTTGACTTAGGCTCCAAATAGAGGTTTAAGTTAGATTCTTAAACTTTTCCAAAGTTCAAAACTTTGGAAAAGTTGTGAAAGGAATGAATGGTCCGGGGTTTATTTCAGTCCGAAAATCTGTATCAAATCACTTTCTGCAGCCAAGTAACCAAAAGAGGTAAATACCTTGCTATCGGTAAGTTCTTTCATGAGTTGTTTGGCCTTGGCCGAGTCTCCGTGATACAAATACCAGTTGGCCACCCCGTAGCGGACAGCATCATTGGAGGGGCTGCCGGGGCCTTCTTGGAATAAACTATCCACCTTCATCCAACCTTTGTAAAGCTGGCAAAGGTCGGCGTAACTCTGATTTTCGATCACCGTGGAGTCCGCATGGATGGGGGCCAAAAGTGAATCGGCTTTAGCCGGATTACCTAAGCGCTGTTGAATCATGTAAAGCCAATGGGTACTGGAGACGATGTTGTCGTAATGATTTCCGCTTTCCCGACACTTCAAATAAGCCTGATAGGCTTTTTCGTATTGGTGCGTTAGGTAGTAAGCTAAGCCCAAATGGTAGTAAATGTTCCCATGAAGGCTACTCACCGGGATATTGAGTGCATTGGGCATGCCATCAGGTTCGATCTCATCTTGTGTTCCTTGGATCAATTCAGCTGCCTTTTCAAAGTCAGCAATGGCCTTGTTGTATTCCCGAATACTGATGTAGCGATGGCCTCGATGACGATAGAGTCTGGGGTCATTGGGGAATTTCTCCAATCCTTTGGAATAGATGTCGATTGCCTGTCGGTATTGACCGAGGTAAGCCGTGCGGCGACCATACCAAATCCAGGATTCAACATCCTCGGGATTGGCCTCGAAACTGGCTTTTGCTTCTTCGTATTGAGTCAGGAGCTTTTCGGAAGGAGCCGGAATTTCAAAGGTTTTTCCGAGCGGAGTGGTGAATACTGAATCCAATAAAATGGATTCATCGGATGATTCTTTCTGCGGGTTGCAGGCAAAGAGTAAGGGGAGAAAAAGGAGTAGATAGCGTCTCATAGTAGTATTTTTCAATTGATATGGCCCACGGTTTAAGAGACCGTGTGAAAACATAAAAAGCAACTAAGTTTTTTAAGTTGTTTAGTTATTTTTAGGGGAGTTCAATTTTGAAGTATGCATTACAAAGACTCTCAAGATAGGCATCAGGTAATGATGCTCAGT